>Ga0187892_10006716_pt1 | contig 16903 bp, 15 predicted proteins | sample MA1701073metaG_FD_139345 | JGI IMG/M metagenome (GOLD analysis project Ga0187892, IMG submission 139345) | Bio-ooze microbial communities from a basaltic lava cave in the Kipuka Kanohina Cave System on the Island of Hawaii, USA - MA170107-3 metaG ... | reverse complement strand
GCTGAGAGCGAAATTCCAAGGGGCGAGCCGTATTGGGGAAAACCCGACGTACGGTTCGGTCTATGAGGCGAAGTCAGCATGGGAGCAATCCCGTCGAGGCTTCACTTTAATAGAACTTCTCGTGGTGGTCGCGATCATTGCGATTCTCGCGGCGATGCTCTTGCCCGCGTTGCAGAACGCGAAAGAGAAAGGCAAGGCCGCTGTGTGCGTCAGCAACTTGAAACAACTCTATACCGCCTGTGCCCTCTATGCGTCCGACTATGATGGAAAGATTCCTTACAACGGCGATGTCTGGTATTACGACGCGTACTACTGGATCCCCTTGGGTCCCTATCTCGGTTCGGGAACGCCGGGCGCGGTTTACCCGCATTATCCGGTTCTCCAATGTCCGGGCGAAAAAGGGTTTAACTATGGCGCGGGCACCATGCCGTTTTGGCCGGACGATAAGCCCATCAAAATGTGGCAGGTGCCATGGCAGCCGACCAGTTACATGGTGAATCTGACCATGTACATTTCCAATGGCGATGCGGTAGTGGGCCGGGATTTCGCCCGATTGGGAGAACGGTGCATGTGGTACGACCCCAGCGGCCCTTATGCTTTTTGGCGGGTCTATGACGTGTCAGAAGTGACTTTTTTTATGGATGCCGGAGTGTGGTCTTTCGGATGGGGTGCACCCGTTTATACCTATTCTATCGATTCGGGCTGGACCGACCCTCCTGCCGGGGGTGGGCCTGGAGATTTTTATTATGCCTTTCGCCATCCGGGCAACCGCGCCAACGTGCTCTACCTGGACGGCCACGCGGCTTCGGCTCCCTATTTCGGATTAGCGTCCGGCGGGAAACGCAACTTCAATTGGAAGTACCCGTGAGCTGCGCGCGTCTTCTCGCGCAACGTTCAAAACCCGGCAGCCAAGCACCACCCGCGTCATCGTTTCGCTGCCAACTTTGGGGATCAAAAATATCATGTGGACCATCGAACATTGGTATCGTGAATCGAAGGAATTTGCAGCCCGCAACGCCGCGATGGTACGCCAAGGGGCTGAGTTGATCCTGCAGGCAACGATGGATCATTTGCCGGGGGTTTCCCGGGATGAAGTGGTTCGTCGTCTTCACAATCTCAATCGTCAGCGTCTCGCTGCCGTTCCCAGCCTCACGCAGTACCCCGAATTGCGCGGCATGGGCGAACTCGTGCAGGCCGATTGGCGCGGGGTGCGTGACGGTGCCGGTCTCGACGACGCGCTTTGGGCGGCCCATTGCGATCAGCATTACTATTCCCATCGCTACATCTCGACAGGGCAGGCAGTGCCTCCGGGTTGCAGTTACGTTTATTTTCCGACGAGCGATCGCGGCCCAATGCTGGCCCACAACATCGACTGTGGACCAATCGACTTCGTTCCCGAACCGGGATGGCCGGCCATCTCCGAGCATTTGATCCTCGGCGGCGTCTCCTCGGGCGTGTTTCTCGACGAGCAATCGCCGGAGATGTTTCCGGCACCGGTGTACAAGCTGGTGGGCCGCTACTGCCGCAACACGGACGAAGCCGTCGAGATGCTGACGCGTTACAACTATTTCTGGGGACCGGGCAACGTCATCGTCATCGACCGCAACCACGACGTGGCGATGATCGAAAAGAGCGCTTGCCGGATCGGGGTGCGACGGTCGCCCGATGGTTTCGGTTTCATCACCGCCATGACGGCGCAAGAGCCGTCCATGAAAGCCTTCCTGCAGGGTCGCCGAACCGCGTCCATCCTCGCGCGCAAGCTGCCGAAGGAAAACGCCGACGCAGCGTACTGGAAAGCGCAGGACCGGCGTCATGAATTGATGAGTGAATTGCTGGACGAAGCGCGAAAGAATCCAACGGCTGAATGCTTGCGGCGGTTCATCCAGTTCCGATCCCCCGAACGCGGCAACGTCTGCGCCAACGGTGAACCTGTCTTCCCGGGCGGCCCGCCCACCGAGCATACCGTGCGAACCGATCTCTGGTTTCTGCGCGAGGGCAGGGCGCAATGGTGGGCGATGGAAGGAAAGAAACCTTCATTCGAAAACCGCAAACCCGACATGACCTTCAAGGATATGTGGTTATGGGACTGACGACGTCAGGACAACCGCTGAACAATGAATCATTCCCCATGCATGGTGTGCCCAAGAAAATAATCTTGTTTCGACTCGATAACAAAGTGGCTGTCGTGACGGGCGGCGCGGGTGGACTCGGTCGCGCGATGGCAGAAGCCTTGCATGATGCGGGCGCACGTGTCGCGGTGATCGGACGCTCGGAACGTGTGAAGGAGCTCGAACAACATGGGTTTATGTCGATCCGTGGAGATTTAACGCACAAAGGTGAACCCGCGCGTGTTCTGAGCGAAGTGGTGCAGGCATTCCATCAACTTGATATTTTGGTTGCGGCTCATGGCATCGCACGGCGTGGCGCTGCCGAGGATTTTTCTCGCGAAGATTGGGATGATACACTGGAAACGAATTTGACTTCGGTTTTCGAGACCGCAAAGGCAGCCGGACAACATTTTTTGCGACAAGGCAAAGGAAAAATCGTGCTCATTGCTTCCATGTTGTCATATTCGGGTGGCATGAATGCCTGCGCCTATGCGGCCAGCAAAGGAGGTATCGCGCAGCTTACCAAGGCGCTTGCCAACGAGTGGGCAGGACGCGGTGTCAACGTCAATGCGATTGCGCCTGGTTATTTCGAAACGCCCATGACACAGGCGCTACGTGATGACCCAAAGAAGAACCAACAAATTCTGGATCGCCTTCCTGCAAGGCGTTGGGGGAAGCCGCATGAGTTGGCGGGGGCGCTTGTATTTCTCACATCCGCCGCATCGGATTACGTGCATGGAACGATCTTGCCTGTAGATGGAGGGTGGCTCGCGCGATGAATGTCGGACTTGATCAATTCAGCTTTCATCGTTTCTACGGTGATGTGTTCCCCTGGGAGGATGATCCCGGCGTTCGCTGGACGCTGGTTGATTTTCTCGATCGCGCTGAGGCTCTTGGTGTGAAGCTGGTCGGTCTGCACGCGCATTACTTTACAAGAGATGAGTCAGCGCGACTGAAGGGCTTGCTGTCAGGACGCGGCTTAACCTGCATTCTCGAATGGGGACATCCGGATGGTCTCAAGATGGGCACGAGCACGGAGGCTATTGCTGATCTGCTTTATTGGTTCCGGATCGCAGTCGCAAACGACTGCAAATTGGTACGCATCGTGGGAGGTTATCCAACCTGGCGTGGACGCGAGCCCGTTCAGGCTCAAATGGAGCGGCTACTGCCGGTTCTTCGTCGGCTCAGCAATGATGCGAAAGCTCATGGGCTTACCCTTGCGATTGAAAACCACGCCGATTTTACTCCCCAAGAGCTGGTTGAGCTTGTGGACCGCGTCAACAATGACACGCTGCAAATTTGTTTCGATACGGGCAACGGTGTGCGTCTTGGGGCGGATTTGATTCAATCAGCGCGTCGTGTTGCTTCGCACACAGCAATGGTTCACTTGAAAGATTTGCGTCCCCTTGAATCGTCCCGTGGCAATCCGAATGCCTCATGGCCCTCCGCACCATTAGGGCAAGGGGAGTTTGATCTTCCCCGCGTCATTACCACCATGCAAAACAACGGCTTTGATGGTCCATGGCTGATTGAATTGGCGCAAATGCACCCAGATTGTCCCGATGAACAAACAAGTGTGGAGCAAAGCGTTCGTTGGCTGAGAGACTTTTCCCAGACCGGGAAACGGAACTGCACTTGGAAATCACCGTGAAGCCTGCGTGTAAAGAATCTCTGACGGCAACCATCACTAATACCGATCCGCGACGCGATACCCGGGGCAACATCCTCGATGCGCATGATGGCTGCCTGGAGTATTTCGAGAGTCGTTTTTTTCTCTATGGAACGCGATACGGCGATACCGATGGCTTCGGGACAATCAATCGTTACGTCTGCTACAGTTCGACGGACCTGACCACATGGACTTTTCACGGGGAGATGCTTGAGAACGCGCCGCCACGCATCTACTTCCAAACCCTTTGGCTGGAGCCGAAAACATGAACAACAAAGTGTACCATGCTGGTGTGGCGCGGGCGGACATCACACCGCCGGTGGGAATCCGGCTGATTGGTTACACGGTCCGCGAAGGAGTGTCGCACGGCGTGGACGAACCGCTCACGGCGACGGTGCTGGTGTTGCGCGGCGGCGGCACGACTGTGGCCATTATCGCTCACGATTGGGCCATCGCATTCATGGACTTCGCCTCGAAACTGCGCCAGCGTTGTGCGCGCGTGCTCGGAATTCCCGCCGCCAACGTGCTCATCAACTTCAATCACACACATTCAGGCCCGGTCGTGCCGGACTTCATGCCGTACGACACACCGGAACAGTTAGCGATGCAGGCACAGCACGGCGAAGAGATGTCGGTTCGCTTGGAGAAGGCTTGCCGGGAAGCGGTGGCGAATCTGCAACCAGCGCGGCTGGCCGTCGGCTGGGGCGAATGCCGGGGGAACATCAATCGTCGGCAAAAGATGCCGGATGGAATGGTCTTGCTCGGTGAAGATCCGGACGGCGCTTGTGATCACAGCGTCGGCGTGCTGCGCGTGGACAAACTCGACGGCATGCCGCTGGCCGTCGTCTTCCGGTATTCTTGCCACACGGTCACGCTCGGGCCAAAGACGAATTTAATCTCGCCCGATTACGCGGGCGCGGCGCGGTCGGTCATCGAACACGTGTTGGGTTGCCCATCGTTGTTCCTGCAAGGTTGCGCCGGCAATGTGAATCCCGCGACCGGCATCGGACAGGACCCGGACGGCTCGCCAACGTTGCGCGAGGACAAAAATCGGCTCGGCCACATGCTCGGCGGCGAAGTGCTCAAGGTCTGCGGCACGTTGCGGACGCATCGCCAACGGAAAGAGCCGGAGCTGGTAAAATCGGTCGCGGTCTATTGGCTGTATCAATACGAGGACACCAAGCCCGGCAAGGAAGGCTCGATCCGCGTGACAGAGACGACGTTGAAACTGCCGCTCGTGCCGTTCCCGTCTCTGGCCGAAGTCCAGAAGGAGCGCGATGAATGGGCCGCGAAGTTGGCGAAAACGGAAAAGAGCGGCGCACGCGAATGGGATTGGCGCGTCGCGAAACGATTCGACGTGTGGTCGCAACGGCGACTCGACGCGGCAAAGCGCGGACCTAACCCCATGGTGGTGGACGTGCCATTGCAAGTGATCGAGATCGGCGACCTCGCGTTCGTCGCGTTGCCGATGGAGTTGATGTCGGAGACGGGCTTCGCCTTGCGCGCTGCGTTGCCGAAGCGCGAGTTGTTCGTGCTCGGTTACAGCAATGGCATGATCAGCTACCTGCCGACGCCCGAGGTCAGCCGCGAAGGCGGGATGGAATCGAAGCTGGCCTACAAGGCCTACTTCGTCCCGGCAGAAATTCCCGGCGATTGGGAGCCGGTCATCAAGCAGAAGGCGCTGGAGATGTTGAAGCGCGACTCCTGAAATGCCTGTGGTAACGAAATAGGAATTTTCTGTCGCTCTGTTCAAACGCGGAAGCGTGGCGATTCCCACCAGCCCATGCAGCATGGGCTGGTCGTCACGCGGACGAAATCGCGGGACTCTGAAAGAGCGACAGAACACGGCGGAGAGAGGTTGCAACACTCTCTCCGCCGTAGCCTTTGGTCTTGAGGTCCACTTGCGGCGACGTCACTCACAACGTCAATAGCTCTGAAGTGCCATCAGAACGACCAAAACACGGCGGACCATAGTAGGGCTTGAAACAAATGTGATTTCTCGCAATACTGCGCAGCCTACCCGATCATACTGTTATGCGATTCGTCGATTTGTTTGCTGGTCTTGGCGGCTTCCATCTTGCGCTTGAGCAATTGGGCCATCGGTGCGTTTTTGCCAGCGAATTGGATTCCGAACTGAGGGATATCTACAAGGAGAATTTCAATCTCATCCCGAGCGGAGATATTCGGGGAATTCCTATCGCGACGATTCCTGCCCATGACGTCTTGTGTGCTGGGTTTCCGTGTCAGCCGTTTTCAAAAGCGGGTGAACAAGACGGCTTCGACTGCCCCAGTTGGGGCGACCTCTTTGACCGCGTCGTGAAGATTCTCAAACACCACGAACCGGAATATGTGTTGCTCGAAAACGTTCCCAACCTGTTGAAGCACGACGACGGCAAGACATGGACTAGAGTCGTTCGGCTTCTCAAGCGGGCTGGCTACGAAAGCGACAAACAGATCTTGTCGCCACACCAATTTGGCGTGCCGCAGATCCGGGAGCGTGTCTACATCGTCGCCCGTCGCGGCGGCCTTCGCGACTTTGTTTGGCCGGAGCACCAGTCGCATCCGTTTTTGCATGTGGATTGTGTGCTCGAAAACAATCCGTCTGACGCGAAGCCGCTCACGAAGCAGGTGATCGACTGCCTAGAGATGTGGCAACGCTTCATCCGCCGCTTTCCGAAAAGCGAGCACCTGCCAACGTTTCCGATTTGGGCGATGGAGTTCGGAGCGGACTACCCCTACGAGAAATTCGCGCCGCGTTCAATGAAGCCCTCGGCCTTGCGGAGGTATCGTGGTGCATACGGAAAATCGCTGGCCAAAGTGCCCGAAGCAGAGTTGCCGGCGGCGCTTCCGCCCTACGCGAGGGCCGACAAGAAGGCTTTCCCTGGTTGGAAGATCGATTTCATACGCAAGAACCGCGACCTCTACGTGAAAAATCGGAAGTGGATTGACGCCTGGAAAGATGAGTTGCTGGCTTTCCCGCCAAGCCTGCAAAAGCTGGAGTGGAATTGTAAAGGGGGAGAGCGCGACATTTGGAAATACGTGATTCAGTTTCGAGCCTCGGGCGTGAGGGTGAAGAAGCCGACCACAGCGCCGTCTCTCATTGCCATGACCGTGACCCAAGTGCCTATCATTGCATGGGAGAAGCGCTACATGACGCCGCGAGAGTGCGCGAGACTCCAGAGCATGGAATCATTGAAGGTTTTGCCCGATGCGTCCACACCTGCTTACAAGGCTCTCGGCAATGCAATCAATGTGCACGTCATGCGGCTGATCGCGGAAGCCCTAGTCGGGCGCAACGGCAAAGGTCCGAAGTCGACGGTGTGCGAGGAAAGGAGGGCGCATGTCCAAGCTGCCGCCGCTGCATAAAGTCAACATCCGCCCGAGCGTCAGCGTGCTGTCCGTCCTGAAGCACCTTAACTACAAGCCTTGGTTTGCACTCGCTGAGTTCGTAGACAACGCGATCCAAAGCTCCTTCGATAAGGGGAAGCAGTTGCCTTCGATATCTGGGAAGAAATACAGGCTGCGTGTGGAGATTGAGATTAACTCCGACGACGGTGGACAAATCATCGTACGCGACAATGCTGGTGGCATTGCCTTGTCTGATTTCCCGCGAGCCTTTCGACCAGCCGAAATACCTCCCGACCGCACCGGGCTTTGTGAGTTCGGAATGGGAATGAAGAGCGCAGCCTTCTGGTTCGCGTCGAAGTGGTCAGTCAGAACGTCGGCGATTGGCGAGTCTGTCGAGCGTCAAGTGAACTTGGATATTCATTCGATTCTGGCGCAAAAGATCGAGGACTTGGGAGTCGTAGAGAGGCCAGCGAAAGCCGACGAGCATTTTACCGAACTCGTCTTGACGGACCTGCATCAGATTCCGCAGGGCAAGACCCTCAGCAAAATTCAGGACCACCTCTGCAGCATTTACCGGGTTTATCTTCGCAACGGGAAGCTTGAGTTGAGGTTCAAAGGCGAGCCGCTTTCATATCCAACACCTCCGGTTTTGAAAGCCCCATATTTCAAAAACCCATCCGGCAAGGCGAGGAAGTGGCGAAAGGAAGTTGACTTTGATTTCGGTGGCGGACTGCGCGCGCGTGGGTTTGCGGCACTGTATGAAGTTGCGAGCACCGCGCGGGCGGGTTTCGCGTTGTTTCGGCGGAATCGCCTCATCCAAGGCAGCGCGGACGAGGGCTATCGGCCACACGCCATATTTGGAAATCCAAATGACTACACGTATCAGCGTCTGTTTGGAGAACTGCATCTAGATGGCTTCGAAGTGAGCCACACGAAAGATGGATTTCGGTGGGACGGCAACGAGGATGCGTTTCTCCAATTGTTGCAGGAGGAACTTGATCGCGACCCGCTCCCGTTATTGAAACAGGCGGAGGGACATCGTGTCAGACCAAAGGCGGAGGATTTCATCAAGGGTGCGGAGAAGGCGAACCAGCGCACAACGGAAACAATTCAAAAGTGCGTGCCGCCCCTGATTCAGAAACAGCACGAACTCGGACCAGAAACGAAGCCTGTCCCCGCCGCTTTGCCGAAAGCACAAGAGACGGCCTCAACGCGTGAAATCGAAGTGGAAGTCCGAGGTGTGAAGTGGCTCATCCGCATCGAGCTTTCGGCGGATCCCGGCGTCGGTGACTGGCTTTCGATCAGTGATGCCGCGGACAAACCGCCCGCCCCGAAAGGCTATCGCCTTCTGTGTCTGCGCCTGTCGCTCATGCACCCATTCATGGAGCGATACTGCGGAACAACCTCCGATCGAATCGAACCAATCTTGCGTATTGCTGCTGCCCTCGCACTTGCAGAAACCAACGCGCGTGACAGCGGAGAAAAGTATGCGGGAACAGTGCGCCGTAATCTGAACCAATTGCTACGCGATGCATTCTCCGAACCCTGACGCTTATGGCAAACGGAAATGAAAATGTAGAGAACGTGCGCGCCTTGAACGAGCAAATGCTACCGGGAAGGCGTTGGAATCCCGTAATTGGCGAGCAGTTGCGAGGCACACTCCAACTCCAAACACGGCTGTCCGATGCAGAGCGAGCGGCGATTGAGCAGCAAACCGTTTCGATTCTTGGAAAGACCATCCCGCCGCACAACGCGGTAGGTTCAGAGACAGGATTGGCGCTTGGCTACGTCCAGAGCGGAAAAACTCTCTCCTTCACATGTGTGGCAGCGCTGGCGAGCGATAATCGCGTTCCATTGGTTATTGTTATCACCGGCACGTCCATTCCGCTGTTCCAGCAGTCAGTTCGTCGCCTGCGTAACGATTTGAGGATAGACAATCCGGAAACCCATGCGTGGCGCTGGCAGTTTTTTCAGAATCCGAGCATGCGCCAAAATTATCTGACGCGAATGCGGGATGTATTAGCGGAGTGGCAAGAGCCGCGAATTGCGGACAAACGTACTTGCTTGATTGCCGTGATGAAGAACCACCGGCACTTGAGCAATCTGGTGGAATTACTGCAAGAACTGGATTTGCGAAATGTGCCGTCTCTTGTCATTGATGACGAGGCCGACCAAGCAGGGTTGAATACACTCGTGAATCAGAATGAGGAGAGCCGCACATATCAGCGGCTGCTCGCCCTGCGCAGCACACTTCCGCATCACACCTACGTCCAATACACGGCCACCCCGCAAGCACCCTTGTTGATCAATATCATTGACGTGCTTTCGCCACGGTTCGTCGAGGTTCTTGACCCCGGGAGCGAATACGTGGGCTTGATTGACTTCTTTCAAAACAACCGCGCGCTCGTGCGAACAATACCCGATGAGGAAATTCCATCTCCAGACAACCAAGTGAACGGCGCGCCGGAGAGCCTTCGCGAAGCTCTGCGACTGTTCATCGTGGGCGTGGCTGCTGGTCGCATTCTGCGAAGTGCAGAAAGAAACCGGTCCATGCTTGTTCATCCTTCGCGACTGCAAGAGCGGCACGCGAACTACTTTCACTGGGTCTCCGCAGTGCGGGCGGAGTGGCTGCGCTTGCTGCGCGATGAGAACGATCCTGATCGAACAGCGTTGCTAGATGATTTTCGCACTGCGCACGCGAATCTGGCCGCGACATATCCGAACCTGCCGCCATTCGGTGAGGTTGAACGGGTGCTTTGGCAAACTCTCAACCGCGCGCAGGTTTGGGAAGTGAATGCGAGGCTTGGAAGAACGCCAGAAGTTGTCTGGCAATCGGATTATGCGCACATTCTCGTTGGCGGGCAGGCAATGGATCGAGGGTTTACGGTGGAAGGATTGACGGTGACCTATATGCCGCGCGGACGGGGCGTCGGCAATGCGGACACGATCCAACAAAGAGCAAGATTCCTTGGCTACAAGAGAAATTATCTCGGATTGTGCCGCGTGTTTCTGGAGAGTGAAGTTCAACGTGCCTACACCGTTTACGTGAACCATGAGGAGACCCTCCGAACGCAACTCCGACAGCACGCAATAGACGGCAGGTCACTGGCTGAGTGGCGCAGGGCATTCTTCCTCGACCGCTCTCTGCGACCGACGCGCCGCTGCGTGCTCGACCTGAATTACGAGCACCTGAATTTTGCGTCCGAGTGGTTTTTCCCGCGTGCGCCTCATTTCACGCCGCCGTCCGTGGTGCACAACTGCAGCCTCGTTGGGAGTTTGATGCAAACACTGCGCTTCTCAGCGACCGAAGGCCACGCGGAAAGAACAGAGATGCACCGAAACGGTCACGCGCATGTTGAGTTGGGTGAATTGTATGAGGTGTTCCTCACGCAGATTCAGTTTGCAAATCCGACAGACAGCCAACGCTTCACCGGCTTGCTGCTTCAAGTCCGCGAATACCTCGACCGAAATCCGAATGCGGCTGCAAGTATCTACCTCATGTCTTGGTCACCCGAACAGGGACAGACTGCAAGAGACCGCTCGTTGGATGAGAACGCCGAGATTCAATCCTCTGGCGCATTCTTTCAAGGCGCGAGCGTGCCGCGCGGCAATCTGCGGCAAGGCGAAGTTTATCCGGGCGACCGCGAGATGAAGGCGACGAACGAACTCACAGTCCAAATCCACCTTTTGAACCTCAGAGACGAAACGCGTGTCGCGGCAGAGAGCGTTCCTGCGGTGGCGGTATGGATGCCCGCAGATATGGGCTTGGACACGCTCGTGCAAGACAGGCCCGCATGAATGAAGCGGAGACAGCACAGGCTTTTGAAGCGCTGCCTCTGCCACAGCCTAGTTCGGCTTCCTCATGCTCCTTTTCCGCCATCCCGCTGACGCCAGACAACGCTCATAAACTCGGCAAAGACGAAGGTGGTTGCCCGTGCTTGCTTGTTGCGACGGGCCCGGTGGCCAAACAAGCACGAGTCCCTCTCGTACTGGAGAATCTCGCGGTCCTCTTCGATCTTCGTTGCCAAGTGTCGTCGCCGAATGCCCCGACGAAGAGCGGAACTTTCACCGTCCTGAAGTGTGTGGCGGCGGATCTGATGGTGCGCCGCTATTTTCTTTCGCTCTTGAAACTCATCGCTGCTGCAATCGGACGTGGCGGCGACCGGTCGAAAGTGGCGAGGGTCATTGAGAATTTGGTTGAGCTTTTCCGTTCGCTAAGCAGCACGCCAAAGAAAGATATACAAGGTCTGTGGGGCGAAATGCTGCTCATCGACCAAGCCAAAGACGCAGTTGTGCTCGCCAGCGCTTGGCGTTGCCAAACCGGGGACTGCTACGACTTCAACAATGGCGATGAGCGAATTGAAGTCAAAACCACTTCGACACGCTTTCGACAACATCGCTTCTCGTATGAGCAGCTTTGCCCGCCCGGGGGCACACGACTGATCGTGGCCTCAATCATGGTGCAGCGATCGGGCGCGGGCCTGAGTGTGTTCGACCTGCTCGACGCCATCCATGCCAAGATCAAGCATCCACAATTGCATCTGCGCATGGCGCGACAAATTCACGAGACGTTGGGCAAGGCGTGGCAGAGCGCAAAGGAAGTCAGATTCGATCACGAAGCAGCGGTCGAATCGCTTCGCTACTTTGATGGCGCTCAGATTCCCAGAGTGCCCGCGCCACTTCCTGATGGCGTGTCGCAAGTTAGCTTCGTGGCTGATCTCACACATGTTGAAGAACTATCTCGGAAAACCGTTGTGAGCGCGGGGCGGCTTTTACGCAGCCTATGATCGGAAAAGAATGCTTCGGTCAGAAGCACGCCTGCCCCGTAGTTGTCCAATAAGCCTCTCGATTTTTCTTTTGAAGGTACAGAGCTTTTCGGTTTCACACTCCCAGACAATAGCAACGCGCCAGCCTGCAGCGCGGAGAGCGAGCCGATGGATTTCGTCTCGCTTTTGATTCCCTCGGAGTTTCTTCACCCAGTACCGCCGATTGCTCTTTGGCAGCCGACAGTATTTGCAGCCGCCGTGCTGATGCCAGAAACAACCATGCACGAATATTGCCGTGCGATACTTTGGAAGCACGACGTCGGGCCGACCTGGTAGTGATTTGGCGTGAAGTGTGAATCGGAAACCAAGCCGATGTAACAAACTCCGCACTCGTTTCTCGGGAGACGTATCCTTGCCACGAATTCGGCTCATCACCCAACTACGGTGCTTTTCCGCGAGTTGGCCTCTGTTCACGACATGCGATCATAACGGGGTTAGGCCATTTTGCGGAGATCATTGTTTTCTCGTACCTGTTGCCCACTTCGGTAAGTAAGAGTCCATTTCCGGCGGTCTTGATCTGTTGCCTAGATCGCAATTCTATTGCACCTTTCGGTCCATTCCGCTTAAATCCTGCTCACCTCAAGGCATTGCCTCGGGTTGGAGCAAAGCGGGAGGCGTAAAACAGACTTGAGTTAATTCAGTCAATTCTCCGTTGTCGGTTTCCGTTTGCGCCAGTAACCGGGGCGTCGTCTTCCATGTGCGACTGCGACGATGGTGATGTGCTGTTCCAACTCCCGGTAGAACACAAGATAGGGAAACTGCTCGACGAGACATTTCTGGAACGGGGTCTTCTTGTAAAACGGAAACAAGCCAGGGTTGCGCTGGATTCTCTGGAAGGCTTCGCGAATCTTCTCCTCGAACGCAAGACCCAAGCCCGCACGTTTGTCCTCGTAGTAATCCGTGGCAGCCTTGAATTCCGCTTCCGCCTCGTCCTCAATCCGCAGAGGCTTCACTTGTACTTGTTTCGGACTTCAGCGAGCACATCTTCCGCCGGGCGGGATTTCGACTTGCCTTCTTCCATCCGTTTCAAGCGGCGGGCAAGCTCCTCGTCCCAAGCAGCCTCGGCATCGTCATCCACCTCGGTATCCAGAGAAAGGATCAAAAGCTGTGCGAGTTCAGCCCGGTCGGGTTCGGAGAGTTGGAGAATCTCGCCTTTCAGCTTTTCAGCGGTTTGCGTCATGGCCGGAGTTTATAGGGGGAACGACCCTGGGTCAAGCAGCGGGACTCACATTTCAGGGATCACATTTCCGTTGCGACCTCCGGTCTTTTCCGCTTAAATCCCCGTCACCTCAAGGCATTGCCTCGGGTTCAGAGTCCCGCGAGATCGTTCGCACGGCGTTGGGAAGCGCCGAGCGGACAGTGAAATTGATCACACAGAAGGATTGTGTTGGGATGACAAGACTTGCCCTCGAATCGCGGACCATCGAAGTGGACTTCGATCCGTCGAACATCGGCATCATCGCGTTGCACAACAAGCTCACGGGCGAAACCTATAGCATCACCGGTGACCAGTTCGCCATCCAGCTTAACGAACGCGTTTGGTGGCAGAGCGACTTCCCCTTGCTCGAGGCGACGGTCGACGGAAATATCATCCGCGCTCGCTATGGCAGCCCGTCGCCGTCCAGTCAACGAACTCCCACCGTCGGGCCGCCGGTGTCACCAGCCGCTACCGCTGCGTTGCGTCAGATCGAGGTGACGCGAAAAAACATGGCCGTTGCGACATCCACAACATCCCCTCCGGCGTTGCGCCAGGTCGAGGTGACCTACACGCTGGGGGATTCGGGTCACTTTGTTGAGAAGCGCCTCACCTTCACTGCGGGCCAGGATGCTGCCTTGCGCCGGGTGGTATTGTCCACGCCTCGCTTCGGCGCAGAGGGCTTGCAGATAATTTGCTACCTCCATCCGACGTTCGAGCGCGTCGAGTCCCAGCATGGCGGCGCGTACCGTCGCGAGCCGTGCTCCGAGCCAGTCAAGACCTACTTCGGTCGTACGCCGCGCGGCGGATTTTTCACCGGCATCGAGATGCCGTTCGACAGCTCCGATCTGACCGGCAATCAGGTGCGCCTTTCCTTTGTGCCCAGCCTCAAACTCCGAACCGGCCAGACGCTGGCGTGCGACGCGGTTTACTTCGGCGTTTATTCCCGTCACCCGCTGGATCACCAGGCCGAGCAATGGAGTCCGCACGATGTCGAAACACTGCCGGTGCTGCCGCTGCCCTCCGAATCGCTGGCGATGACAGCCATGGTGCGCTCCAGTTTCGGCGCGCCGCGTTTCGGTATGGTGGCCATGGCGTGCAGTTGGCACAGCCAGATGGAACAGTTCACCTACACGCCCCAGAGCCTCGAAGGTGATTTGAAGTCGCTGGATTTCGTCGCCAGTTGCGGCGTCGATTGGATTAGCGATTCGCATCCGTGGGCCGGTGAGACGGCCAGGATGAATGCGATGACCGGCAACGATCGCTACGAGTTGGGCGAACTGCCGCGCCGTTTCCTGGAGCACGCCAGAAAGTTGGGCATCAAGGTCGTCCAATGGCCAACCATGAATCACACCCATCCTTGGTCAGGCTTGGGCGCGGGCAATGCCGTGTCCGAGCCTGGCGGGCCGTTCCGTTCCGACCGCCCCGATTGGCAGCGCGTGCCGACCGTGCCGCCCGAACCGCGTGCGTGCGTGGGCGATTTTCATGCGTCGCGGGGGAACTGTTTTGCGAACCGTCCGTTTCGCGAATGGATCACATCGGTGATGTTCCAGGCGCTCGACACCGGCCGCTACGGCGCGTGGTGCATGGACGGCGATTTCTGGGGATGGGGCGGTTACTTCCAGAGCACCGTGCCGGTCGAGTGCGCTTCCGACCAGCACGACCATCTTTTCCTCGACGCCAACTACGCCTGCCAGAAGGCGCTGGATGAATTGACCGCGTCCGTGCGGCAGCGTTACCCGCAACTGTACATTGGCATGTGCCGCCCGCCGATGGACCTCGGCGTGTGGTCGAACCGAAACGTGGACGCGTGTTTCACGCTGATCGAGACCGGCTCCGTCGGCTCGAACATCGCCGCGGGCGACGAAATCCGGCTGTGCAGCCGTATCCGCGTGCATCATCAGTTCTTTCCGCACACGATGGATTGGCCGCTGTTGTTTCCAAGCTACTGGCGACCAGAAAGCATCCCGCCGTGGCCAAGTGAGAAGCTCGATTACATCCTGCTAAGCGCCATGTCGTGCGCGCCGAACCTGCTCATGTATTTACCGACCAAGACCGGCATCCCCGAAGCCGACAAAGCAGAGATTCGCCGCTGGCTCGATTGGGGTCGGAAGAACGAGAAGTATCTCCTCGTGCGACACGATCTGCCCGACTGGCCCGCGCCCGGCAAGGTCGATGGCTCGGCGCACATCGTCGGCGACCGCGGTCTGATTTTTCTTTTCAACCCGAACAAGCAGGCGATGCCCGGGCGGTTCGTTATGAACACCGAGTGGCTCGGCCTCACGGAAGGGAAACGATTCGTTCTCTCAGAATTGCATCCCCGACAAGCGACGGGCAAGGAGTGCTCGTGGGATGACGTGGTTGAATGGGAAGTCGGTCCAGAATCAGCGGTCATCTTGGAACTCGTGCCTTGTTGACCTTTTTCGATTGGGCATTTCGGCAACGGCATCAACGCCGTGTTCGTGGACGGCCACGTGGAATGGATTCCCGGTCCCAAATACCTCCAGTGGATCCAAGCCGGCTCACCCTACCAGCGACCGTATTCCTGGTGGTAAAGTCGGCCATGCCCGACTGACCGGCTCAGTCAGCTCAGTCAGGATTCCCTGATTCGAGGGCTTGACAGGTAGGCGCAGTGTTGCTGCGGTCAACGTTGACCACCACGCCGTGGGCCGCCTCGCGGTCGAGCATCTCGTGGCGAGTGGCCATCGCCGGATCGCGTACATCGCGGGCCGGATGGAATTCATCTACCAGCACCGATTCGCGAGGGCTTTCTCGCTGCCACGAGGGTCGCCGGTCTCGGGGAAACAGATCACCCGTTCCTGGCCATTTCGACCTGGACAAATTCCACCCTGTCGCCGAATTGGACAATCAGCGGGGCGAACGGCACGACGACGACGGGCAACGTGGCGACCGACGGCGCGAACAACTTTCTCGCCTTGCGCGATTTCAGCAGCAGTCTCAACCTCACGGCGTCTCGGGATGATGTTCCCATCAACGGCACGAAGGAGACCACCGGCTTCCTGCAATTCGACATCCGCTTCAACCAGGGGGTTGACAGCACATTCAATCTCAGACTGTTCGCCTCGAAGCCAGCCGTTTGCGCCTCCTGTTTCCAGCCCATCACGCTGAGCTGGTTTCATAGCGCGCGAGTTTCCGGCCATTACGCCTTCCGGCATCCGGGAAATCGCGCCAACGTCTTGTACTATGGCCATGTCGCCTTCGTTGCCTCGTGGATACAATCGGGGAGATTCGTCTGGAGCTGGAAGTACCCCTGAGTGCGGCGATCTGTTTGTAGTCCGGCCTTCAGGCGGAATCCCCACTTAACGGCCGAGGACGGTGTCAGGCTTGTAAACCTCCTGCTGCCGCCGCGATCACCTGCCACCGAAAGGGCCATTGAGTTTGCTCGAAAATAGTGTTTGACAGTTTCCTAATTTCCTGAATGATACTACGAAGTATTCATGGAGACCATTACCCAGATGCACATCGCGAGGGCGTTGGGGCTTTCACAATCCTCCGTCAAAGCTGTGTTCAATCCCGACCCGAGAATCCGGCTCCGGCCCGAGACGCGGCGCCGCATTCTTAATACAGCCCATCAGATGGGCTACGTGCCTCATCATGCGGCGCGGCGGCTTGCGCGTGCGCGTCGCCAGAGCAAGTCCACCAGCTTCGATCAGGTGGGACTGATTCATCTCGTTGGAGCGGACCGTGGTCTGGACCCGGTTTGCCTCGCGATGATGAGCGGCGCGGAACCGGAGCT
>Ga0187892_10006715_pt1 | contig 16905 bp, 16 predicted proteins | sample MA1701073metaG_FD_139345 | JGI IMG/M metagenome (GOLD analysis project Ga0187892, IMG submission 139345) | Bio-ooze microbial communities from a basaltic lava cave in the Kipuka Kanohina Cave System on the Island of Hawaii, USA - MA170107-3 metaG ... | reverse complement strand
TGTGTATCAATCCCCCACCGCCTCCATCCCCGGGTCGGGGGCCTCGGTGCAGCAGTAGAAGACGCCGTTCAGCGTGTAGCAGTTCTCGCCGGGGTCGGCGCAGGGCTTCGCGGGGTTGCAGTCGGACAGCGTGCAGACGTCCGTAATGTCAGGGTCGTTAGGCGCGAGCGGGATCTCCTCCACGTCGCCGTCGTCGTCCGCTATCGCAAACGCCGTGCCGAGAGATAGAATCAGTATGACGGTAAGAAAAGTTTTTTTCAGATTGCTCGAATCAGGCATTGTCTTTCGCTCCTTTCGGGGGGGAATTCTTCCGCCACAGTCATCCCCTCGCCCCCTCTGCAAAATTCTAATGCCTGTCTCATTCAAATACAATCATTATTGACTCGTGATGTCTATCTCGTAGTCGATGATCGAGCGCGCGCCCGAGCCCCTGTACGTGCCCGTGAGCGGGGCCGCTTCTTCCGGTATGACGCCCGCCGACACCGTGACGTGCTGGTCCGCGGTCGCGAGCCCTTCCGACGGGTCGTAGCCCCTCCACCCGCCGCCCGGTATGTACACCTCGGCCCAAGCGTGGAGCTGCCTCTCCTCGGTTATCATCTCGTGCTCCCTGTACCCGCTCACGAACCTGGCCGCGATCCCCACGGCCCTGCAGGCCTCCATGAAGAGCACGGTGAGGTCCCTGCACGACCCCCTGCCCGTCCCGAGCGTTATCTCGGCCGGGTAAGGCGGCCCCTCGTGCCTGACTAACTGCTCGAAGCCATCGTATATGCGGGAATTCAGCACGTTGAGGAACGTCATCGTCTCGACGCCAGACTCGTCCATCACGTCGGAAACGAACTTGTCCACCTGCCCCTCGGGCTCGGTGTTGCGCGTGAAATAGGGCCTCAGCGACGGGACGTAGTATTTCGGGTAGAACACGGGGAGCTTCGTCACCGAAGGCTCCGTGATTACGTAATCGAACGGGTTCACCCTGAAAGTCTCGACCTCGGAGCGCGTCGTGATAGTCAGGTGGTCGTGATTCCCCGAGAACCACACGCACGTGCTGTCGTTCCCTGCGACGTCCACTATGTCTACGATGCCGTCGGGAACGGGGTCTATGTCGATCTCGAAGCTTACGAGCCTCTGCGACCCGTCGCTCTTGGGCCTGAGCCTTATAGTCTGCGGGTCGAGGAACACGCTCTCCGTGTATTTATATCTCGTCGTGTGTTTGATCTTGATATTCATCGCCGTACTCCCGTTGAATGTCATTTCTGTAGATGTCCAATAATTCGAGTACAATGTTCTCCTATCGGAATAAATAAAATGACAAGATAAATTTTCTTCTTTTCCTTGATGAAAAGAAGCAAAAATCATCCGACAGCACAGAATTGGCTAAAAATCCCAAGTTAACGCTAAAATGTTTTAATTCCGCCCCAATTATCATCGTAGTTTAGTGATGTCCAAGGCTAATTAACTTCTTGCTGATAGGAAAGGGCGTCCGAATGCGCGCTTGCTTGCATTCGTCCCGTAAAACATTTTTTACGCGTTAACAGCTGATTTTCTTTACGCCAATTCCGTAATGTCGGAATAGATAAATCTCCCTTCATCACACGTTATCCCTGAGAATTCCAGCCCTGAATTAATTAGCGTCTACAATTTCACACCGTCGCCCAGCTTCGAGAAAGCCGCCTCCACCCAGTCGTGGGGGAGCTCCCTTATCGCTTCTCTTATCGTTTTCTGCCACCATTCGGATATGCGTATCAGCTCGGCCCTCTCGTACCTGTGCTCCACTATGTCGTACGTGTCGGCCTTGTACAGCACGACGTCTATCGGGAAGTCGACGTCCACGGCGCTCGTCCGGGTCGCGTCGAACGCGAGGTACCCGATCTTGAGCGCCGTTTCCATGTTGAGGTCGTACGCGAGCGCCCTGTCTATTATGGGCTTCCCGTAGCTCGACTCCCCTATCAGGTAATAAGGGGTCCCCTGCCCCACCTCGACCCAGTTCCCCTGCGGGTAGAGCATGTAGAGCTTATGCTCGGTGTCTTTCCCGAGCTGTCCGCCGATGATGGAGAAGAGGTCGAAATGGAGCCCCGCCTCCTCGAGCGCCTTCCGGTCCTCGTCCGCGACACGCCTCACCTGCGCGGCGAACGCGTTCACCGCCATGTAGAGCTTGTCGAACTCGTTGTCGTCCTGCTCGAGCACCTCGTTGAAATACGTGAGCGCCTTGTCCCTCACCGAGCGGAGCCCCGAGGTCATGAGGAAGAGCGAGTGCCTGCCGTATTGATGTATCGTCACCTTCCTCGCCATAATGCTCTCGGTGCCCGTCGTCACGAGCGTATCCGCAATCCCCACGAGCCCCTTTCTCACCTTCATGCCTACGCAGAAAGTCACTCCTCCATACCTCCGAACGCATGCGGCGCTGCCGCAGGGCTCAGCGCGAAGAACGTATCTTTTATCGAGTCCCCGACGCTGTTGAGCTCGGTCTGGAAATTGTCCAGGTACTCGTGGAGCCCTCTCTTTATTATATCGTCTATCCTCGCGTAGGTAAGCTCCGCGTGGAGCCTGCCCATGCGCCTCTCGGCTTCGTTCCGGAACATGCCCGCGGGCGTGCCCGTTATGGAATGGAGCGAAGCCTCGGCCATCAGCACGCAGTAGAGTATCGCGCGCGGGAAGTGCCTGTCCAGAAGCAGGAACTGCACCACGGATTCGGGCGTTATCTGCTCGTACTTCCTCCTGTACATGTCGAGCGCGCTCGCCGATTTCAGGAGCGCCGCCCACTGTATGTTATCTATCGGCGTGCCCACGTACTCGGGCTTCGGAAGGAGTATGAAGTATTTCACGTCTATGAGACGGGACGTCTTGTCGGCCCTCTCGAGCAGCCTCCCCAGGCGCGCGAAGTGCCAGTCCTCGCCCCTGTTCATGGTGGAGTCGGCTATGCCCGCGTAGAGGTGGCTCTCCGTCTTGACCCTCTGATAAAAGTCCTGGGGCGTCTCCGCCGCCACGCCGCTCAGCGCGGAGTCCCTGACGAAGTAATAGAACTTGTTTATCTGCTCCCACATCTCGGACGATATTATTTCCCTTATCGAGCGCGCGTTCTCCCTGACCTTCGTGAGCGTCGAGAGTATGGAGTTCGGGTTCTCCCTGTCGAACGTGAGGAAGTCGAGCACGGTCTCCCGGGTCGCCTCCTCGCCGCAGCGCTCCCTGAATATCTCGAGGTCGCCGGTGGTGCTTACGAGCGCCTCCCACTGCCCTTCCTGCGTCTGCATGTCGAGCATCAGGTGGAGGTTCACCTCGATGAACCTCGCCACGTTCTCGGCGCGCTCCATGTATCTCGACATCCAGTATATGGAATTCGCTACCCTGCTAAGCATATCCCCTCAATAAAGAGCCAGATTTCTCACTGATACCGATGAGATTGCCGCGTCGCTTCCGGCTTCGCCAAAGGCTGCGCCGGACGAGTCGCTCCTCGCAATGACATATAAAGAATAGATCGCGCCAGGATGGCGCTCCTACGAGACCGGGTCATAAACTCTGTAGGAGCGGCTTCCAGCCGCGATAAAAAGAATGGATTCCCGATTACTAAAATTTGTATCAGCAGATCGCCGTAGTTAAACAGCGGATCGGATGTATGCAAAGGCGTCCGGTTCTTGCACTTGTTCAGAACCGTTGTCGGGAATGACAACTCTTTTTCTGTTATCGCGAGCCTACGGCAGTAGCCGTGGCGATTTCTTTTTTTATTTGAGATTTCGTGCTGCGTATCACTCCATATGCAATGATATCCTCGATTACCAATATCTTGTTTTTTACGGGAGTAAGGGGATCGGCGCGGGCTCAGGATAGATCCCTGAGCACCCACGTGTCCTTGCTCCCGCCCCCCTGAGACGAGTTTACCACGAGTGAACCTTTCTTGAGAGCGACCCTCGTGAGCCCCCCCGGCATCACGTATATGTCCTCACCGTAGAGCGTGTAGGGCCTGAAGTCCACGTGCCTACCCTCGAACCGCTCGCCCGCGAGAATCGGGACCCTCGAGAGAGAGACGGTAGGCTGCGCGATATAGTTACGCGGGTCCTCCATTATCTTCCCCCGGAACTCCTCCCTGACGCGCGCGCTCGCCTTGGGCCCTATCATTATTCCGTACCCGCCCGATTCGTTGGCCGGCTTCACGACTAGGGTTTCCAGGTTCTCGAGCACGTACTTCCTGTCGAGCTCCTCCCAGCACACGTACGTGGGCACGTTGGGCAGTATCGGCTCCTCCCCGGTGTAGTACTTTATTATCTCCGGCACGTAAGCGTAGATTATCTTGTCGTCCGCTATCCCCGTCCCTATGGCGTTCACGAGCGCCACGTGCCCGGACTTGTATACGTCCATTATCCCCGGCACGCCCAGGAGCGAGTCCTCCCTGAAAGCGAGCGGGTCGATGAAGTCGTCGTCTATTCGCCTGTAAATTACGTCCACCTTCTGGAGCCCCTTCGTCGTTTTCATGTAGACGTACCCGTCCGTAACGGCGAGGTCCCCGCCTTCCACGAGCTCTATGCCCATCTGCTGGGCGAGGTACGAGTGCTCGAAATATGCGGAGTTGTATATTCCGGGGGTGAGCAGCACGACGGTCGGCGAATGCACGCCGTCGGGCGACATGTACTGGAGCATCTCCCGGAGCCTGTAGGGGTAGTCGTCGACGGGCCTTATCTTCAAGTCCTCGAAAATCTTCGGGAACGTGCGCTTAAGCACTTCTCTATTCTCGAGTACGTAAGAGACGCCCGAGGGGCATCTGAGGTTGTCCTCGAGCACGTAATATACACCGTCCCCTCCCCTCACGAGGTCCGTCCCCGAAATGTGGCACCATATGCCGCGGGGCGGTCTGAACCCCTCGCACTGGGGCCTGTAACACTTGCTCGTTTTTAAAAGCTCTTCGGGAAAAATGCGGTCTTTCAGTATTTTTTTATCGTTGTATATGTCGTCTATGAAGAGGTTAAGCGCATAAATCCTTTGCTTGAGCCCCCTTTCGAGCGCCTCCCACTCGCGGGCCTCTATGACCCTCGGGATTATGTCGAACGGGAATATCCTCTCGGTCCCCTCCTCCTCTCCGTAGACCGTGAACGTCACCCCCATCTGGAAAAGCCTAGCCTCCGTCGCCTTCTGCCGCCTGAGCAGCTCTCCGCCCGGGAGCTGTTCGAGCCTCTTCAGAAGTATGGACGCGCCGTCCCTCGGGCTCCCGTCCGCGTGGAAGTACTCGTCGAAAAACCCCTCGGTGTCGTAGTCCTTGTAATACATGACCATGCCTCTATTCTAACATTTAATTTTTCTTCCCCGTACGTTTTATCCCGTCCTCCGCCGCGTTTTTAAAATTCCCCGGGCCAAGAGAGACAGGGGGGATGGCCCGGGGATAGGCTAAAGGTTTGATCTGGTCGCTTCTTTGTTTTCGCTGTTAACCGCCGCCAGAGGCCGCGTAAAACACCCGGAGACGGGAACACCCGTATATTCCCGTCTCCGGCTACATAAGGAGGTATGAAGAAATGAGATAATATTCGTCATGAGTCAGTTCATGCCCACCGCTTTGGGCCTCGCGTCATATTCCCCGTCCTCTTTCCCGGCGACCTTACCGTCGTAATCCCCGGGCTCGTCGATGAAGCTCCCGCTTACGAGCTTCTTTTCTATGAGCTGCGGAATCCTGTCCTTTATATCGGGGTCGTAGGCGCATATGCCCGACATGATGAAAGCGAGGAGCGCTATGTCAGTGAGGTATCTCACGTTCGCCTCGACCACGTCCCCGGGGTGCTGACCTTCCTCCGGCTGACGGAGGTTCAGGTAAATCGTTTCCCTGAGCGAGCGCCCGGCTTCGAATACGTCCTTTCCGGGATCGTTCTGTCTCATCCACACTCCGAGATTGAATGCCGCCTTTATCGAGTTTGCCGCGCTGTCGTTATCCATCGTCTTTCCTCCTCCATAGAGTTTTTAGATGCTTTCCGACCCGTTTCCCCTTTAAACCCGTTAACGCTCCTATTTTCTGTACGCATTTGCGTATATTTTAACACGAATACGCACGTATAAATATATGGCAATATTCGTGCCAATACCGTAAACAAAGGGGATTTAGTGGAATTTAATTGGATTTCAAGCCTTTAGAACTATTAGCAGTTGCAAAAGAATTGTGAAGAAACCGTAAAATTGCCTATATTCTGGACATAACGGATTATTTTATAGGCAATCCGGCCGGAATTTAAGCTGGGGTCTTAAGAAATTGGTTTTACTTTCGCACCTTAATTTCCCTCCCCCTTGAGGGACGGTTCTGAGCGTGCACAAGAACAGGTCGGATATTCAACGAAGCTGATGCAGTCAATCAACTCCAGACTCAACGTTGCCTGACTCAATTCTGGTTCGGGTGGGGGTGATACTTCCTTACAAAATGTTATAAAAACAAATACGAGATGCTGAAACAAGTTCAGCGTGACAATAAAGTGAGAAGATCACGACCCAGCAGCGGGAGCAGACATCAACCCCCCATCAAGGACTGTCGGCGGAACCGCACCCGATGGCCCTGTCGGCGCAAGTCGAGGGGTCGGAGCCCATCTCGCATAGCGTCATAAAATACGTGCACATCTTGTGGTCCTCGATTATGCCGTCCTGATTGTTAAGACCGTAGGTCACGACCTGCTCGCGCCTTTCAAGCGAAGTCTTGATCCAGTTGATTTCTATTTATCCGTCCTCCGTTGATATATCGCCGATTCCAGCCGCCGGTCACGAGAGACATTAGTAATTAAACTTCTCTTTGCGGATTAATGCAATCGCATAGAAAAATATTCCCTGTCGAGTCGCGCCCGTTTGCCATCTCCTCCCGCCGTATGTAGTGTAAGAATGGAGAAAAAATGAAGCTGTTACGGTTCGGTATATACGCGGGGGCTCTCTGGGCGCTAGTCTCGCTCATTCTAATCGCTGCGTCCGAAATAATTGGCTACAGGCTCGCGTGGGTGGAGCTCGATTTCAGGGTTCTCTCGGGCGCGCTCCTCCTCGCGGCTGACGCGCTCGGGTTCGGGGACGCAGTGAGCGGCTTCGCGATATACGCCGACACGGGGCTCCCCGTGACGCCTCTCCACGTAACGGCGTGCGCGGCGCTGTCGTTCGCGGACGGCTTCGTAAGCGGAATCATCACAGCTCTCGTATATAACGCTATAACACGCGGCAAGAGCGGAAGCGCGTTAAGCAAGGCGGTCTCGTTCGGCATTGCCGCCGGAATCGCGCTCGGTATCGCATCGGGTCTTCTCGCGCTCGCGAGCAAGGCGTACGGTCTCGCGATCGTGTCTTTCGATTTCACGGTGCGGCCCGTGTGGACGGCTTTCTATCTGCTGTCGCAAGCGGGCGTGAACGGGGTCGTCTCGCCGCTCAGGGACTCCTACCTCTATTTCCCGAATGATTTCGCGGGCGCGTTTGCCTGGGCCGCGTGGGGGTTTATCGACGGCCTCGCCGGAGGCGCAGCGCTGGCTTACATGTTTTTAAAAGTGCGCGGGATTTTCAGGACGTCCGGGCCCGGGAATGATTAACACTCCGCAACAAGCCAGCTCCTGTTCTTGATGAGTTTATCGAAGGATCGAAGCATACCATTCCCGCATACTTTTATCAGGAATCCGACCCTTTCGATTCAATAATCGCGCCAGGATGGCGCTCCTACAGTGGATGAGGTATCTGTAACGTAGGAGCGGCTTCCAGCCGCGATCTCTTTTAATCCGTCATGTTGAACCATGTCCTGAGCTACAATTCCGAGCAAGTAAGGAATTGGACGCCCCATGCCGATTGCAAAGACGTAAATGTTTTTCGGCCATTCCTGTACAAATACAAAATTTCAGGATCGTTTCAGCATCTCGCTTTTAAACTCATTCCTCAGAAATCACTGCAGACCCGCATGTCCGCGGCGGCCCGCCGCCAGGCGCGCTATTTCGGCTCCATTCCGGGGCATAACGTCATGGGGGACGTATCGATACCGAATTCTTTCATGAGCTGTTCGCTCACGGCTTGGTTCGTATCCGGGGTCGCACCCGACCAGTAACCCGTATCGCAGGTTATGGTGTTACAGTCCCCTCCCAGAGTGACGAAAGCGCCGCTGCGCTCGATGCCGCAGGTACATACCGCATGGAGCGGGTCCCTAGGGTCAACTATGCAGGGACTGTCGAGACAGTCAGTCCAGGGTTTGCCCGAAGGGCACACGAGCACGGGTTTCGTGGGAGCCTGAGCGAACGAAAAAGTCGATGTGACCTTCGTAACGCCGTTCGCGTCCGTAGAAGCCTTCCTCTCCGGGCAGGTCTTCATGCCGAAGCTTTTCCCGTCAGCGACCTCGCAGGAGCAGACAGCTTTCTTCTCGGTGTCAGTGGGGTCCGGGATGCACGGAGCGGAAGTGCAGAGTGCGTAGAGCCCCTCGCATACTATGCCCTTCACACTGTCCTCACCCTGCTCTGATGCATAGACTGCTGCAGAAACGGCGAACAGCAACACGGCTGTATAAACAGCTCTCACCATCTTGCGCCTCCTATTCGTAACTGTGTTTTCTTAATTTATACAGCACATGCCCGAAAAATCCAAAACCGCAGCGGCGCCAGATCGTTTATTTCGGCTCCATACCGGGGCAGTACGTCAGAGGCGACTTTTCTATGCCCATTTCCTTTAAGAGCACGGCGGTCCCGCTGTCTATCATGCTGAAAGTAGCACCCGACCAGTAAGCCGTATCGCATGTGAGCGTATTGCACGCCCCTCCGTACGTGACGAAAGCGTCCGAGCGCACTATGTCGCACGTGCAGATCGCATGGAGCGGGTCCATCGGGTCCACAATGCAGGGACTGTCGAGACAGTCCGTCCATGGTTTCCCCGCAGGGCACACGAGTATGGGATTTGTGGGAGCCTGTGCGAAAGAATAAGTCGACGTAACTTTCGTAACGCCGTTTGCGTCGGTAGACGGCTTCCTCTGTGAGCAATCCTTCATTCCGAAGCTCTTCCCCTCCATGGCATCGCAGGAGCAGACCGCTTTCTTGTCGGGGTTTCGGGGGTCCGGTATGCACGGGGCTGAAGTGCAGAGTGCGTAGCCCTGATCGCAGACAAACCCTTTTCCGGTCTGGGCAGCGGCGACCGATACGACAGTTATAAGAAACAGTACGGTTATTACAGGAATCCTTGCCATTGTTCGCTTCTCCTTATCTGTATTTTATTTTCAAAATATACAGCCGCAGGCGGAGCAATGTAAAGACATGGAGATCGTTGAATGGTCAGGAATGGCGGACACACACTGTGTGTGTTTTACGGTCCTTACGAATCTCCTCAGCAAATCCAGCAATCGCGGTAATTTCGATTGTCCGCGGCGGCCCGCCGTCCGCTCAGCAGTCGGGCAGGACGCCCATCCGCTTCTTCATGAGCTCGGCGATCGATGCGGAGCGCTCTTTCGCCTTGAGCGCGGTCGGGCCCCGGAAGAGCTCGTCCACAGTCCGGTGGAAGAGGAAGAGCCACCTCGTGAAGTGCTGGTTCTTGAACCGGACTTTTTTATTGAGGTCGAGGTGCACGTTCATCGCCTGCGCGCCGCCTTCGTAGACGGGCTTCTGGAAGAGCACCGTCTCCCAGAAATCGCTTATCACCGGAAGGTGGCTCTTGAGGTCGATCTTCGCGTAATAGGTGAAGAAGAACCCGATGATCGGGTCGTCTATCATGCGCTCGTAGAACCTTCCTATGAGAAGCTCTATGTCCTCTCTGCTCGTGATGTCTTTCATTGCGGGGTTACACTCTTCCGGAGTGAATTGTACCAGATTCACAGAGTTCTGCACACACGCACACACATTGTGTGATTCTACGATTCTACCGAGCCTGTTCCACTCAAACCAGCAGCGAAGCCAAAACCGTTCGTTCTGAGCAAGAGCCTGTCCTGAGCCTGTCGAAGGGTCAGAATTTCAAAATTGTAGGAGCGGCTTCCAGCCGCGATCTATTTAAATTAAAAGCCTGGATTCCCGATTTATTTTGGATTGTGCTGCTACGATGCCGGATAATGGAGCGTATATGCAATCAGCGGAGGGCGACCGGTTCTTACGCACGCACAGAACCGTTACTCGGGAATGACAACATGAAAGACAAATCCTCCCTGACCATTTGGACTTAAGTAACATAAAGCCCGACACTAATTTCCTTCAGTGCTGTTTAAGTTAGGGCGTCCGAATGCTTGGATTTGTATTAATGTGCCGGGTAGTGAATACAGTTGCTATGTTGCAATCAGCCGGAAGCGACCAGTTCTTGCTATTTTGGCTTCAGGAGTAATGGTGCGAGAGCTAATCGGTTTCGTGCATTCAACCATTAGAGACCAATTCTTCGCTTGCTCAGAATTGTTACTCAGAACTGTTGCTCGCATTCGTTCTTTTTCTAAGAAGGGAATTAAAGGAATCGCGGCTGGAAGCCGCTCCTACATTGTTGGTTATTATTGCAAGGTTGCAAAGCAATCGCATCCTCCCTCCCCCCCTTTATTTCCGACTATCATTTGTGTTAGACTTTTATTGTTGATCGGCTCTTATTGTATAGGGCTTGCCGGTCCTCAAGGGGCAACACGGCATGAGACCGCAGGAACCGCCAATAGACAATATAAGCGAACCTTGTCAGGTCAGCATAAGGGAGATAGACGAAGATTCCGTGCTCCGCCACCTGATGGAGTGCACGGCGTCCGCGACGGGCGAAAGGTTCTTCTACTGCATCGTGGAAGGCCTTAGTAAAGCGCTAGGCACGGAAGGGGCGTGGGTAACAGTGCTTAACAAGGAGAAGCGCACCCTCAAGGCGCTCGCCTTCCTTATGAATGGAGAGTGGCTCGAGGACTACGAGTACGACTTCACGGGGACGGTATGCGAGGAAGTCGTAATGGCCGATAAGCTCGTCCACCACCCCGACAACATCATGGACATATACCCCGCGAGCGACACCCTCAAATCATATAAAGCAGTGAGCTTCATGGGAGCGCCGCTCAAGGACAAGGACGGCGTCACGCTCGGTTATCTCTCGGTGCTCGATTCTCGTCCCATACCGCTTGACGGCAGTCTCTTAGGCATATTCAACATATTCGCCGACAAGGCCGCGGCGGAGCTCTCGAGGATCCGCGCCGAGTCCACGATAAGGGAGCGCGAGGGGAAGCTCTCGAGCCTCTTCGAATCGGCGATGGACTCGATCATAGAGTTAGACGGCGCACTCAAGATCAATCTCGTGAATTCAGCCGCTGAAAAACTATTCGGCTTAGGCACGGGGAGCCTCGTCGGGAGCGACTTCACGCGCTTCCTCTCGAAGGAGAGCCGCGTAAAGCTCAACGGGATAATCAAGGATCTCCACATGCAGCCCGACGGAAAGAAGTACGTCTGGATACCGGGCGGCCTCGAAGCCGTCACTCAATCAGGCGGCCGTTTCTCGGCGGAAGCGACCATGTCCACTTACGAGGCCGGCAGGAAAATCTTCTACACTCTCATACTCAGGAACGTGAACGAGCGCATCGAGGCGTCGAAGCGCATACGCTCGCTCATGGACGCCGCGGAATACCTCGAGGAGGAGATAAAGGACCTCGGCAACTTCGACGGTGTAATAGGCGCGAGCGCCCCGATGCGGGAGGTCATGCGGGACGTTAAGCAGGTCGCCGGGACCGGCAGCACAGTGCTCATACTGGGCGAGACCGGGACGGGCAAGGAAGTGATAGCGAGGACGATACACAAATCGAGCGGGCGGAGCGAGAAGCCGCTAATAAAGGTAAACTGCGCCGCCATCCCTGCCAACCTGATAGAGAGCGAATTCTTCGGGCACGAAGCGGGCGCGTTCACGGGCGCGACAAGGAAGCGCGACGGCAGGTTCACCCTCGCCGACGGCGGCACTATATTCCTCGACGAAGTCGCGGAGCTCTCCCTCGATCTCCAGGCGAAGCTCCTGCGCGTGCTTCAGGAAGGGGAGTTCGAGCCCGTCGGAAGCTCGGCCACGAAGAAGGTGGACGTAAGGGTACTCGCCGCCACGAACCGCGACCTCAAGAAGAGCGTCGAGGGAGGCGAGTTCCGGGAAGACCTCTACTACAGGCTGAACGTTTTCCCGATAACTCTCCCCCCGCTCCGTGACAGGACTGAAGACATAGAGCTTTTCGCGAGGTCGTTCGCCGATAAATTCGCGAAGAGGATGGGACGGGAATTCCATCCGCTGAACGACGATTGTATAAGACTTCTGAAATCATACCCCTGGCCCGGAAACGTGAGGGAGCTGCAGAACGTGATAGAGAGGGCGGTCATCACCTCACAGGGGAGCCGCCTCGACCTCCACCGCTCGTTCCCCGAGACCTCCGCTCAGCCGGCCCCGAAGGCGACCGGCCCCGCCGAGTCAGCGCCCGCCGGCTCGATATTGACGCTAGAGGAGATGAAAAGCTTCGAGAGGGAAAATATACTGAAGGCGCTCGCCTCCGCATGCGGCAGGATATACGGCGACGGAGGCGCTGCGACGCTCCTCGGAATGAACCCATCCACGCTCCGCTCCCGCATGAAGACCCTCGGGATAAAGAGGGACGGCGACGGTAATTAATGATTTGATAATGCAGCAGAAGTTGTGACAACAGTTTAGATCGATGTCGAAACCGGCTGTCGTTTAATCTCACGCTTCACGCCGTGAATATTCACGCATCGCTTAATCTCACGTTATATCCTGCTCCGCATACCGCCGCGTAACTTCCCGGTATCTCCGATTAATATCCAGCCTCATCGACATGGCACGCTCCCTGCATCATTTGAAATAGATTAAAAACACAAGAGGAGGTGTTAAGAAATGAAGAAAGTTTATGTAATTGGTATCTTCTATGTACTTTTAGTCTTCGTCATCTCCGTCTTATCGATTTCTCTGCTCGCGGCAGCCGGAGAAGGAGCTCTCGACGGCAAGACCTTCACGGGCGAGATGGGCGAGACCGGTAAGGACACGGGCGAGAAGGACGATCTCACATTTAAGGACGGCAAGTTCAGCTCGGCCACCTGCGAGGAATACGGGTTCGGCGACGCGCCTTATACCGCCACAGTCAGCGGCGATACGACTACGTTCGAGGCCGATACCGTGAGCGCGAAAGAGGGGAAGATGAAATGGACGGGCACGATGAAAGGCGGCGAGCTCACAGGCACGGTTGTGTGGACGAAGGAAGGCCAGGCGCCGATCGAGTACTGGTTCAAGACCGAGCTGAAGAAGTAACAACCTGCGCGACTCGATAAAATGAAGTTGAATCAATACGAACTCACCTCACCTATGAAGTTCCCTCTCCCCAGCGTGGGAGAGGGACAGGGTGAGGGGGTACATTACATTCATTTCTCAAATAAGATCCTCAGGCAGTCATGTACCCGCCCTTCCCCTTTCACTTCTTCTTCATAATCTCTGCCATGGTCATCGAGGAAACCGGAGTGATGGACGACGTGCACGTCATCATCCCCGGCTCGAGGAACTTGACGATATTATCGTAGCTGTCGGTCTCGACGATATAGACGATCGTATGTGAGCCGTGCTCGACGTAAACGTTCTTCAAATCGATCCCGTCTACCTTCTCGTTTATCAACGCCTTTCTGAACCCCCCGATGTCCTTGGGACAATCCTGCGGGTCGTGAAGCTGTGTAATCATGAATTGCATGGCTGACCTCCCTTATGCTAACCGTTTAACAGAAAGTATAGTCTGCATATTTGATGCCATCGAATGACACGCAGAAATCCGCGGGAATGATTCATTTTCCTGCATGCGCGCACAATGGAATTTTGGAGACTGCCAGCCTCCCTGACAATTTTTCGGATGGTATTGCCTGTCAGGGCTAAATCCGTAACACTCCTCGGTTAAAACGTTATATTTCACGGTCAAGCGCCGTGGAATCTCGCGTTTCGCTAGATTCCACGGTGTGCCATATAGCACTATATTACTCGTAAATATCCGTCTTCACGTGATAATCTAACGTTCTATTTTGACTGGCACAGTACATGCACCTATCAACTTCAAATTCAATTTTTATCGAGGAGGTAAGTAAAATGTCAATAGATCAGGATAGACTCAATGATTTACTCGGCAAGGCAGTGACGGATTTCGGGGCTACTTTCCACTCTGCCCTCGTTGTAATCGGGGACAAGCTCGGGCTTTATAAGACGCTCGCGGAATCGGGTCCCCTCACCCCGGCCGAGCTCGCGGAAAAGACGGGCACGGCGGAGAGGTACGTGAGGGAATGGCTCTCGTGCCAGGCGGCGGGCGGATACGTGACATACGACCCCGAGACAAAGAAGTTCCATCTCTCGGAAGAGCAGGCTTTCATGCTCGCAGACGAGACGAGCCCTGCGTTCTTGCCGGGTGCGTTCCAGGTGGCGGTTTCGTCGGTCAAGTCACAGTCCGAGATAGAGAAACGGTTCCGGAACGGAAACGGCTTCGGGTGGCACGAGCACGACCACGGGCTATTCGAGGGGACCGAGCGTTTCTTCAGACCCAACTACGCGGCCAACCTCGTGAGCGCGTGGATTCCCGCGCTCGACGGAACGGAGGAGAAGCTCAGGAAAGGCGCGCTCGTCGCGGACGTCGGGTGCGGTCACGGGGCGTCGACCATACTCATGGCGAAGACGTATCCCAAATCCACTTTCATCGGCTACGACTACCACAAGCCCTCGATAGAATGGGCGCGGAAGGCGGCTGCCGACGCGGGCGTGTCGGGGAATACGTCCTTCGAGGTCGCGGCCTCGAAAAATTATCCGGGCACTGACTTCGACCTCGTCACCTTCTTCGACTGCCTGCACGACATGGGCGACCCGGCGGGGGCTTCGGCGCACGTGCTGAAGTCGCTCTCTAAAGACGGCGCGTGGATGATAGTCGAGCCCTTCGCGAACGACAAGCTCGAAGACAACCTGAACCCCGTAGGGAGGGCTTACTTCGGGGCGTCCACGCTCATCTGCACCCCGGCGTCGCTCTCGCAGGAAGTAGGGGCGGCGTTAGGCGCTCAGGCGGGCGAGGCGCGCTTGCGGGAGGTCGTAACGAAAGGCGGCTTCAAGCGGTTCAGGAGGGCGGCCGAGACCCCGTTTAACCTCATATTCGAAGCGCGGCCGTAAGCATTAAAAACAATAAGAATCCCCACCCTAAAAAAAATTCCCTCTCCCCGGCGTGGGAGAGGGTAAGGGTGAGGGGGTACTTTAATTTATTTGTCATTGCGAGAACGATTTCGAGCGTGCAAGGAATCGGTCGCTCATGTCAAATGGCAATGAAGTGACTGTTCTTCGCTAAGCGACAACCTTAAAACGAACCGAAGCGACGCGGCAATCTCATCCCTACTTTGTCATTTCGAGCAGCGCGAGAAATCTATCTTTTGCCTTTTCCCTCCCACCGACATTACAGAATTTGCGTTAAGAAAAGCGGGCAAGCGCCCGCGTGCGTACGATCTCTAACCACCACTTCCGCTAAATTTGTACTGTGAGTGACTTAAGCCCCTGCCGTCAATTAGCAACCGTAAAATGGACACTATGTGTCCAGAGTAAAAATCTTTCAGCTGTCCATTTGAAAGATTTTAGCTTAAACGCAAGATTTTTAGCAAATTATGTTCAGTCGGATGATTTTTGCTTCTTTTCATCAAGGAAAAGAAGGATAAAAAAAACAGCCTTTCTCCTTCCCCTGTCTTTTCATAGCTCACGCTTCGTGCGTGTCGCGGCTGGAAGCCGCTCCTACAATTACGAGTGTCATTGCGAGTCCTTCGACAGGCTCAGGACAGGCTCCGCGCGGCAATCTCGTATTTAAATAAGCATCACCACCGATCACGAGCACATAACATGTGCCCTCTTCCCCTCCGCACTTTATCAATTACACTATTATCTCATGGAGGAAAAATTCGATCCCGTTAAGCGTTTCAACGAAAGGGCGGCCGTTTACGACGCGGACATACTGAAAATAATCACCGGGTACGATGCGCTCCATACGAACGCGCTCCACCTGCTGGAGACTTCGCTCCCGGAGGACGCTTTCCTGCTCGTTGCGGGCGTGGGCACGGGGAACGAGACCGTCGCCGCGGCGCTCAGGAACCCCGGCTGGAGAGTTACGGGGTTCGACAACGCGGAGAACATGATAACGACCGCTTCCGAAAAAATTAAGAAGCACGGTCTCGGGGACAGGGTCGAGCTGATACACGGCACTATCGACGACGTGCTCCAGGACCCGTTCGACGCGGCCGCCGCCCTCCTCGTAATGCACTTCATCCCGTACGCGGAGAAGCTCGATTTCCTGAGGGGGGTTAATTCCAGGCTCAGACCCGAAGGCATACTCGTAACGGCGGATTTCACGTGCGACAGGGAATCCTACGAATTCGAAACGTTCGCGGCGGCATGGGAGAATTACATGCTCACGACGACGGATAAGAAAGACGTGGACGAGAGGTTAGGGCACACGCGCCGCGACCTGGACATTCTTTCGCACGAGGAGACGCTCGACCTGCTCGCAAAGGCGGAGTTCACGAACCCGCGCCTCTTCTGGAAATCGCTCCTCTTCAGCGCCTATATTTCGGAAAAGGCGGATTTATAATATAGGGATGGGCACACACAATGTGTGTATTATGATTCTTCCGAACCTCTTCCGCTCAAACCGGCAACGGAGCCCAATCCGTTCATACTTCGATCCTTCGACTCCGCTCAGGACAGGCTCCGCGCGGGCAATCTCAGTTTTTGCCTTTGTATTCTCCCGACATTACAGAATTTGCGTTAAAAAAATCGCGTGTTTAAGAGTGAAAATCTTTCAGCTGTCCATTTGAAAGATTTTGGCTTAAACGCAAGATTTTTAGCAAATTATGTACAGTCGGATGATTTTTGCTTCTTTTCATCAAGGAAAAGAAGGATAAAAAAAACAGCTTTTCTCCTTTCTATGCCTTTTCATAAACCACACTACGTGTGCAATTCAATTCCACACTCAAAACTCATACCCCA
>Ga0187892_10006713_pt1 | contig 16907 bp, 15 predicted proteins | sample MA1701073metaG_FD_139345 | JGI IMG/M metagenome (GOLD analysis project Ga0187892, IMG submission 139345) | Bio-ooze microbial communities from a basaltic lava cave in the Kipuka Kanohina Cave System on the Island of Hawaii, USA - MA170107-3 metaG ... | reverse complement strand
CCTGTCTGAGCGGGCCACCAGGAGCATAGAGCGCGAGGTCTTGGACTTTAGGCCCCGCCCGTACGATATCAAGGCAAAGCCTGTTTTGCGAAAGATTATCGAGTTTAGGACCGGCGATAAATTCAAGATTGGCTCACTTGAAGTTGAGCCGATTCATGTGGACCATTCGGTTCCTGGGGCGTACGGCTTTGTCATCTATACGTCTGAGGGTCCTGTGGTGTATACTGGGGATATTAGACTGCATGGTACGAATTCTTCAATGACTAGAGAGTTTGTCTCAAAGGCAAAAGAGGTAAAGCCCATTGCATTGATTACAGAGGGCACTAGGATTTCTGATCCTGAGCGGGAAGAGTCTGAGGATTTGGTGTATTCGCAGTCTTCAAAGATAGTTTCCGAGTCTGATAATCTGGTGTTTGCCGACTTTAATTTCAAGGACGTGGATAGGATGCGGACGTTTTTTAGGATTGCAAAGGAGACTGGTCGGAAATTTGTTGTCAAAATTAATGACGCGTATTTTTTGAAGTATCTTTCTCAGGATCCCAATCTTTCTGTTCCGTCAATTGATGATGACGATATAATCGTCTATTTGCCTAAACGCGGGAGTGGGAAATATGACGATAAGGACTATCGGGGACGCGACAAGGAGTTTTTGGACTTGCACAACACCTGGACTGCAGAGCAGATTGCAGCTAGACCGAACAAGGCTCTTTGTGCAATCGGGTTTTACAGCTTTACTGCTTTAATTGATATGAAGATAAAGTCTGGTGCTAGGTATATCCATTCGGCTTCTGAGCCGCATAATGAGGAAGAAGAAGCTTCTGTCGATAGAATTGATGCCTGGATTGAGAGATTTGGGATGGCCAAGTTCCAGAGCCATTGTTCTGGTCATGCGCGCGGGCGCGACCTGCTAAATGTTGTTTCTGAGATTGGAGCAAAAACACTCTATCCTGTCCATACAGAGCATCCCGACTTGTACAAGCAGGTCTCAAAAAATGTTGTTCTAATTGATGAAGGTAAAAAATATGATTTATCGTAGATACATTGAACATCGTATACCGTCAAACATTTTAGGAAAGCATCAGTTTAGGTTTTCATGAGAGACAAACTGGGAGACTTTCCATATGAAACAAAAAAAGAGGGAGGAAAAACAGTCTTGCGATTCTATCCCAAAAGCTCTACGGCAAAAAACCCTAACAGCATTGTTTTTGTTTTGTCCCTAAACGAGGATGACCGGAAAAAATTGACAAAAATCATCTCGTAAATCTTTTTATCTTTTTTAAACAAAAGTCGGGCCTCTCTTCAATATCATGCTCCCAGAATCTCAGGACAGACCACCCGTCGTTTCGCAGCCTTCTTGAAATCGACTTGTCGCGCTTCATGGTTCCTTCTATCTTCTGCCTCCAAAACTTTGCCGGCGGCTTTTTCTTCCCGTTATAGTTGTAACCATGCCAGAAATCCCCGTCGCAAAAAATGGCAATCTTTTTCCTCGGTATGACAAAGTCCGGGCTGCCGAGGAGTTTTGGATGAGCTTCAAATTTCAATTCAGCCGAAGATAGAATTTTTTCCATCGCGTGTTCTATCTTGGTACCCCTCGAGCGGATCCTAGACATCACATAGCTTCTTTTTTCTTTTGTAAAAACGTCGGTCACATCGGAGCTTGTCACAACCATTCTAAAGAATTTTCTCTAAAACGAAAGCGATCTATTTGGATCTCCGGTTTGCTTAATAGGATATTAGTGGAACCATCGTCGGAGGGGCGAGGATGTCAAAAGAAGAATTTGTGAAATATTTCAGGATGGTATGGAACCAGAACAAGGCCAAGGGGCTTAAAGCCCAAGTATACTTTGATGACGAGATGCACCACGGCTACCTCCAAAAACATGCCGACAAGATCTTCGATGGCTGCTGGTTGATAAGCCCGAGATCATTCGAATCATACAAGTCGCGATTCTGCGTGTTCGTTCATGACGCCCTGCTTGAAACCTCGGAGTCCGAAGTTGATCCCAAGACGATTCTTGGGAGCAAGTGGCGGCCGTTTTATGCCATTGCTGAATATATGAACAACGCGGGGTTTGGTGTGGTGTATGCCATTCCCACGACCAAGAACGGCAGGCTCGATTTTGATTCTCTATTCAAAAAGGACTATTCTGGAATAAGCTGGTCCCTGTACTTTTATCAGGACGAAAAATTCTTCAGAAAAAACGAGGAAGAGTTTTTCAGTCGGTGGAACGGTAGGGGAAGGCCGACATACAGGAAGGATTCGTGGGTTGACGAGAGCGTCGAAAAAGGCATCCTGCAACTTTCCGACGAAAAGCTTCACTCGCTACTGCTTCACGAGGTATTCTACACAGGCTATCTCAAGACCACAATGAGGAAGGTCGTGACGGATCCGTACGATGTGGACGGGTTTCTGCTTTCGTTCTCGCAAAAACACATCTTCCCGATCGAGATGAAAGAGAAATTTCCAGTATACACTGATAAGGAACGATATTTCGGTATAGACGCCGGAAGAATCGTGATGCTACTGAGGATATGCCTTGCAAACGACTCCAACGCACTCTACATTGTCAGGGAGGTGGACAGGAACAGGGATATGAAGAAATGGAAGTACATACCGCTTTCAAAAATGATCATGAGCGCGGGATGGCAGCTGCAGGAGGGCGGTAGGGGAATGGTGGGAGGCAGTACTCATACTGTCAAGATCCCCTACGATGAATTTTCTGACATCGAGGAGAAGACGTTTGACGAGGAAAACCTAAAAAAGATTTCCAACCTACCTAGCGACGTAAAGGACTTGGTCAGGGACTACAAGAGGTATCTTAATGCAAACTATTGGTGAAGAAAAAGAACATGAGACAAAATAATAACCGCGGAAACAAAGTGGAGACGAGGGAGAAAATGAAGCGTGCATCTTCCAAGGGCAGTGGTTTTACATTTATCGATCTTTTTGCAGGAATAGGTGGCATGAGGATCGGCTTTGAGAGGGCCGGTGGCCACTGCATATTCTCATCTGAATGGAACAAGTTCTCCCAGAAGACATATCAAGCAAACTTCGGCGAGGAGCCGGTTGGTGACATAACCAAGATCGATGCGTCCAAAATACCGGATCACGACATATTACTGGGAGGTTTTCCATGTCAGCCTTTTTCAATCGCTGGTGTCTCAAAAAAAAGAAGCCTGAACATGCCTGATGGCTTTGAGGATGAGACACAGGGAACGCTCTTCTTTGACGTGGTTAGGATAATCAAGGAGAAGCGGCCAAGAGCATTCCTGCTCGAAAACGTGAAAAATCTAACCAGCCATGACGGCGGCAGGACATTCAAGATCATAATCAGGGCTCTGCGCGAGCACCTCGAGTACGACGTATATTATAAAATCATAGATGCGAGTTGTGTCGTCCCGCAGCACAGGGAGAGAATCTTCATAGTTGGATTCAGGGAACCTACTGTCTTCGAGTTTCCAGATATTCCAAATAGAAATCCCACACTGCGCGATATCTTGGAGAAAAAAGTCGACAAAAAATACACGCTGACAGATGGTGTCTGGGCCGCACTTCAAAGGCATGCGGAAAAAAGTAGGGAGAGGGGAAACGGTTTTGGTTATGGAATAGCGGATCCTGACGGAATATCACGGACAATGAGCGCTCGCTATTACAAGGATGGCGCCGAGATACTGATAGCACAGCAAAGGAAGAATCCTAGGAGGCTCACCCCAAGGGAGTGCGCCCGTCTGATGGGATTTCCCGAGAAATACAAAATTGTGGTGTCAGACATGCAGGCATACAGGCAGTTTGGAAACGCGGTAGCTGTTCCAGTAGTGGAAGAGATTGCCAAGATGATGATCGCCTGCCTATCCGAAAACAGAAGAAGAATAACTCTAATGGATTATGCAAAATAATGCCATGAACGAATATCAAAAAATCTTATCAAGACCAGAAGCAAGGCACAGATACTGGCATATACACAAGATTGATAGAGATTTTTTTCCACAGACGCACAGGCCTTTCTCAGTAGAATTCAATGGAAAAAAATATTCGCTTAAGGTGAATCACAAGGATGATGTGATGACTGGACAACTTTATGAGACATACCAATTTCTGGAAGGACACAGAGTAATTATAAAAAAGAAATTCCAGAATGAATTTACACTCTATGCACCCGATACAAAACCATATCCCACCAGATCACCATAATCTCTATCAAATCCAAGATTCTGTTAAGAGATACTATTTACAGGGACGAAAATGAATGAATGCGTACATTCACAGTCACATCTATTAAGATGCGAAATTATACTGTACATCTAGGAGATTCACCGATGGAACAGCATGATTATTTTAAACCAAGAGCGAGATTGATTGTTCAGCTAGGGGATCAGCTGATACGCAGTGAGGGAATAGCAATGCTAGAGCTCTTGAAGAACTCTTATGATGCTGACGCTACAAAGGTGACTGTACAAATAGAAAAAATAGATGAGCAGAAGTTAGGCAAAATAATATTAGAAGACAACGGCAATGGAATGAATAGTAACATAGTACGCAATGTCTGGCTCGAACCAGGCACACTTTACAAAGTAGAAAACAAATACTCACCTACTTTTAGACGAAGAGTACTGGGAGAGAAGGGAATCGGACGATTTGCAGTGCACAAACTCGGACGTGAAATTGAATTGATAACAAGAATAGAGTCTGGTAAGGAAGTATTCTTAAAAATTGATTGGAAACAATTCGAAAATGCCAGCTATCTTAACCAGATACCACTATCCGTTATAGAGAGAGAGCCTGAAGTTTTTACGGGTGACAAAAAGGGTACAAAAATAATCATAACGGATTTGAGGCAGAAATGGAATAAAAGAAAATTCAGAGAGGCGTATAGAACTTGGGTATCACTTACGTCGCCTTTCAAATCCAAGGAATCCTTTTCTATAGATTTTGACATCGATAATAAAAAATGGGTGGAGGGCCTAATAACACCTGAAGAAGTAGCAAAACATGCCATTTTCAGTTTTTCAGTCGAGGCTGAGGGTAAAAAAATTACCAAATTCTCCTACAAGTTCCATCCTTGGGACAGTATGAAAAGGCTCAGAGGAAGGGAACTAACAGAAAAAGACGATCATATCAAAACTCATTTGACCATGGAAAAATTCGTCTATGATGAGATTGAGGAAGATGACAGTAGAAAAAAGAAAAAGAAACAAATTATTGACCTGAGCAAATATAAAATTGGAAAAATAAAAATCCAAGGGTTAATCTTTGATAGAGATCCTAGAGTTCTTGAACTTGGTATTGACGATAAGGATGGATTCAATCAATACCTTGACCAAAATGGTGGCGTAAGAGTATATCGTGATGATGTACGAGTTTTTGACTATGGTGAAAAAGGTAACGATTGGTTGTCTCTCGATGTAAAGAGAATTAACGCGCCAACGGAAAGAATTAGTAACAACATAATACTAGCCTCGGTTAATCTAGATAGAAATCTTAGCGAAGATCTAGAAGAAAAAGCAAATCGCGAGGGCTTTCTCGAAAATGAAGCATACTTTGAGTTTGTTGAGGCTGTTTCTTATGTAATGGAATTAATTGAAATCTGTAGAAAACCGGACAAAAATAAACTCAGGACAGTATATGGCCCAACCAAAAAAACCGAACCAGTAGTGGCAAGAATCGACGAATTATCAAAATTGGTAAATAAGAAAATTAAGAATAACCCATTAAAACTGCAGATTCTAAAAACACTGAGAAGGCTAAAAGATGAATATGATAATGTCAATACTACACTTTTAAAAAGTGCCGGTGCAGGACTTACATTTAGTGCTGTAATACATCAAGCTGAAAAAATAGTCAAGGAGATAGAAACTGTACTCAATGAGGAGCCGAATTCTGACAAAATTGTACCGTTGGTAAAGAATTTGGCTGGCATAATTGAAGGACATCTATTTCTCCTAAAGAAATCTGGCATTAAACCAAACTCGCTCAAAAAAATCATCGATATTGCATTAACTAACATTTCAGTAAGACTCAGAGTACATAACATATCGTTGGTGAAAGAATATGAGGAATTCAAAGAAAACGAAACAGCATACTGTGCCGACGGCCTTACAGTCGGAACCATAATGAATCTGGTAGACAATTCAATTTTTTGGCTAGACAAAAGTGGTGAGAAGAATAAAAAGATCTTTATAGGTTTGTCATCAGAACTTGAAGGTTATGTATCTGCGATTGTGGCAGATAATGGAACTGGTTTTACAATTCCGATAGATCAAACATTGATGCCTTTTGTATCTGGAAAACCGTATGGTACAGGTTTGGGACTTCACATAGCAAGTGAAACGATGAAGGCTCAGAAGGGACTAATCATATTTCCAAACTGGGGAGACTTTACAATTCCAAGCGATTTCAAGAAAGGAGCTGTAATAGTCTTGGCATTTAAGGAGTCGAAATAGTTGAATCTGCCAAGGAACGGCAGAATTCTGGTTTTAGATGATCAGCCATCAGAGTCTGCACCACTCATTCACGCATTATCAAAATATGGATCAGCCGTATACTCATTTTCAGAGTTTAAGAAACCAGAGTTATTGCCATCATCCCCTTTCGATAGCATCCGGCTAGTCTTTCTGGATCTGGATCTGAATGATGAAATCAGCGGGCCAGCAAACAAGGCAGCATTTGCATACAAGATCATGAATTCAATGGTGAAAAAAGAGAATCAACCTATCATCGTAATAGCTTGGACCACTAATGAGGATCTTTTTGTAAAGACAAAGGAATACATCAATTCGAGCTATAAAGCATTCGTAGTACAAATGGCTAAGAAAGAATTCATGAAGGGAAAACAGTACGATATTAATAAAATTATGGAACATATAGAAAAAAATCTGTTGAATGTGCACATGATGCATCTTTTTGTGGATTGGGAAAACATGATGCACGAAGCAGCTGGAATTACTGTAAATGATTTTTCAAACTTCTTCGCTTATCCCGCCAAATGGGACGAAAATATGGGTAGCTTATTTCACAAGCTGGCGAAAGCAAGAACCGGTTCTCAAACTCCTGAACTTAGTCCGCAAGACGTAATTAGAAATGCACTATCAATGCTTACCTCAACTTTTATCGATACTGTGGAAGGCAAAACAAGGGCTGCAGAGTTCTCGGATGCAGTGACAAATCTCATCAAGAATCAGTCACAACAGATACCCAGTGATATAAGCGCAAAGATAAATGCCAAACTAGTTTTTTCAACACACACTAACCAAATAGAATTTCCTGGCAATATTTATGAAGATATTGCAGTATCTGGTACCGACAAAAATTCATTAATCACCGAAATGACAAAAGAAAAAACAGATGGGATGACAAAAGAACAAGTGAATGTATTACGTGCTGAGTTAAAAAATAGATCAAGACTTGTCTTTTTGGTGGTTAATGCCATGTGTGATTATGCAGAAAATAAATGGAGGACTTTACGTTTAGTACCCGGTTTTACATGTCTAGAAAAGTATAAGAAAATACTCGATAGAACCGATTCCAATCACCTCTCCCCACTTGTATTTTATGGAAATGAGTTATGCTACATTTTTTTTGATCTAGGTAGTGTTGTATCCGTACCCTTAAAGTCAATAAAAAATAAACCTAAAGTCGTAATGAGGCATGAATTCTTGGTAGATATTCAATCAAGATTATCTCGTCACATTAACAGACCGGGAACTGCTTATTTGGAGTGAAAACCCGTTTGATAATTTCCAAGTCTTTTAGTATTCTAGACGATCTCTGGCAATGCTAATAATGGCATCACTTCTACTTAGGTGATGTTTTGTTTGATACTCGTAAATTGATTCTTCATATTCTTGATCTCTTATCTCTTTAGTTACCATATTTTGATGGTATTCATCTTCTAGGATTTTGAGTTGCATTTTATCAAGTTCGAATTTTTCTTCTGAGTCGTTTTGTTTTTTCGTCTCTTTTTTCATACCATTGTTCTTGGCAGTCTTTACTGGATCCCAGACTATCAGATCCATAACATTATGGGTTTTGGATTTTTCAATCATACCGTATAATACGGTACTGTACCTTATAAGCATAATGAATCATCGATTCTGTCAAATCACGCAGATGTAGTTTAGCATCTATTTTGCCTGAATTAGTGATTTTTTGTAAAGACAAATAAATGCAAAATAAATATCACGAGTAACTAGCACTTTTGTGAAAAATCAATACATCAAAGATCTTCAAGAAGGTCAACCAATTGATGATTATTTTGCTGTAAGTTCAAAAAAAGCTCCAGCCAAATATAAGAACAAAGATGGATTATGGTTTTCTTTTGACATTTCTGACAAAACTGGAACAATTTCTGTGAAATTCTGGGGAGGGCCTAATGAGGAAACTATCAAAGAATTATTTTCATCATTTAAGGTAAATGATGTTGTTTCAATTAAAGGCGGTAATTTAAGACCAGACAGTTTTACCGGAAAACTGGAACTACACCTAAATGAAGACTCTTGTGAAGTAAAAAAAGAAGGAAATTTTGATTATGCAGAATTTGTCCCCACTACTACAAAAAACATTTCTGAAATGATACCTAAATTCAAAGATGAAATAGAATCCATTACAGATGATAACATAAAACAACTTTTAAAATCAATTTTCGATGATGACGAGTTTATGAAAAAATATTCAGAGTCACCTGCTGCAAAAGGTCATCATCATAATTATGTGGGAGGACTGTTAGAACATGTGTTAAGTATGATAGCAATGTCTAAAACCATTGCAAAACAATACGAGCCTGATCTAAACTTGGATTTGATGATTGTTGGTTGCATGCTTCACGATATTGGAAAAATCTTTGAATACGAGACAAAGGCTGTCATCGACTATACAGTTAAAGGAAGTCTTTTAGGACACATCTCAATTGGCATAAGAATGGTTGAGGATAAAATTGATAAATTAGAAAATTTTCCTTTGGATTTGAAGAGCAAAATACTACACCTAATATTGAGTCATCATGGGTCAAAAGAGGCAGGATCTCCTGTAATCCCACATTTTCCCGAAGCAGTTGCGCTACACAAAATAGATGATTGTGATGCACAAGTCAAATATGCAATACAAGTAAAAAAGCAACTCCTAGAAACCACTGATGAAGACATAGCAAGGGCAGATAGACAATTTGGTTTTATGTATCTGAAATAATCTGCTTAAATCGTTAGTTAAAAAATCTTTTAAACAATTTTAGAAAAATACAAAATTGTCTAAGATATGATCCAGAAGCATTGGGATAAAGGCGTGTTTATTGTAGACTAGATGCGATCGAAAATTCAACCACAAAAGCTTTAAGTGATTATCATATTCAAAGTTCAAATAGGTTTGAGATTAAATCAAATTATTTGTGGTGATAATATTGAGGTTCTTTCAAAACTAGATAATGATATAGTCGATATTACAATCACTTCCCCGCCATATCGAAATGCTATTGATTATAGCATGCATACTGAACATGGCAACAACCCTCAAAAAAATTATCGTGGTAAATTATCCATTGAGGTACCAGACTATATTGAAGATATGAGTTCAATTTTCAAAGGAGTTCATAGAGTTACAAAAGATGGTGGCTACTGTTGTATTGTTATAGGAAATGAAATTAATAAAGGAACACTGGAACCATTGCCAGCATTACTAGTTTCAAAGTTATATGAACAGGGATGGAATTTACATGAAGAAATAATATGGCATAAAGTAACAGGCGGAGCTAACAGAGCTGGAAGCTTCGTTCAACACCCCTATCCATCATACTTTAGGGCAAACATAATGCATGAAGTAATTCTAGTAATGAGAAAAGGTAAAAACCAACTTCGCAAAATGGAGTACGCGTTTACTAATATTAATCAAGATGTTGTCTGGAAAGAAATTGTAAATTCTGTTTGGCATATCGCTCCCGTGCCGCCTGGCTTCTTAGAACATCCTTGCCCATATCCTGAGGAAATACCATATAGATTATTGAATTTATATTCAAATGAGGGAGATGTTGTTCTTGATCCTTTCAATGGCGCTGGACAAACTACCAAAGTGGCAAAATATCTTAAACGCAAATACTTTGGAATCGATATTCAACCAAAATATGTCGAATATGCCAAATCCAGACTAAAAGAGTCTCCACACATAAGAGATGAATCAATTACACTAGAGTTTGAGCGTGAGGGTGGTTCTATTCCCAAATGGAAGAAAATGCCAACAAGAAAAGTTACTTCTGTTGAAGACTACAAGTAAATACAAAGTTAACAAGAAGGTAAATAAACCAGAAAAAATATAGGATGATCAGTAATACCTAGGGAGTTAGTAAGAGGCCGAGCAACATCTTGCACCGATGGTCATAAACCTCTTGCACATTCCTTTCTAGTTACTGACATCCTCCTTTGAACTAAAGTATGTTATAGAGGGCTTCTTTTTAGACGTCCGGACATATTCTTCAGAAATACCCACACTATTTCCTGTTTTCATTACATATCCTTCTTCTTCTAACACATCTAATGCTGCTTTTATCGGTTGTCTGTTTTCGATGATAATTTGTGGTAGTTTGTCGTTAAAATATGCTTTATGAAATGGTTTGTTTGGAATTTCGTCCAAAACTCTTCGTATCTTTGAATCGCCGTCTGATAAATTCCCCAAATTAATTCTATATGCCTTACCACTTGGACCAATTGCAAAGGCAAGAAAATCACCTTCTAAATTTTTATAAATTCTGTATTTCCCTTTAATTCCCCGGATGGTCTTTGCAGCAGATGTGGTTTTGTAATGTTTAAAGCCACTTGGTACAGATGCATCAATTAACGAAAAATCTTCTACAGGTTTTGTACCTGAGCTGACAAGATCAAGATAAAGAACTCCGTCTCTTCCGATCTTTAAAATTAATTTTTTATCTTGGCTATTTTTTGAAACTATTTCATTGCCTTCAATTTTTACCACATAATTTCGAAAATTTGAGATCTCTATATCGTCTTTAGGCACTGCCATGGCCATAGTACTTCCAATTCTTGCATCAATTGCCAACGTCATTGCAGATATTCTGAGATAATAGAGTAATTTAAATATTGCTGTCCCAGCATCCCAACATACAATAACACCAGCATAATATCATGCCAGCACAATATCAATCCAGCACAAGTGCTTTCGTAACACTATCTATTAGAGTTAATGATATTAACAAGAGTAATGACTTATGACCAAATCATCTGCGGAGATGCCTTGAACTTAACAAAATTAATCCCAAGAAACACTGTTGATCTTGCCATCATCAATCTACCCTATAAGATCAGTGGCAAACCAGCTAAACATATTGACTTTGTTAAAGACATTTTGAAACAAATTGCCAAAGTCACTAAAATTGGTGGTATATGCTGCTTGATTATTACCAACGATATTGATGCAAAGCGTGAAGCGGTTGATATGACACAAACAAGAGCATTTTTTGAAGCTAAAATCGATCCATATTTGAGAAGACGGTGGGTTTTTGATGACGAGATAATATGGAATAAAAGCCCAAGAAAAACTAGACCGTCTTCAGATTTTTGGGGGATCGAAATGGTAAGTTTTGATGAAATACCTTTTTCGTCAATTGAACTATTTGTTAGAAGTGATTCTGAATCTTATGAAGAATTAAACATACCAAAACGAATAAGGAGTTTGAAAATTTCTCAAGCAAAAAAGACAGAAATGCTAAACTCATTTTGGTATATTCAGCCAAGATCAGAAAAAGGATTCAAAGATCTATTGCCCAAAGAATTGATAATTCGTCTGATAATGCTTTTCTCAAAAAAAGATGATATTATTTTAGATCCGTTTGCAGGTCATGGAATAACTGCAATAGCTGCAAAAACTCTAAATCGACATTATTTTTGTATTGAAAAAGATTCTAAAAAAGTTACACTAATCAATAAGCGATTAAATGTAACGAATAAACATAGAAATTCATAAGAAACCTAATTCAAAAATATTACAAGTTTGTAGAACCCATCTCTGGCATTGAACCAGTATAGTTTTGAAGGATCAATACAGATATTTTGGAATCTGAGAAATCTTCATGCGATCTTTGTTTTGCTTTAAATTATTCTCCATTTCAACAATATCATCAGAAATTTCATGCAAAAAATCGAGATAAACAACTTAATTCGCGGCGCCACATTCTTTCAGCATTCCGGAGTAGCCATCGTATACGTCTTTATGCCGATTCTGGCACAGGCCATAACTACAAACATCTTCGAAGTAGGAATAACTATTGCGTCATTTTTCTTTGCGCAAATCTTAGCCAGCATCTATTTTGGCAGAATCTCAGACAAGTCAGGAAAGCGCTTAATCTTCATCAAAATAGGATTCATTGGGTGCGCAGTAACATTTGGCCTCCACTATATCGCAGACGACTCAACCCTACTACTATTAGCAAGGCTTGGAGCAGGAATCACCTCAGGCATGATGGTGCCTGCAATGCTTGCCTACACATATGAGGCAGGAAAGGACAAATCAAAAGTAGCATCAATCATATCATTTCACGCACTGGGATGGCTTGCAGGAATTGTGGCAGCAGGAATAGTAAATAATGAAAAGACAATATTTCTAATTTCTGCAGCATTGTTTTTGGCAGGACTGGCATTCACATCAAGGCTCCCAAACCAGACCATGCCAATAGAGACAGAGCCGCTATCTACAAAAAAGGTAATTGCAAAAAACAAGTTTTTGTTTCTGTCTCTTTTGATACGTCATACTGGAGCAACAGCGGTGTGGACCATTCTGCCACTAGTCCTAGTTGAGCTTGGCGCAAGGCTATACGAAGTATCAATAGTATATGTGGCAAATACGGCATCTGCATTCATCCTAATGAATCTGATGGCAGGCAAGATACAAACAAAAAACATAACAAAATTCAAAATTGGAATAGGCCTGACAACATTTGTCTTTGTAGGCCTGGCACTAATCTCGGACTGGTGGATGGCCATCCCAGCAATGGCACTAGTTGGGGTGACTTGGGCGTTTTTGTATATTGGAGGCTCTATACACCTAATGGAAAATAATCCAAAATCTACTAGCACCGGAATATTCAACTCTACAATAGCAATTGCAAATGTAATTGGCCCAGTAATTGCAGGTACCATAGCGTTCTACTACAACTCTCAATCTGTGATGTATTTTGCAGTCATCGTATGTGTAGCAGCCTTTGCAGTGTCTCTAAAAATTAAGAGGTAGAGACTCCCACATCTGGTTCCTACAACAGACTTTATCTACCCGCGCACCGAAGCAAAGGATCGCGCTTGGGAATGGCATTGGGGCTAGCATTGGCAGTATTGCTGCTTAGTGCGTCTTGGTCTTTGTCACAGTATGCCGATGCGCAGACCAAGTATCTTTTGTATGAAAACAAGCAGTACGGCTTTTCAATAAAATATCCTTCAACTTGGACAAAGACGGAGATTCTAAAAAAAGACGACACCTATTCAAACATGATACAGCTAGTAGGATTCCAAAACCCCGCCAAGGACTCTAATTTTATGCTGGGACTAGTTCAAGGCGACGGGGGAACCACCCAGAAAATAATAGATGAATCAAAAAACCAGGTAAGCGCCGAGTTCAAGCCGGCATTTTGCGCGCAGGCACCTGCAGGGGTCAGCTGTTCTGTTGATTTGTTTGAGGAGGACTTTACGACCAAAAACGGCTACGACGGACACGCCCTTGGTGTAGTAGCCCAGATGTCGTCTACTCAGACAAACATGCAGATTGTACCAATCGGCTTGGGCACAATTCCCGATGGTACCAATACCTGGATAATGGTATTTGCAAATCTTGCAATTGATGATAACGCGCAGAACGTCAGCATTTTCTCAGAAATGTCAGATTCGTTTTTGATTTTTAATTACAAGGGAGTACAAAAGGCGCAGTCCACACCTACACTGGTCAGATCAGCTGCAGGCGAGCTGCAGCTAAACTCTAACAGCTTTTTTGTAACAAAATATTCTCCAGCTGAGCTGATAATATCAGGCAAAGTAGCAAACCCCCTGCAGGGAGTCACACTAGACATAGTTATTACAAAGTCTGGCGGGGGCTCCGAGCAGCAGACGGTAACTGTGACACGGGATGGCAGCTTCAAATTCCCAATAAAGCTTGATGGCAACTGGCAGCCGGGGACCTATTCCGTTTCCGCAAAATATGGAGGGACAGACATTGGCACCCTGTCGTTTCAGATAAGCGCAACACAAAAACCAGCAGACATCAAAACAACACAGATCATACAAAAACAGTTCCAGCTTAGCGCCAAGGCGGACCAAAAAGACGACACTGTATTTATTGTGATCAAAAACCCCAAGGGCTCAGCTAGCGTTTATGGAATCAAGATAACTACGAGCTCCAATTTATCCAACTATGCAAAAGTCAAGGACTGGACGCCGACGCGCGCAGGCTCAGACTCTGTCATATACCAGACAACGTCCTCTCCTCTAAAATCCTCTGATGTGATCAAAATCAAGCTAAAAGTAGAAGGCAAGAACACCGAGATAAAATGGGAGGCATTTGCAAAGAACCAAAAAAGCCTGGGGACTGGAGTAGTGAAAAATTGAAGCAAATCATTTTGGCGTGCATGCTAATGGCCATACTTGTTGCATCCCCGTTTGCTGCAATGACAAAGACGTTTGCGCTCCTGACTCCTGTTGCCGACCTAACTGGGCAGTGGTCTGGATTTGGGCAGTTTGACGAAACGTGGGGCTGCAGGCAGACAGTAAAGCTGAATGCGCAAATCGAGCAGGATGGAAACTATATTGAAGGCACGTATTCTTTTGTCAGCACCGGATTCCAGGCTACAAAGGAAGGAATAGACTGCTCGCCTGGATGGGAGCCCACGCAGGGAGTTTTTGAGGGAACCCTTGATGGTTCAAAAATATCTGTGACACTAAGCGATGACGGACTGCTCTACAAAGGCACGTACGCAAGCAGCGGAATCAAGCTGTCCGTGAATTCAGACTGGCTGGTTGGCACAATTCAGCTATCTCCTACCAACTTTACACCGCCACCATTTGAGCCAAAGACCCAGCCCCCGCCCACCCCGCCGCCACAAAAGTCGGAACCTAAAGAAGAACCACCGGCACCCCAAGAAGAAAAACAGCCGACACCACCGCAAATTCCAGATCAAGAGGAAAAACCCGTAGACGATTCCGCAGAGATTGACAAGCTGCTTGATGAGTTTCAAAATGAAGAAGACAAACCAGAAGGTTGGGTTGAGAATAAAAATGAAGACCAACCAAAGCTGGTTGACATAAAAGACGAAGTCATTGATCTTTTGAGTCAGGGAAAACGAAATGAAGCGCTAAGGTCCCTTGACAAAATAATAGAAAACAACCCAGAAGATCTTTTTGCGCTGCATAACAAAGGAACAGTATTAGCTTCCCTTGACAGATACGTAGAAGCACTGGCATACTTTGAGAAGGCATTATCAGTTGCCCCCAACGATGAGCAAACACAGCAAGCACATAAAGAAGTTCTTGCCAAGCTGCAGGCCGAACCCCAGTTCTCAGTAGAACAACCGCAAGTACAGACTGAGGCAAAATCGTATTTTACAGCTGGTGGCAAGCCAGCTGAAGTATGCAATCACATTTTAGATAAAAAAGAGCATTGCAGGATTCTTGAAGGTGCACTTCGTGTGGGAGACAGAATAATTACTGGACCCAGCAGCGTAGCAGTAATCAAGCTTGACGGCGGCAAAAGTACCATTTACCTTGGTCCAAACACAGAGCTTGGAGTTTTAAGAATTGATGAAAAAACGAGGCTGTTTTATTTGCCCCACAGTACGACACAAATGAAGGCAGAGATTCACGACCCCCCTGGTACGATTACAAAGTTTGGAATGTGTACAGGAGAGGCAGAAAAATGCCTCATAGAAAACTTGAGGTATTGGGCTAGGATCGGAGGCACCGAATTGCTAATTGAAAAACGGGCAGGCGAGCAGGCAAAGATAACGGTCCTTGATGGGCACGTTGGCATGATCAAAGGAGACGAAGAGGAGCCCGTCATAACCTTAAACACAAACAACCAGATTGCATTGGAAGGTGAGATTTTGCCTCAAACACAGGTCAGCACTGTCGATTCGCAATCAATTGATCGTTGGTGGGATGAAGCTTTGGCTCAAGAAACCCCCCAGCAGCCAGCACCAGAGTCACCATCCGGAGGAGGATGTCTAATTGCAACTGCCGCATTTGGAACAGAGCTTGCACCACAAGTCCAGCTGCTAAGAGAAGTAAGGGACAATGCATTGTTTGATACTAGTTCGGGGACGGCATTTATCTCAGCATTCAATGGATTCTATTATTCATTTTCACCAACCATATCAGACTGGGAAAGGCAAAACCCGGTTTTCAAGGAAATCATAAAAATAATAATTACACCGATGATTTCCACTATGTCGATTCTAAGCATTGTCGATATCGATTCTGAACAAAAGGCGCTAGGATTTGGAATTGGAATCATTTTGCTAAACATCGGAATGTACTTTGTAGCTCCTGCCTTTGTAATTACCAGACTAGTCTCGCGCAGAAAATCCTAGCAGCGATTAAGACATGTATGAGAACTGCCAGAATATGAAAAAACAAATAGCTCAGTTTTTTTCCATTGGAAATAATTGTCCAAATTTATCATACTATACATAATACCACAAAGACAAGGGTGTCATGAAGTTTTTGAATCTGAAAGCCTGTTTAGTGGTTTAATAAAATTTTTTTACAGGTTTTCAGTTTCCCCGGAATAACGATTAAGAGTCACAACGACGATTAGCTACCTCATGACTAGTTACCTTCGTAGAGGAACTGCAATACTTGCAGGAACAATACTGATAGTCTTGTTGCTATCGGCAGGTGCAGTCATATCCGCATACGCCCAGTACATGGGAAACGTT
>Ga0187892_10006712_pt1 | contig 16910 bp, 11 predicted proteins | sample MA1701073metaG_FD_139345 | JGI IMG/M metagenome (GOLD analysis project Ga0187892, IMG submission 139345) | Bio-ooze microbial communities from a basaltic lava cave in the Kipuka Kanohina Cave System on the Island of Hawaii, USA - MA170107-3 metaG ... | reverse complement strand
CAGCACCGCTGACGGAAGCGGAAGCAAAGGCGGCGATGGAGGCCGGCAAGGAGAAGTGCTACGGCATTTCTCTCGCCGGCATGAACGATTGCGCGGCGGGACCCGGCACGACCTGCCAGGGCACATCGACCGTCGACTTCCAGGGTAACGCCTGGACCTTCGTGCGGGGCGGCACCTGCGCCAGCGTGGAGGTGCCCGGTCCCGGCGACCGCCACGGTTCGCCCGAACCGCTGACACGCGACGTCCCGGCATAACCACGCGCAACTTGCCGGAAAGCGGAGACCACGATGAACGAACTGGCTACTCTTCAAGCCGCGCGCGCATCGGCGGCCTCGCGCTTTCCGGCGCTTCCCATCGCGGGTCTCGCAGGCACCAGCCTCAAGCATGAACATCTGCGGGCGATCCTGGCTGAGAGCAAGCAGGAGGGTTTCTTCGAGATCCATGCCGAAAACTATATGGGCGCTGGCGGCCCGCCGCATGATGCCTTGACCCGTATTCGCCGCGACTATCCGGTGTCGCTCCATGGCGTGTGCATGTCGATCGGCGGCCCGCAGCCCCTGGACAAGACGCATCTCGCGCGTTTCAAGGCGCTTGTTGAACGCTATGAGCCGGCGCTGGTTTCCGAGCACCTCGCCTGGTCGACCCACGGCACGACCTATTTCAACGATCTGCTTCCCCTCCCCTATACGCAGGCGAGCCTCGCACGTGTCGCCGATCACATCGAGCAAGTGCAGGAGGCTATCGCCCGGCCCATCCTGCTGGAGAACCCGTCGACCTATGTCATTTTCCCGGAATCGACCATGAGCGAAACCCACTTCATCCGGGAACTGGTCCGGCGCACCGGGTGTGGCCTGCTGCTTGACGTCAACAATGTATTCGTTTCGGCTACCAATCACGGCTACTCCGCGCTGGCCTATCTTGCGGATTTTCCGCTCGAGCATGTGGGCGAAATCCATCTTGCCGGGCACACTGAGCAGGTGGATGACGAAGGCGATCTTTTGCTCATCGATAGCCACGATGGGCCGGTCGCCGGCGCGGTCTGGAAACTCTTCGAGATCGTGATCGGCCGGTGCGGGCCCATCCCAACGCTTGTGGAGTGGGATAGCGCTATTCCCGAATGGCCGATTCTCAAGGCGGAGGCGGCTGCCGCACAAGAGATCCTCGATCGTCACGCGCACGGTTTCATGCTCGGTAAAGCCCATGCCGCCTGTTGAACGCCTGATCGAAGATCACTTTGGCTATGCGGCCGGCTTCACTCCCGGGCTGCTTGATCCCGAGCGCGCGGCACCAGCCTGCATCTCAGGCCCTAACGGCAAGACCGCAGGCAAGCGCTACAATGTTTATCGCAACAATGTCACGGTCAGCCTCATCAACGCGCTGGCGGCAGCGTTTCCGGCGACGCTGCGCATTACCGGAGTGGATTTCTTCCGCGCCATGGCAAGATTTCATGTACGCGCCACGCCTCCCACGTCAGCGCTTCTTTTCGAGTACGGCCGCGACTTTCCCGATTTCATTGAAAGCTACAAATACGCCCGGTCCATACCTTGGCTCCCTGATGTCGCACGGATCGAGCGGGCATGGCTCGACGCCTACCACGCCGCCGATGCGGAACCGCTAGCGCCAGAGGCCCTGGCTTCCGTCCCCCTGGAACGGTTGGCGGATATCGTTTTGATGCCGCATCCCGCGACGCGGATCGTGCGCTCACGCTTTCCGGCAGTCACCATTTTCGCGGCAAACCGGCGTGACAGCCCGAGTGGTCCTATGGAGACGGCCGAGCCGGAGAATGGGCTGGTGACCAGGCCCGCTCTGGAGGTCGTCGTCCGCCGCCTTCCACCTGGAGGTGCCGTCTTTCTGTCGCGCCTCATCGCGGGCGAGACGTTCGGCGCGGCGGCTGAAGCGGAATTCGCGGAGTGCCCGCAGTTCGATCTCTCCGCCAATATCGCCGGAATGCTCGAGGCGGGCGCCTTCACTGCAATCCATCAATGAGGTGATGACAATGTCGCTAGAACGAGAAATCGCCAGCAGCGGCAGACGGCAAAGATTGGGTAGCATCGTTGAACGGTTAAATGCAGTTGTTCGCGCGATTGCCCAGCCTTCTCTGACACAGCTCGCCTTGCGCTTCGCCCTCGCGGTCCCGTTCTGGCGGTCTGGCATCCTGAAATGGGATGGTTTCCTGCAACTGAACGATACCGCCGTGCTGCTTTTCACATCGGAGTTCAAGCTGCATTTGCCGGGTGGTCCTTATGACTTTCCGGCCCCCGGGGTCGTCGCGTTCGCGGCTGGCTCGGCGGAAATCCTGCTGCCGATCCTCCTCGTTCTCGGTTTAGCGACACGATTTGCCGCGCTGGGGCTTCTGCTTATGACGCTTGTCGTGCAGCTTACCGTGCCGGATGGCTGGCCGCTCCATCTGACATGGGCGGCGATGGCGCTCGGCATCATGGCGTGGGGGCCGGGGCGGATTTCGCTCGATCATTTGATCGAATGGCAATCGGCTTTCAAGGCAGCGTCATGATGAGTGCCTGCCTCGTGCCCTCAACCGGATTTTCGCCCACGACCTTCAGCCCAGGCGCAGCCTGGAAGCTTGCGCGAAGTGATGATTCGTCATCGCCGGTTGGATCGAGTGAGGTTGGCATGGCATAGATATTAAAACCCTCCTTGCGGTGCTCGCGTCTGAGGCTGACAAGATAAACCGGCTCAGGCACCGCACCGCTGATTGCCTGAAGATGGGTCTTGTAGACGCGCAGGACCCGGCGTTCGTCGGGATTGCTCTCCATCGACTGGATCATGGTGAGCTTGGCTTTCAGCCCCACGTGCAAGGCGGGCCGTGGCGGCAATTCGGCAAGCACGGCTTTGGAATTGAGATAGGGAATGCTGTCGCGCCACGTCCACTTTGGCGTCGCGGTCCAGCCTGCGGTACTCATCGCCGCGGCAAAGGTATCGAGATTCCCAGCCATCTGGGCCAGGAACACTTCCTCCGGCTTACCGGCTAAATCGATGCGCCGGGCTGGCAGTTGCTTCCAGCCTTCCTCCTGCCAGTTGGCCATTGATGTATTGACCAGCACTTCAGGAGCCGAATAGGCAGCTTCGGCCTTGTCATAACCGGTAGATACGTGGAACGCGCCCGCCGCCATGAACACGATAAGGGCCGCGCCGAATAATCCCACGGGCTTGATGCGGCGTGGCGGGATGGCTTCGATGGCAACGCCGAAAGCCGCCGCCAGGACGGCGCCGAACAACAGGCCGCCCATCACATCCGATAGCCAATGAACGCCCAGATAAACGCGTGAATAGGCAATCGCCACAACCGCCAGGCCGCATATGGCATAGACGAGGGCACGGGCCCAGCGGCCCATGGAATGGCTGACCAGCACGGCGAGGATGCCGAAAGTGAGTGCTGTAAGCGCTGCGTGGCTTGAAGGAAAGCTGAACAGTTCGGCGCCATAGGACTCAACAGGCCGCGGCCGCTGAATGCCATATTTGAGGACGCCGACGAAAATCCGCGCGGCCAGCACCGCGAGCAGGGCGGCCAACGCTCCGCGATAGGCCTTGTGCCAGATGAGCCAGATGACGATTGCCCCGGCAAGGGCGGTCATCACAAGACTGTCGCCCAGCATGGTGATGGTGATCATGATTTCATCGGCGGGAGCGTTCCGCATTTCCTTCAGCAGGTTGAACACCGAAACGTCGATGTTGGAGACGGCATCGTTGGACACGATGCGAACTGCCATGTTGGCGAGTATGATAACGCCGGTGAAGACCACCGCCGCAAACAGCACGACAAGCAGCGAGCGGGGATTCTGCGGGTCCACGGCGCGGGCAAAGCGTTGCAAGGAGCGGCTTTTCTTTGAGCGCGCCCAGGCGGCGATGCCGTCTAGCACATGACTGACATAGGGCGAAACGCCGCCAGCGATCATGCGAATCACGTAGCCAGCGACAGCGAGGATCGCCAGCAGCGTGAGCAGCACAACCACCAAACGGCCGCTGAGTTCGCTCGCGAAGGCTAGGCTTTGGCCCAGCAGGATACCTGGCAGCACATGAGCCGCGGTCCACACGAGCCCTGAAGAAAAATTGATTGCGACGAAATAGAGTTGCCCCATGCCGAGCATTCCGACAATGCCGGGAACCACCGCCTTGACGCCCGGAATGAATCGCCCCAGCGCAATGCTCTTGCCGCCATGCTGGCGCACGAAATCCTCGCCTCGTGCGACGAGAACGGGATAGCGATTGAGCGGCCAATAGGTTTTGAGTCGCTGGCCGTAAAGGCGGCCCGCCCAATAGGACACCTGGTCTCCAGCGATTGCGCCGATGGCGGTAGCCAGGAAAACCGGCCAAAACGGCAGATGACCGGTGCCCACGAGAGCGCCGGCGCTGACCAGCACGACAGTCGAGGGCACAAACAGGCCGATGATCAGGAGCGCTTCGCCGAAGGCGATCAGGAATATGACCGCGATCGCCCAATGGGGATGGGTGACGAAATAATCAAGGTAAGGCTGAACGTAATCCATGCCGATGATTGCGGTCTGCCCGTCAGCCCATGCGATGTTTCTGAAAGGGTGCCGGCAATGAAGCGCTCATGGGGATACGATAGCCCGCCATTCCACCAAACGCCACCGCTCGAAACCACGGCTTGGCGCGCATCATCGGCCTGTTCATAGTGGGTCCATGAGTCGTTCCACCGAAGCATTGCTCGTTCCCGCGCCCGCAATGCTGTGGATTGGGTTTGGCGCCATGTGCCTCGGCATGTTCATGGCCATCCTCGACATCCAGATCGTCGTCACATCCCTGCCGGTCATACAGGATGCGCTGAAAATCGGCGCCGACCGCATGAGCTGGGTGCAGACGTCCTATCTCATCGCCGAAGTCATCGCCATTCCGCTAACCGGCCTGCTCACGCGGATTTTCACCTTGCGCTGGCTGTTCGCCGGGGCCATCGCCACCTTCACGCTGGCCTCGATCGGCTGCGCGTTCAGTACGGGCTTTGCGTCGCTGATCGCCTGGCGGGTCATGCAAGGCCTGGCTGGCGGCATCCTTATCCCCCTGGTGTTCTCGGCCATCTTCCTTTTGTTCCAGCGCGGCTTCCAACAGACAGTCGCCACTACGATGGGCGGCGTTCTGGCCGTGCTGGCACCAGCACTTGGTCCCATCACCGGCGGCCTTTTGACCGAGAATTTTTCCTGGCATTGGCTATTTCTGATCAATGTCATTCCAGGCATCGTTACTCTCGCAGCGGGCGTTGCGTGTCTGCCCCGCGAAAGGCGGCAGCTCGATCTTTTGCGGGCCCTCGACTGGATATCTCTGCTGTTCATCGCCCTGGGCTTGGGCGCGCTGGAGATTGGCCTGAAGGATGCGCCCGATCGCGGATGGTGGTCCGGTTCCGTACTCGGGCTTTTTCTCATTGTCGCGGTTTGCGGATGGGCGGCCGTGCGAAGGCCTAGCCCCGTTGTCGATTTCGGCTTGCTGCGCGACCGCAAGCTGGCCTTCGGCTGTGGCATCAGTTTTATACTGGGGCTCAGCCTGTTCGGCTCGGTGTATCTGATGCCCGTCTTTCTCGCCTTTGTGCGCAAGCATGGGCCCATCGACATCGGCGTCATTATACTGGTGACCGGCATCGCGCAATTGGTGGCGGCGCCCATTGCAATATATCTGGACCGGCGATTTGACGCGCGCGTGCTCTCCGCTATCGGCTTTGCCTGCTTTTCCGTGGGACTTGTGATGAGCGCCACGCAGACGGTCGCTACCGACTATGATGAAATGTTCTGGCCCCAGGTGGTGCGAGGCGGTTTCGTGGCTCTATGCATTCTGCCGCCCACGAGATTTGCCCTTGGCTTTCTGCCGCTCGCACGGGTGAGCGATGCGAGCGGTCTTTACAATCTCTGCCGCAATCTAGGAGGCGCCATCGGCATCGCTCTCATCGATACGATCATGTTCACGCGAGGGCCCACCCACGCCGGGGAGATCACCGACCTGATGCGCGAAAATCCCGCGGAGGCGGCAAAGCTTTTAGGATTGAACATCGATGATCTTCCGGACCCCGATGATGCCTTGGGACTCATTTCAATTATGGATGCGGTGCAGGATGCGAGCCTCACCATGGCCATCAACGAGGCATGGCTGATGCTGGCTGGCGTCACCGCCTTCGCCGTCGTGCTTCTGTGGATCATGGGGCCGATTCGAACGTCCGCCACTCCCCAAATCCACACCCATCAGGCGAACGATGGTGACGCCGCAGCCGCCGGGTGAGGACCGTTAATATGTTGTTAACTAAATAAATTTTCCGGATTTCAACATCACAAGCCCTTGACCTGCACAAAGCCGGCTCCGAGTCGTTTTCAGATTCCTTTTCGGCGCTGGTGGGTAAGTCCGCGAAACGCTTGAGCTTCCATCGAGAATCGTATGGAGTGCAACTTGTCCACAGTGTGCAGTTTCCTGTGGAACACAAGATATTGTGTTAAAAATTTACTAACACACCAAGTATTGACGAATTGCCTCCTCTGTTATAGCGTTCAGATCACGGCTCAAGGGGGTGAGACAAGGCTGCGGACCGGCCGGGTCTCCCGAAATAGAACTCAAACAGAAGGCCATTCCGGGGGCGGCGCTTCACGGGACGGGAGTTTGTGACGCTGGGCCTGCGAGCCCCGTGGGCATTGTTGCGCCCGCGATAACGAAACAAGAATGGACGAGGGACAGCCATGAAAATCGAACGCCGTTATACCCAAGCCGGCCAAGATGCTTACGCCGGAATTGAATTCCGCAACGCCACGAGCGAGATCAAGAATCCGGATGGATCGGTGGTGTTCCGTCTTGAAGGCATTGAAGCGCCGGCGTCATGGAGCCAGGTCGCCATTGATATTCTGGCGCAGAAATATTTTCGCAAGGCCGGTGTGCCTGCGGCCCTGAAACGCGTCGAAGAGACGGGCCTTCCCCCGTGGGCCTGGCGTTCAGTTGCCGATGCAGATGCTCTGGCCCTCCTCCCGGAGAAATCCCGCATCGTGGGTGAGAACAGTTCCAAGCAGGTGTTCAACCGCTTGGCCGGCACGTGGACCTATTGGGGATTAAAGGGCGGTTATTTCAGCACGGAGGAGGACGCCCGCGCCTTCCATGACGAACTCTGCTTCATGCTTGCCACCCAGAAGTGCGCGCCCAATTCGCCGCAGTGGTTCAACACCGGGCTCCATTGGGCCTATGGCATCGATGGCCCGGGTCAGGGTCATTATTATATGGATCACGAGACGGGCAAGCTCACCAAATCCAAGTCGGCTTACGAGCATCCGCAGCCGCATGCCTGTTTCATCCAGTCGATCGCCGACGATCTGGTGAACGAGGGCGGCATTATGGATTTGTGGGTGCGGGAGGCCCGCCTCTTCAAATATGGTTCGGGCACCGGCTCGAATTTCTCCCACCTGCGCGGCGAGAATGAAAAACTTTCGGGCGGCGGCAGGTCCTCTGGCCTTATGAGCTTCCTCAAGATCGGCGACCGGGCGGCGGGCGCCATCAAGTCGGGCGGCACGACACGCCGCGCCGCCAAGATGGTGGTAGTCGACGTCGACCATCCCGACGTCGAGGACTATGTTGAGTGGAAGGTGAAGGAGGAGCAGAAGGTGGCCGCCCTCGTCACCGGGTCCAAGATCGTCAAGAAATGCCTCGCCGCGATCATGAAGGCCTGTGTGAATTGCGAAGGCCCGGGCAACAATTGCTACGAGATCGAGAAGAACCCCGCTCTGAAGCGTGCCGTGAAGGATGCGCGGCGCAATCTGGTACCCGACAGCCTGATCAAGCGCGTGATCCAGTTCGCCAAGCAGGGTTATACGGAAATTGCCTTCGATACCTATGACACGGACTGGGACGGCGAGGCCTATCGCACGGTGTCGGGACAAAACTCCAACAACTCAGTGCGGGTGACCGACGAATTCCTCCGCGCCGTTGAAACCGATGGCGACTGGAACCTGACAGCGCGTCTCACCGGTGAAACCGTGAAGACGCTGAAGGCCCGGGACCTATGGGACAAGATCGGCCAGGCGGCGTGGGTGTCCGCCGATCCGGGCATCCAATTCCACTCGACCATCAACGACTGGCACACCTGCCCGGCGTCCGGCGAAATCCGCGCCTCGAACCCGTGTTCGGAATACATGTTCCTCGACGATACGGCGTGCAACCTGGCTTCGCTCAACCTGTTGCAATTCCGCGATGCGGCGACGGGAAAATTCGATATCGAATCCTATGAGCATGCGGTCAGGCTATGGACGGTGGTTTTGGAAATCTCGGTGATGATGGCGCAGTTCCCCTCCAAGGAAATTGCCAGGCTCTCCCATGAATTCCGCACATTGGGCCTGGGCTTCGCCAATATCGGCGGATTGCTGATGACCGCTGGCATTCCCTATGACAGCCACGAGGGGCGCGCGATCTGTGCCGCGCTTTCGGCTATCATGACCGGCGTTTCCTATGCGACTTCGGCGGAGATGGCGAAGGAGCTTGGCCCCTTCCTGGGCTTTGCAAAAAACCGCGAGCATATGCTGCGCGTCATGCGCAACCATCGGCGCGCGGCCTATGGCGCATCGGTGGGCTATGAAGCGGTGCGCACGGCGCCCGTTGCACTTGATGAGACCGAGTTGCGGGATAGGGATCTCGTCACCCATGCCCGCAAGGCTTGGGACGATGCCGTCACTTTGGGCGAGGCCCACGGCTACCGCAACGCCCAGGCCACCGTGGTTGCCCCCACCGGCACCATCGGCCTCGTCATGGATTGCGACACGACCGGCATCGAGCCCGACTTCGCTCTCGTCAAGTTCAAGAAGCTGGCGGGCGGGGGTTATTTCAAGATCATCAACCAGGCGGTGCCCGAGGCGCTCCGCACCTTGGGATATGGCCCCGCGCAGATCGAGACGATGATCGCCTATGCCGTGGGCCACGGCAGTCTCGCCGATGCCCCTGCCCTCCATCATGCTCAATTGCGGGCCAAGGGCTTCGGCGATACACAGATCGAGACGGTCGAGGCCGGACTGGCTTCCGCCTTCGACATCAAGTTCGTGTTCAACAAGTGGACGCTTGGCGAGGAGTTCTGCAAATCCGTGCTGAAACTCACCGACGAGCAACTGAACGACTACGCCTTCGACCTTCTGGCCAGCCTTGGCTTCTCCGCCGCCGACATCGACAGGGCCAACATTCATGTCTGTGGGGCGATGACGCTGGAAGGCGCACCCGGCCTCAAGGACGAGCATCTGCCGGTGTTCGACTGCGCCAATGCCTGCGGCCGCATCGGCCGGCGGTATCTTTCCGTCGCCAGCCACATCCACATGATGGCGGCAAGCCAGCCTTTCATTTCCGGCGCCATCTCCAAGACCATCAACATGCCGAATGAGGCGACTGTCGAGGAATGCACGGCGGCCTACATGCTGTCATGGAAGCTCGCCATCAAGGCCAACGCCCTCTACCGCGACGGCTCCAAGCTGTCGCAGCCGCTGTCATCCCAGCTTATCGCCGATGAGGCGGAAGAGACCGAGGACGCGGTTGAGGCGTTGATGGCCAAGCCCCAGGTACAGCGTATTGAAACGATCGTCGAAAAAATCGTCGAGGTCATGCGCGGCCGTGAGCGGCTACCGGGGCGGCGCAAGGGCTATACCCAGAAGGCGGTGGTCGGCGGCCACAAGGTCTATCTCCGCACCGGCGAATACGACGACGGCAAGCTCGGCGAAATCTTCATCGACATGCACAAGGAGGGGGCGGCACTCCGCGCCATGATGAACAACTTCGCCATCGCGGTTTCGGTTGGCCTGCAATATGGCGTGCCGCTGGAGGAGTTCGTCGATGCCTTCACCTTCACCAAGTTCGAGCCGGCGGGCCAGGTGCAAGGCAACGACTCGATCAAGAACGCCACCTCGATCCTCGACTATATTTTCCGCGAGCTGGCCGTGTCTTACCTCGGCCGCAACGATCTCGCCCATGTGGAAGCCTCGGAACTGGGCTTCGATGCGCTGGGCAAGGGCGTGGGCACCGAGGAGGAGCCACCCAGGGTTTCCGCCGCTCGCGTACTGTCGTCGGGCTTCGTGCGCAACCAGAATCTCTCCAACGTGGTGGTGATGCCGCAAGCCTCGGCGTCTCCCGCCCTTGCCCTGCAAATGCGCGTGGCTGAATCGGCGGGCGGATTGGCGCTGGCGGAGAGCGCGGTCCACGTCCACGCCGAACCGGCGCAAACAGCGGTGATGGACCGCCGCGCCGAAGCCCGCCTCAAGGGCTACGAAGGCGAATCCTGCGACGAATGCGGCAACTTCACCATGGTGCGGAACGGCACCTGCATGAAATGCGATACCTGCGGCTCGACGAGCGGATGTTCGTAACGGAGGTGGTATTGAATTGGCAACTGATCGTCGAATTGGTCGTAGCTGCTATCGCCGGAGCCTCGACGGGTTATCTATCACCTTGGGTAGCCTGGTTTATTGAACAAAAAAGGGAGATTCGAAATGTTCGGAGGAGCCTCATTGAATCGTGACGGCGCGAACTGCTAGCTCCGGCTGTTTTTCTCAGCAAAACGAGACGACGGGGTGAATTTAGTGTGAGCATCGGGAATCATGTTACTTCGCAAGTAGCTGCGGCTAGAATGACCGCATTGCGAGCATATAGTTCGATCAAACCCCACCTAAGTAAAGAGTTCAACGAAAGTTTGAAGAAACTTCTCCACAGTGGAAGCATTGTGATAGAGGTGGGCGGGTCCCCGGTTTCAAGCATCCCGTGGATCTGTCAGAGGCTACAAGATGAAATTGGCCGAATAGAGCGCGGTTGGCGGCTTGTCTGATTTATATCTCGCCATTCGTTTCAACCAAGTCGGTTCTCCATATCTTCGTTCTCGCTCGAAATCGCGGAGTGGGCAAATTCATCGCAGAACTCCTTGTAGGTGTTTTTATTTGGGACGAAGAAAGCCTGCCGGGTGGCCGACGACCTCTGTTTTGAACCCATCGTTCACATTTTTTTTGTACCGGGCATTTCTGCAACAGTGCCGTCGAGGAGCCATCGGCAGCCTCATGAGAGCGAAAAACGCATGGCTGTCCGTATACGGACGGCACGGACTTTCCCTTGTGTTAAGCAGAGATTCGGCGAATCGGAGCGATATTGTCCGTGTACGGACGGCTTGAACGTCAGTATGAGCGTTTACCGGTTGTTAGGATAAATCGGGCGACATACAAGATGTTGACGGCATATTGCCGAATCACACAAACGGGTACACAACTCGTTCCGATGACAACGGAAAAAGCAGACCATCCGCGTTTTCAGTTGTCTTCAAGTGTGCCTACCTGCGTTGTGGGGTACTAACAACACTCTAGGAGAAATCAAATGGCGAAGAAAGCTGCGAAGAAGCCTGCGAAGAAGGCCAAAAAGAAGGCCTCCAAAAAGAAGAAGTAAGCTTCTAAAGCAAATCTTCAGGACTGGACCCCGGACGGCATCGCCTCCGGGGTCAGTTCATTTAAGGGCTACTGATAGACGTAAACCCGCGCGCCCACCCTCACGAGATTGTAGAGATCGACCACGTCTGAGTTCATCAAGCGGATGCAGCCGGATGAAACGGCGCCACCGATCGAGGATGCATCATTGGTACCGTGGATGCGGTAAAGGGTGCCAGCGATATAAAGGGCGCGCGCGCCCAGCGGATTTCCCGGGCCGCCTTCCATGAATTCTGGAATGATGTTGCCCTTGGCCCGTTCGCGCTCGATCATCGTCTGGGGCGGCCGCCATGACGGCCATTCCTGCTTGGAAGCAATCGTCGAGCTGCCGCTCCACTGAAAACCTTCGCGGCCGACCCCCACCTTGTAGCGCCGCGCCTTGCCGTCACCCAGCACATAGTAGAGAGAGCGCTCGGGCGTGCTGACGATGACTGAACCCGGCGCGTATTTTCCCGCCTCATTCCAGGAAACGACTTTCGCCGTTGCGTAGTCGCGGCCCATGCCGCGCCTCGGCCGGCTGCCGCGGTCGCGGGGCTGGCCGAACAGGCACTCAAGGAAGCCGCCGCATTCCCGTCTCGACAAGCGCTGCCGCTGCTCGGCCTTTCTCCTGGCCGCGGCAAGTTCCGCCTTCTTGCGGGCTTCCGCCTTGAGCGCCGCGATCCGCTTTTTCTTCAGGGCAAGCTGCTCCTCGGTGCTGGTCCGCGGCGTTGTGCTGGCCATCGCCGGAACTGCAATCGCTACCGTCAAGAGGATAGCCATCGCCGCAAACAATCTTCGCATCGTCCACCTTTCAGTCCCCATGATGGTTGCGGAAACTAGCGGCTCGGCGCTGATTCAGCAATGACTTTGCAGTTCATCACCCCTTCACTTATGATCGGTTAACGCGGGCCGGCGCCCACACAGAATGGAACCCCCAATGAAAATTTTGACCAAGACCTTCTTGCTGATCTGCCTTGCCGTTTCGGCTCAAGCCCTGCCCGCTCAGGCCGCCGAAGTTCCTGACGTCGTGCGGGTGTTCCTGAATGCCTACAAAATCTACTGGCAGGCCGAACCCAACTACGACTCGATCAGTGAGGACTCAGGCAACATCGTCATCAACAACTTCAGCATTGTGAAGCCCGCCAGCAGCAACCAGTCTGGAATGAGAATGACCGTCGATAAAATCGTCTTTGGCGGCATTTCCAATAAGGGCAATGGCCTCTACGAGATCGGGCAGGTTTCAGCTTCTGGCTCGAAAATTGAAATGAAAGGCGCGGACGGCTCCGACTTTACCGTTGAAGTACCGGAAAGTTCTGCCCAGGCGTTGTACATGCAGGACCCGGGTGAAAATCCGGCACCGGAAGCTGCGTTTCGAGCCGCCATGACCCTCGCCAGGAAAATGTCGTCGGGGCCAATGACCCTCACCACAATGGGATATACGCTAACTTCGGACGGATATCAGACAACCTGGGACGGAGACCCCAAAACCGGAGCCGGCAACTTCACCTTCAAATTTACCAATGTCGTGATTCCCGAATCGGCCATGGCCATGATCGATTCCACAGGCACCCTCAAGCAACTGGGGTATTCGGGCCTTGTCTTCGATCTTGAGAGCGACGGCAAGTTGGACGTCGGAGTGGACAAACTCGGACTCGATCTAAACCTCGCCTATATCGGCAAGGACATGGGAGCGTTGAGATTTTCGCTTGGCGCTGCCGATATCCCTGTCTCCGTCCTCAGCGAATTTCAAAATGCCAGCGCGAGCGGCAAGGAGCCCGATTTCACGGCGCTGATGCCTGAATTGCAGAACGTCTCCTTCAGCGGCTTCACCTTCCGGTTTGAGGACAACTCGATCACCAAGAAAGTGCTGCCAATCGCCGCCGCCATGCAGGGCATGGACGAGGCTACCATGGTGGCCAGTACCGCCGCCATGTTGCAGATCGGCCTGATGCAGCTCAAAAATCAGGCTTTCACCGATCAGGTGGTGGGCGCGGTGAACCGGTTCCTCAAGGATCCGCAGTCCCTTACGCTGGCGATCAAGCCCGCAGCGCCCCTCAAAGTGCAGGAACTGATGATGCTCAACCCCGCCGCTCCGGGCGAGGCTATCGACAAGCTCGGTGTCAGCGTTTCAGCGAACGATTGATTCTCACTAACAATCCACCACTTTCGTCATGCCCGCGCTTGTTGCGGGCATCTTCTTCGTTCTTGAGAGGATGGCCGGGACGGTGCCCGGCCATGACGAATAGAAGAGTGTAGGTATCACGTCTCCGGCAAATTGAGCCTGATGTGCAATTCGCGAAGCTGCTTTGGAGTCACCTCGGAGGGCGCACCCATCAGCAGGTCTTCGGCCTGCTGGTTCATGGGGAACAGCACGACCTCGCGGATGTTCGGCTCGTTGCACAGAAGCATGACGATGCGGTCGACACCGGGGGCGATGCCGCCATGGGGCGGTGCGCCATACTGGAAGGCGCGATACATGCCGCCGAATTTCTCCAGTAGCACCTGCTCGGGATAGCCCGCGATCTCGAAGGCCTTCTTCATGATGTCGGGGCGGTGATTGCGGATGGCGCCCGATGACAGCTCGATGCCGTTGCAGACGATGTCGTATTGAAACGCTAGAAGGTCCAGCGGGTCCTTGGTTTCGAGCGCTTCGAGGCCACCCTGGGGCATGGAGAAGGGATTGTGCGAGAAATCCACTTTCTTCTCTTCCTCGTTCCACTCATACATCGGGAAATCGACGATCCAGCAGAACTCGAAACGATCCTTGGCGATAAGACCCAGTTCCTCGCCCACCCTGGTGCGAGCCTCACCGGCGAATTTGTAGAATTTTGATGGTTGGCCCGCTACGAAGAAGCAGGCGTCCCCTACATCGAGGTCAAGTTTCCTTTTGATCGCGCCGGTCCGCTCAGGGCCGATGTTCTTCGCAATCGGGCCAGCGCCGCCTTCCTCGCCCTCGCGCCAAAAGGCATAGCCGAGCCCCGGTTGGCCTTGTTGCTGCGCCCAGGAATTCATGCGGTCGCAGAAGGCGCGGGAGCCGCCCTTCGGCGCGGGGATGGCCCAGACCTCAACCTTCGGATCGGAGGCGATCATCTGTGCGAATATCTTGAATCCGGAGCCTGCGAAATGTTCCGTCACGTTGCGCATCCTTATCGGATTGCGCAAATCCGGCTTGTCCGTGCCATAGCGGCGGATCGCATCGCGAAAGGCAATGCGGGGAAAGCTCGGCGTGACCGGCTTGCCATCGCCAAACTCCTCGAAGACGCCCCGCAGAACCGGCTCGACGGCTTCAAAGACGTCGTCCTGGGTCACGAAGCTCATCTCGATGTCGAGTTGATAGAATTCGCCGGGACTGCGGTCGGCGCGGGCGTCCTCGTCGCGAAAGCATGGCGCGATCTGGAAATAGCGGTCGAAGCCCGACATCATGATGAGCTGCTTGAATTGCTGGGGCGCCTGGGGCAGCGCATAGAACTTGCCGGGATGGATGCGGCTCGGCACCAGGAAGTCGCGGGCGCCTTCGGGAGATGACGCCGTGAGAATCGGAGTCTGGAACTCGAAGAAACCTTGATCCTTCATGCGGCGGCGGAGCGAGTCGATGATCGCCCCACGCTTCATGATGTTACCGTGAATGCGGTCGCGGCGGAGATCGAGGAAGCGATATTTGAGACGGATATCCTCGGGATATTCAGCGTCGCCGAAGACCGGCAGAGGCAGTTCCGCCGCCTGGGATTGGACTTCGATGGCGGTGGCGAAGATTTCTACAAGGCCTGTGGGGAGATCGTGGTTTTCCGTGCCTTCGGGCCTGGCCCGCACTTTGCCATCAACCCGGATCACCCATTCGGAGCGCAGCCTTTCGGCCTCGGCAAAGGCTGGCGAATCCGGATCGGCCACGACTTGCGTCACGCCATAGTGATCGCGCAGGTCAATGAACAGCAGCCCGCCATGGTCGCGCACCCTGTGTACCCAGCCCGAAAGGCGGACCTCCTGGCCAGCATGGTCTCGTCTCAACTGGCCACAGGTGTGGCTCCGGTAGGCGTGCATATATCCCCGCAAGGTCGGATGAATTGGCGCGGAACAGCGCATGGGGGGTGCGATTTGTCAAGGATGGGAAATGCCCCGATTTGCTCTCCGATCCCTACTCCTCTATGCAGCGCGCCCATGAACAAGCATGTGCCAAGGGTGGGCCTTGTGTCACTCGGCTGCCCAAAGGCGCTGGTCGACAGCGAGCGGATTCTGACCCAGCTCCGGGCCGAAGGTTATGTAATCGCGCCCGGCTATAATAACGCCGATGTGGTGATCGTTAACACCTGCGGCTTTCTCGATTCAGCCAAGGAGGAGTCGCTTTCCGCCATCGGCGAGGCGATCAGCGAGAACGGACGGGTTATCGTGACAGGTTGCCTGGGCGTTGAAGCTGAGAGGATCAGGTCCGCGCATCCCGGCGTGCTCGCCATCACCGGACCGCATCAGTATGCGGCAGTGGTGGGGGCGGTGCATGAGGCGCTGCCGCCAATGCACGATCCGATTTACGATCTCGTCCCGCCACAGGGCTTGCATCTCACGCCCAGGCACTACGCCTATTTGAAAATTTCGGAGGGCTGCAACAACCGGTGCTCGTTCTGCATCATTCCGTCAATCCGCGGCGATCTCGTGTCGCGGCCTATGGCCTCGGTGCTTTATGAGGCTGAGCGGCTGGTGAAGGCCGGCGTCAAGGAACTGCTGGTCATTTCGCAGGACACCAGCGCCTATGGCGTGGACGCCAAATATGCGACCAGCAAATTCCATGGCCGCGAAGTCCGCGCCAAGTTTTACGACATGGCAAAGGAACTGGGCGACCTCGGAGCCTGGGTGCGGATGCATTATGTCTACCCATACCCCCATGTGGACGACGTGATCCCGCTGATGGCGGAAGGAAAGATACTTCCCTACCTCGACATTCCATTCCAACACGCGGCACCCGGCGTGCTGAAGGCGATGAGACGGCCCGCCAATCAGGAAAAGGTGCTGGACCGGCTGGCGGCATGGCGGAAAATTTGCCCCGATATCGCCATCCGCTCGACTTTCATTGCCGGTTTCCCCGGCGAGACGGAAGCCGATTTCGAGTATCTGTTGCAATGGCTGAAGGAGGCGCGGCTCGAACGGGTTGGCTGCTTCAAATACGAGGCGGTGTCGGGCGCCAAGGCGAATGATCTGGGTTTGCCGCAAGTGCCGGAGGAAGTGAAGCAGGAGCGCTGGAACCGTTTCATGGCGGCGCAGCAGGCGATTTCCGCCGATATCTTTCAGGCGAAGGTTGGGCGCGAGATCGAGGTTTTGGTGGATGAGATCGACGAAGAGAACGGAGAGGCCATCGCACGCTCGCCCTGGGATGCGCCGGAAATCGACGGCAATGTGCTCCTCCCGGGAGAGGCGGCGCTTAAGCCCGGCGACAAGGTCCGCGCGCGGATCGTGGAAGCAGAGGAATACGATCTGATTGGGGAAGTACTGGGCCGAGCAGGCTGAGTCTTGATT
>Ga0187892_10006711_pt1 | contig 16911 bp, 20 predicted proteins | sample MA1701073metaG_FD_139345 | JGI IMG/M metagenome (GOLD analysis project Ga0187892, IMG submission 139345) | Bio-ooze microbial communities from a basaltic lava cave in the Kipuka Kanohina Cave System on the Island of Hawaii, USA - MA170107-3 metaG ... | reverse complement strand
GCGCCGCTGCGTTACCTTCCATCGCTTGGGTCGCGGGGTTCATCTCCTGGCTCCTTCTCTGCTAACGGGTTGAGAAAGCCACCAGAGGTTAACCTTCGCGGCCCTGCATAGGATCTATCCGTTTTCCTCGCCCCGGCAAAGAGCGCGCTCTGCTGGTCGGCGAGCCCGTCCACCACCGAGAAATGGTGGGTTCCGGGCATCGGAATGTCCCCGCCGAAGGCGCCCCGCCAGCGCTCGCCGAGCAGGCCGTTCTGGCGCTTGAACTCGGAGCTTTCGCTGCCGCCGACGCAGGTCATCACCGAGGCGCGCGTCGCCGGCGGCAGGAACGCGGGCGAGACCCTGAGCGCGCTCGCCTCGTCCAGCCGCAGGTCGGGCTGGAGCCATTCGACCTCGATCAACGGCCTCAGGTCGTAGATCCCGCTCACCGCGAGCGCACCCTTGAAAAGGTCCCGCGGCAGTCGGGCGTCGAACACCGGCCAGAGCGCCGCCATCATCATCGCCGCGAGGTGCCCGCCCGCCGAGTGGCCGGAGACGTACAGCCGGTCCTCGTCCATGCCGTACTGCTCGGCGTTGAGCCACAGCCAGCGGCTCGCGCGCAGCATCTGGCGCACGATCTCCTCTACGCTCACCTTCGGGCACAGATCGTAGTTCACCACCGCGAGCGAGACGCCGGCATCCACCCAGGCCGGGGCGAGGAACGAGAAATCGCTCTTGTCGAGCGAGCGCCAGTAGCCGCCGTGGATGAACATCATGCACGAGCCGTCGCCCTTGCGCGCCGGGAAGAGGTCCATGGTCTCGCCGGGCGCCTCGCCGTAACGCCGGTCGAGGTAGCAGATCATGGTCGCGCGCGCGCGCGCCGAGGCCGCCGCCCAGCGCTCGAAGAACTTCGGGTGCTCCGGGACGAGCGCGCGGTTGTTGTACTCGCGCGAGTAGAAGGCGGAGTCCTTCATCCGCGCTTCTCGCGCCACAGGCCGAGCGCGAGCTGGGCCGGGCGGTCGGAGTAGGAGAAGAGCACGCACTCCTCCTTCGCCTCGAAGCTCACGGCGTGCCAGGAGGGTGCGACGAACGTGTCCCTCGGCTCGACCTCGAACACCGAGTCCCCGATCCGCGCTTTGCCGCCGCCCTCGACCACCGAGTACACCGTGCCGTCGGTGGAGCGATACGGCTGCGAGCGGAAGCCCGCCGGCAGCAGCTGGAGGAACGCCCCCATCGTCGGCATCGCGGGCCCGCCGCTAAGCGGGTTGATGAACTGCATCTTCCAGCCGTGGCAGGGATCCGGATCGCCGCGCCGCGCGAGCGCGGCCAGCGCCTCGCGGCTGCGCGCGTACGGGTAGGAGAACACGGGCGAGGTCTTGCCGAAGGGCACGACCGCGTCGAGCGGGGCGAGATTGCTGCCGTAGCGCGCCTGCGAATCGCCCTCGGGCCGGGTCACCGGCTGCACTTCCTCGGGATGGTTCTCGGCGAACTGCGCGTCGAAGAGCGCGAGGATCTGGATGTCGAGGCCGTCCATCCACACCACCGGCTCCGAACCCGGGTTGCCGTGGTCGTGCCAGGTCCAGGCGGGGGTGATGATGAAATCGCCCGGATGCATCGTGGTGCGCTCGCCGTCCACCGCGGTGTAGGCACCCGAGCCCTCGACGATGAAGCGCAGCGCCGACTGCGTGTGGCGGTGGCTCGGCGCGATCTCGCCCGGCAGGATCAGCTGCAGGCCGCAATAGAGGCTGCGCGTGATCGCCGACTGCCCGCGCAGGCCGGGGTTTTCGAGCACGAGCACGCGGCGCACCGCCTCGCGCGCGCTGATAACGCGTCCCGACTCGAGGATGTAGGGCCGGATGCGCCTGTACTTCCACAGCCCGGGAAGCACGGGCGTTTTCGGCTGCGGGATGACGAGATCGTGCAGCACTTCCCACAGCGGCGCGAGGTTGTCGCGGTCCAGGCGCCGGTAGAACTCCTGCCGCGTGTCGCCCGGGCTCGGCTGAATGGCGCTCGCCATGCGTTTCTCCTTGATCGAGTTGGAGATTTTCGCCCGTCGGCCCGGGGTCCGCAACGGCGCGGGCCGGCGCTGCCGGCGGCGGTGCGAGAATGCCCGTCTAACCCGCGACCACCGCTCGAAGCTAGCAACGCGGGTGTGCAGTGTCAACGGCAGAGGCGGGCGCCATGCCATCGGTCTGGGAGGACAAGCTGGCGATCATCGAAACCGTCACCCGGTGGGCGGTGTGGCGCGACGCGGGCGACTGGGAGCGCTTCCGCGGCGTCTGGCACGACGACGGCTGGATGACCGCCACCTGGTTCCAGGGGCCTGCGGAAAAATTCATCGAGGTAAGCCGCGCGGGATTCGAGAAGGGCGTGAGCATCCTGCACTTTCTCGGCGGCACAAGCGTGGACCTCGCCGGCGAGCGCGCCATCGCGCAGACCAAGATGACCATCAACCAGCGCGGGGCGGTGGACGGCGTGCTCGTGGACGTGGTGTGCACCGGGCGCTTCTACGACTTCTTCGCCAGGCGCGCCGGCCGCTGGGGGATCGTCCGCCGGCAGCCGATCTACGAAAAGGACCGCATGGATCCAGTGGACCCGGCGGCGAGGCTCGCGCTGGAGCCGGAACTCCTCGCCCGCTTTCCCGACGGCTACCGGCACCTCGCCTACCTGCAGACGAAGCTCGGTTTCAGCGTCAAGCTCGATCTGCCGCAGCTGAAAGGTCCGGCGGTCGAGGCGCTCTACGCCCGGGGCCGCGCATGGCTCGAGGGCGCGGCTTCGCCGTTTTCCGGGTGACCCGCCGGGCCGAGCGGGCGCTCAGCGCCGCGCGCGCCTCAGCACCTCGATCGTCTTCTTCGCGGGATCGACGCGCACCCAGTCGCCGCTGGCCACCGCTTCGAGCGCGTTCGGAATCCAGCCTTCCGTGATGGTCAGGTTCGCGAACACCGCGCCCTGCACCATCACGGGGTTCGTCCTGCCGAACACGAGCGCCCTGGGCGCGAAGCCCTTCGCCTTGATGTCGAAGAACGCCCAGCCCGCGGCGACGCCGCCTTTCGCCGTAGGGGTGAAGAGGATCTTGTCCTTGAGCTGCACGCCCTCGAGCGCGTGCCCGATCTTGCTGATGACGCCGTTGGTTCGGTCGAGGTCGTAGCGCGGCGAGAAGCCTTCGCTCGACACCACCGCCTCGCCCTCGACCGCCGGCCCGAAGGCGCGCTTGACGCGGATCACATCGCACCGCTTTTTCATTTCACCTTGCCCGAGCAGGCGATCTCGACGCATTCGGCGGTGCGGCGCAGGATCGTGTTGAAACGGTGCGCGGTGATCGTGTTCACGAGCTTGGCGGAGTTCGACACCAGGTTCACCCAGCCGTTTTCGCGCCGGATCTCGGAAAGGCGCTCGAGGATGTAGAAGCAGATGCCTTCCAGAATGCCGACGCCCGCCGCTTCCAGCGCCTGGGCGGCGCCGAGCCTGCGCGCTTCGGCGAGCACCTGGCGGCTCGTGGTGACGAAGCAGCGCATCGAGGGATGCACCCTGCGGCCCTCGAAGAGTGCGGCGAGCGAGCGCATCTCCCAGAGCGAGAGCTGCGGCCCGGAGAATACGACCACCGTGCCGCCCTGCTCGATCCGGTTGCCGCGGTAGACGCGCTCCAGGTCGCGACCGGCGACGCGCCGGCGCGCCCGCGGTCTTCGGCCGTCGAATGCGGCTTTCGGTGTGCGTGCCTCCGGGGTCACCCCCGGCATGTGGAACATCGCCATCGAGCCGTAGCTCGCGAGCGAGGCGCCGAGGTGCTTGAGCTCGTCCGACACCGGGGCGCGCGTAACGCCCACGAACACCGGCACGGCGAAATAATCCTGGTTCGGCTCGCCGACAATCTTGCCGAGCGCGCCCCAGTCGGCGAGGTCATCGAGCTTCGCGTCGAGCTCCACGAGCAGCGTGCCGCGGCGGTGCTCGTCCAGGTGAAAGCCGTAGGCCGGGGTGCGCCCGGTCAGCGCCGCGGCGAGAGCCGCCGGCCCAGCCTCGAAATTCGAGCGCGCGCCGAACACCGAATTGGCGTAGATCACGGTGCCGGTGTCGCCCCACGCCACGTGCTCGCCGAGGTGAGGCTGGTACACCGTCTGGTAATTGATGCAGGTGTCCACCGTCGCGACCTCCATGCGCTGGAGGCTCGCGATGATCTCGCGCTCCTTGCGCACGCTTTCGACGCCCTGGCCGAAGCGCTCGCACCAGCCGAAATCCATGCAGCGCGCGTTGGTGGTGGTGGGCCGGATGCAGCGGGCCTTTCCGCGGCAGCTCTCGTCGAGAAAGCCGAGGCCGGCATCGCCCATGACCTCGATGTCGCCCATCAGGTGCACGTTCGTCACCTCGACGAAGCGCCGCGCGCCCCAGAATTCGCCGACCCGGATCTGGTGCTCGATCGCGCGCCGCACCGGCTCGCCGCAGTCGCCCGCGAGCATGCGCCGCTCCTCGCTCGTCAGACGCATTCGTGCTTCCTGGCCGGGGCTAAAGTAGTGGAAACAGCAGGGCGGGCTCTGCCCGAGCCCGCCCGCGCTGCACAGGCATGGAGGTGCCCTCGACGCCTACTTCTTGCAGTCGGTATCGAGGTATTCCCTGATGTACCGGGCGTCGATGGATTGCCAGATTGTATCTTTCGCCAGAGGCTTCGTGAACGCCTTGGTCTCGTACAAAGCCTCCCCGGCTACGTACAGCTTCTCGGACAACCCCGCGTTCTTACTGGTGAGCGACCAAGGCGAATTGGGCTCGAGCTGCGACTTGATCGTCGGGATCTCCAGCGTCTCATAGACCTCCTTGGAAAGCTTGTGCGTGATCCCCATGGCCTGCATCATCGGGCGGATCGCAAGCTCAGGATCCTTGCGAGCGGCCTCGATCGCCATGGCATGCGCCTTTATCATCTTGCAGGCGACGGACGGATGCTTCTCCAGGAATTCCGGTCTGATGGCGACGGTGGTGGCGCACACTCCGCCGTCAATCATGTAGTCCCTGTCCCAGTTCACGATCTTGAATCCGGCGTCGCGCGCCTGAAGATTCCACGGGCCCCAGATAAAAAAGGCGTCGATCTGGTTGTTCTGCATGGCGCCGAGCAGGAGATTCGGAGCGAGGTTCGAGACCTTGAGCTGCGCGCGCGGAATCCCCGCCTTCTTCGCGGCGAGCACGAGCGAGACCTCGGCGCAGGTCGCCGTTGGCGCCCCGATGTTTTTCGCCTTGTTGATCTCCTGGTAGTTCGCGATCCCGGAGGCGGGATTGACGACGAGACCCATCTGGCTTGAGGAATCGAGCGGTACGAGGACGAACTTGAGCGGAATGCCCTGGCCGAGCATGAACAGCGTCGCGAGGCCTGTCCATGCCACGTCGAGGCTGCCGCTCTTCATGCCGGCGATCAGGGGAGCGCCGGTGGTGAAGCCGAAGTACTTCGGCTCCAGCCCCACCTGTTCGTAGAGCTTGAGATCCCGCGCCACGTACGCGGGCCAGTAGTTAGAGATCGGCAGCCCGACGTTGACCGGGATGCGGTCGGTCTGCTGCGCGAGAGCCGGCGCTGGCGCGGCAGCCGCGAGCGCGGCGGCGGCGGCGAGGGCCCGGGTTGCGAATCCGAACTGCTTGATCATGTGCTCCTCCGTTGCTTGGGTTAAAACAGGGCTGCGGATCTCATCCTGCGCGCTTCAGATTGCTGACTTCCACGCTCAACTGGTAGACGTCCGGCCGCAGGAAGTGCGTGGTGGCTTCGACGGCGTCTCCGGCGTCGTCGCGGGTGATCCGTTCGAGAACCAGCAGCGACGTGCTCGGCGAAAGGTCAAGCGCGTCGCTCAGCTCCTTCGACGGGGGGCGGGTGCTCACGAGATACTCCGCTTTTGAAAGCAAAACACCCAGTTTTCTCCTGAGCACCTCGTACACCGGCATGGCCTCGATGTCGGAGCGGGTGAGCCGCCGCCCCAAGTGCCCTGGCAGATAGACCAGCGTCACCGCGTGCGGGATGCCCCCCGACACGTAGCGGCGGCGATAGGAAAGCACGGGCAGATCCCAGTGCGCGACCTTCTCCGGGAGAGTGGGCGTCTCCGTCCACGAGAAGTCGATCAGTGTCGTCTCCAGCGACTCTCCGGCCTGCTTGAAGGTCTCCATGAAGGGGGCAAGCCGGTCGATCGAGTGAACGATCTTCGGCTTGGGTCGCGCGACGAAGGTCCCCTTTCCCTGCCGGCGCACGAGCACGCCCTCGTCCACCAGCCGCTGAATCGCGCGCCGCACCGTAGAGCGGCTCACCGAGTACATCTGCATCAGGTTTTCCTCGGTCGGCAGCTGTCCCCCCACGGCGCTCTGCGCGAGGAGGTACTCGCGCAACTGATCAGTCAGCTGCTCGTACAGGGTCCGGGCGCTGCCTCGCGAAAGTTCGATCGCCAGATCAATCATCTACGGCCTGCCTGAAAGGACGTGGCAAAACATCTTGCAACAAACTAGGTTGTATGATAACGTATCCATACATCACGTGTCAAGTTACAATATGGCGCTGGCTCGAATGGCGATGAAACAGGGGGCGGGGATGGAGCGACACCGCGTCCGGGAGCAAGCAAACGAGAACGGGAGACGCGCCTACCCCGCGGCAGGGGGCGAGTCGAGCTCGGAGATCTCGTTCCGCAATGTGACGAAGCGGTACCAGGGCGCCGGTCGCTCGGCGACTGAGACGCTGGCACTCGAGTCGTTCAGCCTCGACATCGCGGGATCGGAGATCTTCTCGATCGTCGGGCCCACGGGCTGCGGCAAGTCCACCGCCCTGAACCTGATCGCGGGCTTCGAAGCCCCTTCCTCGGGTCACGTGCTGGTGGAAGGAAAAGTGGTGGACGAGCCCGGCATGGACCGGGCGGTCGTCTTCCAGCACCCGTCGCTGTTTCCATGGATGACGGTGCTGGAAAACGTGACGCTCGGGCTGAAGTGCCACGGCGTTCCGGCCGCGGAGTACGGCGCGCGGGCGAGGCGGCTGCTGGCCGCGGTCGGGTTGAAGGACTTCGAATCGCACTACCCGTACCAGCTCTCGGGCGGCATGCAGCAGCGGGTCCAGATCGCGCGCGCGCTCATCGGCGAGCCGAAGGTGCTGCTCATGGACGAGCCGTTCGGCGCGCTCGACTACCAGACGCGGCTGATGATGCAGCGGCTGCTGCTGGACCTGTGGAAGGAATTCCGGCCCACGATCTTCTTCATCACGCACGACGTCACCGAAGCGATTTTCATCTCGGACCATGTAGTCGTGATGACGCGGCGGCCCGGAAAGCTGAAGCTTAGGATCGAAGTGAAGGAGCCCAAGCCCCGCAGCTACAGCTTCCTCGGATCACCGGAATTCATTCGCCTGCAGGGCGGCCTGCTCGAAGCGGTGCAGGAGGAAGTGGAGCTGGCGCGAGGGCAGGCGGGCGAAGCCTCCGACGAAACGTCCGCCGGATCGCATTGAGGCAGGGGAACCCCATGGGATCGAGGGACAAGGAGTTCGAAGCGGCGCTCGCCGAGGCCGACAGTCCGGCCACCGAAGCGCCGCTGCAAGCGAGGACCGCGGCGAAGCGCCGGATCCCGGACGCGGTCCTGTCTACGCTCTCGATCATCGGGCTGCTCGTCATCTGGACCGCCATTACCTCGTCCGGTCTGATTCGGCCGGGCTACTTTCCAAGCCCGATGGAACTCGTTCGCGAGTTCGATCTTCTGGTCAGGGATGGTTACAAAGAGTCCTCACTCCATGGGCACATCGGAATCAGCCTTTTCAGAACCGCCGTCGGATTCACCATGGGTGTGCTGGCCGGCATCCCGCTCGGCTTACTAACGGGTTACAGCAGAGTCTCCGGCGCCATGGTGTCGCCGATCATGGCGTTTATCCGCCCGATTCCGCCGATCGCCCTGATCCCGATGGTCGTCCTGTATTTCGGCCTGGGAGAGCTCGGCAAGGTCGTCCTCATCTTCTGGACTTCCTTCATCTATGTCCACGTTAACGCGCATGCCGGCGCGGCGCACGTTCCCATCGCGTACCTGCGCGCCGCGCGCTCGCTCGGATTGTCGAAAGCACAGGTGTTCTTCCGCATCATCCTGCCGGCGGCGATCCCGCAGATCTTCACCGGGCTGAAAGTCGCGATGGCCCTCAGCTGGGCGGTCGTGGTCGCGGCAGAGCTGACCGCCGCGCAATCGGGCCTCGGCTACATGATTTCGGACGCGGCTCTCATCTTTCGGATTCCGGCCGTGTTCATCGGCATCGTGCTGATCGGAATAATCGGGTTGTGTCTCTACGGCATCATAAATTTCCTCGAAACGCGCTACGTCCATTGGCGCGGGCGCTGAGCAGCGACATCATGATCAACAAGCAGACGGACTCGCTGGAGAAGGCGGTCTCGGTGATCAAGAGCGGCAGCGTGATCCTGGTAGGGGGCTTCGGCGACATCGGCGTGCCTCTGAAACTGGTCGAAGCCCTGTCCGGGCAGGGAGTGCGCGATCTGACGCTGGTCTCCAACAATGCCGGCACGGGGGAGAGGGGGCTCTCGCTCCTTTTCAAGCATGGAATGGTCAGCAAGGTCATCGCCTCGTTTCCGTCGCAGGCAGGGGCCGATCATTTCTTCGCCGCGTACAAGCGCGGGGAGGTCACAGTGGAGCTCGTGCCGCAGGGCACCCTGGCGGAACGGCTGCGCGCCGGAGGATCGGGCCTGGCGGGGTTCTTCACGCCCACCGGCTACGGCACCGAGTTGACCGAGGGCAAGGAAACGCGCGTCATCGACGGCCGGGGTTACGTCTACGAATCGGCCATCAAGGGCGACTTCGCGCTCGTCAAGGCCAAGTGGGCCGATCGGTTCGGCAACCTCCGCTACCGGCTGGCGAGCCGCAACTTCAATCCGCTGATGGCGGCGGCCGCGAGGCATACGATCGTCGAGGTGGAGGAGGTCGTGCCCCTCGGCGCCATCGCCCCGGACGACGTCCATACGCCGAGTGTCTACGTCGATCAGATCGTGGAGTGCAGGGCATGAACAAGGGCTGGACCGAGGACCAACTCGCGGCTCGGGTCGCACAGGACATCCCGGAAGGGGCGTGCGTCAACCTTGGCATCGGCCTGCCGACGAAGATTCCCCTCCATGTGCCGAAGGATCGCGAAGTCCTGTTCCACAGCGAGAACGGGATCATCGGCATGGGGCCGGATCCGGCCCCCGGCGAGGTCGATCCGGACGTCGTCAACGCCGGGAAGAAGCACGTGACGTTGCTGCCGGGCGCGGCGATCGTGCATCAGGCGGATTCGTTCTCCCTCATTCGCAGCGGCCGGCTGGACGCCGTGGTGCTCGGCGGACTCCAGGTCGCGGCGAACGGCGACCTGGCAAACTGGAGAGTTCCCGGAGCGGGCGTCGGCGGCGTCGGAGGGGCGATGGACCTCGCCGTCGGCGCGCGCGAGGTGCTCGTGATGATGCGCCACCTGGACAAGAACGGCCGGCCGAAGCTCGTCAAGACATGCACTTTCCCGCTGACCGCGCCAGGGTGCGTCACGCGCGTGTACACCGACTTGGGGGTCTTCGACTGCGTGGACGGCGCGTTCGTCGTGCGCGAGCTGGCTCCGGGCATTTCCGAAGACGAGGTGAGAACCCACACCGAAGGTCCGCTGGTATTCGCGTCTCGCACCGCGCTCGATCAGGTCGCGAGTGTGCAGCACGAAGCGGCGGACCGATGAAAAGATTCAAAGACCGTGTCGTCGTCGTCACAGGCGGTAGCGGGGGCATCGGGGTGGAGATCTGCTCTCGTTTTGCCGAGGACGACGCGCGAGTCGCCCTTACAGACGTTTCCCGGAAAGCAATCGATGCGGGCGCTGCAACCCTCAGACAGAGAGGTCACGACGTCGGGGCGTACGCCGTTGACGTGGCCGACGAGCAGTCCGTGGATCGATTGTTTCAGCAAGTCGTGATGGAGTACGGCCGCATCGACGTTCTCGTCTGCGCCGCGGGTATTCGTCCCGTGTCAGAGCTGCTGAATCACTCGATGAAGGATTGGGAGGCGTGCATCCGCGTAAACCTCACCGGCGTCTTCGCGTGCGGAAAGATCGCGGCCGAGCACATGGTGAAGGCCGGCAAGGGCGTGATCGTGAACATCGCTTCCGTCAATGGTGTAACCGCGGCAGCGGGGCTGGCCGCCTACAACGCCTCGAAAGCGGGGGTCATCTCGCTCACACAGACAATGGCGGTTGAGCTGGCGCCGAAAGGCATCAGAGTCAACGCGGTTCTTCCGGCGCAGGTCGATACGCCCTTGATTCAGGAGCAGGTCGGCGAGGAACGCGCCAGGCGCGAGGCGCGAATTCCTCTGGGGCGTTATGGCAAGCCGGCAGAAATTGCGGATGCGGTGTGTTTTCTCGCCTCCGACGCCGCGTCCTTCATCACCGGGCACGCTCTTGCCGTCGACGGGGGTTATCTTGCTCTCGGCTTCCGGCCTTCGCACGGCTGGCTCGAACAAGGACGCCGGGAGCGCTGGTAGATGAGTCTCACCTACGCCCAGGTCGAGGAGATCCTGCGAATCATCGAGGAGTTTCCGGCCGCGGAGATCAGGTTCGAGTACCAGGACCTCAAGCTCTACGTACGCAGGACGGGCGCCGAGAACCCGCGCCCGGCCGGACCGGTTCAAGCCGTGCAGGCCGTACCGGCGCAGGCTCCGGCGCCGGCGGAAACCGTCCGGCCGCAGGCTGCGCCGCCCTCCGTCCCCGCCGAGAGAAAGAAGCCGAAGAAGACTGCCCCGGCCGAGCGCAAGGGCCTGGTCCCGGTCAGGGCGCCGATGACGGGCGTGTTCTACTGTGCACCGGCCCCGGGCGCGGAGCCGTTCGTCAAAGTCGGGCAGATGGTGTCGGCGGGAACCGACCTTTGCATCATCGAGGTGATGAAGGTCATGAATCTGATCAAGGCTCCGTGCGCCGGGATGATCGTCGAGATCGAAGCCGAGAATGCGGCCATGGTCGAGCTCGACCAGTCGCTGATGTGGATCAGGCCTTAGCGAGCTACGAGGATTCGGAAATGGCGGTGCGCACGACTGGAACGGCGATCATCGGTGTGGCGGAATCGGATCTGGGCGCCGTGCCGGGCAGGACGGCCGCGGACCTCGCGGTCCAGGCCTCTCTGCGCGCGACCGAGGACGCTGGCATCGCGCTGTCCGAGATCGACGGTCTCTCTACCTGCAATATCTCGAGATTTTCCGCCATCCAGCTCGCCGAGCAGCTCGGAATCTTTCCGTCCTACGTGGACTCGACGATTACAGGGGGATCGTCGTTCGAAAGCCATCTTGCGCACGCCTCCGCCGCCATCCGCGCGGGTCTCTGCAGCACGGCGCTGATCGCGTACGGCAGCGTGCAGCGCTCGCGCCGCGCGAGAAAGCTCGAGGGCTTCCTCGAGTCCGGAACCTCGGCCGCGCAGTACGAGAGCGTTTACGCGCCGCTTTATCCGATTTCGTTCTACGCGATGGTGGCGCAAAGGTACATGCACGAGTACGGTGCGAAGCCCGAGGATCTGGCGGAAGTCGCGGTGGCCGCGCGGCGTTGGGCGGCGTTGAATCCCAAGGCGTTCAAGCGCGATCCGCTCACGGTGGAGGACGTGCTTGCCTCGCCGATGGTGAGCAGCCCGCTTCGCGCGGCGGACTGCTGTCTCGTGACCGACGGCGGCGGTGCCGTCATCGTGACCTCCACTGCGCGCGCGAAGGACCTGGCGAAGAAACCGGTCGAGGTACTGGGCCATGCCGAAACGACGACCCACGACGCCATGTCGCAGGCGCCCGGCCTGCTGCGCCAAGGCTCCGCGAGCACCGCGCGACGCGCTTTCGAGATGGCGGGCTTGGCGCCCTCCGATGTGGACGTGACGCAGATCTACGACGCCTTCACGATCAACGTCCTGGTCGGCCTGGAGAATCTGGGCTTCTGCGGCTACGGCGAAGCCAAGGACTTCGTCAAGAGCGGCCGGATTGCCCCGGGAGGCGATTTCCCGCTCAATACGCAAGGCGGCGGGCTCTCGTACTGTCACCCCGGCATGTTCGGCATTTTCCTGCTCATTGAGGCCGTGCGGCAGCTGCGCGGCGAGGCCGGGCCGCGCCAGGTGAGCGATCCCAAGGTCGCGCTGTGCCACGGGACGGGAGGGATTTTCAGCGCGCATTCCACCGTGATCCTGGGGGTCCAGTAATGGCGTCTCTTCGACCGCTTCCCGAGGGCGATGCGTACGCGGAAGCCTTCTGGAAAGGCGCCTCCAACGGGCAGCTTCTGATCCAGCACTGCAAGAGCTGCGGCCACCGTCAGCATTACGCGCGCCCCTTCTGCCTGAAATGCCGCTCGGACGCGCTGGAAATGGTGCCGGCGAGCGGAAAAGGAACCATCTACTCCTTCACTGTCATCAATCGCAGCCCGTACGAGGATCTTCCGGCTCCCTACGCGGTCGCGCTCGTGCGCCTGGAGGAGGGCGTGACACTGCTCTCCCAGATCGTGGACTGCGATCCGGGCCGGCTGCGCTGTGATCTGCCAGTGGAGGTCTCCTTCCAGCCGCTCAGGGACGGCGTGACGCTTCCCGTCTTCCGCCCGGCGCAGCCCTAATGGCAATGCCCATGCGCCGCGTACTCATCGCAAACCGCGGGGAGATCGCTGTCCGGGTGGCGCGCGCCTGCCGCGAGCTCGGCCTCGAGACGGTCGCGGTCTACTCCGACGCCGACCGCGACCTTCGCCATGTGTCGCTCTGCGACGCATCACTGCGCCTGGGACCGCCCGCCGCCAGGGGCAGCTACTTGAACAAAACCCTGCTCGTCGCTGCGGCGCGAGCGACGGGCTCGGACGCGATTCACCCCGGATACGGGTTTCTCGCCGAGGACGCGGAGTTCGCCGACCTGTGCGCGCAGTCGAGGATTACCTTCATCGGCCCGGCGCCAGACGCGATCCGGCAGATGGGGGACAAGATCGCGGCCAAGAAGCTCGCCGAGTCGATCGGGGTGCCTCTGGTGCCGGGCGGCACGCTCGATGGCGGGAAGGAGATCGCTGCGCTCGCAGCAGGCCTGCCGTATCCGGTCCTGCTGAAGGCCGCCGCGGGCGGCGGAGGCCGGGGGATGCGGGTCGCCGGATCGGCCGAGGAGTTCGCGGCTTCGTTCCTCCAGGCCCGCTCCGAGGCGAAGGAGGCGTTCGGCGACGGCACGATCTACTGGGAGCGCTACATCGGGAACGCGCGCCATATCGAGGTGCAGGTGCTGAGCGACGCGCACGGCAACCACGCGCACCTGGGCGAGCGCGACTGCACCCTGCAGCGGCGCCACCAGAAGCTGCTCGAGGAGAGCCCGAGCGCGCTGCTCACCGAGGAGGTACGCTCAAAGCTTTGCGAGGCGGCAGTCCAGATCTCGCGCGCCCTCGATTACCGCAGCGCCGGCACCGTGGAGTTTCTCTACGACGCGGACCGCGGCTCGTTCCATTTCATCGAGATGAACACGCGGATCCAGGTCGAGCACCCGGTCACGGAACTGGTCACCGGGGTGGACCTGGTGCGCGAGCAGCTGAGGATCGCGATGGGGCATCCGCTCGATCCCCAGGTCGCTCATGCGCTCCGGCGCGGGTGGGCGATCGAATGCCGCATCAACGCCGAGGATCCGGACCGAGACTTCGCGCCCTGCCCGGGGCGGATCACCAGATTCGTCAGCCCCGGAGGGCCGGGCGTGCGCGTTGACACGCACTGCGAGGCGGGAACGGTGGTCTCGCCCTACTACGACTCGATGATCGCGAAGCTGATCGTCTGGGACATCGACCGCGAGCGCGCAAGGCTGCGCATGCTTCGGGCGCTGCGCGAGTTCGTGGTGGAAGGCATCAAGACCACGATCCCGTTCCATATCGCGATCCTGCAATCGCCGGATTTCGTTTCCTCCGCCTACAACACGCGTTGGGTGGGAGAGAAGGCAAAGGAGGCCTTCGCATGAGACGCATGGAAATCATGGACATCACGCTGCGCGACGCCCAGCAGTGCCTGTGGGCGACCCGCATGCCGACGAGCGAGATGATCCCCATCGCGCGAACGATGGACGAGGCGGGATTCACGGTGATCGACCTCAACGGCGGCGCCGCGATCGATTCGAGCGTCATGTATCTGGCCGAGGACCCGTTCGAGCGGATCCGGCTCCTGTCGCGCCTCATCACCAAGACGCCGCTGAATTTCAATACGCGCGGGCAGAGCATCTTCCGCTGGATGCAGTACGCCGACGACGTGATCGAGTTCACCCTCAAGCTCATGCGCAAAAACGGCATCCGCTCGATCATGGTCTTCGACGCCCTGAACGACATCCGCAACCTCCACTGGACGATCAAGGTGGCGAAGCGGCTCGACCTGTACATCATCGGCGCGGTGGTATACGCGATCAGCCCGGTCCACACCGACGAGCATTTCGTCGAGAAGTTCAGGCAGCTTGCCGATCTCGGGGTGAATACGCTGGAGATCAAGGACTCGGGAGGTCTGCTGACCCCGGAGCGTGCGAGCCACCTCATCCCCGCGGTGCGCGCCGTCGCAACCGCGGCCGGGATCCCGCTTCAGCTGCACTCGCACTGCACCTATGGCCACGGGCTTGACACGTACGTCGAGGCGATGAAGCTCGGCGAGAACGGTGTCGATCTCATGCACTGCGCGAGCCGGCCGCTCGCGTACGGCTGGTCGCTCCCGCCCCTCGACGTGGTGCTGGACGAGCTAGCGGCGCACGGCTACTCGACGCCCATCGACCGGGCGGCGGTCGAGGAAATGCGCGCCTACTTCACGATGGTGACCCGGCGCAGCGGGCGGCCTCCCGGCGAGCCGCTGCCGGTACAGCCGACGGACGACGGCCACCACGTGCCGGGCGGCATGATGAGCAATCTCGTCAAGCAGCTGCACGATCAGGGCCAGGACCACCGGCTGCAGGAGGTGCTCGAGGAAATCGCGCGCGTCCGCGAAGACCTCGGCCATCCGATTCCGGTCAGCCCGATGTCGCAGTATCTCGGGGCGCAGGCCGTCTTCAACGTCCTCACCGGCAAGCGCTATCAGATCGTGCCGCAGGAGATCAAGCAGTACGTGCTCGGCTATTACGGGCAGGTGCCGGGAAAGATCGATCCGAAGGCCCGCGAGCTGATCGCCGGCGACGAGCCGGGCATCACCGTTCCTCCCGGCGAGCTGATTCCGCCCATGATGGAGCGCTACCGCAGGGAGCTTGCACCCTACGAGTCGGAGGAGGAACTCGCGCTCAAGATCTTCTATTCGGCGCAGACCGTGGCGGACAACAAGAAGGCGCGGCTCAACGTCAAGCGCGGCACCCTGCCGACCGACGCGGCGAGCTTTCTCGCGCGCGAGCTCCTGAACAAGAAGGATGTCGAGTTCTGCGAGGTCACCAAGGGGGACTTCTACTTTTCGTTCAACCGTGAGGAAGCGGCAGCACAGGCTGCCTAGCGAGGAAGCACCGTGGTCAAGATCGAGATCATCCTGTTTCGCAACCACATGACGCTCGAGGAGCAGCATCGCTGGTGGCTCGAGGAGCACGCGCCGATCGCGCGCAAGATGCCGGGTCTGCGCGGCTACACGATCAACCTGGCGGACAAAGGCGAGAACGGCGAGGAGCCGGAGATCTGCGGGACCGACACTCTCGTGTTCGACTCTTGGGACGTGGCGATGAAGGCCTACCAATCCACTGAGTGGCGCGCGGCGCGCGCACATACCCAGGCGTCAGGGGCGAGGGTCCTGAGGACCTGGATAAAGCAAGAGGTCAAGGTGGTGTGACGCTGTAGCGGCCCAGATCAGCGCCACAGCGCAGCGCATAGGCTTGTAGATTGTCAGCGAGGGAGGTGAGCGCGCGATGCAGGTAGCCTGGGAGGACCGGCTCGCGATCGATCAGCCAGCGCGGAACCGTGGACGGGGTGCTCGTGGATGTCGTCTGCACCGGCCGCTTCTACGATTTCTTTGCCAGGCGCGCCGGCCGATGGGGAATCGTGCGCCGCCAGCCGATCTACGAGAAGGACCGCATGGACCCGGTGGACCCGGCGGGAAAGCTCACGCTCGACCCGCAGCTGCTCGCGCGCTTCCCCGAGGGCTACCGGCATCTTGCTTACCTGCAAACGAAGCTCGGCTTCAGCATCAAGCTCGACCTGCCGCAGCTGAAAGGGCCGGTGGTCGAGGCGCTGTACGCCCACGGCCGCGCCTGGCTCGACGGCGCTGCGTCCGCGTTTCCGGTGTAGCCGGGCCTGCGGATTGCTCAGGCGCTCTTGCGCGCCGCGCCCGGCCTGCGCACGAACTGCACCGGCTGCGGCCGCGGCGGCAGCGGCGCGATGCCAACCTTTTCAAGCGAGCCTTCGAGCGCCCGCCCTTCCGGATCGGCGAGTGCGGATTCGCGCGCGGCGCGTATGGCGTTCGCCCGCTCGCGCACATCGCCGACAGCGCCGCCCTCGACCAGCGCGTCCATGATGCGCAGGAAGTTCGCCTTTGCGCGCCGGTGCGTGTCGCCGTAGCCCTTGATCAGGCGCCCGACGAGCGCGATCTCGAGCGCAAGCTCGAGGTCCGCCGGCGCCGCCGCGGCGATCGCAGCCAGCCAGCGCTCGATCAGCGCCTGCTCCTCGCCGTAGCGCGAGGTCAGGCGGCGCAGCGGCCGCAACCACGCGAGCGAGCGCAGCAGCAGGAAGCCGAGCACGCTCGAGGTCTTGAGGTGGATACCTGCGTTTCTTCTCTATCTGGCGGCCACAGCAGCCTGGAACCACGCCTTCCCATCCCGAACAGGACCGTGAAACGGGCTTGCGCCGATGATAGTGTGCAGTCCGCATGCGAAAGTAGGTTACCGCCAGGCCATCTGCAAACGAGAAACCCCGGCCTCGACAGAGGACCGGGGTTTTTTGTCGGCGGCGGCAATCTTGATCGTTCGAGCAACGATTGCCGCACTCGCGTGGTTGACTGCCGTTCGCGTGATGATCCAGTGCCGGGAACGATG
>Ga0187892_10006708_pt1 | contig 16922 bp, 15 predicted proteins | sample MA1701073metaG_FD_139345 | JGI IMG/M metagenome (GOLD analysis project Ga0187892, IMG submission 139345) | Bio-ooze microbial communities from a basaltic lava cave in the Kipuka Kanohina Cave System on the Island of Hawaii, USA - MA170107-3 metaG ... | reverse complement strand
TGTACTCGGGGCAAGCGAGCAGGAGGCCGGCGTGCGAGAGGAACAGCTCCTTGAGCCGGCGGGCGGGCTCGGGGAGCCCGTCCCGCGCCTCGAGGTCGCCGTCGTAGAGCGGCATCGGGAAGTCGCGCAGATCGATCAGCGTGGCCTCGGCGCCCGCCTTCCCGGCGGCGGCCGCGGCGATCCGGACCAGCTTCTTGTTGAACGACTCCGTCCGGGTGCTCCCGGCGAAGGCGAGGACGCGGGGCGCGGCGGCCATGGTTCCCTCCGTGGGTGGTGGAGCGCGCATGATGACGGCCCGGAGCCGGTCGCGCCATCCCGCGGGCGGAGACGGCCTATCATTGGGACATGAAAGCCGTCGCCGTCCTCGAGACCTGTCTCTACGCGGCCGACCTCGACGCGGCCGAGCGGTTCTACACGAACGTGCTGGGCCTCGAGGTCCTCTCCCGGACCCCGGGCCGCAACGTCTTCTTCCGCTGCGGCCGGGGGGTCTTCCTGGTCTTCGATCCCGCGCGGACCGCGCGCGAGACGCTGACCGTGGGCGGAAGCCGGGTTCCCCTCCACGGCGCCACCGGCGCGGGACACGCCGCGTTCGCGATGGGCGAACGGGACGTGGACGCCTGGCGCGGGCAGCTCCGGGAGGCGTCGGTCCCGATCGAGTCCGAAGTCCTCTGGCCCGGCGGAGGCCGCTCGCTCTATTTCCGGGACCCGGCCGGGAACAGCGTGGAGCTCGCGACCCCGCGCACGTGGGGGCTCCCGGAATGAACGTGCTCGCGGTGGTGCTCCTCGCGGCGGCGCAGCTCATGGGCCTCCTCCTCGTCCCGTTCGGCCTCCCCGGCCTCTGGCTCATGGCGGCCGCGGCGCTCGTCTATCACCTCGTGAGGGGCGACGATCTCCCGTTGGGCACGGTCGGGGGGCTGGCGCTGGTCGCGCTGGTCTCGGAGGTCCTCGACCTCGCGGTGACGGCCCGATACACGCGGAAGTACGGCGGCTCGCGGCGCGCGGCGTGGGGCGCCGTAGTGGGCGGCATCGCCGGCGCGCTCGTGGGCGTGCCGGTGCCGCTGGTCGGCTCGGTGCTCGGCGCGTTCGCGGGGTGCTTCTTCGGCGCCTGGATCGCCGAGGCGACCCGCGGGAGCAGGCCCGAGGCCGTGCACCGCGTCGCGACCGGCGCGCTCCTCGGCCGCGCGGTCGCGGTCGCGCTCAAGGTCGCCGCCGGGCTCGCGATCATGGTCTGGACCGCGTGGGTCGTGCTGCGGTGAGCTGCGGACGCGGGCGGGGCCCCCCTTGCGGGAGGCCCCGCCCGCCGATGGTCGCGCGCGCCGTCAGTTCTGGAGCTTGTCGATGTGGTTCGAGATGCCGAACTGGGCATCCATCCGCAGCACCCAGATGCTCACCACCGGAAAGATCGTGCCCTGCCGGCGGAGCGGCCACGAATGGACCACGGGGTAGGGATTCGGCGGGCACAGGAGCGGCTCGTAGATCCCCTGCGAATCGAAGGGGAACGTGAAGAACCGGAACGTGGTGTTCGCGAGCAGGACCTCGAAGGTCCGGAAGCGGTCCGGGATCGTGTCATGTCCCGTGAAGGCCCCGACCACCTCGGAGACGCGGCTCGGGACGTTGAGGACCAGGATCCGGTAGCGGTCCGGCGGCGCGGAGAGTCCGGTGCCGTAGAACTCGTACGTGCATCCCTGGCTCATCGCGTTGCAGCCGGCCGCGCAGTTGGGGCTGCAGATCTCGCACAGGTCGAGGTTCTGGAACGGCCGGAGCAGGTAGTCGATCAGGTTCGCCGCGGCGAGCTGCACTCCGAGCTTGCCGAGGTAGTCCAGGTACTTCTCGTAGAGCTTGCGGAAGAGCTTGAGCTGGGTCCTTGCGCTCACGGGGGTCATGAGGTTCCGGATCCCGCCGGGGGACTGGAGTCCCGAGATCGAGAGCTCGATCACGCGCTTGAACACCGCGGGGAACTGCGTGTTCAGGAGCGGCTCGATCGAGGGGAGCTGCGCATAGGCCTCGCGGGACGAGAAGCTCCGCGCGAGGAAGGCCGACGTGAGCCCGGAGAGCTCCTCGGTGCGGACCGAAAGCTCCGCGAGCTGCGCCGAGCTGAGCGGTGCGGCGGGGCCGGTCCCCAGGAGGTTCTGGATCCCCTGGAGGCTCTGCGCCAGCGAGGCGATCATCCCCGGGAGCTGCGGATCGTCCGGAGCGGCGGGGAACTGGCCCGAGCCGATGACCTGCGCCAGCGTGGGATAGCTCTGGAGAAGCGGCATGAACAGGGCCCGGCTCTCGACGCGCGGCAGCGCGGCCGTCTGGATCCCCGCGTTGAGCGCCTGGACGGCGGCCGTGACTCCGTTCGCATCCCCGAGCGCCGCGGCGCGGACCCCGTCCTCCAGGCTCGCGAGCAGCGTGCCGGTGTGGGCGTCGTACTGCGGGAACTGGTCGGGCTGCACCTCCGGCACCACGCGCACCGTGGCGGTGGCCGAGAGCTGCGTGCCGGTCAGGGTCACGGTCACCGTGTAGAGGCCTTCCTGCGGGAAGAGGATCCGGCCGGCGCCGGGATAGGTCGCGCCCGGCGCGTTCGTGGAGACCTGGAGGGGCGGCGTGGGACGGATCGTCCGGCCCCCGGCGTCGCGGACCACGGCGCCGAGCGTCAGCGATCCCCCGTTGTCCGCCTCGACCACCACCGGGGAGGAGAGCACGACCTCCACCGAGGCGGCGGGCCCGGTCGGGCCGCCCGGGACGACCACCTGGATCGGGTTCGTGAGCCGGTAGCCGGCGGGGGGCGTAGGGTCGTAGACCACCGCCTGGAGCGCGATCAGGAGCCCTTCGTAGTACGCCGGGAACACGAGGCCGGTCTCCGAGCGACCCGCGCCCGGGACGGTTCCGGGATGGAGCTGGAGCGTCGCCGCCCCGAGGATCGGGGTGATGTCGAAGGCCCCCGCCAGATGGATCGGGTTGGGTGAGCCCGCGAACGGGATGCCGGGCTCCAGGCGCGGGCCGATGAAGACCCAGGCCAGGCCACCGACCGGACCGGTCACCGTGAGCGATGGGATCGTCCCGGTTTCGATCATGCGCGCCGGGCGCCCGCCGTAGCCGGAAGCCGTCGCGTCGCCGTTCAGCGCGAGCGTCTGGGCCCCCGCGCGCAGCGGGCCGGCCACCCAGACGATGGCTCCGAGCGCGAGCATCCGGGCGAGGGAGAGTCGCGTTTCCATGTTTCCTCCTGGTGCTGGGGGGTTGTCCGGCCCCGGGGGAACCGCTCCACCCGTGGCCGTCAGTGGTTGCAGGAGGAGGGCGGGAATTGCCGGGGAACCGCGAGGCGGGAGGCGGCTAGCCCACCCAGGCACGCAGCTCGCGGCGGAGGATCTTCCCCGACGGCGTGCGCGGGATGGCGGGGACGAAGAGGAGGTCGCGCGGCTGCTTGTAGCCCGCGAGCCGGCCCGCCAGGTGGCGGCGCAGCTCGTCCACCACCCGCGGTCCGGCGTTTCCCGGGTCGCGGAGCATCACGAAGGCACACGGCACCTCGCCCGCCTCCGGATCGGCCCGCCCGATCACGCCGCAGTCCCGCACCAGGGCGTGCTCGAGCAGCGCCGCCTCGACCTCGGCCGGCGCGACCGCGAACCCCTTGTACTTGATCATCTCCTTGCGCCGGTCCACGACCACGAACGAGCCGTCGCTCTCGCGCCGCGCGACGTCGCCCGACCAGTACCACCCGTCCCGGAGCGCTTCGGCGGTCGCCTCGGGCGCGCGCCAGTAGCCCCTCATCACCTGCGGCCCTCGGATCAGGAGCTCGCCGCTGTCCCCGTCCGGGAGGTCGCGACCGGCATCGTCGACCACGCGGCACTCCGTCCGCGCCACCGGCGTCCCGATCGTGTCGGGCCGGCACCGGCCCGCCTCCACGAACCCGAGGTGCGTGACCGGCGACGCCTCGGTCATGCCGTAGCCCTGCCGCACGGGGATGCCGATCCGCTCCATGAACCGCTGCGGGAGCCCGGCCGCGAGCGGCGCGGCGCCCGACTTCACCGCGCGCACGCGGTGACCCGCCGGGAAGCGGCCCGCCTCGGCCGTCTGGGTGAGCACGGCCAGGACCGGCGGCACCACCGGCAGGAACGTGACCTCGTCCCGCACGATCCCCCCGAGCGTGGCCTCCAGGTCGAAGCGGGGCGCAAGCACCAGCGTGCCGCCCGCGACCAGCGCGGGGGTGAGCACCACGTTGAGCCCGTAGATGTGATAGAGCGGCAGGAAGAGGAGGATGGTCTCGCCGGCACGGAAGGTCGCCTCCTCGCCGGGCGCCAGGAACTGGAAGACGTTGGTAACCAGGTTCGCGTGCGTGAGCATCACGCCCTTGGGGAGCCCGGTCGTGCCGCTGGAGTAGGGGAGCGCCGCGAGCGTCTCGTCGGGCCCGGCGGCGGGCCGCGGCGGTCCGGGCGCGGCGGGGCGGACGAGGGCCGCGAACGGCTCGGCGCCGGGGACGCCCTCGCGGGTCCAGAAGACGCGCCGGAGCGCGGCGGGGAGCGCGCCCGGCTCGAGCGCGCGGAGCTGCGGGCCGTCGCTCACGAGAAACGCGGCGCCCGAGTCCTCGAGCTGGTGACGGACCTCGCGCGAGCGGTAGTGCGGGTTCATCGGCGTCGGCACCGCGCCCGCGCGCGTGGCGGCGTGATAGGCGACGCAGAACTCCCAGGAGTTGGGGAGGAGGAGCGCGACGACCTCGCCGGGCCGGAGTCCCGCGGCGAGCATCCCGCGCGCGAGTCCCTCCACCGCCTCGGCGTAGGCGCGATACTTGAGGCGGCGCGGACCTCCCGAAGTCGAGAGGTCCACGAGCGCGGTGCGCGGCGCGTGCCGGCGGCACGCGTCGAGCACGATGTCGTGGAGGAAGAGCCCCGCGGGGTCCGCGTAGAGGAGCGTCCGGCCTGGCCGCATGGGCGCCGAGAATACCCAGGCGGAAATGGTGTCACTCCTCATTTTTCCGCGGCGGAAAAATGAGGAGTGACACCATTTCCCGGGGCGCCTCCGGCTGCGAGCATGGCGGCCATGCTCGCATGCCTCCTCGCGCTCCTCCTCGCGAGCGACGGGCCGCCGCTCCCGCTCACCGCCGCGGAGGCGTCGGGCTTCAAGCGCACCTCCACGCACGCCGAGGTCCTCGCCTTCCTCGACGCGCTCCAGCGCGCGGGCGCAGGGGTCGCGGTCGAACGGATCGGCACGAGCGCCGGCGGCCGGCCGCTCCCGCTGGCGATCGCCGCGGACCCGCCGGTCGCGACCCCGGCCGAGGCGGCGCGCACGGGGCGGCCCGTGGTCTTCGTGCAGGCCAACATCCACGCGGGTGAGGTCGAGGGAAAGGAGGCGAGCCTCATGCTGCTCCGCGAGCTGACGCTCGGGAGCGAGCGCGAGCTGCTCCGGCCCCTCGTGCTGCTCGTCGTCCCCAACTACAACCCGGACGGCAACGACCAGATCGGCCGGGCCGCGCGCCACCGCCCCGGGCAGGACGGGCCCGACGAGGTCGGCGTGCGCGCGAACGGCCAGGGCCTGGACCTCAACCGCGACTATATGAAGGCCGAGAGCCTGGAGCTGCGCGCGGTGCTCGAGCGCGTGTTCGTCCCGTGGGACCCGGACCTCTTCGTGGACCTCCACACGACCAACGGGAGCCACCACGGCTACGCGCTCACCTACGCGCCGCCCCTCTTCCCGGTCGGCGGCGCCTCGCCGGGAGACTGGGTGCGCGACCGGCTCCTCCCCGCCGCGCGTGCCGCGCTCCGCGAGCGCGCGAAGCTCGAGACCTTCGACTACGGCGACTTCGACCGGCAGGCCGAGCCGAAGCGCTGGGAGACCTTCGACTGGCGGCCGCGCTACGGGACCAACTACGCGGGGCTCCGCGGGCGGATGGCGGTGCTCAGCGAGGCCTACTCCTACTCCCCCTTCGAGACCCGCGTGCGCGCGACGCAGGCGTTCGTGCGCGAGGTGCTCGCCCAGGTCGGGCGCCACGCCGCCGAGGTCCGGCGCCTCTCCCGCGAGATGGACGAGCGGGTGCGCGGCTGGGGACGCGACCCCGCCCAGGCGCCCCCGCTCGGGCTCCGCTGCCGGATGGTCGCGCGCGGCGAGGAGGAGGTCCTCTGGGAGGGGCCCGACCAGGCCGTGGTCCCGCGGAAGCTGCCGGTCCACGACCGCTTCGAGGTCACGCGCTCGGTCCCCTGGGCGGCGGGCTTCCTGCTCCCGCCTTCGATGGGGGACGCGCTCGCGCTCGCGCGGCGTCACGGGATCGTGGTCGAGAAGCTCTCGGAGCCGTGGACCGGCGCGGTCGAGGTCTTCACGCCCACGAAGGTGACCGTGGCCGGGCGCGTCTTCCAGGGGCACCGGCTCACGACGCTCGAGGGTCGTCGCGCCCAGGAGGAGCGGACGCTCCCCGCCGGCTCCTGGTTCGTCGCGGCCGCGCAGCCGCTCGGCCTCCTGGTCGCCCAGCTCCTCGACCCCGAGACCGAGGACGGGTGGATCGCGTGGGGGCTCGCAGGGCTCGAGCCGCACGAGGGGGAGCCGCTCCCCTACTTCCGGGTCAAAGCGGCGCCCGCGGTCCCAAGGACCGTCGAGCGGTGATAGAGCGGCGCCTGCCGCTCGGACCAGCGGAGCTTGAGCGAGAGGCAGAGAAGGGCCACCGGGAGCAGGCCGAGCAGCGAAACGAGGTGGAGCCCCTCCTGATTGAAGAGGAAGAGGTCGTAGCCGCCGTGCGCCAGCCAGGAGAGGACCAGGCAGCGCAAGAGGAAGCGGAGCCGGCGCGCCGTCGGCTTGAGCCGCCAGACGGCGAAGCCGAACGCGGCGGTCGCGGTGAAGGCCACGTGTCCGAGCGTCGCGGTGAACCCGCGCACGACCAGGAGGAGCGGATCGCCGCTCTGCGTGAGGAAGAGCGCGTTCTCCACGGACGCGAACCCGAGCGCCGCCGCGGCACCGTAGATGATCCCGTCCATCGGCTCGTCCAGCTCGCGCGAGAACCCGGCACCGAGCACGAAGGCCAGGAGCTTGAACACCTCCTCGGGGATCGCGGTAACCAGGAAGGCGTCCGCCGTGTCGCGCAGGAAGCCGGGCCCGCGGGGGGCCAGGGGCTCGAGGAACGGCCGGACCCAGAGCACGGCGCCCGCCGCCGCGCAGCCGAGGAGGAAGACGCGGAACACCAGCGCCCGCGGCTCCGGCTCGAAGCGGTCCTTGCGCCGGAAGAACCAGAGCCAGAAGAGGGCCGGCGCGGCGGCCAGGAGGAGGGTCGTTGCGTGCGGCGGCATCCGGGAACGATCGGCGGCGTGTCGGACCGGGATTGAGGGGGCGGCCCGGCTAAAATCGCGACATGAGCGGAGCGCCCGGCAACGTCCGACACGAGGTCCCTCCCGCGCGGTGGCCCTCCGCCGAGGAGGCGGCGGCCAGCCTCTGGTTCTCGCCGCTCCGCCTCTCCTCCACCGCGACGGCGCGGACCCGCACGTGGGTGCCCGCGATGGTCCCCTGGCGCGCGACCGACGAGGGGTTCGTCACCCCGCAGGTCCTGGACTGGTACCGCCGGTTCGCGCGCGGACGGCCGGGGGTGCTCGTGGTGGAGGCGACCGGCATCCGGGACGTGCCGAGCGGGCCGCTGCTCCGGATCGGGCACGACCGTTTCCTGCCGGGGCTCCGCGAGCTGGTCCGCGTGGTGCGCGAGGCGAGCGCGGGCGAGACGCTCCTCGTGATCCAGGTGATCGACTTCCTCGCGATCCGGCGGCGGCCGGAGCCGGAGAAGTTCCTGCGCCGGTTCCTGGCGGTGACCGACCGGCACCGCGAGGCTCTCGGGCTCGCGGGCGCGGCCGAGGAGGCGGTGCGCGAGGCGCTCGTGCGGCTCCCGCCGGACGAGCTGCGCCGCGTGCTCGCGCCGCGCGAGGTGGAGGCGCTGGACTACGGGGCCCGCGAGCGGGTCACGGACGTGGAGCTGCCGCACGTTCGCGACCTGCCGCTCACGCTGCCCGGCCTCTTCGCGGACGCCTGCGCGCGCGCGCGCGATGCCGGCTTCGACGGGGTCGAGCTGCACTACGCGCACGCGTACACGATGGCCTCGTTCCTCTCGCGCACGAACACGCGCGCGGACGGCTACGGCGGGACGCTCGAGGGGCGGGTGCGGCTTCCGCTCGAGGTGTTCGCGGCGGTGCGGGCGCGCGTGGGGGCGGACTGGTGCGTGGGCGTGCGCTACCTGGGCGACGAGGTGATCGAGGGCGGGAGCCGCGTCGAGGACGCGTGCTGGTTCGGCGTGCGGTTCGCGCGGGCGGGCTTCGACTACCTGTCGGTCTCGAAGGGCGGGAAGTTCGACGACGCGAAGCAGCCGAAGGTGGGCGAGGCCGTCTACCCCTACACGGGGCCGAGCGGCTACGAGTGCATGCCGACGGTGCTCTCGGACGCGCGGGGGCCGTTCGGGCGGAACGTGCCTCTCGCGGCCGCGATCCGGCGGGCGGTGCGGGAGGCGGGGTTCGCGACGCCGGTGATCGTGTCGGGGGGGATCAACGGGTTCGACCAGGCCGAGGAGATCCTGCGGCGGGGTGAGGCGGACGCGGTGGCGGCGGCGCGGCAGACGCTGGCCGATCCGGACTGGTTCCGGAAGATCGCGCTCGGTCGCGGCGCCGAGGTGCGCCGCTGCAAGTTCACGAACTACTGCGAGGGGCTGGATCAGCGGCACAAGCAGGTGACCTGCCAGCTCTGGGACCGCGAGTTCGACCCGGCCGCGCCGCCCGAGCTCTCGAGCGACGGCAAGCGCCGGCTGGTGGCGCCGGACTGGAGTCCGTAGCCCGCAAGGGCAGGACCGGGACCTCGCCGGAAAACTGAAGCACATCGGGGACAAACGGTTCTTGACGCCCGAGACGAATCCGCCTGGTCTCGCTTGCGGTTTTCGAACGCGCTCGTCGGCTGGTTGGTCTGTCTCTCTCTCTCTCTGACTCTCCGTACGGTAGCGACATCTCACCTGCGCTCTGGCGCGCGACAGGTTTGACCATGCGTGCCCAGTCCCCAACCCAGCCTGCCGTCCTTCATCTACGAACAGAGCTGGTCCTGTTGAAGAGTCTCCCCGGCGACAACCGATCTGTGGCGTCTTGGTTGGATCCCAGTCCGATCTGACGGGAGGTACGACATGTACAAGAAGCTGGCCGACCGGGTCTGCGTGAGCTAGTGTAGTGTTTCACTCAGATTGGATCTTATTCAGCACAGCACGGGCGTGCGCAACTTGGGCGAGAATGCGCCCGACTGGAGCGGCCCAGCGGAAGGCCTGGGGGGCTTTGTTGTGATGGGCGATGTAGTCTTCGATGGCCTTCACCAGTTCCTGGACGTGGGCGAACGTACCCCGGCGGATCCGCTTGTCTGTGAGGTCGCGAAACCACCGTTCCACTAGATTCAGCCAGGCACTGCTGGTAGGGATGAAGTGCATGTGGAAGCGTGGGTGTCGCTTGAGCCAAGCTCGAACCTTGGCGTGCTTGTGCGTCGTGTAATTGTCCGCGATCAGGTGGAGATCCAAGTCGGGTGGCGTCTGGTGATCGATAAGCTCCAGGAACTTGATCCACTCCTGGTGGCGATGGCGGGGCATGCATGTCCCGATCCGTCGGCCCTCGGCCATGGAGAGCGCCGCAAAGAGCGTAGTAGTCCCGTTGCGCCGGTGGTCGTGCGTCTGCGTGCCGCACCGACCGGGGTGGATCGGCAGGCTTGGTTGGGTGCGGTCCAGCGCCTGCACCTGACTCTTCTCATCCACGCAGAGCACCAGGGCATGCTCGGGTGGATTCAAGTACAACCCCGTCACGTCGATGAGCTTCTCGACGAACTTCGGGTCCTTGCTGACCTTGAAGGTCCGGATCAGATGCGGCTTGAGGTTGTTCGCTCGCCAGACCCGGTGGACCAGCAGGTGGCTGATGCCCAAGGCCTGGGCGAGAGTGCGCGTGCTCCAATGCGTCGCCGCTGGGGGGTGCTCGTGCAGCGTCTTCTCGACAATCTGCCGCGCCATCTCATCTCGTTTCCGCGCGGGACGTCCTCTCCCCGGTGCGTCCTTCTCGATCCCCGCGAGACCACGCTCTGCGAACCGCTTTCGCCAGCGTGCCACGGTCACGCGACCCACTCCAACCCGAGCAGCGATGGTCTTGTTCTGCTCTCCTGCCGCAGCCAACAGCACGATCTTGGCCCGCTGCATCAACCGGGTGGGTGTGCTCCGACCTCGCGACCACCGGGTCAGAGTCTCGCGATCCTCGGCAGTCAATTCGATTGGTTGAGCCACTCGCATCGCTCTCATCCTCCTTCCGAGGGTGAAACCGCGCAAGCAGCTGTATGTTCCGTTAATCAAGAAACACTACACTAGGGTAGGGTACCGGTGTGTTCTCGGACCGGGCCATGGCTGACCTCGTTCCGCTCCTGACCAGCGGCGACCGATCGCTCCTCGATCGCGCGCGGGCGATCCTCGAGGAGTCGGGCGTTCCCGCCCACGCGGCCGTGGAGACGTACTCAACGCTCTACGCGGGGATCCTCGATGCCGCGATGGGTGGAGCGCGTCTCATGGTCCCGGGCGATGCCGTCGAGGAGGCCAACCGGATCCTCTGCGAGCAGGGCATCCGCTGTCCGGTTCCGGCGGGAATGGTGGAGCGCATCGTGAAACGGTTCGACCCGGCTCAGGAAGGCGGCCCTTTCGACCCCGAGCGGGTGCTGAGGCTCCTGGAGGAGCTCACCCCCGACGCCCGGCATGCGCTGCTCCGGCAGGTGTGCGGAACCGAGAGGGGAGCCGCGCTGGTCGCGAACCTGCTTCTCACGTCGCTTCTCACGTCGCTTCTCGCGAACGGCGAGGACGTCCGGCGCGACCTGACCCTCGCCCTCGATGAAGCCGGGGCCGAGGACCTCGCGGTCGTCTTCGAGGAACGCATCGGAGCCTCCAGCGACGCGGCCGTCCGGAGGAGGTTCGCCCGGGTCCTCGCCCGCGTGAAGGACGCGGACGCCGCGCGCCTCCTGGCCGGACTCCTCGGCAACGAGGACCTCGAGGTCCGCGAGGAAGCCTTCGACGGGCTCTTCTTCCTGAGCGGAGGAATCGACTTCGGCTTCGATCCCGAGGGGCCGCCCGAGGAGCGCGCGAAGGCCGTCGCCCGCTGGCGGGACTGGGCGACCACGTGGACCGGAGACCGGCGGAAGCGCTGGCTCCGCCTGGCCCTGCTCATCGCGCTCATCTCCTTCGGCTAACTAAACTAACGCGCGCGCCCGGCTCAGGAGGTCATGGAGGCGAGGGCCTTCCGGACGTCCTCGAGGTAGCGGTCGAAGACGGGCTTGGGCCCGACCAGCTCGCCCACGCGGATCCGGCCTTCGCCCACGAACAGGGTCATCAGATAGCGGTGGGCCTGCCCCTGGGCCGTCGCCTCCATGAGCAGCTCGAGCCCCTCCCGGCCGTCCCGGTCGCTGACCTTCCGCTCCCCGATCAGCACGTAGCCCCGGTTCTTCAGGAGTTCGTTCCTCAGCGTGTCGCCCCAGAAGGACGCCGAAGCCCCGTGCGGGTCGTCGAACTCCCGCACCCAGAGCTTCACCTCGTCCGGCGTGATCGCTTTCACCTCGCGCCGGTCGCGGGCGATCACGAGGAAGCTCGGCGGGGGCTCGATCGACAGCCCCGCCCGACAACCGGCCAGGACGAGCGCCAGCACGGCGACCATCCGACCGGTTCTCGCCGTCGTTCGGTCAGAAGCTGCCGAGGGCATGCTCGATTCCGATGCGGTTGATCCACTCGAAGCGGCTCCGCGTCCGTCGGTCGGGCCTCGCCTGGGGCGCGGTCGACCGGAAGGTCACCTCCAGCGTCGAGAAGGCGATCCGCTCCGAGAGCAGCTTCAGCTCGCCCTTCATCCTCTCGATCTCCTCGGTCAGCCTCCGGACCTCCGCCTCGATCTTCAGGATGTCCTCCATCTTCTCGGCCTTCTCGAGGAGGGCGAGGAGGCGCTCACGCGCCTTCCCGGCGTTCTCGATCCGGAGGGAGAGGTCCGCGTGCTCTTTCGTGACCTCGAGCGCGCTCACGGACTGGCTGACGACGGTTCCCAGCGCGGGAATCTCGGCCAGGAGCGACGGGAAACGGGCCGCGGGTACCCGGCACGTGACCGTGAAGTTCTCCCGGCGCTGGAGGTAGCCGCCCAGCTCCTCGACTTTTTTCATGAACACCCCGAGCGACTCGGCGGTGTTCGAGACGAGGAGATCGAACCGGGCCGTGTAGACCATGAGCCGGCGCGGGCCTTCGGCCTGGTCCGCGACGAGGACGTCCTCCTCCATCCGGGGGCCCGAAGCCGGACCGCCCTCCGGCGGGGCGCTGGTCCCCGGCTCGCCCTCGGCCTCCTGCGCCCAAGCCTCATCGAGGCCGGCCCGGTCGGCCGGCAAGAGCGCGGCGCAGGCCCCCAGGAGGAGAACGCCTACGGAGCCCAGGCCCGCCAGCACCCAGGATCGCGCGTTCTTCTTCATGGCTCCTCGGACGGATCGGGACTCCGATCCGTGCGCCCTTCTACACACCCGACCGCGCAGGTCAATGACCCGGGAGTGCCCGCCGGCCTGCGCCAGGCATGCGGCGGAGATGCATCACTTCTTCTGGACGTCGAGTGCGCTCTTGAGGCCGCGCGCCAGGTCCGCGACCTTGCCCCGGCCCCAATAGTGGAGGAAGAGCATCCGCGGCGTCTCGAACGTCATGTGGTGGTGGATCGCGACGATGTCGATCCCGGCCTTGCGCAGCGCCCTGAGGACCGGTTGCATCTCCTCCTCGAGCACCGCGAAGTCGCCGTCGACGACGGCGTTGTCGTCCGTCCCCGCGAAGGCGGCCCACGTGTTGACGCCCATCTCCTTGCCGACTTCGCACCCGCAGGCGGCGCGCACCTTCCGGCCGATCACGACCTTGAACATGCCGTCCTTGCCCTGACCGGTCGCGCCCAGGAGGTCCTCGACCGGCTTGGGCGTGATCGAGCTGGTCCGCGGAAGGTCCTTTCCGCCGAAGCCGGTTCCGGGAACCGGACTGGCCCCGCGGATCTGCCGGACCTTGGCGAGCGCTTTCCGGACGGCGCCGGCCAGCGCCTCCTGGGTCCCTTCGCCGCCGATGTGCATGAAGTAGACCCGAGGCAGGTCGAAGAAGAAGTGGTTGTGGAGGGCGGTGACAGCCAGCCCTTCCTCCAGACAGACGGTCAGGACCGGATTCACCTCGTCCTCGAACAGCACGAGGTCCCCCATCACCATCGCTTCCGCCTGTCTCCCCTTCTGGAACGCCGCCCAGGACGTCAGGCCCATGAAGGGGGGCATCGCCCACCGATCGACGGAGACCGGCACGTCGGTCCGGGGCGACGTGACCTTGAACACGCCTTCGTCCGGAATGAGGCTCCCCTTCAGGCCCGTGAGCTTCTCGATGCGGGCCGGATCGAGCTCCGGCCGGCCCGCTCCTTCCTGACTCCTCGCCGGAGCGGTCCGGCAGACGAGTGCGACCACCGCCGCGCCCAGGAGCCAGCGGAATGTTCCTCCCGGCGAACCGTCAGGCCGCTTCATGGGACACCTTCTTCCTGCACCAGGCGTAGAGCGCGTCGTACATGGGGAACTCCCACTCGAGCTTCTGATGATCGTCCTTCGTGACCAGCGCGAAGCCGTGGGCGATCGCGTCCAGACCGTCCCCTTCCGGAACGCTCCACGCCGACGTCTCCGGGCTGGTATCCGCGTGGTTGACGATCCGGCCCACCTCCTCCAGCGCCCGGTCCTTGCCCCACAGACCGAAAGCGCGGAGGAGCGTCACGAAGGTGCAGAGCTCACCCTCGGGCGTCTCCTGATGGGAGAAGTCGGCGCCGGCGGCGTCGTAGGACCGGCCCCCGATCAGCTTCGCCGTCTCGAGGACCCGCTCCGCCGGCACGAAGAGGAATTGCGCTTCCTTGTCGATGAAACGCTTGATCAGCCACGGGCACGCCACCCGGTCCACGCTCGCGCCCGCTCGCGTCACCCAGAGCAAGCGTTCCTCCCTTCCGGGCTCACCGGTTCCTCCTCCGGAAGGACTCGTAGAGCCCGTCGAACAGCGTCCGGGCGCGGGCCAGCCGCTCCTCGTCGTCGTCCGGGCAGGCCGCGGCGATCCCCGCGACCAGCCGGGCGACGCCGGCCGTCTCCTCACGCTCGAACCTGCGGTCCTTGAGGTCGATGTCATGCACGATCTCCGCGATCGGGCGGAGCGCGGGGTCGCCGAGCCTCATCCGCTCGACGAGCACCTCGAACGTGCAGCGATCGCCCTCGTGCGTGAACTCGCCCTCGAACATGTCGAAGCGGACCTCCTTCGGCTCGGACGCGTAGCCCCGGCCCGGGACGAACTTGAAGCGCGCCTCCGGGTCGATGAAACGGCGGATGAGCCAGGCGCTCGCCATGCGATCGACGTGGACGCCCTGGCGGGTCACCCAGACGCGCCGGCGGTAGTCCTCCGGCCGGACGGCCGGGCTCCTTGGCGCCGGTTCCGGCTTCTCCCTCGCGCGCAGGCGGTCTTCCAGGCGGGCCACCGCCTGCTCCGCCGAGGTCCGCGCCGGCGCGCCGAAGAAGTCGACCGACGCGAGCTCGCCCAGGCGTCGCTTGAGCTTCGCTAGGTCCGATTCCAGCTCCGCCCGCGCCGCATCCCGGAGCGCCGCGCGCGGCCCCCGCGAGCGGCTCCGGGCCGCCTCCGCGAGCTCCCGGTAGTCCGCATCCCGCGCCCGGTTGAAGAGCTCCTCGATCTCGCCGTCGCGGAGACCGTCGATGAAACGCACCTCGCAGATCGTCGCCTCTCCGCCGCCGGCCACGGTCTCGCGGAGCACCCACTGGAGGTCCTCCTGGGCGGGGTCGCTCCGCGGCAGGGCGTAGACCGTGTTCTTGATCGCCACGGCGCCGATGCGCTGGAGCTGGCGGCCGATCTTCGCCCGCAGATAGCTGGGATGCGGCGGGATCTGGTGGATGAAGAGCAGCCAGGGGCGTTCGCGGGCGTCGGTCCGGGACATCGGCCAGAGGCTACATCAGTTGTGCGATGAGCGTCAACCCGATGAAACAACTGTGTCATCGAACCGGCCCTCCCGGCCGCCCGCGGGCCCCGGCCGCGGGACCGCGCGCTCCGTAGCCCCCCCGGAGGCGGAGTGCTATAAGGACGCTGCGCCCCGCGGGTTGTCTCCGTCGGGGACGAGCCGCGCGCAATGAGCAAGCCCTACCCGCCGGTCTACTACGCCGACTACCTCCAGCTCGATCGACTCCTCTCGGCCCAGACGCCGCTCAGCGCCCGCGCGGGACGCCCCGCCCACGACGAGATGCTCTTCATCGTCGTGCACCAGGCCTACGAGCTCTGGTTCAAGCTCATCCTCCACGAGCTGGACTCGGTCCTCGCCCTCTTCCGCGCCGGGTCCGTCAACGAGCAGGACGTGGGCGTCGCCGCCGCGCGCCTCCAGCGCGTCACCGAGATCCAGAAGATCCTGATCGACCAGCTGCGCGTATTGGAGACGATGACCCCGCTCGACTTCCTGGACTTCCGCGACTACCTGGTGCCCGCCTCCGGCTTCCAGAGCTTCCAGTTCCGCCTCCTCGAGAACCGGCTCGGGCTCAAGCCCGCGCTCCGCGTTCCGGGCTTCCATCCGCGGCTCGCCCCCCAGCACGACGCGGAGCTGCGCCGCTCGGCCGAGGAGCCGTCGCTCTTCGACGTGGTCGAGCGCTGGCTGGAGCGGACCCCATTCCTGAAGCTCGAGGGCTTCGACTTCCGCTCCGCCTACCGCGCGGCGGTCGGGACCATGCTGGCCGGCGACGAGCAGGTCATCCGAGGCAACCCGACGCTCACCGACGCGGAGCGCGCCACGCAGCTCCGCGAGCTGGAGGCGACCCGCGAGAACTTCGCCGCGCTCCACGACCGGGCCGTCCACGAGCGGCTCGTGCGCGAGGGCAAGCGGCGCCTCTCGTTCGAGGCCACGCACGCGGCGCTGCTCATCCACCTCTATCGCGACCAGCCGATCCTCCACCTCCCGTTCCGCTTCCTCACGCTGCTCGTGGACGTGGACGAGCTCCTCACCACCTGGCGCTACCGGCACGCGATCATGGTGCACCGCATGATCGGCACCCGGATCGGGACCGGCGGGTCCTCCGGGCACCAGTACCTGAAGGACACCACCGAGCAGCACCGCATCTTCACCGACCTGTTCAACCTCTCGACGTTCCTGATCCCGCGTTCGGCGCTCCCGGCCCTCCCCGCGGGACTCAAGGAACGCCTGGGGTTCCGGTTCTCCACGACCTGAAAGGCCTTCCTGCCGTGTTCAAGGCCCACTACTCGCGCTTCCTGTCCGCACAACCCGACCGCCTCCACTTCGCGGCCCACAGCCACCATCTCTGGCCCGACGTCACGCGCGACGCCGTGGTGGCGTGCTGGGACGACGCGGCCCGCTGGGCCGACCGGAAATGGGAGCACGTCTTCGAGAAGGTCGTCCCCGAGGCGCAGGCGCACGTCGCGCGTCTCCTCGACCTCAGCCACCCGCGCGACATCGCGTTCGCGCCGAGCACCCACGAGCTGGTCTGCCGCATCCTGAGCTGCTTCGAGCCCGGGAAGCGGCTCCGCGTCCTGACCACCGACAGCGAGTTCCACAGCTTCGCGCGGCAGGCGGCGCGGCTCGAGGAAGCGGGCTACATCGTGCGGCGCGTGCCCGTGCTCCCGTTCGACACCTTCGACCGGCGCTTCCGCGAGGCGGCGGCCGCGGAGCCGTGGGACCTCGTCTACCTGAGCCACGTCTTCTACAACTGCGGCTTCGTCGTGCGCGACCTCGAGGGGATCGTCCGCGCGCCGCGCGACCCGGCCACGGTCATCGTCATCGACGGCTACCACAGCTTCTGCGCGCTGCCCGTGTCGCTCCGGAGCGTGGAGGACCGCGCGTTCTTCCTGGCCGGCGGCTACAAGTACGCGCAGAGCGGCGAGGGCGTGTGCCCGCTGGTCATGCCCCACGGCTGCG
>Ga0187892_10006707_pt1 | contig 16926 bp, 18 predicted proteins | sample MA1701073metaG_FD_139345 | JGI IMG/M metagenome (GOLD analysis project Ga0187892, IMG submission 139345) | Bio-ooze microbial communities from a basaltic lava cave in the Kipuka Kanohina Cave System on the Island of Hawaii, USA - MA170107-3 metaG ... | reverse complement strand
TTATCAGGAAAGCCCGGGAATCTCTGGCAGCCAGATCCATGAGGCACTGGATGAAAGACTCCTTCATGGATTTTCGATTTCTTTCAATGCGGCTTTGAGCGCTTGGCCCGATGCCATCCGATAATGCCAAAGCACTGAGTGCTCCATGAATGAAACACCCTTTCCCTTTACCGTGTGCGCGATAAGACAGCTGGGCTTTCCCCGTTTTCTGGGAATGTGCGAGAGCGCCTCTCTCAAGCCCTTATGTGAATGCCCGTCGACTTCGGCCACGTTCCAGCCAAACGATTTCCACTTTTTCAAAAACGGCTCAAGCTTTAAGGTTTCGTTCACGGAAGCCAGGCTTTGAATCTTGTTATAATCCACAATCGCAACGAGGTTCTCCAATTGGTGATGGGCCGAAAAAAGAATGGCCTCCCAAACCGACCCCTCGTCACACTCTCCATCGCCAAGTAACACAAAAACACGAAATTTTTTCTCGCTCATTTTACCCGAGTAACAGATCCCGGCTCCCACAGAAAGCCCGTGTCCAAGAGAGCCCGTGGAAAGCTCTACCCCATTGACTCCACGACGGGAGACATGCCCACTTAACAGTGAGCCGTCTCGATAAAAGGTTTTCAAAACATTTTTGCGGAAAAACCCGACTTCCGCCAAAACCGCATAAAGCGCGCACGCCGCGTGACCTTTGCTCAGGATAAATCGATCGCGCCCCGACCAGTCAGGCTGAGACGGCCTCACTTTGAGAATCCCGCTGTATAACACCGCCAAAATATCCGCCACCGACAATGCGGAACCGATGTGCGGACTGCCGCCCTGGCTTGTCATAAGGAGGGCATGCCGACGGATGTTTCTTGCCAATGTTTGGCTAGAACTAACCCGCATGGTCTCGACGGAAAAGGGTGCCCAAGGTTGCCACCATGACCTGAATATCCGACCACAACGTTGCTTTCTCACGGTAAGCTAAACTTAAGGAAATCTTGTGGGGAAGAATCTTTTCCCGGTAACTCTTTTCGGGATCCGCCGCGTTACCAAGAATTTCACTCTCCGATCGGTAGAACAGAGAAGCCGGATCGGTAATTCCGGGGCGCACTTCGAAAATGCGCCCCCTCTCACCTTGGTACAAGTCAAGATACGCGGGAACCTCGGGCCGGGGCCCCACAAGGCTCATCTCTCCCCGGACAACATTAATCAGTTGGGGAAGTTCGTCCAGTTTTAGCCGCCGTAGCCACTTTCCCACTCTTGTGACTCTGGGATCGTCTCCGACCGTGAGCGAAGAGCCTAACTTTTGTGCTTGCTCCGTCATTGTTCGAAACTTCCAGATTCTAAAAACCTTACGACGGTAACCCAATCGCTCTTGACGAAAAAAAATGGCTCCGCCATCACTGCATTTGATTGCGACACTGATCACTAGAAATAACGGGGAGAGCAAGAGAAGACCGAGAATGCTGAGTAAAAAATCCAATGAACGCTTCATCGCTTAAACTTTTTCACTAAATCTGCCACCGTTTCAGTAATCCAACTTACTTGAGATGCGGTTAGGCTTGGATGAAGCGGGAGGCTTAGCATTCTTTGAAAATTTGAAAAAGCGACGGGAAAGTCCTTTTCACGATACCCGTACCTGTCCCGATAATAGGGATGAACATGAATCGGAATGAAGTGAACCGAAGTGCCCACTTTCCTGATTTTAAGCTCTTCGATAAACCCGTCCCTTCCGATAGAGAGCATTTCCAACTTAAGCCGCAAGACATAAAGATGAAAACTGGACTCAACGTGAGGACGGCACTGGGGAGTCTCAATCGCCTCGAGTCTTGAGAAAGCATCGTTGTAGGCCTGCACGATCTCCTTTCGCCGTTGCTGAAAGGACGCCATCTTTTCAAGTTGGCATGAGCCCATCGCCGCTTGGACATCGGTCATATTGTATTTGAAACCGGGAGTAACAATCTCGTAATACCAGCTGCCTTCCTTCTGATACCTTTTCCAAGCGTCTCCATCCATGCCATGGTGGGCGATTTTTCGGGCGCGCTCCAAAAAGTCCGCCGATGCCGTCAGCATCCCTCCCTCACCCGTGGTCAGATTTTTCGTGGCATAGAAGCTAAAGGCAACGGGATTCTGGCTTGCGCCAATGAATCGGCCTCGGTACCTTGCGGGAAAAGCATGGGCCGCATCTTCAATCACCTGAATCCCGTGTGTCCGCGCCAAGTCCCAGATGGCATCCATCTCGGCAGGATGCCCTGAGTAATGCACGGCGATGATAGCCTTGGTTTTCTTAGAAATCGCCCTTTCAATTTGAGCGGGATCCACATTGAGCGTGTCGGGTTCCACGTCGACCAGAACAGGTCTCGCTCTGGTGTGCTCAATGACACTCACCGTCGAAGCAAATGTCATCGGCGTGGTAATGACTTCGTCCGCCTCACCGATTCCCAGAGTCACAAGGGAGGTGTGTAGCGCCGCCGTACAAGAGCTTAAGGCCAAAGCCGCCGGAGCATCCACAAAATGCGCAAACTTCTTTTCAAATTCCTTGGTGCGCGGCCCTGTGGTAATCCAACCCGAGCGAAGCGTTTGGGCAACGCTCTCAATTTCATCTTCCCCGACCGCGGGTGGGCAAAATGCGATAAAGTCTGACACCATCGTTTACTTCGCCTTCCAAATTAGCAATAAATGGTGCGTTTTCAAGAAGGGGATTTTTGCCAGAAGTGGGTACAAAGCAGCCGTCGTTTTTCCCAAACGGCGCGCCAGAGGAGGAAGTAACGTCAGGTTTTCTCGCTGGATGGGACATCCGGGAAAATATTCCCTTACCAGACTAAGCGGAACGGCTCGTGTATGAGGGTTCACCGGATTGGGAAATCTATTGTCGTACAAAAGTACAGCTCCTCCCATTTTCAAGACACGGATCACTTGCCTCGCCACATTTTTGGCCGAGCCCTCATCCAGGATGGAGCTAAATACAGTGAAAAGAAGTACCAAATCAAACGATCCATCGTGATAAGGAAGATTTTCCGCGTTTGCCGTCGAAAAATTTACATTGGGATGCCCCTTTTTCACTGCGGCAAAACGCTCTTCCATTAAGTCCACGCCGTACAAATTTTCTTCCGGTACACCGAGCTCAGTTAAGTACAACAACTCCTTTCCCGTGCCACAACCGACATCGAGTATCTTGCGGTTTGAGAGCGGGGAAAGAGAAGCGAGATACCGTTGAAGCAACGCTCTTCGCTCCAGGAGCATCCTTTGGTTGCCGGGATTTTCGCTGGACCAGCGGTCTCGATACCGGCCAGCATAGTACTGACGATAGACTCGCCGAATGCGATCCGTCTCAACATTATCCATAGGACACTCCGGGACGGGACGACAGCCGCTCGAGCCAATCCCCCACTAGGGTCTGCCAGCTAAAATATTTCTCCACGTGCGCACGACCGTTTTGACCTAACCGAAGACAGAGGGATGAATCGGACGCTAACCGCTCTAAAACTTCAACCAGATGGTCACACCCGTCCGAAACCACGAAACCCGCACCCGCCTCTTCCACGATCTTCGCTCCCTCCCCCTCCCCACAAAAAATGACCGGTATGCGGCTTGCCATCAGCGGAAAGAGCTTTGATGGGCGAGCCCCCCGAAAAAGCTCCAGGTTCTTAAGGCATACAAGTCCACACAATGAAATGGAAAAATAGCGCGTTAATTCTTGAGGGCTCACGGGAGGAAGAAAGGTGACGTTCTCAAGTTTCCATTTTTCAACGAGGCCGATGAGCTCTGATTTGAGGGAGCCATCTCCCACAAATAAAAAATGAAAATCTGTTTTTTGGCTTTCCTGAAGTTTTTTCGCGGCTCTTATAATGGCGTCCACGCCCTGCGCATAACCGTGATTTCCCGCGTACAGGGCGATCTGTTTTCCGGCCAATCCGAGTTGCTCCTTAAAGGCGCTATCTTCGACCCCCGGCTTAAAGGCCTCGGGGTCCACCCCGTTGGGCAAAAAAAGCACCTTTTCGGGCAATACCCCCGCTTGCAGGAGCGCCAGTTTCAACCCCTCCGTAACGGTGGTCACAAAATCCGCTTTCCGATATAACCACGCCTGAAAGCGCTGGGCTAGCCACAACAGGATGCCCTTTCGAAGAATTCCCATCTGCTCAGCCGCTTCAACCCATGGATCGGCCACATTTAAAACCCACGGCACGCCCCACCACCTTGCCGCAATCCATCCGGTTAATCCCACAAATAATGGCGGCGATTCCACAAACACATAATCTGGCTTGGTGGCTCTGCTCAAGCCAAGAAACGCGGTGAATGAAAAAGAAAGAAAATTGAAAAGACGCTTCAGGCCGCTACCCACACTGGGGTACAGCCACACACGGTGAACTTTCATGCCGTGCCAATGCTCTGATACCAGCCACTTGCGCCCATACTCTTCAAAGAACTTTCCCTTGGGGTAGTTGGGAAACGCCGTCACCACTTCCACACCATGCCCCTGCCTCATCAACTCCTGCGCCATCGCTCCCAGGCGCGTCTGAGGTCCTCCAATTTCGGGCGGAAAGTATTGGGATAAAATGAGAAATTTTCTTTTGGTAACGCCTACCGACATTTCACAATTTCCGGCGATGAATTTTGCTATAATGACATCTAATCCGCAATGGCTTTTCATTCTACCGAAGAAATGGCATAACGCTTCATCACGGTTAGCGAAAGGATTTATCCCTATGTGTGGCATCATTGGATATGCAGGATTTCAGGATCCCAAAGGCATTCTCCTCGATGGCCTCAAGCGCCTTGAATACCGCGGTTATGACTCGGCTGGGATTGCGATCAGGGACGGCAGCAAAGTCGAGCTCTTTCGCGTCGAAGGAAGACTCAAGAATCTCGAAGAAAAGCTGGGCTCGCGACACTTTCATGGTTTTTCCGGAATCGGACACACACGATGGGCCACTCATGGCGCGCCCACCGAAATTAATGCCCACCCCCACCGTGTGGGAAATATCACTCTGGTCCATAATGGCATCATCGAAAATTATACCGACCACAGAGACCATCTTCTAAAGCTCGGAAGACAAATTACGAGCGATACCGACACTGAAATCGTGGCCCATTTGTTGGACATCGAGCTAAAAACGCAGGGAACCTTAGAAAGAGCTCTTTGTCGCGTCCTTCCAAAGCTTCGGGGCTCTTATGCTTTCGTCATTATGAATGATGAAGAGCCTGATCTCATCATTGGAGTGAGAAACGGAGCTCCCCTTCTCGCGGGCGTGGGGAAAAATGAAAATTTCATCGCTTCCGATGTTCAGGCGATACTTCACCGAACCAAACAGATTATCTATTTGAAGGATCATCAGTTTGCCGTCTGCAAGAAGGATGGGGTTTTCGTCAAGGACGAAGAGGGAAGACCGATTTCTCCTGAAATTAAGACGGTCAACTGGACCCCCGAGCAGATGGATAAATTGGGTTACCCCCACTACATGCTCAAGGAAATCCATGAGCAACCTCAGGCTATCGCAAATACCGTCGCGGGAAAGGTGGATCACGGAAGCGATCTTGTCTCCCTGCCCGAGCTCCTCCATTGCAAGGAGTTACTTCGAAAGATTAAGAAGATTTCAATTGTCGCTTGCGGGACGGCAAGACACGCGGCTTTGGTTGGGCAATATTATATCGAGCGGTTTGCCCGGCTTCCCGTTTCCGTCGATTTCGCTTCGGAGTTTCGCTATCGAGATCCCATCCTCGACGACGACTCACTGTTGGTTCTGGTATCACAGTCGGGCGAAACAGCGGATACCCTCGCGGCACAAAAAGAGGGGCAGAAAAACAAAATCAAGACCTTGTCGATCTGCAATGTGCGGGAAAGCACCCTCACCCGGGAATCCTCCATTGTGATCTACACCAATGCCGGGCCCGAAATCGGCGTCGCTTCCACCAAGGCGTTTACCACTCAGCTCACCATTCTGTACATGTTGGCGGTTCAGCTTGGGCTCGCACGAGAAACCCTCTCAGATGAGCAGGGAAAAGAACTGACGAACGATCTTTACCGGCTGCCTCTTTTACTCGAAAAAACGCTAGAATTGGAAGACCAGGTGAAAACCGTTGCGGAACAGTATCACGGAGAAACCTTTTTCTTTTACATCGCTCGCGGCATCAACTATCCGATCGCCCTTGAGGGCGCCTTAAAGCTCAAGGAGATTAGTTATATTCACGCCGAGGGTTATCCGGCGGGCGAGCTGAAGCACGGCCCCATTGCTCTCGTCGATAAGAATGCCGTAATTGTCGTCTTTGCACCCCTGGATGAATCGTATCGTTACGTGGGGGGACAGATCGGAGAGGGGCAATTGCTCTACGAAAAGCTCATGAGTAACGTTCAGGAGGTGAAAGCCCGCGCGGGACGCATCGTCGCTGTTGGGACGGAAAATGATCACAAGCTCGCGAAGGAATCAAAATACTTTATCGGACTTCCCAAGGCCTCTTGGGGGTTAAATCCTATTTTAAGTTGTATCCCCATGCAGCTTCTCGCCTATCACATCGCTCATCTCCGCGGAACCGACGTAGACAAGCCGCGGAATCTCGCGAAAAGCGTTACGGTGGAGTAGCGGTGCGTTTATAGAAGAGATAGAAGACCAAAATCCCCAACAGTATTCCACCCATATCCGCCGTCCAATCGAGCCAGTTCGCGTCCCTGTTGACGGGAATCTGAAGGACCTCGTCGATAAACCCATATAGCCCAAGCGTTAGAATGATTAAACCGTAGTGGCGCACCGTAAGTAAACGCATCTGGGCTTCGTGGATACACAATAAGAGACACAAAATGAAATAGGCACCCAGATGCAAAACTTTATCGCGGACCGGGGGCATTAACCTTTGCGGAATCGGAATATGCGTGATCACGAAGAGGCTGAGCCAATAAAAAGTTAAAATTCCGCGAGTGAGTCGGTATCTTGCAATCGGCGTCAGCATGCGCCTTCGGAAAAAAGCTCCGCTTCCACACACCCGCAAAGCGTGTGATATAGCACGATGTGAACTTCTTGGATTGTGCTTGTATTGTCCGAGGGAACGATCACGCTTAAGCTCGCTAGATTCTTTGCCGGACCACCGTTACGCCCACCGAAAAGAATAGTGGGCAGATCCATCTTGCGGCATTGCTCGAAAGCCCGAAGGATATTGGGAGAGACACCAGATGTCGTGATCCCCAAGAACACGTCGCCCTTTTTCATCTTCGCTTCAATTTGACGGGCAAAGACTTCCTCATAACCAAAGTCATTCGCAATGGCGGTCAAGGTGGATGTATCGACGGTAAGAGCCTCGGCAGGGAGTGGCTGACGAGCGCGGGTGAGACGACTCACAAATTCAGCGGCCAAGTGCTGTGCATCCGCAGCCGAGCCCCCATTCCCAGCAATGTACAATCGCCCCCCTCGACGATAGGCGGTCGCAACCAATGCGACCGCCCTATCGAATATTTTCATCTGCTCGCCTTCCCGAAGTAGAAGCTCTTTAATACGGATCGATTCTTCCAGGTTGCGTTTTAACTGCTCACTGTAAACTGGCATCCTTTATATATATAACGGCTTTGAAAGCCATTCGCCAAGTGCCAAAGGTACCCATCTACTTTCCAGCTGACTTTGGCACCTTTAGAAATTCACGCCGATATCGAAGAGCAGCAACGGCTGCAATTCTGACGCCTGGCTCCCCACGGTGGTGACTTTGGTATTGGAGATATAATGAATACCAGCCGCAGCACCGATATTTAGTCCAAGGTCCCAATAACCCCTCCATCCCGCCGTCAGAAGGAAAGCCCCGGCCGTTACATTGCCCGTAGGCGCATTCGATTTGTAATACCTTCCCGCTCCCCCCTGAACCCAAAAGCCCCGAAAGTTATCTTGGGTGTAGTAGCCCACTGTCGCCGATACACCAAATGCTGTCAGGGTGGTTGAGCCCAGAGAGGAATCGACATAGGAGAGCAGTAATCCCACGGTGATGCGTGGAAAGGGAGAAACCTGCAGATGCAGCGTTGGGAAAAAAAAACTGCTTGTCACATTCAATCCGCCCGTCAAATCCCAACGAAAACGACTCTCACTAGGCTTAACGCTAGAGCTGAGTAACTCCGGCCGATCACTTGCTGGACTACGGCCAAGCTCTACCGATTGAACCTGATCACCCTTCGCAATTTCGAAGTTGGCCACGGGAAGCTTAATGAGAGCGCCCTTCTTGATGAGCTTAATGACCACGCCGCATCCCTTTTCCTGACCCAAGCGGTAAGCGCACACCTGCTCGCCCAGTTTCCACTCTCGCCCCTCGTCACGCGAGATTGCAATGACCCTTCCCGTTTCCCCGATATGAGTAACCTCTGCCGCAATCGCAGGAAGAGCGGCAAACAACAGCAGCGACGGTCGGACCATAAGCCTCCGTCCCCTCGAGGTTTACCCCTGTCTAGTATATAGGGAAAATTTCAACGAAATTTGCTCGGCTTATTCAGGAATGTTTTTCGCTACTTCTAGAAGGTTGGCATACACGGGATAGGCCTGTCCCGGGTTCTCAGCCTCCAGCTCTTTCACTGTCTCCTTACCCACACCCGTGAGCACCAAAAACCCCTTGGCTCCGATACCTTTCGCGAGAAACAGATCGCACCTTCTGTCCCCCACCGTAAAACACTTAGACAGCTCTATTTTCTCCCCTCGGCAGACTCGGGTAATGAGGCCCGGGTTCGGCTTGCGGCACTGGCAGTCGTCTTCGGGAAGATGAAAACAATAACCGAATTCTTCGATCTCAACGCCTTCGCTCTGCAAAAGCTCACAACATCTTGCGTGGACCGCTTTGAATTCATGGTCTTGGATAATCCCGCGCCCTACCCCCGATTGGTTACTGACAACAAACAACAAATACCCTTTTTTCCTGAGAAGCCTGAGCGCTTCGGCTGACCCAGGGATCAGTTCCACCGTATTGGGATCTCTCGGATAACCTTTGTCTTCGAATATCGTCCCGTCTCGATCAACGAAAGCAGCTTTCATACCACCTTCCTCCGCAACAGATCGTGGAGATGGAGAGCGCCCACCAATTTTCCGTCCTTATCCACCACGATGAGCTGTTGAATAGAGTCTTTCTCCATCTTTTCTCTCGCTTCGAACGCTAAAGCCTCTCGCAAAATCGTTTTTGGCTGATGGGTCATAAGATCCGCGGCATTCGTTCCTGCCGCAACCCCTTTACGCTGAAAGTGGCGCCTCAAATCACCATCCGTAATCACGCCCGCTATGTTATCAGCATCCATGACGACCGTGAAACCCAAACACTTTCGTGTCATTTCCACAAGCACGCCATCCAGTTTATCAGAAAGACGAACCACCGGAATCTCTTCCCCCTGATGCATCAGTTCTTCGACCCTGAGCCAAAGTCTTCTTCCCAGGGATCCACCAGGGTGCAAGCGAGCGAAGTCCCGCTCGGTAAACCCACGCATCTGCATCAGTGTCACTGCAAGCGCATCTCCGAGCGCCATCATTAACGTCGTCGATGTTGTCGGTGCGAGCCCAAGGGGACAAGCTTCCTCCGATAGGTAGACAGACAACACAACATCGGTCTGACGCGCGAGTGAACTTTTCGGATTTCCGGTGACACCGACAATCTTGATAGCACTTTCGCGTGCATGCCTCAGAACATGTCCCAGTTCTTCAGTCTCACCGCTGTAACTTAAAGCAACCAGAATGTCTTCGGGACGGATGACTCCCATATCACCATGCGGGGCTTCGGCGGGGCTCACAAAATACGATTTGGTTCCCGTGCTCGAAAAGGTAGACGCCCACTTCCTCGCCACAATTCCCGATTTTCCGATCCCCGTAAGAAGCACGGTTCCCCGGCAGGCGAAAATAAGCTCACACGCCCGTACAAAGGATTCATCCATCTGATCGACAAGAGCGCCCAACGCCTTCGCTTCTTTTTCGATCACTCGTCTTCCAATGAGGAGCCAATCGGAGTTCATGCCGCGAACTCCGCGATTTTTTTCACTTTCAACATGAGCGTCTCTAGCTCAGCGAGCGGCCACGCATTGGGCCCGTCGGACAACGCACGCGCGGGATCCGGATGAGTTTCAGCAAAAAATCCATGGACGCCCACCGCAGCCCCGGCGCGGGCCAGATAAGGAATGGCCTCTCGAATGCCTCCCGTCGCGTGGCCACTGGCTCCGGGGAGCTGTACGGCGTGAGTGATATCCAATACGAGGTGTGCACCGGACGATTCAAGCTCCGGAAAAGCCGCAAAATCCACGACCAATCTCTGATAGCCGAACGAAACCCCACGTTCGGTGATCCAAAATCCCGCCGCGCCGAAGTGATTCAATTTCGATACGATCGAGCCAACATTCGAGGGCGCAATGAACTGCCCTTTTTTTACGTTCACCAACCGCCCTGTTTCGCAAGCCGCCTGAAGGAGATCCGTTTGGCGGCTCAGAAAGGCCGGAATCTGCAAAACATCGGCGACTTCAGAAACGACCGAAACCTGGGCCGTTTCATGGACATCGGTAAGAATCGGGAGTTGAAACGTCTCTTTGACCCACAAGAGATCTTTCAAACCTTCCTCAAACCCTCTCCCCCGATAACTCTCATGAGAGGTCCGGTTCGCTTTGTCAAAGGACGCCTTGAACACGACCGGAATGTCATGGATCTCGGAAATATTTTTCACTCGTTCAGCCACTTGTCCCAAGATCTCTCGACCCTCAATCACGCAGGGGCCACAAATCCAGAATGGGTTCTTTTTTCCCCTGGCTTCCAAAGACTGCTTTAACAAAATGGAATGCTCTTGCCGCATTGCTTTGATAAGTTATGAAAAATATTTTCCAAAAGCAAGGAGACGATACCACGCACCGAATGCCCACCCCATGGTATCAAGGAGATTGAAAACCTGATGCGGCAATTTGAATGGCCATCGGGAGGGGGTGGCGACCGGAATGTCCCGCTGGATAATACTCAGGAGATGACTGACAAACGCATCGTAGGAATACTTGCCCGAGAGCACGATATCGCTGAAGGCCTGCTCTGCCATCGCAAGGCGTTTTTTTTCGTCTCTTAATCGCTCTAAGATGCCGTCGATATTCGAGTAGTCTGATTTCAACGGTAGGTAGTGCCGCCAGGGAATCAGAATTCCATTGTATTCTCCCTCCATTAAAATTTGGCATGCACCACAGAGGATCGCCTCGAAGTGTCTCGGGGAAAGAGCTCTGACAACCGTCTTACCATCCTGATTCGGAAAACAGGTCCGCTTGATAGTCTCGAATGAAGCGGAAGGCTGTCGCCTCAGATTTTCCGCAATGCATGTAAGGATGGAGCCATCGGTATCGACCACACCGGATCCACTTTCTACCCCCAACACAAATCGACAGCGCTTCAGAAATTCAAACCATCTGTTTCCCGTTAAGAAGCTACGTCGATTCACGCGGATATCCGCGCTAAAGCCGCTTTGAGTCAGTCGCGGCAAAAATTTTTCGGCAATTTCCTTCTTTCTCAACCCGAAACTGCCGGTTTTATACAAAGCATTGGTCCAATCCGTCCGGTAACCAACATCGATGGGACGCGGGCCAGAGTCGAACGTCGCGGGAATCTCGGCCTGATTAATGTAACCGGTCAAGATACGATGGATTTTTGTTTTTTTGGGATCCACCGAACGGTAGATCACCGGCCACGTCACCTCTGGCGCCACACTAAACACATGCGAAATGCCAAGAGCATTGACAAACTCGCAGCTTAAGTCGCAGTTGAAATACTCATCCTGAAACAAAGCGACTTTCAGCGCTTTTGTCGCTAAGACCCGCTTGAAAAACTCGATTTTCCTAAGATACCGGCTCCGCGTCCACGGAGTGGTCACCGAATGATGAAAGAGAACAACATCCACTTTCGCCAGATTCAGGAAAAAGGGAAAACGCCGCCACCAAAAATAATTCCAATAATACACTTGAAGAGAGCTTCGCTTTTTGAAGCAGTAGAGATAGGACCAAACGGTTTTTCGAACGGGATACTCGCTCGCCGAATAAATCACCAGCAGTTTGAGCCGGTTCACGCCTGATGCCCCCCGGTACGCACGACTCTAAAATGAATGAGAATCCCGTAAAGCCACTGTTTGAAGGAATTGAGAAACCAAAAACGAATCCATTTCAAGGGGAACAAATACGGCCAGAGAAAGAAAAAATACCGGTAGTAAGCGCGGTCACACTGTACTTCCATCGTCAGGTTTTTTCTGGCAAGTAGGAGTACCTGATCCACAAGTTTTTTATAGGAATACTGGGGATTAAGAACAATTTCCTGGTACGTCCGCTTAGCCATTGACTCACAATAGTCGATGTCCCGAATCTTCTCGATAACCTCGGCTAGATTGCTCCAATCCTTTCTTATGGCGATATAATGACGGTCCGGAATCAAAATCCCATTGTATTCCCCTTCGATCAGAGCCTGACACGTGACGGTCATGGCGGCATCAAACTGACGAGGGGAAAGGGCGAATAAACTAAGATTCCCGTCCAGGCCTGGAAAACACGCCCGTTCCATTTCGTCAAACGAGGCCGTTGGATGTGTCCGTGCAAACGCCGCAACCTTATCCCTTATCTCGCCTTTCGCATCCAGCAGGCTTGCGCCTCCCTCACACCCCAGAACCACCCTGGAAGAGCCAAGAAAGGAGTACCACCCGCCACCGTACTTTACCTTCCGCTCCGCGTTTGAAAGATCGCACTTTAACCCCGAGCCGGCTGCGGCTTCGCGAAACACTTCCGTAAGGAGGTGCTTCCAAACCCCTTGTCGACCCAGCGAGGCGGGAACCCTTCTGGCCCGATAAATCACATCGGTTTTTCGTTCCCTGTGGGGACGAGCCAACCCCTCTCTTTGAATTTTTTCCAGAACGTCAGTATCCACGTACCCGGTCAAAACCGTTTGATATTCTCGCAGCCCTGACTGTTCTCCGGGATACACCTTTTCATAGTCCGGCGGCTTTAAACAGGTCAATACAGCCTGAACGCCGAACTCCTTGAAAAATTGACAAATAATGTCGGAATGCAGGTATTCATCCTGGGGAATGGCAATCTTATATCCCGAAATCCTCTTTAATTCTTGCAAACGCGCCAATTTTTTTAGAAAAGCATCTGGTCCCCAAAATTTAAGGGCCGTGAAGGAGTAGTGGTAAATGACAACATCGAAGGACATCTGGGTTGCAAAAGGAGGAACCCCAAAAAACGTATTCAGGTAGAAATAAGATTCGGAAGAGTATTTTTGAAACGAGAACAAGTGTTGTTCAATCGTTGCTCGATCTCGGCTCACTTCTTTGTAATAGACCACCAAGATTTTCATAAGTCAGACTAGGAATAGATTAAATGCCCGAAATTTTAAATCAAAAAAGATCGCTTTCTCTCGCTATCCTCGCCGCCAGCAATTCCATCCACACCACTCGATGGGTGAGTAGTCTGGCCCGGCGAGGGCATCGGGTGCATTTGATTTCCGCGCATTCCAGTGATTCGCTCGAAGAACACTCGTTGAAATTCAAAGCACCCCAGGGCTACCTACTTAACGTGTGGCAGCTGAAACGACTTCTGAAAAAACTTTCTCCCGATCTCTTACATATCCACTATGCGAGCGGATACGGCACCCTGGGCACCCTCAGCGGATTTCACCCAAGGATACTTTCGGTGTGGGGAAGCGATGTGTTTTCGTTTTCGGAAAAAAATTTCTTATTTCGAAAACTGGTGCGGCATAACCTGGAAACAGCGGATTGGATTTCTTCGACGAGCCAAGTGATGGCGACGAAGGTAAAAGCCCTGGTTTCTCGGAGAAAATCCGTCAGCGTCATTCCGTTTGGTGTCGATTTCAGCCTTTTCCATCCTCGCAAAAGATCAAGACCACGGAGTGTACTCACCATTGGGACCACAAAAGGGTTGGATCGACGCTATGGAACTGACTTATTGATTCGAGGTTTTGCTCAGCTAAAACGCGAGCGAGGTCACGAACTACGTCTCGAGATCATTGGGGATGGCCCCGATCGTCGCGGCATCGAAACGCTGATTAAAGAGGAGCAAATTTCCGATTCCGTGACATTAATTGGAACGGTGCCACACGCAAAACTTCCCGATTATCTGAAAGACTGGGACATTTATGTCGCCGTCAGCCGCGAGGAAAGCTTCGGAGTCGCCGTCATCGAGGCTTCCGCGATGGGGCTTGCTGTCGTCGCGAGCCGAATCGGTGGTCTCCCAGAAGCGGTGGAAGACGGAAAAACGGGCTGGCTTATTTCTTCGGAAGACCGCGAAGCACTCGTTCATGCTTTGAAAACCCTGGTATGCAATGCGGAATTAAGGCAACAACTGGGGCAGGCAGGTGCGGCTTGGGTGAGAGAGAAGTATGACTGGGAAGAAAACCTCTCAATGATGGAAGATTTGTATTATCGGTGCTCCTCAAGAAAATAAAGGACGGCATCCCCATCTCTCCCATGGACCAAGTTTTCTGGGCATCCTATTATGATGATTCAACTCCGGGCAGGTGAATAACTCAAAAATTCATGCAGACTGTCTTTCCAGCTTCCCAAGGAATTTTGCCCCAGAAAGGACAGAAGCTTTTTATTTGAAAGCACACAAAATTTCGGCCGACGCGCCGCCAGTTGAAGTTCTTCTGATTTTCGAGGGATCAAACGAGTCGCAAAATGCAGCTCACGGCAGGCAAACTCAAAAATTTCCGCCCATGTGGCGTAATCATCATACGAAAAATGGAACAACCCGCGAGCCTCCTTTTCGATGAGCCTAATAAGATAATCCGCGATATCCTTGGTCCAGGTGGGTGCACCAAACTGATCGGATGCCGGAGTGAAGACGTCTTTATTCCTTAAGATCGTAAAACGATCCTTTCTCGCTCCATAAAGCCACTGCACCCGCAACACCAGAGAGCGTCTGCTTTTTAACACCTCTTTCTCTCCCACCCATTTGGTCTCCGCATAATAGTTCAGGGGGTGAGGAAGATCTTCCTCGCTCCAAGGCTTGTTTCCGCTCCCATCAAAAACCTGATCCGTGCTGAAATGAATCAGTCGCGTACCCGCTTCCTCGCAGGCCAAGGCCAGGTTCCGAGGCCCTGTCGCATTAATGGCAAACGCCTTCTCTCGCTCGCTCTCCGCGCCATCCACGTTAGTGTACGCCGCCGCATTGATCACTACCGATGGGTGCAGTTCCTTCAACATACGATGAACTTGTTCGAGATTCGTAATGTCCATTTCCGCATGTGAAAGAGGCCTGAGATCGAAGGAGCGCTGTCTTTCAAAAGCTTGAACCAGCTCCCATCCCAGCATGCCCTGCGAACCGGTAATAGCGATGAGTTTTTTCAATCGACCCGGAAAGGAGTTTTCGAATCGCTCTCATGCCGGATCTCGTCGACAGGAGATTTTTTACCCTGTCCCATGTAGAGACGATTCGGAAAGTTGTGCACAATCGCGGAAGCCCCGCTCACGTTCTTATAAGCATGCACTACCCCTGGAGGAACCAGCACCCGGAGGGGGTGATCCTCGCCACCAAAAAAAACATGCTTGTGCAGGTACGTGGAAGACTCCTTTCGATTGTCCCATAGCCAAATCTTGAAGTTCCCAGGCCCCATAAAAATGAAAAGATCCGATTGTTCGTCATGCTCATGGGGACCCCGAACCACCCCCGGCAATGTCATCGAGGTGTAGGCCATCACGGGAAAATACTCTCTTTCAACGTCGTCTTGCCGAAAGGTTTCCGCAAGCCACCCTCTGTCATCAATAAATTTACGGATAGAGACAATCGCGACACCTTGAATTGAGCCATTTTTAAATTCCATTGATCTCCGCCATCAAGTTATTTGCGTATCTCAGCGACTCAAATGTCCCCGCATCAGTCCACTCACCATTTAAGATGTCAAAACCCATCGTTCCTTTTCTGATATACGCGTTGTTCACATCGGTAATTTCGAGCTCGCCCCGCCCGCTCGGCTTTAGGTTCCGAATAAGGTCAAAGATGGTCCCATCGTAAAAATAAATTCCCGTGACGGCATAAGTGCTTTTAGGGCGCTTGGGCTTTTCTTCAATTCCGAGCACCTTTCCGCCGGAAACCTCCGCGACACCGAAGCGGCTGGGATCAGAAACTTCTTTCAAAAGGATTCGCGCCCCGCTCTTTTGTTCATGAAAAGAAGCGGCATAGGGTCCCAATTCATCGAGAAAAATATTATCTCCCAGGATCACTGCCATCTTGGAATCCGAACAAACGTTTTCCACCAGTCCCAATGCTTGTGCAATGCCTCCCGGCTCATCCTGCACCTTGTAAGTGAATCGGCACCCGTAATCTTTGCCCGACCCGAGCAAGGTCACCACATCGCCCATGTGCTCCACTCCCGTGACTATGGTGATGTCTCCAATTCCGGCCTTTACCAGCTTTTCCACGGGGTGAAAAATCATCGGTTTCTTGCCGACGGGCAGAAGATGTTTATTGGTAACCTTTGTCAGGGGAAAAAGCCTGGAGCCTGTTCCGCCGGCGAGAATGACTCCTTTCATCTACTGGCTCCTCCCGCGGCAGTGAATTTAGCGCGATAATTAGCCTCGTAATACTTGAAATAATCCTCCCCTCTCACCTTTTGCCACCACGCCTTATTCCGGAGATACCAATCAACGGTCTTCTTCAATCCGTCCTCGAACATGACGTTGGGCTTCCATTGAAGCTCCAGCCGGATTTTTGAAGAATCCAGCCCATACCGACGATCGTGTGCGGGTCGATCTCCCACAAAACGAATCAAAGAATGGGGTTTCTCCAAAAGATCCAGCACCAGCTTTATCACATCAATGTTTTGACGTTCAACGGAGGCACCGACGTTATAAATCTCACCCGGACGTCCTTTCTCCACCACGAGATCAATCGCCCGACAATGATCTTCAACATAAATCCAATCACGCACCTGTTTCCCATCGCCATAGACGGGAACTGGGTGGTTTTCCAACGCATTAGCAATCACCAAG
>Ga0187892_10006706_pt1 | contig 16928 bp, 9 predicted proteins | sample MA1701073metaG_FD_139345 | JGI IMG/M metagenome (GOLD analysis project Ga0187892, IMG submission 139345) | Bio-ooze microbial communities from a basaltic lava cave in the Kipuka Kanohina Cave System on the Island of Hawaii, USA - MA170107-3 metaG ... | reverse complement strand
CGGCTCGCGCCCGGGCTCGGCGCACTCGAACCGACGCGGCGCTTCGGTGAGCCCGCCATTGCCCCGACACGGCCCCAGTGGTGGTCCAGCGTAGAGGCGTCCTCCCGTGGTACGCTCTCCCCGCCCGGTGAATGACGCGTGGCGGTGCCAAGCCTCAGCGAACACTCGATCGATCGCGATCGCGTCGGCGGGGTCACGCCAGTCTCGTCAGCGAGTGAGGAGCGATCGGTCGCCATCGCGATCGGAGGGTGCCGCCGCACCGCTCTTACCCAGCGTGGCACGCAGCACTGTAACGGCAGCTCGCCGACTCAGGAGGTCGTGCCACAACTGATTGCGATAGTTGCGCAGGCAACTGTAGCAGGATGTCTCCTCGCCGCACTCGCACTCACTCACGAGGGTGTGGGCTGTTTCGAAGAGCTTCACGAGCTGATCCCCGATGCGGTGTGCATTGCCTGCGCCGCCGGGAACGGCATCGAACAGGACAAAGGCTGGCGTTCCGCCTGCTGCCGAATAATGCAGCGTTCCATCAATATCCTCGCGCTCAACTCCTATTTCGCGCGTGGCTTCGAGCAGGGCGTAAAGCGTACTTCTCGCCTGAGCCGCGGTCATAGGGACGGAAACAGCGATCTCCATGGTGTCCGTGAGAAACTCATGACCAAGGTGGCGATGAAATAGCGTTCCCCTACACTTCCGCCCGGGCACGCGCGCGTCGTCGTGCTCCGCTTGTCGAGTGGGAGCTTTAGCCCCTGGCGCGCGCTGCGGCGCTGGCTCGCCGTACCCGCACCACTCGCAAATCCGGAATCCACGACCATGCGGACCTGTGTTGATCACAGTAATGCGTCCATGGCGGCTGATGCGATAGCCCACTGACACTTCCGTGCTCAAGTCGGGAACCGTGATCCAGGCAGGCGTGAAATCCTTGTATGAGCCGAAGAACGTCTCCACGTGAGCGAGGCGTGCAGGGCGACTCTCACCGACCGCGCGTTTCGACCGCCGCCCGATGAAGCCAAAGATCGGCATGACAAACGTGCCCTGGTGTGGCGAGCGCCTCGTCGATCCACACACGGAGCATGTGGGTTCAACTTTCTCGAGGCCGTGCCGGAAGGAAGCACAATCAGGGCAGACGATCCACTCGTATTTCGGCCACGCACGATCCTTTCGAACAGCGAGCCCGACGCTCTCCCAAAGCGCCTTGCCGGCCACTATCTCGCCACCTGGCGCGTACTCGGCGATGGCGAGCGAAAGGTCACGAGTGAGTTCGAGTTCGGCTGCGGCTGGGTCACCGGAACGTGCAAGGACCAGCTCCACGACGTCGATGGGAAAACCGTACTTCGGCAACACGTTCCGGGCGGCAAGGAACCCCAGCAAGTGGCGGTCGGCCAACGTCCTCTTGAGGTTCTCGTACCGTGCAGCAAGCGTGTAGTTCTCCTTCGCAACCGCATCTTGCTTTAGCTCAGCGATCAACGCAAAATCCGAAGCTACCTCGTCGTCGGCCCGCTTGAACCAACCAAAGATCGGCTCGCCAGCGGTCGTTCCGAAAAGAGCATCGACCCAGGACCACTCGCGGATTCCGAGGTCGTTCCAGATGCCCTCCGGCACCATTCGCATCAGAGCGGCTTGGAGGGTTGCCGGCCGGCTTCGAAGCCACCGCTCAAACTCGTCTGCTGGGACGGGTCCTCCTTCTTTGGGCGCGAGGAAGAACGTCGCGACCGTGCCATGCCCTCCCGTCTCGCGTTCAAAGGCTGCGAAGGCAACGGAATGGACATGGCGGCGAACAATGGCGTCGTTCTCCAAGAGGATTCTGGGCGGCGTAACCCTGCCATCGACCATGCGCTTGGGGTCCAGGAAGTACGTCAGGTCATGACTGCGGCGCTGCGCGAAGGTGGTTACAAGGGCAGCAGAATCGATGCGACGCCCCGCACGCCCCGCTCGTTGGATGTAGTTTGCCGCTGAAGGTGGAACGTTACGCAGAAGTACGGCCTGCACGTCCCCAACGTCGACACCGAGTTCGAACGTCGTTGAACATGACAGCACATTCACTCGGCCAGCGGTGAAGTTATCCTGGATGTTCGAGGCTTTGGCGGCGGTGAACTGCGCTGTGTGTTCCTCGACTGCCATGCCGATTGCGTCGAGCTCTGCGTATAGCCGTGCGTAGTGATCTGCATCAAGCACTGACGCATTCTCGACTGGCACCACGTCGCCATCGCAACGAATCGTCGGGCAGACTCCTGCAACGCTGCGCCACCAGGTCTGTCTGCAACGAGTGCACCGCTTAGGGCGCCGGAGCGAGCTTCGCGGTTCGAATGTGAACCAAGCATGAGAAAGTTGCCAAAGCGCGCCGTGCTGCTTGTCCTGATAGCCAACCAACGCGGAGGTCCAGGGAGATTGATGCCCGCTCAGGTAGCGCCAGATCTGACGCAGAACATCTGAAGGATCGGCGTCGATCTTCTTCTTGCCGAAAACGCGCTGAAGGAGGTCGAGCCGCCGGTTTGTGGCGTTCGACCCCGGCATCCAGGCAAGTACCCCGAAGGCCGACCCTTCTTCGCGGATTCCAAACCCGCGGCTTCGCGGGGCGAAGGCCTCGTCACGTATGTCGACTCCCTCGGGTACACTAACTGCACCGGAATCGCGAAGCGTCATCAGGAGCAGGATCAGCAGATCGATGACTTCCTCTGGGGTGAATCCGAGGTCGAGAAGTGGCGTTGGCGGTCCATATTGACGTGGTGTCGCAATTGAGATTTCCGCAGTCCCCGTCCCCTCGAGGTTTGTTCGGCGGTCAAAGGAAAGGATCTCCTGCATGATCCAGGTGGCGACGGTGGATCGCTTCTTGGGCCCGGATTCGTCGGGGTCGAGGACCAAGCAGTCTTCAGCTGCCTTCTGGATCGGCAGGATGAGGTCCTCCGTTCGTGCGCCTTGCCCTGCGAGCCGCTTGACCGCATCGGCAATCAGGCGGCGCCGGACTGACCTGGTGTACGTACGCTCCAAATAGGAAGAGAAGAACGCGGCGTCCTGGCGACTGTCGGCGAACGTCAATAGCTTTCGTCCCTCGCCGACCCGAAAACGCTGATCGTCATCGAGCGCGGGCGGGATGGATTGATAAAGATCCGTTGCGATGACGGCTACAGGCGCATCTGCACCGGTCTCGAAGCGGGTAACGATCTCACCCTCGCTACGGGAGGCGCAAGCGACGCAGCGATTCACCATTCCGGTGCGCTTCGACGGCTCCGCAACCGTTACCAGCTGCCGGGCGGCTGGCACATCACAGAGGCAAGCATCCATGTCGGACAGGTTTAGCGCCCCACAGCTTGGGCAGAGATACCGTATCTGGGGATCACCCGCTGTATCCGCGTCCAGAGCCGACTCATCCTCATCCTCGGCTGCCAGGGGCCGTCCGAGCAGCAGCACGCGGCGCGTGCGGGCGGACTGTGGGTGAGTCTGCCGAAGAATGGAATAGCCTCCCGTCTCCTCAACATCGCCTATGATGTACTCTGCGCGACACCGTCGGCAGACGCCAAGCTCGAAGCACGTTCCGACCCGCTGCCGAGTAAAGCAGCCGGGACACTGCTTGTGCCGCGCCAGAAGTAACCGTGGTGTGCTCGCGTCGTGGTCCGAGTGCAGGCAGACGAACGCGCCCTCGAGTGCGCGCACGAAGAAATGATAGCGCGCGGGGAGGACCGGGGCGTCGCTGGGCGATGGTCGGGCGGCAACACAGATGTCAATGAGGTCGACGAGGGCCTGCTGCCCACGTTCGGGGCATAGCTCGCGAGCAGCCTGCGCAAGCTCGACCGATCCATGTTGGAGGCGCTCCTGTAGCAGGATGACGGTTTTGTCGCGTTCGAGGATGGACGCTAGGAACTCCACCGGGTTGAGCGCGAGCTGATCGGTTCCCACCGGGAGATCGCTGGTCGCGACAATAGCAGCAAGGTGCTCGGTCGAAGTGTCGGCGTCCGAACGATACGCGGCGCGCAAATCGGCGAATGTTCTCTCAGGCAGGGTATGGGAAGCGGCGTTTCGCACGAGCGGCAGTAGCTTCCCTTCGATGATGTCCTGGCGCTCAGGGTCATCCTCGACCCATTCGAAGGGTTCGTCGAAAAGGGACTGCGCGAATTCCAGTAACGGCGAGTAATCTGCGCGGCCGCGGCCGAGCGTAGCACTTGTTGCGAAACACTGCAGCCGTCCGCGCTCGCTGTGTAGTACGCGGTCCTTCACGCGGCGCAGTAGCATCGCGATCTCGGTCCCCTGCGCCCCCGAGTAGACGTGAGCCTCATCGACCACGATGAACCGCCAGGTACTTTCGTGCGGTTGGTCGAAAAGTGGGCTATCGTCAGGTCTTAGGAGCAGGTACTCCAACATCGCGTAGTTCGTGAGCAGGATGTGTGGTGGCTGCTGCTGCATCTCCTCGCGACTGAGAAGTTCGTTTGGGACGCGCGGCTCGTGGGGATACCGTTGGCGGAAATCAGATTCGGCCTGCCGTCTGTCGCGCGCCGTTTCACCAACGTACCGGCCGAATGTGATGGCCGGAAACGGGGCGAGGAGACGTCTGAGGCGCTTTACCTGGTCATTTGCAAGCGCGTTCATCGGGTAAAGCAACAGCGCCCTGACGCCGGGCTTCCGGAGGGAGCCAGCTTGCGCCTCACGCAGAAGGTGATTGAGAATCGGAATGAGAAAGCACTCGGTCTTGCCTGAACCCGTGCCAGACGCGATCACGAGATTCCTGCGATGGCCGATGGCCTTGCGGATAGCGGCCTCTTGATGCCAATGGAGCAGACGGTCGAGTGGCAAACTGGCCGGGTCCAGCGCAGTGAGCCCATTGGCCACGACGCCTTCGGTAAGGAGATCGGCGAGCGAGGCGCCGGCCTGGAACGGCGGAGATGCTTGAAGCAGCGGACCACGTGTGAGCGGGAATCGCTCCCTGAGCGCTGTTTCGAATTCTATCCGCAAATCCTGGCGGCGGGGGGCATACGTTGAGATGAGGTAATCGCGGTAGCGTTCGCCGATGCGACGTGTGGCCGGGAGCGGATCGAGGCTGAGAGTCTTCATTGGTCCACGGATGAAGATGACTCGGCTGGACGTTCCTCGTGGAGCCCTGCAACGACTCCAATCGCGTGAACGTGCACAGCCGCCAGCACAAGCGAGCGAGCGACGATCGCGGCACACGAAGGGATGAGCTTTTGAAGTGCCTCCGCAGCTTGGCGCGCTTGCGGCGTTCGCGCCATGACGTGAAGGGCACACGCATGAACGGTCTCGGGTAATGCGGCCTCGGGATGTCGTTCAAGCACGGGGGTTGGAATTCGGGCTTGGGCGAAGGTTTCAACTGCTCGCGGCGCCAATGTAGTTGGCACCTCGCGTGCGAGGTGCCAACTCTGGTCGAGCCAACGCGGGACGGATATCGCATGCGAGCGGCAGGCGGCAATCCACTCGAGGTGCACCAGGGCCTGGTTGTCGAGGTCGAGAGGACGTATTGGCAAGAGACCGCTCACCCGGCGAATCGCCTCAAGTTGCTCGAGGGGGAGCTGAAGTACCATTACGAGCTCGTTGACCCCAGGAACGATCGGTCGCCGGGCGGCCTCCGGCAGCGTACAGCCGATGCAGTTCTCTATCCGATCACGAACGGCGCCTTCGTCGGCGTGAGGCAAATCCATCGCGGCCGCCAAGGGACTGCAGAGATCCCACAGCCGCTCCGCCGAGTCGTCAGTGTTGTCGAGTGTTCGTTGGGGAACGAGCTTCGGCATCAGGTCGAGGGCGACCGTCAGAAGTGGCACGTCGTTGTTGCGTCTCAGGCTGGCAGCCTGGATGAAACCGCGCGTGAGAGCGGATGAATGAGGGCAGAGTAGTTGTCCGATCCCGTCTGCCGCGGCAACTAACGAATTCCTGCCGATCTGGTGTGCGTGGCCGAGCGCGAGTGCTTCCACTGCTGCTGGAACCAGTTGCTCCGCTTCTTCGTCAGTCAATTCGCGGCGAACAACGCCCATTTCGTATGCACATGCCAGTACAGCTTCGGCATCGTCATCGGGCAAAGAGCGCAGCCAGTGTTGGAGCTCAGCAGTGGTGCCGATGTATACGTCAGCCGCTCCGGCGGAGCGTGGCTTCGGTCTGGTCGGCGCGATCCAAGCATCATCGACCGCGATCTCGGCGAGGTACGGTCCGGGCGGCAGTTCGTCGACAGGACGCAGGATGGTCGCCTCGGTGGAGTCATCCTCGACGCTTTCTGTGATCGGCGCGCGCCATGGGAACGCCAAAGACCAAAGACGCGCGACGCGGTTGGGGAACGCACGACCCTGCTCGAACTGGAGGTACACCATGTTGTACGCGGGCATCTGCCGACAACGTGCCCGCAAGTTCGTGACGCCCAGATCGGAACGCACCTCGGCGAGAGCCGTACCGCAGCCATCGACGAGGAGGCGAAACCGGAGCAATGGATGGGTGGCGGTGCGGAGCGTGTCGGCGAAGTGGCGTAGGTCAAACGCCCAGCGCCCATCCGGCCCTGCGGTGCGAGCCGATTCCTCCTGAAGAAGGTCGTTGCCGTGACAGAGCTGCAATGTCACGAAACGGTTGCACCTCAGGCGAATGATCATCAGCGCCGTCTGCTCATCGAGGATCTCATGCGCTGACAAGCGAACAAGGCTTTGACCGAGGATGCCTCGTTCGCCCTTGCCTATAGCCACTGCCCAAGAGAGTAAGGGTACGGCAATCTGGATCGTGCGAGTCGTTCCATCGGCGCAGGCGACAGCGCACGCTACTGTGTCAGCTCCTTTCTGCAGATGAACGGTGGTAGGAGACATAGCAGATGTCCGGATGCTCACAGCCTCCGGCGGCATTCCCGGCAGAAGTATCTTGTGCGGCCGCTGAATCTCGAGACCTGGAACAAGCAGGAAGCTGGCTCTTACGTCGGACCCGAGGGGGCCGCGGATATAGACCTTGATGTTGCCTGCTGCATCGTCGCCGACGGCGCGACTCAATGGCTGGCCAGATAGCGCGAACAGCTGCTGCCCATCGAGAGCGACAAGCCGCCCATCGATCTCCATTCGCGCCAACCAGCGGTGCGCAGAATCGACGGACGCAACGCCTGCAATTCGGAGCTTCGGCAACTCAGCGAATACCGGCAGACCGTGCGCGGAAAGGACGCCAGGGAGCGCGTCACCGATGAGCTGGATGTCAGCGCCATGCACATGCACCCACAGCTGCCGCCCTCCCTTACGCCCGTCGCTCTCGTGTTTCAGAATGAGACGGCTGACGTCCGTAAGATTGTAGGCGCGCAGTTCGAACCCACTCCAGGCGCCGGCAAGTGGGGGTGCAACCTCTGTGGGGCGAAGGTCAACCGGATCGAGGCTACCACGCGCCGCAGCAACCTCGGTTCCCTGCCGTATCAGGAGCCAGACGTGCGGTGAACGCAGGCGACATGGGTCCGCGATCAGGCGCCCGTCACGCGTGTCGAATACCAATGCGCCTGACTCGCTGAGTCCAGCAAATGGGAATACGCGCGATTGATCGCCGTTGGGGAGGAACAGCTCAGCGTTCCATGCAAGTGCTGGTCTGAGCGGCATAATGCGATCCTCCGGGGAACACCGATATCGGGAAGCCATCTCGCCGGCGATGACATTCCAGTAGTTACCGATGAAGTCGGTAGAAACCGCCGGCAAAACCATGAGTGGGCCAGCCGCACCGTACGGATCGATCACGACAGCGGGCCGCGGAATTACGCTGCCGATTCGGGCAGCTGCAGATCGCTTGGCCTGGTCGTCGAGACTCGCATACGCCGCGCACACGTATGACGGCAGACCGAACCTGTCGGGGTCGATGTCACGTGTGCCCGGTGGGCATTCGCGCACGAGGTCGATGCAGCGCTCCAACAGGTCGGAGCTTACGGATCCTCCGTTGAGAAGGAATCGCTCGACTGGCTTGTCGGTCGTGGAGAATCGAGAGCGTGAGCCGCGCCAACGGGCTAGGACATCCGCAGCATCGATTCCACCGCGCCGGAGCTCGTCGAGGAGTACGCGGAAGAAGTCACCCAGGCTATGGATGGGGATTCCACCGTGCGCAAGGATGGGCGCTACGTAGCGAAGAGCGCCCTCACGTACGAGTTGATCCAAGGTCTCGAGCCGGAGCGCGCGGATGCTCCGCTCGAACGCAGGGCCGAGCACGTGTTGCGAGAGTCCGTCGACCTCAAGGTTTCCCCAGAACTGACCAGATCGATATCGGAACAGACCCTCGCCTACCAAGTATGCAACCGTGATCGCAGGGGCAAAGATCGTCAGCTCGTTAGCGTCTGACGCAATGCCACGGCCTCGCAGGTTCCACATACCATGAACCAGCCGAGACCGAAGCGCTTCGTCGAAGTTCAGTTCGCAAACGAGTCGCCGGCCGCGCAGACGCTCTCGCAGCTCTTGTTCGAGCGCGACGGTCGCCTCGCCCATCCGTGCAAGGCCGCCGAGGGGTCTGTCAGTGTCCAGCCACATCGCGGGACTCCGTCGATGACTGCAAAAAACCGAGCGTCGTTTCGAACCCGAGGCGGGAAAGCTCGTCACCGGCGCGGGCCATTGGGGCGCGCTGCCTCGCACGACCAGCGTCGCATTTCACCTCTCTGAAAGCGCCTCAGGGTCGATGGGTCTTTGATTGATAACAACCGCGCGTGAACCTGGGTGCATGCGGTCGAGAAACACGGCAACGTTCTCACCCTCACCGGTCGCGGATCGATATCGGATCGCTTCATAGCCGGCGCGTCGCGCAACGGAAGCGATCTCCTGGCACGATGTGTAATCGTCCCATGTGATCGCGGTGGCGTGGATGCCCCATTCGTCGCGGACTGCCGCGTCGGTCAGGTCGAGGACTTTTGCGAGGTGGAGGTCCACCGTGAGCAGGTCGCGAGGCATCAGTTGCGACAGCGACACGCCCGCACGCGAAGCACGCCGGACAAGCTCCCTCTGCGCCGTCTCCGGATCCAACGAGAGATATACTGCACCGAACTCGCCCTTCAGATGAAATCGCCCGGGCTCCGCCGTCCTCGCCGTTGCGGCAACCGTCATTGCCAAATCTGCATGCGCAGGTCGTGTGTGCCGGTACGCCAGCCCGCGGAAGGAAACACCCTCCGTCAGGTCGACATCCCTGAATTAAGCGCGTAAAGCAGGCCGGTCAGCACTTCCAACCTGCCTTCGCTGATGAGGTGGATTGGCCGACGGCCCTTGAGGGCTGGAACCTCGGTTTCAAGCCAGTGCTGAGCGTCCTGTGGTCGACGAAACGTCTCCTTGAGTTCCATCAAGAACTCCTCGAGCGCCTCGAGTCGTGCAGCGAACACGGGGGACGGTTCACCGCCGCTCCGCCAGCGATGCAACGTGCTCTCGTCCGCCTTGATCGCCTCGGCGAGCTTCTGATAGGAGAGGCCAAGGTACTCGTGGGCGCTCTCGATCGCTCTGACATGCGGGCTCAGTACTGCCATGATCCTTCCTCGAAACCTCCCACAACCTAGTCCGAGGGACTTGCATTTGCAAGTGCTGGGCCCAGCGGGCCGAGTGTCGGGTGGCTGGACCGCCCCCGATCTCCAAGTACCAAACGAAGTACCAACACCCACCAGCGCCAGCCAGCGCCCACCAGCGCTCCGATGCCGTAAGTCGTTGTTTTTTCGAGGGAATCAGCGTCGGTCCGACGCTCTGGTGTGGCCTTTTAAGCCCAAGGTCGTGGGTTCGATCCCAACCCGGCCTATTTGCAAAGCGTTCTGCCTCGGTTTCTTACCGGTTGGCATCTCTCGGCGTCCAACGCGCGTTCTCGCCTGGGTAGCGGTAGCGTACTCCATTGGACCTTTGGCAATCACCGAGCGTGTGCGCCGTCCGCTTGAACGATTCGGTATCAAGACCGGAGCCTGGTGCCGTATGAGGAGATGGATGGCCTGACCGCAGCGGGCTACTCAGTCCGATTCAGATACCCTCGGCGGCCTGGGCAGTACGAGCCGCTCGGGTCAACCTTGTGCCGTCGAAGTAACGGATCGTTGCGTTGATGGCGAAACTCCCGCTGACAGGCAGGGCAGACAAACACGTAGATCGGGCCGCTCGGTCGGGCGCGACCTGGGTTGCGCCGGATTGCGCGATGGACGCGCGGTGCAGAAGTCGGAATCGATGTATCGACTGCGCCGGAAGCCGAGCACTCGACGAGGTATCTGGGGGAGAACGTGCGATTGGTTGTCGAAAGCTGCGTGATCTTCGCCACGTCGAACGCCTTGATCTGCATCGATTCCAGCTCCCAGCCGTAGAGCAATAGGTTGTCGCGGTTCGAACGGCGCAGCGAGTAGGGTTCGAGCGTCCTGATCTTACCACCATATACGAACTGGATCAGGAGTCGGTTGGAGCCCGCGAAGCGCACCGATTCGAGCGGTATCTCGGTTCGCCAGAGAACTGCCGACCCGGGGGCGACGATCGTCTCAGTGGCACGCGCAGGAATCGGAGGTGGCCCGCCGATCACTGCGACAGGCATCGGATCAACCCAGAGGATCGCGTCCGCAAGGCGAACGAGCATGCCCTGCATGGGTGGGAGTTGGGGCAGCTGATGCGCGAGCATGTTTGCCCACTCCGCAGCCACCTCTTCGGCGTCCTCTACCACGGCGACGATCCCGTGAGCAGACGGCACTTCCAATTTTGTCGCCGCGCACTTTTCAACGAACACGTCGCGAGCGTGTTCCAGATTGATGCCGCGACTCTCGTTCTCCAGGATGAAAACAACGTCGTACAGATCGCGCGGTCGTGAACGTTCGTAAAGCGCTCTGGTCTTCTCCGCGATCAGCTCCTCGATCGAGTACGTTTGAACAAGAACATCGGCTGGCAACGCATCCGGATAGGGGTGCTGTATGCGTCGCAGGACGGGCTCGTCGATGACAGGTTCATGCTGCGTCAGATCGAAAAGCACACGCGGCCACCCGGGAAACTCGAGTGGGCCACGATAACCAATCTTCCCCTCGAACGTCGTCCGCCTGAGCTTGTCGACACGCGCGCGGATGCCGATGCCGTCCATGTCGAACCGGATCCCGCTCAGCTCGCTGGTGATATCCGCCACCTCGCGGAGGACGTCGCGTAGCGGGTCCTCCGAGTAAAGACCATCGGGGAGGATCGAGAAATCGAGATCTTCCGAGAAACGGTACGTCTCGAAGAAACACTTCTTGACGCACGTGCCGCCCTTGAGCACCCAGGTTTGCGAGGTTTCCGCGTGCTGAGCGATGGCCGCGAGAAGCCACCCGAGCACGTAGTCCTTCTCGACAACTTCCGGTCGGAGTTGCCACTCACGCGCGCGCTCGAGGATATCCTGCTTGCGGATCACGCTGTGCCCGGCGCGCCCGCGCCGTGGCGCCTCGCGTGTGGACTCGTGTTGACCCAAAGCCCCCAGCGGGAATTCATTGATCCACGACGGCGGACTGCAGGGTCGAGTTTGATGACGCCCGTGCTCCGCATGGCGTGCGCACCATCCCGAAGGCCATTGGCCTCTGGCCAGTGTTGCTCCGTGAGATAGCCGATTCGCTTCGCGCCTGCGCCTGTCCCTGAATGTTTCAGCTCCCTGAGAAGCTCGATGGCATCGCCGCTTTCGGTAAAGGCGGTGAATACATCCTGCAGATGACGAAACCCGCCAAGCCAACTCGGGTCGATCGCCCCGTCGACCAGCGTCCGTTCCTTGCCGGAAACCAGCACACGCGACGCGCCCCGCCAAATCGATGTCAGATTCCTGACCCGATCCGCCTTCACGCGTACCAGCTTGAACGTCGCTCCGAGGTACGTTAGCGACCGTGCTCGAATGTTCGCGGCCGTCGCCACGAACGTGGATCTGAAGAGCTGCTCGGTAAGCCCCCAATGTTCGGCTGCGCTCCACCCGCCGATGTAGCACGGCTCGAACATCACGGCGGCGAGTAGCCAGGGATCTTCGACGGTGGTCGCGCGTCCTGAGGCCGCTTCCAAGGGCACCACCAGGTAGTAGCCACGCCGCAGGCGTGTCAGCCACCCGGCCGCAGTCAACGCCGCAAGTCGACGCGCACCGGCGCGCCGCGACACACCGAGCGCGACTGACGCGTCGGCACTGGAGATCACGCCGCCGGAAGCGGCCCGCGCCAACTTCGCCACCTCCGCCTTGGCGTTGCCGTGCGCCGCTGGTCCCTCGGTTGGCATGGGAAAGTATATCATGAGTGTAGTTGACCCGCAATATATGAGCTAATTGCACTCCAGCTATACGTGTTTGTTCGAGCCGTCCGAACTCTCCCCTTGACGTCCGAAAGGTGGGAAGCGTACCTTCCTTTCGGACATCGAAAGGGGAGGCCGTGACCGCCGAAAAGACCGATGTGTTGCAAGGAACGCTGGACCTGCTGGTGCTCCACGCACTGCAGCTGCAACCGATGCACGGGTGGGGCATCACCGAGCGCATCGAGCAGTGGTCGGAAAGCGTGCTGCAGCTGGGGCAGGGTTCGTTGTATCCGGCGCTCTATCGGCTGGAACGGCAGGGTCTCATCCGGTCGGAATGGCGAGTGACGGAGAACCAGCGGCGCGCGCGGTATTACTCGCTCACGCGACGGGGGCGGCAGCAGTGCAGCGTAGAAGTTGCGCGATGGCAGCGGATGTCGCGCGCGATCAACCGCGTGCTCGAGGCGACCCTGGGGCGCACAGGCGAATCATGATTCGGTGGATGGAGTTTTGGCGGCGTTTCCGCTTGCTGGGCCGTCGCAAGGCGGTGGAGAAAGGGCTGCGCGAGGAGATCGAATTTCACATTGATCGCCAGGTCGAGAAGAACTTGCGGGCGGGTTTGTCGCCGGCGGAGGCGAGGCATCAGGCGATGCTGCGTTTTGGGAGTGTGGAGTTTGTGAAGGAGCGAACGCGCGACGAGTTCCGTCTTGTCTCGATCGAAGATGTTGCGCGCGACTTTCGTGTTGGCGGGCGCGCGCTGGCTCGCGCGCCCGGGTTTACGATCGCAGCGACGCTGACGCTCGCGCTCGGCATAGGCGCCACGACAGCGGTGTTCAGTGTGGTGAACGGGGTGCTACTGCGACCGTTGCCGTATCCGGAGCAGGAGCGGCTGATCGAGCTGGTGCACGAAGCTCCCGGGCTGGGGATCGATGAGTTGCTGTCGTCACCGGCGATGTATTTTGGCTATCGCGACCACAGTCGGACGTTCGAGGCGGTAGGTCTGTGGGACTGGGACGGCTCGCCAGTCACGGTGACCGGGTCCGGCGTGCCGGAGTCCGTCGCGAGCGTGGAGGTCACGCATGAAGTTCTGGCCATGCTGGGAGCGAATCCGATCGTGGGCCGGGGCTTCAATGAGTCCGATGACCTGGCGGAAAGCGCGCCGACCGTCCTCATCTCGTTCGCGTACTGGCAGCGTCATTTCGGCGGAGCCGACGCGGTGGGTCAGACGCTGGTGGTGGACGGCATTGCGCGGGAAGTGATCGGTGTGCTGCCGCGATGGTTTCGATTCTTCGATTACCCCGCGGACGTTTTCTATCCGCTGCGTCCCATTCGGTCGGAGTCGGTGTTTCCCTCCGGTGACGGCCGCGGTATTGCGCGCCTGAAGCCGGGTGTGACGCTGGGTAACGCGAACGCGGACGCGACGCGTGTGATACCGCTGGTGAACGAGGAGTACGGTCGGCCTGGAGCACTCGAGCAGACGCAGTTTGGACCGAAGCTGCGCTGGCTCAAGGACGCGGTCATCGGCGATGTGGGCGACGCGTTGTGGCTGGTAATGGGCACGATCGGCCTGTTGTTGCTGATTGCGTGCGCGAATGTGGCGAACCTGGTGCTCGTGCGGACGCAGACGCGGCGATCAGAACTGGCAACGCGGACCGCTCTCGGCGCCGGCTGGGCGGCCATTGCGCGTGTCGTGTTCGTGGAGTGCGCCATCCTGGGGCTGCTGGGTGGGACGGTCGGTGTGGCTTTCGCGTATGCCAGCCTCCCGCTCCTTGTCTCGCTCGGTGCGGCCGATCTGCCTCAGATCATGACGGTCACCGTGGATGGCGCTGTGCTGCTGGTCGCCGCCGGCCTCTCGGTCCTGGCGACCCTCGGGTTCGGGCTCATCGGGCTGTTCCATTTCGTACCGCCCGGCGTCCAGCTCGCCGAGCCGCAACGTGGCGGCGCGCGATGGTCGACTGAAGGGCATGGCGGTGGCAGGCTGCGCAGCGTTCTGCTCGCCTCACAGGTCGCGCTTACCCTGGTGCTGCTGGTTGGCGCCGGTCTGATGATTCGGACCGTTGCATCATTGCGGAAGGTCGATTCCGGATTCCGCGATCCGGCCAGCATTCAGACGTTTCAGCTTTCGATCCCGGCAGTGCTCGTGCCGGATCCTGCGCAGACGATCCGCGTGCAGCATGAGATCGTGGATCGGCTGGCGGCGCTTGCGGGCGTCGAGTCAGCGGGCTTCTCGAGTTCCACTGATGGGCTTCCATTGGACGGCGATGGCAAGTCGACCGCAATCTTCATCGAGGGAAAACTGCCCGCCGATGGTGCAGCTATCCGGGAGATCCAGTTCGTATCCCCGGGTTTCTTCGAGACGCTCGGCACGCCGCTGATCGCGGGCCGGACATTCGACTGGAATGACGTCGATCGTCGCGACGTCGTGCTGGTTTCCGAGAACATGGCTCGCGCGGAGTGGGGTTCGGCCAACGCGGCCATCGGAAAGCGCATCGCTGCGGCCTCATCCGGCCCATGGTTTGACGTGGTAGGGGTGGTGAAGGATGTTCACCACGAGGGACTGGACCTGCCGGCACCGGCAATGGTCATCTCTCCGGCTCGCGCGGACTACATCGCGTCGTTTGTAGTCCGCAGCGAGCGCGCCGGAACGACCACGTTCCTGCAAGAACTTCGGAACGCCGTGTGGTCGGTCAATGCGAGCCTCAACCCGGCCGGTATGCGCACGCTGGGCGAAATGGTCGATCGTTCCATCGCACGGACGTCGATGACCCTGCAGCTGCTCGCGATCACCGGCACGATTGCGCTGTTACTCGGAATCGTCGGCGTCTACGGCATGGTCAGCTACGGGATCTCGCAGCGTCGTCGCGAAATGGGCATCCGCCTCGCCATTGGCGCGCGATCCGATGAGGTGCGCCGTATGTTCGTGCGACGCGCTCTGGTTCCAGTGGCCTTCGGCGTCGCGGTCGGGCTGGCGGCCGCAGCCGGCCTGACGCGGATGATGGCCTCCCAGCTGTTCGGCGTCAGTCCGCTGGACCCGCCAACGCACCTCGCCGTCATGATCATTCTCCTCCTCGCCGCCTGGCTTGCGAGCGACCTGTCGGCGCGGCGGGCGTCCGCGCTGGATCTCAGCGAGGCCCTCAGGCGAGAATAACCGACTGCTCTACTCGGCCTTCAACGCGGTGTACGGATCCGCGCGGCTGCCACGCACGGCCGGGATGGCGCTTGCCAGGACGGCGACGACGATCAGCACGCCGGTTACGGTCGCGAGCACGACGGGATCGCGCGGCGACTGGTCGAACAGGAGCGGTGCGATCCAGCGACCGGCGGCGAGAGCGATCGCGAGACCGATGGTCGACCCGGCCAGCGCGAGACCCAGCGCCTGGGCAACGACCAGTCCTGCGAGATCGCGGACGGTTCCGCCGAGCACGACGCGCACCGCCAGCTCCTGTTTCCGCTGTGCCACGGCATACGCGATCACGCTGTAGAGTCCGAGTCCCGCCAGCAGGAGCGCGAGCAGGCCGAACGCGGTGAACATGGTTGCGCCCATGCCCCACGAACGCGTCTCGTCCTCGATGTTCTCGGCGAGACGCGTCACGGTCACGTAGGACGCACCGGGCATCTCCTCCTGCAGCCGCCGGCGCAGCGGCTCGATGAACCGTCGCGCATCGCCCGGCGTACGTACGAACAGGCCGCCTTCCTGCGGCCGCATCTGCGCTGCCGGCAGGTAGTAGTAGAAGGTTCGCGTTTCGGGGCCGAGACTCTGCGTGTGTATGTCCTCTGCAACGCCGATGACGCGCCGGCAGGGCAGTGTCTCCGGCGGGCGGAACGGTGTCCGGTCCTGCACCCGCACACATTTCCCGAGAGGATCGTCGCCGGGCCATAGAACCGCGGCCATCGAGGCACCGACGACGAGTACGGGCCGCGCGCTCGCGATGTCTTCGTTCTCGAACCCGCGGCCCCGAAGGATTCGCGTGCCCATCGTCGCGAAGTAATCCGGCGACACCGCGTTCAGATCGAAGCGGCCGAACGCGCGCACGGAGTCGATTCCCTCGGCGTGGATCGGCCAGTTCGTCATGCCCGCAAAGGGTACCGCGAGCTGGAAGCTGGCGTGTTCGATCTGTGGCAAGCTCAACGCGGCGGCGAGCAGTCGCTCGCGGAGCGCGACTGTCTGCGCGCTGTCGAGCCTCACGCCACGCATCGCGGTTTCGACGACGAGCACGGAGTCGGCGTCGAAGCCGAGGCGAACATCGCGGACATTGCCCAGGCTGCGCACGAAGAGGCCTGCGCCCACGAGCAGCACGACCGAGAGCGCGCCCTGCAGCACGATCAGCGCGACGCGCGCGCTGGAGCGCGGGACCACGCCCGCGCGCGTGCCCGACCGCAGATCCTCCGTGGGGGCGAGCCGCCTCGCCTGCAGGACAGGCAGGATTCCCGTGAACACGCCCACGGCCAGCGAGACGATGCCGATGAACACGAGCGTTCGCGCATCGGTCGCGATCGCGGCCGGCTCGGTGCCGGGCAGGAAGGATGCACGCAGGATCGCGCTCAGCCAGACCGCGACGGCGATGGCGGGCACGCTCCCCGCCACCGCGAGCAGCGTGCTTTCCGTCAGCACCTGCATCACCAGGCGTGAGCGGCTGACACCCAGCGCAATGCGCACGGCGATCTCGCGACGCCTCGCCAGTGCACGGGCGAGAAGCAGGCCGGCAACGTTCGCGCACGAGATGAGCAGCACCATGATCGAGACGCCGGCGAGCCAGGCCGGCACCCTAGCGATGTTCGACCGCT
>Ga0187892_10006705_pt1 | contig 16930 bp, 13 predicted proteins | sample MA1701073metaG_FD_139345 | JGI IMG/M metagenome (GOLD analysis project Ga0187892, IMG submission 139345) | Bio-ooze microbial communities from a basaltic lava cave in the Kipuka Kanohina Cave System on the Island of Hawaii, USA - MA170107-3 metaG ... | reverse complement strand
TCGGCGACGGCCTCACCGAAGGCGAGCTGCTGGCGCTCGGCAAGGACGTCGGCATCCCGGATCGGTACCTGAAACAGGCGCTCCTCGAAGAGCGCACGCGCCTGACCGAGGACGCCGCTCCACGCGGGTGGACGCTCGGGGGACCACGCCGGATCGCCGCCCATCGCGTGGTGCCCGGCGAGCGCGGGGCGGTCGAGCGCGCCCTGTCCTTGTGGATGGAGGATCAGGAGCTGTTGCGCGTGAAGCGGCGATACCCCGACCGCACGACGTGGGAGCCCCAGGTCGGCTTCATGGCGTCGATGCAGCGCGGGTTCAAGGCGGGCGGAAAGACCTACGCCCTCACGCGGGCGACGGAAGTCTCCGGTCAGGTGATGCCACTCGAAAGCGGGTTCTGTCACGTTCAGCTCGTGGCCGACGTCCGCAACCTCCGACAGGCGCGGATCGGCGGCGCCGCCGGGCTGGTCGCCGCGGGAGCCACCGGGACCGGCGTCGCCGTCGCTCTCGGCATACTGCTCCCGATCGCCGTCCTGCCCGCCGCCCTGTTCTCGCTGGGGGCGCTCTCCGTGCTCGCCGGCCACCGTCCTCAGAGCGAGCGAATCCAGGTGGGGCTCGAGCAGGTGCTGGACCGGCTGGAGCGGGGGGAAATCCGGCCCGAGCACGCGCTGCCCGGCCCGCGGGCGAGCGCGTTTCTGCGCATCGCCGACGAGATTCGCAAACAATTCCAGTCTTGAGAGAGGGCCATGTCCGACATCACGCGCGTGGGGGTGCTGGGGAGCGGCCTGATGGGCAGCGGCATCGCCCAGGTCGCGGCGACGGCGGGGTACGAGACCATCGTGCGCGACGTGACGCAGTCGATTCTCGACACGGCCAAGGGGGGGATCGAGAAGTCGCTCGCCAAATTCGTCGAGAAGGGGAAACTCCAATCGGCTGACAGCGCCGCGGCGCTGCAGCGCCTCAGGTTTACGACCACCACGGCGGACCTGCAATCGTGCGACATCGTGGTCGAAGCCGTGACCGAAGACCTGGAGGTGAAGAACAGCCTGTGGAAGGCGCTCGACGCGCTGTGCGGGGGCGGAACGATCTTCGCGTCCAACACCTCGAGCCTCACCATCGCCGCCATGGCCGCCGCCACCACGCGCGCCGATCGCTTCGTGGGGCTGCATTTCTTCAATCCGGTTCCGCTCATGCCGCTGGTGGAAGTGGTGCGCACGGTCACGACGTCCGAGGAAACGTTCAAACGGTCGTTCGCCTTCGCGCGCTCGCTCGGGAAGGAGGCGGTGGCGGCGAAGGACAACTCCGGGTTCATCGTGAACCTGCTGTTGGTGCCCTATCTGCTGGACGCCATCCGGGCCGTTGAGCATGGCGTGGGCAGCGTGGGCGACATCGACAAGGCGATGCAGCTGGGCTGCGGCTACCCCATGGGCCCCTTGACCCTGCTCGATTTCGTCGGCCTCGATACCACCTACAGAATCGCCGAAATCATGTTTGCGGAGTACAAGGAGCAGAAATACGCCCCGCCGCCCCTGCTGAAGCGCATGGTGCTCGCAGGGATGTACGGCAGGAAAAGCGGCAGGGGGTTCTACGACTACTCCGCCACTCCTCCCGTCGTCTCCAACCTGGGGCTCTGAGACCCAAGGAGCTGGTTCACCATGTTCGGCATGGATCTGCCACGGCTGCACGCCACGCTGAACGACCTTCCCGCCGCGCTGCTGCTGGCCGCCGTCCTGTTCGACCTGGCCGGGTGGCTCATGAAGCGCGAATCCCTCCTGTGGGCCGGCATCTGGAGCCTGTGGATCGGGGTGATTGGCGGCTGGGCCTCCGTGATCGTCGGCTTGCTCGCGGAAAGCAGGATCGACCACGGCGACGCGATCCACCTGCTGATGCAGCAGCACAAGACATGGGGGATCGTCACGATGAGCCTGTTCACCGCCGTGCTCGCGTGGAAGCTGTGGCGGCGGTTTCAGCTCTCCGGCGGCGAAGACAAGGTGTTGAAGGTGATCATGCTGGTGGCCCTCGCCATCATGGTGCGCGTCGGCCAGCTGGGCGGGAAACTGGTGTTCGAGCACGCGGCCGGGATCCCCACCTCGATGATGCAAACCGAGATCGAGAACCGGGTGGGGGATCATCAACACGCGCCCGGCACGGCGCCGCACGAGCACGCGGATTCCAGCGCGGCGATGGATTCGGCGTCCGATACGACGAAAGCCAAGCCGCACGAGCATGCGCCGGGAACGGCACCGCATGACCACTGATCAAATGCAGCATGTGGTATGCGGAACGTGGAATTGCCGTTCGCGCTCCGGTTCCCGAAGCGCGGCGGCAGCTCAGGGCGTGCATTCCGCATCCCGCATTCCGCTTTCCGCATTGGTCTTGTTGGCCGCCTGTACGCCGGTGACGACGCGGCCGCCGTTCCTGCCTTCGCCGCAGTCGCTGGTGCAGGTCCTGGGCGCCCCGCCTCCCCAGGTCGTGCCGGAAGCCGTCGGCTGGCTCACGAGCCAGGGGCTGCGCGTCGAATGGTCCAGCCCGCAGGACGGCTACGTCGAAACCGCCTGGTACAATGTCCGCACACACGTGTCGACGTCGGGTGAAGCGGACCCCGGCGACCTGCTGAACTCAATCAAGATTCGCTGCTGGGCGGATCCTTATATCCCCTCCAAGAGCCAGGTCACCGTGGAGGCGGTGTACCGCCCCATGCTGGACCCGTCTCGGCCGGATCGGGACCTGGAGGTCGTAGTGCCTGAAGGATCCGATGGGCATCGGATTGCGGTGCAACTGGTGGAAGCGTTGAAGCAGAAACTCGGTGAGTGACCCGAGGGAGCGGCTGAACGTCCGAGCCCGTGTCTGACCCTCTGGCAACTAGTTTTCAGCGCATGCCCGCCCTTCTCACCGATTCTCGTCTGCTTGCCGCCTACTCTGAGGGTGCCGGCATCTACCGGATCATACCCCGCGCCGTCGCTATTCCATCCAGTCCTGCCGATGTCGTCGCCGTTCTGAAGCGCGCGGCCGCTGAGCGGCTGCCCGTGACTCCCCGCGGCGCTGGCAGCGGCATGGCCGGCGGCAACGTCGGTCGCGGCATCGTGATGGACATGAGCCGGGGATTCACGGACATCGACATCCGTCCCGAGCGACGCATCGCGCGCGTGGGTGCATCCGTGACATGGGCACAGGTGAACGAGGCCGCCCGCGCGCATGGCCTGCGGCTCCCCCCCGATCCGTCCTCCGGCGCCTTCGCGACGTCGGGCGGGATGGTCTCGACCAACGCCGCCGGCCCCCGGTCGGTGCAGCATGGGTCGGTGCGCCCGTGGATCGAAGCGGTCGAGGTCGTCGGAGTGGATGGGGAGATCCGGTGGATCAAGCGGGGAGCGGGGAGCGGGGATCGGGTCGCGCTGACCAACGATGACCGGGTGGCGGTCACCGGGTCGTTTCCCAGGACCCGCAAGAACTCCTCCGGCTACGCGCTCGATGCGTTCGTCGCCTCGGGTGACGAGGTAGATTTGTTCATCGGCGCCGAAGGCACGCTGGGAATCGTGACCGCGGTCGAGTGGCGACTGGCCCCGAGACCGGCTGAGTCGGCCGGCGCGGCGCTCGGCTTCGCCGGTCCTGACGCACTGGCTGAGGCGTTGCCCTTCCTCGCGGGATTGCGCCCGGCCGCGATCGAGCTGATGGACCCGTCATTGATTCAATTCGTGAATCAGGCCGGCGGAGCCGTCCCGGAGAGCGTGGCGATGCTGGTGCTGGTGGAGTTCGAGCGTCCGACGGCCGCCGCGGCTCAGGGGGTGGTCGGCGACGCCGTGCGCGGCGTGAAGCATCTCGTCGTCCACGTGGATACGGCCCTGGACCGCGCGGGAATGGAGCAGCTGTGGACCATTCGCCACCACGCCAGTCCCGCGCTGTCTCGCCTGCCCGAACGGCAGCGCTCCCTGCAGATCATCGAAGACGGCTGCGTTCCGCTCGCGCAGCTGCCGGACTACGTGATCGGGGTTCGCTCCCTGGCCGCCGACTATCGCATTCCCGTCGCCGTCTTCGGTCACGCGGGCGACGGGCACGTGCACGTCAACGTGCTTCCGGATCTGGGCAGCGATGGCTGGCGGCAGCGGCTCCACGACCTGTACGACGCAACGAGTCGATTGCAACACCGGCTCGGCGGCACGCCCAGCGGCGAACACGGCGACGGGCGACTGCGGGCCGGGCTCCTGCACTCGTTCTTCGGAACGGCGGTGTTCGATCTGTTTCGCCGCGTGCGTCAGGCGTACGACCCGGATTCGCTCCTCAATCCCGGTGTTATACTCCCCGCGGCCGATTGGGACCCGCTCGCCGATATGAAGGTTGGCCCGGACGCGGCCCGAATTCCCGGCGACATCGCGGGCCGGCTCCGTGACCTCGAACGCCATGCGAGCTGGTCGACGCCCAGGCAGGTACTGGCGCAACCCTGACCCCTGATCCCCGACACCTGACACCTGCATGGAGATCTTCCGCGCCCCGCGCATCACGCTGATCGCCCGGCCCCAGTTCATCGAGCCGACTCACCTCGCGGTTCAATGGAAGGGCGCGTCCAGTGATGGCGAACGCCTGGCGGAGTTCGCCGGCCGCATCTGTTACATGAGCCAGCACAATCCGGCGCAGCGCGCCACGGCGGAATATCTGGAGAACATCAAGAAGCAGGGACACGGCTCGGTGCTCGAGCACGCCGTGTACGTGCTGCTCGTGGAGGGAATCTCGCGGTCCTGCTCGCACGAGCTGGTGCGTCACCGCGCCGGCTTCGGGTACTCGCAGCTGTCACAGCGCTACGTCGACGAGTCCCACGCGGCGTTCGTGGTTCCTCCGGCCATCCAGGGCGACGCGGCCCTGGAGGCGGAATGGGAACGGCAGGTGGTGGACGCGCAGGCGGCGTACGTGCGCGCGGTCGAAGGGCTGATCGCGCGCTATCAGTGGGTGGACGACAAGATTCACCGGCGCAAGATGGCGCGCGAAGCGGCTCGCAGCGTGCTCCCCAACGCGACCGAGACCAAGGTCGTGGTCTCCGGCAATGTGCGCGCGTGGCGGACGATGCTCGAGCTGCGCTGCGGTGAGGGGGCGGAGCTGGAGATCCGGCGCATGGCGATCGCGTGTCTGCGCGTGCTCCAGGCGGAGGCCCCGGCGTTTTTCTCGGACTTCGAGATCTATTCCGCCGACGACACCCAGGAGGCGGCGCGCGTGGCGTACCACAAAGTCTGAAAAACTCAACGGCGTGGTTTGTGGTGAGTGGTTCGATCCGGTGATGGACGTCGTTGCGCTGAGCAAACCACTCACCACTCCCCACGCAGTTTTTCCTTCTCTCCCCTATTGCGCATCTCCCGTCTTTTTCGTATTCATTCATGAGTTCAAGGAGTTACCAGAGTTGCGGACCGTTCCACGAACGGCCCCTTTTATTAGGAGGTCACCCGAGACCACATGCGCATCGGTCTCGCGTACAATCAAAAGCCCGATCCCAACACCGCTACAGACGCCCCGCGTCACAACAGCGACGTCTACGCCGAGTGGGACGAGCCAACCACCATCGACGCGGTGGAGCAGGCTCTTACTCTCTTCGGCAGCGTCATTCGGCTCCAAGCCGACGCCACGTTTCCGCAAAAACTCTCCCGCGCCCGTGTGCAGCTCGTCTTCAACATGGCCGAGGGGTTGTACGGCCAGAATCGCGAGGCGCACGTCCCCGCGATCTGCGAATACCTGAACGTCCCCTACACGGCGAGCGATCCACTCGCCCTGTCGTTGTCGTTGAACAAGGCGCGCGCCAAGGAGATCCTCGCCTACTACGAGGTGCCGACGGCGCGCTTCGCGCTGGTCAGCGTGCTGGCCGACCTGGCGCGAGTGCGCCTCCCCTATCCGTTGTTCGTGAAACCGGTCGCCGAAGGCTCTGGTAAAGGCATATTTGGCAATAACTTATGCCATACGCGGGCGCAGCTGCGCGAGCGGGTCGCTTTCCTTTTAGAGACCTACCAGCAGCCGGTCCTGGTGGAGACCTATCTCCCGGGACCGGAATTCACGGTGGCGATCCTCGGCAACGGGGCGGACGCCTACTGCCTCCCGATCGTGGGATTCGATTTCTCGACGCTTCCGCCCGGCGTGACGCCGGTGTACGGCTACGAGGCGAAATGGATCTGGGACACGGCCGAGCACCAGCTCGACATCTTCGAGTGCCCCGCTAAGGTGCCGGAGAAGACCTACCGGCACATCGAGATCGTCTCCCTCGACGCCTACCAGGCGCTCGGCTGCCGCGACTGGTGCCGCGCCGATATCCGGCTCGATGAAGCCGGGATCCCCAACGTGGTGGAGCTGAACCCGCTGCCCGGCATCATTCCCGACCCGCGCATGAACAGCTGCTTCCCCAAGGCGGCGCGCGCCGCCGGATTCTCCTACGACGAGCTGATTCAGGAAGTGGTCCGGCTCGCCTGGAAGCGGCTGACGGGCCGCGAGCTGGTGGTGCCGGCGACCACCGGGATGCGGGCGGGGGCGACCGCGTGAAGGTTGGCATCATCTACGATCCCGGCGCCGAAGACTGGACCGCCGAGGACATCGCGGGCGTCATGAAAGCGGTCAACGAGGTGGCCCTCATCTTCGAGGGGATGGGCCACGAGGCGAAGAAACTCCCCGTCCGCCACGACATGCGCTGGTTCGCCGAGGCCCGGCGCACCGACCTGGTGTTCAACCTGTGCGAGGGAGTGCACGGGGTGTCGCAGTGGGAAGAACACGTCGTGGCGGCGCTGGAGTTCGCCGGCGTGCCGGTCACCGGCTGCGGGCTGTGGACCATCTCCCTCTGCCGCCGCAAACCCATCGCCAACGCGATCCTGGCCGGCGCCGGCGTCCCGATCCCACCCTGGACCGTGGCTCAGGGTGGGCGGATCGCGGACGACTTCCCCCTGCCGGCGATCATTAAGCCGGCGGCGGAGGACGCCAGCGCCGGGCTGGACCGCGGCTCCGTGGTGTCGGACCGCAAAGCGCTGCGCGCCAAGCTCGCGCTCATGACCGAGCAGTTCGACGAGGTGTTCATCCAGCAGTACATCCCCGGGCGCGAATTCAACGTTGGACTGGTGGGCGACCGGGCGCTGCCGGTGGCCGAGATCGATTTCACCGGCATGCCCGAAGGATCCTGGCCGATCCTCACGTACGCCGCCAAATGGCACACCGGCTCCGCGGAAGACATCGGGAGCGTCCCGATCTGCCCGGCCCAGATCTCGGCGCGGCTCGCCGATCGCCTGATCCGGGTGGCTGAGCTGGCGTGGCGCACGATGCAGGGCAAGGGCTACGGCCGGGTGGACCTGCGCGTGGACGACAAAGGCAAGCCGTGGGTGCTCGAGGTGAATCCCAATCCCGACCTGAACGACGACGCCGGGCTGTCGCGCATGGCGTTCGCGGCGGGTTGGGACTATCCCGAGCTGATTCGCCGCATCGCTGAAGTGGCGCTGCGCGAAGCGCAGGGAGCCAAGGCCGCGCGTGAGCTGCTCGCTCCAACCCGTCGCACGCGCACACCGCGACCGAATTGAGTCGCTGGTGCGCGACACCGGCCTCTTTCGCGAGGCCGAAGTCGCGATCGCGGGCGAGATGCTGGACGAGGCCCTGAACGGGGACGACGATTACCGGTTTCTGGGCGCCTTCGACGCCGGCCGGCTGGTCGGCTATGCCTGCTGGGGCCCCACGCCCGGAACGACGGGCACCTACGACCTGTACTGGATCGCCGTCGACCGGGCCCGGCACGGCGAGGGGGTCGGGACGCAACTGGTGAATGCGGTGGAACAGACGCTGTCGGCCGACGGCGGCCGCCTGGTGGTGGTCGAGACATCGTCCCGGCCCGACTACGCCCCGACACGGCGGTTCTACGAACGGCGAGGGTACGCCGCCGCCGCGACCGTTCCGGGCTACTACGCGCCGGGTGACGATCTCGTCATCTATACCAAGGATCTTGGCACATGGAGATGACCTGGCAGGAGCTGCTGCGAAAGCGCAGCATCGCGTCGCTGGAGGCGCTGGCCGAACGCTTCGGCCCCGAGCACCTCGCGGAGATCGAGCGGCTGAAACAGGCCGCCCTGAACTTCGAGTTCAGGATCTCCCCGGCGATGGTCGATCTGATCCGGGCGCCGGGCGACCCGATCTGGCGACAATACGTCCCCACCGTCCAGGAGCTCGAGATCGAGGACGGCATCGTCGATTCCCTGGCCGAGGATCAGCATTCCCCGGTCCCGAACATCACTCACCGCTACCCCGATCGGGCGCTGTTCCTGGTCTCCCCGGTGTGCGCGAGCTACTGCCGGTTCTGCACCCGCCGCCGCAAGGTGGGGGATCCCGAGAAGATCCCCATGGCCCAGCTCGAGTCGGCGTTCCAGTACCTGGCCGCCCATCCCGAGATCCGCGACGTCATCATGTCGGGCGGCGACCCGTTGATGCTGTCCGACCGGCGCCTGGACGAGATCTGCGCCCGGTTGCGGGCCATTCCGCACCTCGAGATCCTGCGTATCGGCAGCCGGGTCCCGTGCCATCTGCCGGAACGGATCACTCCCGAGTTGTGCGCGGTGCTCGCCCAATACCATCCGCTCTATATCAACACGCACTTCAACCACCCCGACGAGCTCACGCCGGCGGCCATCCGGGCCCTCGGCATGCTGGCCGACGCCGGCATCCCGCTCGGCTGTCAGACCGTGCTGCTCAACGGGGTGAACGACGACCCGGACGTGATGAAGCGGTTGATGCAGAAGCTGCTCGTCGCCCGGGTGCGCCCCTATTACATCTACCAATGCGACCAGGTGGCCGGGGCGGAGCACTTCCGGACGACGGTCGAGAAGGGCCTCGAGATCGTCCGGGCCCTGCGCGGCTGGACCAGCGGGCTCGCCGTGCCGCACTTCGTGATCGACGCCCCGGGCGGCGGGGGGAAGGTTCCGCTGCTGCCCAATTACGTCGAGTCGATCGACGACGACGGCGTCGTGCTGCGCAACTACGCCGGCAAGACCTTCGTCTACCGGCAGCCGCACGACGGCGCAGCCGACGCGATGCCGCTCGAATTCGAGCCGGTCCTCGCCGAGTGAGCGATTCGCTGTTGCTCCTGAGACGCCGACAACTATATTGGTGTGAAGCTGTCGCACCACTCAACGCCCGAGGGAACACGGCAATGATCGTCCAGCTGCGAAACTGCGCCCTCTATCTGAATCACCTGAACCCCTCGGGGGGCGCTCGGGCGAGTTAAGCACGCATAGTGAACGACTGCAAACCCGGCCCGCTCCCCAACTCGGAGCGGGCTTTTCTTTGCGTGTGAACCTGGGAAGGAGGAAGGAAGCGTGCCGGAACCCAGCCGTTGGCGCGGGGGGAGGGGGGAGGCGAGGCGATGAGCGCGAGGCACGAACGCCGCGCGTGGGACCGACGCGGTCAGGGACCAATGCCCGACCCCTGGCGCGACCGCGACGCGTGCGGCGTCGGGCTCGTCGCCAGAAGCTCGGGCGCACCTGACCACGCGGTTCTCCATCTCGCCCTGACCGCCCTGGCGCGCCTGGCGCACCGCGGCGCGGCCGCCAGCGACCACTCCGGCGACGGAGCCGGGGTGCTCACGCAGATTCCCCGACGATTCCTCCTGGACGAGGCGGCACGGCTGGGCTTCCCGCTCGCTCCCGACCAGCCGTTCGCGGTCGGCGCGTTCTTTCTCCCCATGGACGAGTCGCCGCGCTCGGCTGCCATCGACCTCATCGAGCAGGTCCTGCGGAGCGACGGCTTCCCGGTATTGGGCTGGCGGGAGGTGCCGGTGTCCGCCGCCGAGCTCGGACCCACTGCCCGCGCCACCCGCCCGGCCGTCTGGCAAGCGCTCCTCGGACTCGCTCCGGGGTCGGACGAGGACGTGGTGGAGGGCGGGCTGTACCTCGCGCGGCGGGCGATCGAGCGGCGAGCCGCCGAAGCCGGCGTGGACCCGTTCTTCGTCTGCTCGCTCTCGTGCCGCACCACCGTCTACAAGGCGTTGTTGACCGGCACGCAGCTGGCGGCGTTCTTCGACGATCTGCGCCACCCCGGGTTCGAGACGGCGATCGCCGTCTTCCACCAGCGCTACGCGACCAACACGGTCCCCAACTGGGCCCTGGCCCAGCCGTTCCGGCTGCTGGCGCACAACGGCGAGATCAACACCCTGTGGGGGAACCGGAATGCGATGCGGGCCCGCGAGCCGCTGCTTGCGTCCGCCCAGTGGGGCGCCACGATCGAACGACTGAAACCGGTCATCTGGGCCGACGGGAGCGACACGGCGAGCCTCGACAACGCGTTCGAGCTGCTGGTCCGGGGCGGGCGCGACCCCATTCACGCGCTCATGATGCTCGTCCCCGAGGCCCAGGGCGCTCCCGAGCCGGATGCGGCGCTCCGGGCGTTCGCGGAGTACCACGAGGGTCTGATCGAACCCTGGGACGGTCCGGCCGCGCTCGCCGTCACCGACGGCGTGACGGCCATCGCGGCCGTGGATCGCAACGGGCTGCGCCCATGCCGCTACAAGGTCACGCACGAGGGAGTGCTCATCGCCGCCTCGGAAGCCGGCGTCGCGGATCTCGCACCGGAGGAAGTGATTGACAGCGGGCGCCTCGCCCCAGGCGAGCTGATCGCGGTGGACACGCGCCGCAGCGCGATCCTCCACTCGGCCCAGGCCAAGCGCGAGGTGGCGATCCGTCGTCCCTACGCGCGCTGGGTCGCCCAGAGCATACGGGACCTCCAGGTCGAGCACGAGGAACCGTCCGCCTCGCTCGCGGCGGGCGACGTCCGCATGAAGCAGCTCGCCTTCGGGTACGGCTTTGAAGATCTCCGCTACGTGCTGGAGTCGATGAGCGAAAAAGTCCAGGATCCCGTGTGGAGCATGGGGGATGACACCCCGCTGCCCCCCCTGTCGCCGCTTCCCCGGAGCGTCTACACCTACCTGCGCCAGCGATTCGCGCAGGTCACCAATCCGGCGATCGACTCGATCCGCGAGTCCTGCGTCATGTCGCTGCGCATGCACCTGGGTCGGCGGGGCTCCATCCTGGCCGAACGGCCGACCGGCCTGCGGCTGGTGCGGGTGACGCATCCGGTCCTGCTCGAGGCGGAGCTCGCGGCACTGCGGAACGTCGCGGGAGTGCAAGCGATCACGGTCCCCGCGCTATGGCCGGCGAGCGCCGGTCCCGGTGCCCTGCAACCGGCGCTGCTCCGCCTGTGTCGTTCGGCGGGAGTTGCGATTCAGCAGGGGGCCCGAATCCTCATCGTTTCAGACCGCGGCAGCGACCCGCAGCGCGCTCCGATTCCGATGCTGCTGGCGGTGGGCGCGCTGCACAATCACCTGTTGCGTAAGGGATTGCGCCACCGCATCGGCCTCGTTGCCGAGGCCGGCGATGCCTGGGACGTCCACCACTGTGCCGCGCTCATCGGCTACGGAGCGGAAGCCGTGCACCCGTGGCTGGCGCTCGAAAGCGTCCGCCAGGAGGGCGGTCGCGAAGCGGCGGCGACGCTGCGCGCCTCCATGGAGACCGGCCTCCTGAAGGTGCTCGCGAAGATGGGGATCTCTACGCTCGCCTCGTACTGCGGCGCGCAGATCTTCGAGGCGATCGGACTCGGCGCGGAAGTAATCGACCAGTGCTTTCCGGGTACGGCGTCCATGATTGGCGGGATCGGCTTCGCCGAAATCGCCGAGGACGTCCTCGGGCGTCAGAGCGCCGCCTGCTCCGCCCGGGAAACCCCGATCGTGCCCCTGCCCGATCACGGCCGCGTCCGCTATCGCCGCGATGGCGAGGACCACGCGTGGGCGCCACCCACGGTGACCGCCCTGCGGCAGGCGGTACAGTCCGCGTCGCCGGAGCGGTACGACGCGTTCGTTGGTCAGGTCGCGTCGCGCGGCCCGTTGAGCCTGAGCGATCTGCTCGCCCTGCGGCGCGGGACCACGATCCCGGTGGACGAGGTCGAGCCGGCCGAGTCGATCCGACGCCGGTTCGTGTCCACCGCCATGTCGCTCGGCGCGCTCTCCCCCGAAGCCCACGCGACCCTGGCGATCGGCATGAACCGCATGGGGGCGCGATCCAACTCCGGCGAAGGCGGCGAGGATCCGCAGACCTTTCGCCTGCGCGAGAACGGCGACCGCGCCGACAACCGGATCAAGCAAGTCGCGTCGGCCCGGTTCGGCGTGACCACCGAATACCTGGTGCGGGCCGACGAGCTGGAGATCAAGATCGCCCAGGGCTCCAAACCCGGCGAAGGCGGACAGCTGCCGGGACACAAGGTGACCGAGTTCATCGCGCGGTTCCGGCACGCGACGCCGGGGGTGTCGCTGATCTCGCCTCCCCCACACCACGACATCTATTCGATCGAGGATCTGGCGCAGCTCGTCCACGATCTCAAGCAGGTCAACCCGCGCGCCCGCGTCGGCGTGAAGCTCGTCTCCGAGGCCGGGGTCGGGCGCGTCGCGGCCGGAGTCGCGAAGTCGTACGCGGACTATGTGTTGATCTCCGGTCATAACGGCGGGACCGGGGCCTCGCCGCTCTCGTCGATCAAGCATGCCGGGTCGCCCTGGGAGCTCGGTGTGGCCGAGGCTCAGGCGATCCTGACCGAGAACGGGCTCAGGGAGCGCGTCGAGCTGCGCACAGACGGCGGGCTGCGCACCGCCCGGGACATCGTGCTGGCGGCGGCACTCGGCGCCGAGAGCTATGGATTCGGGACCGCCGCGCTCGTGGCCATCGGCTGCGCCATGGCCCGGCAATGCCATCTCAACAGCTGTCCCACCGGGATCGCAACGCAACGCCCGGAACTGCGGAAGAAGTTTCGCGGCACTCCGGAGCAGGTGATCGCCTACTTCACGATGCTCGCCCAGGAAGTGCGGGGGCTGCTCGCCGCGGCCGGACACAGGAGCCTGCAGGACATCATCGGCAGGACGGATTTGCTCGAGCGGGTCGACCGGCCCGATCGGCCGCGCGCGCAATTGCTCGACCTGTCCATGCTGCTGCAGCAGTCTACCCCGCCCCGCCCCCGCCCCCTGGGGCGCACCGAGCGGCCGGGAATCGACTCGCTCGATGCGGTGATTCTGGAGTCGCTCGGCCCGTGCCTCGAGAGCGGACAGCCGTTCGAGGGAACCTGGCCGATCGGCAATCACCACCTCGCCGTCGGCGCGCGCATCGCCGGGCGAATCGCCGATCGGCACGGTGATGCCGGCCTCCCGAGCGGAGCCGTCCGGCTGCGATTCCGCGGCAGCGCCGGCCAGAGCTTCGGGGCGTTCGCGGTGCGGGGCATGCGCCTCGAGCTCGACGGTGAGGCCAACGACTACGTGGGCAAGGGCCTGTGCGGTGGAGAGATCGTCATTCGGGGCGCCTCGGTCGAGCACGTGGTCATGGGCAACACGGCGCTGTATGGCGCTACGGCGGGAATGTTGGTGGCCGCCGGAAGCGCGGGGGACCGATTCGCCATCCGGAATTCCGGGGCCGTGGCCGTTGTCGAAGGGGCCGGCGACCATTGCTGCGAGTATATGACCGGCGGCACGGTGGTCGTGCTCGGCCGCGTCGGGCGGAACTTCGGCGCCGGGATGACGAGCGGCACCGCTTATGTTCTGGATCAGGACCAGTCGCTGGCCGGCCGCTGCAACGGCGAGTCGGTTGCCGCCGCCCCCCTGGACGCGGCCGAGGCGGAGGTGCTGCGGGGACTCATTCGCGTGCACCTCGAACGGACGCGCAGTCCGCGCGCACGGACGATGCTTCGCGCCTGGACGCGGTATCGCACCATGTTTCAAGTCGTACGACCGCTCGCCGCCGCGCCGCCCGTACCGACGGCCATCGTCGAGCCGCGTTCCGCCACCGAGTCCCTGACCAAGTAAGGAGGGAGCGCCGTGCCGCCGACCGCACCGCTGAACGGAGCCGATCTCGCCTGGATGATGACGTCCACGGCGCTCGTGCTCCTCATGATACCGGCACTGGGATTCTTCTACGGTGGGATGGTCGGGACCAAGAATGTGCTCAATACGATCCTCATGAGCTTCGCGACCCTCGCCTACTGCCTGGTCGCGTGGGCGGTGGTCGGCTACTCGCTGGCCTTCAGCCCCGGCACCGTCGTGATCGGCGACTTGCGGTGGGCGTTCCTGAGGGGCGTCGATCTCACCGCCAGCCACCCCCTCGGCCCAAGCATCCCGCACGTGATCTACATGGCGTTTCAGGCGACCTTCGCCATCATCACGACCGCGCTCGTCTCGGGGGCCATCGTCTCCCGGATGCGCATCAAGGCCTACCTGTTGTTCATCACGTTGTGGATCATCGCGGTTTACGGACCGATCGCGCACTGGGTGTGGGGCGGCGGCTGGCTCGGCAAGCTCGGCGCGCTGGACTTCGCCGGCGGCACGGTGGTGCACGTCAACGCCGGCCTCGCGGCGCTGGCCGCGGCGCTCGTCCTGGGCAACCGCACGAACTACGGGCGCCAGGCGTTCCTCCCCGGCAACGTTCCCTACACGCTGCTGGGCGCCGGAGTCCTGTGGTTCGGCTGGTTCGGGTTCAACGGGGGCAGCGCGGTCGCGTCCAATCAGTTCGCGGCCCTGGCGTTCGCCAACACCTTCCTCGCGCCGGGGGCGTGCGCGGTCGTCTGGTCGTTGCTCGATCTGCTCCGGACGGGGAAAGTCACGGCGATCGGCGTGGCGTCGGGGATCGTCGTCGGGCTCGTCGTCATCACACCGGCCTCCGGGTTCGTGCCGCCGATCTGGGGCCTCGTGATGGGGGCGATCGGCGCGCTCCCGAGCTACTACGTAATCCTCTGGCGGGCGAGGACGCGGATCGACGAATCGCTGGACGTGTTCGCCGCGCACGGCGTCGGCGGCGCCACGGGCGCGATCCTGACCGGGGTGTTCGCCGTCAAGGCGTGGAACGGACTGCAGGATGGCTTGATCGCGGGCAACCCCAATCAAGTCCTGATCCAGGTGGTCAGCGTGTTCGCCGCCGCCGCGTACAGCTTCATCGCCACGTTCGCGCTGCTGAAGATCGTCGGCGCGCTGACGCCGCTGCGGGCCAGCGTCCACGAAGAGGCCCTGGGGATGGACCCCACACAGCATGGCGAAGAAGCGTACACGACCGGCGAAGGGGCGATTCTCGTCTTGCACGACGGCGGCACGGAGGCGAAAGCATGAAACTGATCGTGGCGATAGTCCGACCCGACAAGGTGAACGATGTGCTCGAGGCGCTGTACCGGGAGAAAGTCCAGGGGTTATCGCTGAGCCGCGTGCAGGGTCACGGCGGAGAGCTGGACCGGGTCGAGACCTACCGAGGCACGACCGTGAAGGTCGAATTGACCGAAAAGGCCCGTTTCGAGATCGGCGTGTCCGAGCATTTCGTCGAGCGCACGGTCAAGGCCATCATGACGGCGGCCCGCACCGGTGAGGTCGGCGACGGCAAGGTGTTCGTGCTGCCCGTGGAGAAGGTCTACCGCATTCGCACCGGCGAGCAGGATACGGCGGCCGTGACCCCGGTCGGAGTCGAGTAGCGGTTTCACGAGGTCACGGTATCGCAATTGGCGCGGCCGCCGTACTTTTTCCCGGTATCGTGACTGACACTCGGATCAATACCGGACCAGCCGACTACGTCTATCGGGACCGCAAGCTGGGCGACGTGGAAGCGATCACGATCGCCACGGCACCGGACGTGTTTCATCCTACGTCGACATCGGTGCTGCTGCTGCGCGCGGCACGACGCCTGATGGACCGGCCGCCCCGCACCACCCTCGACCTGGGTTGCGGGAGCGGGATCGTGGCGGTGGTGCTGGCGCGCGTGTTCGGGCGCGCGGCGGCCGTGTCCGCTTCCGATTTGAGCGACGCGGCGGTGCGGCTCACGCGGCACAACGCCGAACGCAACGGCGTGGCCATCGAGTGCCGGAGCGGCAGCCTGTTCGATCCCTGGGTGGGACGTCGCTTCGACCTGATCGTCGACGACGTGGCCGGCGTCGCCGAGCCGCTGGACCGGTTGTCGGGATGGTACCCGAACGATGTGCCCAGCGACGCGGGTCCCGACGGCGCGCGCTGGATCCTCGAGATCCTCGACCATGCCGCCGACCACCTCGAGACCGGGGGACGGCTCATCTTCCCCGTGCTCACGTTGTCCCGCGACGGCGTGATCCTGGAGCGCGCGCGTGCGCGGTTCCACACCGTTCGGCTCCTCGAACAGCAGTGGTACCCGTTGAGCGAGACGCTGGCGGGGCACCTGCCGCTGATCGAGAGTCTCCAGGCCGAGGGATGGATCCGCCTCGAGCGCCACGGCAGCCGCTGGTGCTGGGCAACGATGATCTACGAAGCCGGGGATCCGGCATAGGTGCGACGCCCCACCCGCAGGGTCCGGGCCAATCTCTTGTTTCGTACGATCGCAAAGCTCGCCCGCCAGTATCTCAAGTGGTACGGCAACGCGAGCTACAAGCCCGCCAGGAACGGGGAACGGTGGCTGCTCGCGGCGCTCGGTGCCGAGCCGGTGCGCACGGTGCTCGATGTGGGCGCCAACGTGGGCGACTGGTCGATGCTCGCGGCCAACGCGTTTTCGGCCGCCACCATCTATGCCCTGGAGATCGTTCCCGCCACGGCCGCGACGCTGCGCCAGCGGACTGCGTCCGTTCCCCGCATTCGGACGTTCGATCTCGGTCTCGCCGATCACACCGGCACGATGGCGATCCGCTTCAATCCCCGGGCGACCGCGCATTCCACGTTCACCGACTACCCGCACGGCTGGGAGGGCGAGCGGATCGAAGCCCGGGTCATGCGCGGGGATGAGTTTCTCGCGGGCCAGGGTATCCGCGACGTCGACGTCGTGAAGCTCGACGTGGAAGGCGCCGAGCATCTGGTCCTGCAGGGGCTCGCCGGGGCGCTCCGCGAGCGGCGCCTGCGGTTCGTGCAGTTCGAGTACGGGCGGGTGAACGTGCTGACCCGGTTCCTGCTCAAGGACTTCTACGAGCTGTTCGACCGCGCGGG
>Ga0187892_10006704_pt1 | contig 16931 bp, 13 predicted proteins | sample MA1701073metaG_FD_139345 | JGI IMG/M metagenome (GOLD analysis project Ga0187892, IMG submission 139345) | Bio-ooze microbial communities from a basaltic lava cave in the Kipuka Kanohina Cave System on the Island of Hawaii, USA - MA170107-3 metaG ... | reverse complement strand
GGGGAGCAACGCGCTCCCCACCATGACGCAGAGCAGTGACGCCGACCTTCCCGATCCGGTCCCCGACAGCGTTTTCGTCGGCCGTGGCCCCGAGCTTGCCGCCTTGCGCGCCGGCCTCGACCGGGCCATTGCCGGCCGCGGGTGCGTGCGGCTGGTTGCCGGCGAGCCCGGGATCGGTAAGAGCGAGCTGGCGGACCGGCTGGCGCGCGAAGCCGCGGGGCGCGACGCGACCGTGGTCTGGGGCCGCGCGTGGGAGGGCGAGGGCGCGCCGCCGTGCTGGCCGTGGACGCAGATCCTGCGCGCCGAGCTCCACGAGCGCGACGGACCAGAGCTGCAGGCGCTCTTCGGCACCGCCACGCCCTACCTGGCGCAGGTCGTGCCCGAGATTCACGATCGACTGCCGGGTCTCCCCCCGCCGCCGCCGATCGACGCCGAGCAGGCGCGCTTTCGCCTGTTCGATGCGATCACGACGTTTCTCCAGCGCACCGCCGCGACCCGGCCACTGGTGTTGATCCTCGACGATCTCCACTGGGCCGACAAGCCCTCGCTGCTGCTGCTCCGCTTCCTCGCCCGCGAGATCGCCGAATCGCATCTGCTGGTCGTCGCCACCTACCGCGACGTCGAGGTCTCGCGCGGGCACCCGCTGGCCGAGGTGCTGCCGTCGCTGCGGCAGGAGCGAAGCGTCGAGCGTCTGCTGCTCCGCGGGCTGCCCGGAGAGGACGTCCGCGCGCTGCTCGCCGGGCCCCACGGCCCGCGGGTTCCCGAAGCGCTCGCCGACGCGATCGGCCGCGAGACCGAGGGCAACCCGTTCTTCATTTTGGAGATCGTGCGCCACCTGATCGACGAGGGGATGATCGGGGGCGACGCGACAACCTGGACGAGCCGCTCACGCATCGAGGACATGGGTCTCCCGGAGAGCGTGCGCGACGTGATCGGGCGGCGGCTCGGCCGCCTGAGTGATCCGTGCACCACGCTGCTGACGGCGGCCTCGGTCCTGGGCAGGGAGTTCGGCCTCGACGCGCTCGAGCGGATCGCCGATCTCGACGCGGAGCGCCTCCTCGAGGCGCTGGAGGAGGCGGTCGCGGCGCGGGTCATCGAGGAAGCGCCGCAGGTCCCTTCGACGGGGCTCCGGGCGGGAATCGGCCGCCATCGCTTCGCGCACGCGTTGATCCGCGAGACGCTCTACGAGGAGCTGCGCACGCTCGAGCGCGTGCGCCGCCACGGCCGCGTCGCGAACGTTCTGGAGACGCTCTACGCGCGCAACCCGGGCCCGCACCTGGCGGAGCTGGCGCACCACTTCTTCGAGGCGCTGCCGGGCGGCGACGCCGGCAAGGCGCTCGACTACGCGACCCGCGCCGGCGACCGCGCCACAGACCAGCTCGCCTACGAGGAGGCGGCGCTGCACTACGAGCGGGCGCTCCAGGCGCTGGAGCTCGGGGAGCAGCCGGACGAGAGGCACCGCTGCGACCTGCTCCTCAAGTTCGGCGAGGCACGCTGGATGGCGGGGGGCTTCGAGCGGGCGATGGAGGGCTTCCGGCAGGCCTGCGAGCTGGCGGAGCGTCTTGGAGACGCGGAGCTGCTCGCCCGGGCCGCGCTCTCCTTCGGCGGTCCGGGCGTGGGCAGCTACAGCCTGCTCGGAGGCGAGGACCTGGTCGGGCGCCTCGATAGAGCTCTCGCCGTCCTCGAGGAACGCGACAGTGCGCTCCGGGCACAGGTCATGGCCCGGCAGGCGGCCCTACTGACGTTCCTGGGAGATCCACAGGGGGCAGCGTCGCACGGGCGCGCGGCGATCGAGATGGCCCGGCGCGTCGGTGACAAGGGGGCGCTCGCCTACGTGCTGAACGTGTCGCCGTGGGGGGTCTGGGGTCCGGACAATCTCGAGGAGCGGATCGCCGTGGCAGAGGAGGTGATTCGCCTCGCCGAGGAGATCGAGGACGTGCGGCTCGCCGCCGAGGGACACATGTGGAGGGCTGCTCACTTTCTCGAGATCGGGGAGGCTTCGATCGCGCGTGTGAGGTCCAGCAACGCTTCGCCGAATCTTCGCGTCACGGCTATCATCGCTGGATGGCGGTGATCAACCGCGGGGCATGGGCGGTGCTCGAGGGGCGCTTCGCGGAAGCCGAGGAATGCCTGCGAGTGACGCTCGAATCCGGGACCGACGTGGAAGACCGCATCATCGGGATCAGCCGGGCGGTGATCCTGCGCGAGCAGCAGGGGCGGGCCGAAGAGCTGCTCGCGGGCATCTCGAGCTACGCGGCGCGCTATCCACGGACCACCGTCTGGCGCGTGGCCGCAACCGCGCTGCGGGCGACCCTCGGGCACGCGGACGAGGCGCGAGCCGGCCTCGAATCCATCGCCGGCAACGACTTCGCCGACATCCCGCGTGATCTTCTCTACATCTACTGCATGGTGCGCCTGTGCGACGTGGTGAGCTTTCTCGGTGGTGCGCGGCGGGCGGCGATCCTCTACGATCTCGTGCTGCCCTACGCCGACCGCTGCGCGACCAGCGGCAACAACATCGCCTGCCTGGGGTCGGTCTCCCGGCCGCTCGGCCGCCTCGCCACCCTGCTCGCCCGTTACGAGGAGGCCGAGCAGCACTTCGAGCGGGCGCTCGAGATGAACGCGCGGATCCGAGCGCGGATCTGGGTGGCGCACACCCGGCACGACTACGCCCGCATGCTCGTGGCGCGCGGCGGCCCCGGCGATCGCGCGAAGGCGGCGACGCTCGCCGCGCAGGCGCTCGCCACCGCACGCGAGGTGGGGATGAAGCCGCTCGAGGCGAAGGTGGTCGCGCTCCAGACGGCCGCCGGCCTGGAATTGGAACTGAAACCAGACGTAGAGCCACGTGCCACGCCGGCCTCCGGAGCCCGCCCGACCACCACGAGCGCCTCCGCTGTCTCACGGTCGCAAGAACCGTTGCCAGCCGTGTTTCAACGCGACGGCGACGTCTGGACGATCGCCTTCGAAGACAGGTGCCTCCGTCTGAAGGACGCGAAGGGCCTGCAGTACATCGCGCATCTCCTGCGCCACGAAGGCCAGGAGCTGCACGCCGCCGAGCTCGCGGCCGGCGCCGACGCCGCACCGGTGGCAGCGCCCGGGCACGAGCAGGCCGGTGACGTCGCACGCGGCCTCGGTGGTGCCGGCGAGGTGCTCGACGCCCAGGCGCGCAGCGAGTACCGCCGCCGCCTCGCCGACCTCCAGGCGGAGGCCGAGGAGGCGACGCGCTGGGGTGACGTCGGGCGCGCCACGAAGCTCCGCGAGGAGATCGAGTTCCTCACCGACGAGCTCGCCGCCGCCGCGGGCCTCGGTGGTCGGGTCCGCAAGGCCGGCGACGTCGCCGATCGCGCCCGCAAGGCCGTCACCAGCCGCATCCGCGAGACGATCGCCCGCATCGCCGGCGAGCATCCCACGCTCGGCCGCCACCTCGACAACGCGATCCGGACCGGCCTCTTCTGCTCATACCGACCGGACCGCTCGCCAGGCTGGCAGGTCTGACGGAGATAGGCGCGGTAGCCCTGCCCCTCGCGTGCCCGCAGCTCGAAGACACCCTCACCCACGGCCTTCCAGTCGCCGGCAAGCCCGCGTGCCCTACGCGGCGATGAGATCGTCGTCCCAGAGCCGTTCCACGAAGGTTCGTACGGGGAGGATGTCGATGCCGTCGTCCGTGCGCCGTGGCCGGGGATCGAGGCTTACCACCACCCGCCGGCCAACGCGCGGATGCTCCGTCGCCAGCTCGCGGAGGCCACGGAGATGGTCGGCGTGCACGCGCGGCGCCGCCTTTGCTTCGAGGGCGACCCGCAGGTCGTCCACGATGAAGTCGACCTCGATGCCGCTCGCCAGACGCCAGTAGGCGAGCTCGAAGGCGCCGTCGCGGTATGCCCGATACGCCGAGAGCTCGTGAAATACCCAGTTCTCGAATGCCCGGCCGAACAGCTCGCCTCCTGGCTCCATGCGACCCCGGCGCGCGAGGTGATTCACCATGCCGACATCGACGAAGTAGAATTTGGGACTCTGGATCAGGCGTCGCTTCGGGCGCCGCCGGTACGCCGGCAGGAAGCGGCCCAGGAGCGTGTCGACCAAGATCTGAAAGTACTCCTTCGCCGTGTAGCCGGACACGCCGCAGTCCCGCGCGATGGTGCTATAGTTGACGAGTTGGCCGTCGGCGAGTGCCGCGGCCGTCAGAAAGTCGGAGAACGCCGGGAGGTTCCGGGTGAGCCCCTCGGCCACCACCTCCTCCTTGACGTAGTCATCGACGTAGGCGCGGAGCATTCCACCGGCCGCATCGGCGAGGTAATGACGGGGCAGGTATCCGTGGTTCACCGCGCGCACCAGGTCGAAGCGGTCGCCAAGCTCGGTCGACACCAGCCCGTGCAGCTCGTAGCGCAGGGCGCGGCCGCCCAACAGGTTGGCGTGCCCGCGGCGGACCTTGCGAGCGCTCGACCCGCACAACCCGAACACCACCCGGCGGTTCTCGATCAGCCAGTGCACCTCGTCCAGTAGGGCCGGGATCTTCTGGATCTCGTCGATGACGACGAAACGCTCGCCGCCACCCGCAATCTCCTCACGGAGCAGCCCGGGGTCGCGCGCGAACCGCACGAACTCCCGCGCGCTGAGGAGGTCGATGGTGCGCGCGCGGGGGTAGGTCGCCCGCAGCAGCGTGCTCTTTCCGGTCTGACGCGGGCCCCACAGGAAGAAGGAGGTGTCGGGTCGCCGGGGAAGGCGCAATGCACGCTCGAGCATGTGCCTCGGATTATCATGCAATATCGAGGCACACGCAAGGGCGAGCCGTCCGCTGGGGGGCGTCGTCAGGCCATCAGGGGTCGTAGTTGGCGACGGGGCATCTCGTGCCATCTCGATGGCCCGTGCCATGACCTGTGCTTCCCATCTGGAGCCCGGGCGCAGCGCAGTTCGGGGTCGGGCCTCAGGTTCGTTGTCTCGGCCACACGCGGAACACTTCATCAGTGGCGCACCTTCACGGCGTATCAGGATCCTGATAGAGTCGCTTCGTGCCCGTGATCCGCCCCATCTCCCACCTCCGGAACAAGACGCCGGAGATCGAAAGACTCTGCCGCGAGTCCGGGGAGCCGATCTTCATCACGAAGAACGGCGCGACCGACCTCGTCGTGCTGAGCGCTGCGGCCTACGAACGTGATCAGGCGCGCCTCAGGCTCTATGACCTCCTGGCTGCGGCCGAGAACGACGTTCGCAAGGGAGACCGCGGCATCTCCCTCGAGACCCTCGTCACCATGCTGCGCAAGGCGCGCGGGTGAAACGCGCGGTTCGGGTTCTTCGCCGCGCCCAGCTCGATCTGCTCGAGATCCAGGCGTACGTGCTCCACGACAGCCCGGGGGCCGCCGGCCGCCTGATCGACGCGCTCGTAGCCGCGCTCGGTCGCCTCGGGCGATTTCCGTCGCGAGGTGCGCGCCCCAGAGATGACCGCCTCCGCAGGGCTGGCTACCGGTACGTCGTCCACGGGGAATACCTGATCTTCTACAAGGCGTTGAGGTCTTCCGTTCGCGTCTACCGCGTGCTCCACGGGCGCCGCATATACAGGGATCTCCTCTGAGAAGCCGCCGGGAAATCAACGGTGGCAGGTCAGCCTTGCGGGCGAAAAAGGCCCGCGACCAGTGCGGCCGTGAGGCCGGGCGGTTCATGCGCCGAGCTCCCGCGCCACCTGCGCGGCGCGGAGCGGGGCGCCGATCTCGGTGAAGAGCCGGTGCGCCTCGCGGACCAGGCGCGCGCGAGCACCCTCGTCGCTTCGCAGCCGCGCCAGCCCGGCCTGCTCCAGAAGGATGAAGGGCTTCCAGCCCTTGGCCTCCGACTCGTCGGCAAAGGCGAGGGTCTCGGAAAGAATGCGCTCGATCGTGCTCGCCGCCTGCGCACCCTCCGTTTCCCTGAGGACACGCGCGAGGACGAGCTGGGCGGGAAACTCCCAGAGCCTCGTACCGAGATCGCGGCCGACCCGGACCGCCTCCTCGGCCGCCTTCCAGGCCCCGGTGTGATCGCCGAGACCGAGACGGGCCCTGGCGAGGGTGGCGAGCAGGCACGACTCCCACCAGTGGCTACCCCGTGCTTTCAACATGCTCAGCGATCGATTCACGGCACCCAGCGCCTCGGCCCATCGCTCCTCGAGGACGTGGGCCAGCCCGAGGCTCGCGAGGGCCAGCGTCCGCAATGGCTCGTTTCCGAAGCGCTCGGAGAGCGCCACCGCCTCCCGGCCGTGGGCCCGAGCCGAGGCCACATCGCCGCTGATCTCGCAGGCATAGACGCGAAACGCGTGGGCGAGCGCCCGGGGGAAGAACTGGCGGTCCTCCCGCGCCAGCTCGATGGCCCGTGCCGCATCGCGCTCGGCTTCTCCGATCCGGCCGGTCCAGGCAAGCGCCGCAGCAGCCAGCGCCAGGGCGAACACGTAGGGGCTGGCGCCGATCAGTCGATCTCCGACCGTGGGGTCCTCGCCGGTGAGGTCGAAGGTCGTCTCGACGCAGCGCAGGGTTTCCCCCAGGCGAGGTGTCGTGAGGAGAGACACAGCCAGGACGTAACGCGCCGTGATCCTCAAGACCGCGTCTCCGGTCCCGTCGGCGAGCTTCGTCGCTTGTGTGAGGAGATCGACCGCCTCCCGGTTCGCTCCCCAGAGATTGCGAGACACTCCGCAGCCCACGAGGAGCAGGCTCGCCGCACGAGGATCATCGGTCCGCGCCGCGGCGTCCCTCGCTTCGGTAAAGAGTTGGTCGATATCACTCTGCGGCACGCCGCTGCGGGCCGCGTACAGGAGAATCTCGGCGATCGTCTCCGCAAACTGCGCCTGATGCTCCAGCGTTGCCGGCAGGCGTCCGAGCAGCGTCCGCACGCTTTGCCAGTGCTTCAGGGCCTCGGCCGGGTCACTCGCTCCGGCCCACTCGGCGGCGCGGCGATGCCAGCGGATGGCTTCCTCGGCTTCGCCGGCCGACTCCCAGTGATAGGCGAGAAGCGCGGCGCGCTCGTCGAGCTTCGCGGGGTCGAGCGCTTCGAGCGCCCGGGCGACCGCGCCGTGAAGCCGGGCCCGTCGCTCCGAGAGCTGCGAGCGATAGGCGACCTCTTGGGTAAGTGGGTGCTTGAACGCGTACTCGGCTGCCGGGTAGAGCGTCTCGGGATAGAGGAACTCGGCGTCCTCGAGGGAGCGGAGCGCGGCGTCCACACCCGGCTCGGAGAGATCGGCGACGCGCTTGAGCACCGCCTCCGTGAACGTGCCGCCGATGACCGACGCGGTTTGCAGCACCCGCTTCTCGTTCTCGGCGAGCCGGTCGATCCGCGAGGCGAGCACGGCTTGCACCGTCGCTGGCACGGAAAGGCTCTCGACGGGCGTGACCAGGCGATAGGCTCCTCTCGCTCCGTCGAGCCTGCCACTTTCGATCAGCGACTGGACCAGCTCCTCGACGAAGAACGGGTTGCCCCCCGTGCGCTCGCGGATGAGACGCACGAGGCTCTCGAGGGAAGGATGCGTGCCCAGCAGGTCGGTCAAGAGGGCCGCGAGCGCCTCGGGTCCGAGGGGCAGCAGCGGGAGCTGCTGGTAGTAGGACTTCTGCATCCAGCGCGCGTGGTACTCGGGACGGAAGTTGACCACGATCAGTGTCCGCGTCCCCGAAACCCCCTCGACGAAGTTCTCCAGGAACGCCTCGCTCGCACCATCGATCCAGTGGAGGTCTTCGAACAGCAGCAGCGCCGACTCGTGCCCGCTCCGGGCCCGCATCATTCGCCGGATGCTCTCGAACAGCTGGCGCTGGCGTGCCTCCGGGCCGAGGGTCGGCGCGGGCCGCTCGGGGTCGGGCACACCGAGGAAGTCGAACATGAGCGGCACGGCTTCAGCGAGCTTCTCCTCCAGAAGAACCATCCGTCCCGCGATCTTATCGCGGCACGCCCTCGGGGTATCCCGCTCCGTGATCCCGAAGTAGCTGCGGGTCAGCTCGAGGATCGGAATGAGCGGGAGCGTCTTTCCGTGCGGGAGCGCACGCGCCTCGTAGACCGGGATCTCACGGGCCCGGCAGCGTTCGGTGAGCTCGAAGCAGAGCCGGCTCTTTCCCGCCCCCGGTTCCCCGACGACACCCACCACCTGGCCGCTTCCCGCAACCGCTCGCTCGAGGGCAGCCTCGAGCGCGGCCATCTCGCTACCGCGGCCGACGAACTTCGAGAAGCCCCTTGCCCGCGACATATCCAACCGGGCGCGCATTGAACCCGCCCCTTCGAGCTCGCAGACGTGGAGCGGCTCAGCGGCGCCCTTCACCTGCGTCGCGCCGAGGTCGCGGAGACGGAAGTAGCCGGAGACCAGACCGGCGGTTTCCTCGGTGAGGAGCACGGTTCCAGGCTGGGCAAGCTGCTCCATGCGGGCGGCGAGGCCGACGGTGTGCCCCTGCGCCGTGTAGTCCATGCGCAGATCGTCGCCGATGCGCCCGACCACGACCTCCCCGGAGTTGAGCCCCATGCGGACGAAGAGATTCAAGCCGCGCGCGACGCGCAGCTCATCGGCGTAGCGGCGCAGCGTTTCCTGGAGATGCAGCGCCGCCCAGCACGCCCGCTGGGCATGGTCCTCGTGCGCGATGGGCGCCCCGAAGATCGCCATGATGCCGTCGCCGGTGTACTGGTTCACCGTCCCTTCGAAGCGGTGCACACCGTCCGCTAGGATCTGAAAGAAGCGATCGAGAATGCCGTGCCACTCCTCGGGGTCGAGCTGCTCGGCCAGCTCCATCGACCCCTTCACGTCGGCGAAGAGCACGGTCACGTGTTTGCGCTCGCCCTCGAGCGCCGACTTCGAGGCGAGAATCTTGTCGGCGAGATGCTTCGGCGTGTAGCTCGCCGGGGAGGGCTCGGGGCGACGAGCGCCCGTCCCGGTCAGCGCCGCCCCGCATGCACCGCAGAACTTCTCCCCGGTCTCAGTCGGTGTGCCGCACGCCGGGCAGGCCACACCGAGGCGCCCGCCGCATTCCGTGCAGAAGCGGCGATCAGGACGATTGCCGTGACCGCACGATGGACATCGGTTTTCCTGCGTATGCACGCGCCGGGCTCCCGCCGTTGTGACCGCCTCAGCTTGTCCTCTGGGGGCAGGCAATGTGTCAACGGCGGCCGCCGCGGGTGCTGGCCTGTTTTCGCCGAACCGGTGCCGCTGACGTTGGACACCGACGGGGAAACAGGGTCGAGCTCATCACTTTGCTACGCCCGCACTTGCTTCCCCCAGCCGCTTGGCCACGCCCTCGAGGATCTTGCGCGCGACGGTCGGCGCGTCTCGCAGTAGCGCCGTGAAGTGACGCTCGTCGAGCCGCAGGAGCTTCATGGCGGTATCTGCGGTCACGGTGGCCGTGCGTGGCCCGTGGGTGAGGAGCGCGATCTCGCCGAAGAAGGCCCCCGGCCCGAGCGTCGCGAGCTTGCGCCCCTCCCGCGTCACCGTCGCGGTGCCGGTCGCCACGATGTAGAAGAGGGCCTCGCGCTCGCCCTCGTGGGTGAGTACCTCGGCGGCTGGGACTTCGATCTCCTCGGCGAGGGTGGCGATGCGATCGAGCTCCTCAGCCGTGCACGCCTCTAGGAGAGGAACGCTCTTCAGCCGGTCGACGATCGTTGCACGCTGCCGCGGCATCGCGCCGCCGCCCTTCGCCGGGCGGGCCGCTTCAGGCCGCCGGCCCCACGCCGCCACCAGCACCGACGGCATCGAGCAGAGGGTGCGGGGGTCGTCGAGCCCGGCGATCTCGCGGTCAATTTCCTCCGCCGTGACCGCTCCCGTGGCGACGAGCGATTCGCGCAGGTGCTCCAGGGTGAAGCGGTGCGCCGCGACCCCGGGGCTGCCCCCGGAGAAGATCGGCGCGCGCACCTCGCCGCCGACGTCCTGGAGCCCCAGCGCCATCATCTCCCGCGGCAGGTGAAAGCCGTACTCCGGGTCGTACCCGGCCTTCTGCAGGACTCCGATCACCGCCTGCCACACGCGGACGGCCTGGCCAGTGCCGTTGCCTGCGTCGCTGTTGGTGTAGCGGAACATGCGCGCCGGCCCGGCAAAGAGCCCATGGCAGTCGAGGTCCTCGATGACGATCCATCCGCCGGGCTTGAGGGCGGACACGAGTCGCTTCAGCACGGCGTCGCGCTGCGGCAGGTGCTCGAGGACGAGTCGGCTGTGGATGAGGTCGAAGTGCGCCTCCGGCAGATCGTCGGCGACGATGTCGTGCCGCAGGGCCTCCAGGTTCGGCTCCCCGAGCGCGTCGAGGAAGCGGGTGTCGAGGTCGGTCGCGACGACCTTTCCCTCGGCGCCGGCCCGCCGGCAGAGCCACTGCACGATCGAGCCACCCCCGCCGCCCACCTCCAGGCAGGTCCATCCGGCGCCCACCCCGACGGCGTCGAGATGGCGCCGCGTCCCCGGGTCGAGCATCGATTCGAGCCCGGCGAGCCGTACCCGTTCCTTCTCCCAGGAGTTGTCGAAGACGTACGCGCCCATGGCTTCCCTCCTTGATCCTCAAATCCTCTAATCCGCAAATCCTCGGGGCCGGCTCCGTGGCGCCGCCCAGGCCCTTCGGCGTCTTCTCCTCACGCCACACCCGGGATCCAGCGCCAGCGCACGCGCCGCATGTAACGGACATATGACGGATCCTCGCTGAGAAAGTCCTCCTCCATGAGGGTCTTCACCACGAAGAGGCTCGCACCGATCAGCGCGATGGCGAGGTTCTGCGGCGAGTACGCCCGGAGCACGAAGCCGGTCAGGGAGAGAAAGAGGTTGGCGTAGATCGGATGGCGGACGAACCCGTACGCGCCCGAGGTGACGAGCTCTCGTTGCGCGGGGACGAAGCCGATGTTCCGGCCGAGGCTCACGCGGGCGAAGACGGCGAGGACGAGGCTCACTGCCGCGAGCGTGTGCGTGACCGACACTGGCGCCAGCGGCACGCCGCGCTCGGTGACGAAGATGGTGAAGAACCCCCAGTAGGTGGCGACGAAGGCCGTCGCCCAGTAGAGCGGCTTCGGGGTCACGCGCACCGGAGGCCGGCGGACGACCATGGTGCCGATCAGGAGCGCGTAGTTGACCGCCAAGGCGATGCGCGGGAGATCGAAGCCCTCGTACGCCAGCCGGTGGTAGAGCATGTAGACGAAGGGCAGGGACGCGACGGTCGCGACGACCCGATCCATGCGCGGGCTGGTGATGGCCCGCAGACCCGAGAGCGCGGCGCCTTGTGCTGTCACGGAAGCTGTTGTCATGGCTTGCACCTCCCGTGCGGGGTTGAGCGCAAGCTCCGTGCCAGGCAGTCATCATTTTGATTCCCGTTGATTCCCTGGATTTCCGTGTGGCTGCTCAGTCGCGGGTGTCCAATGCATTGGGCACCGCCGGGGCTACCGCCAACAAAACTCGGCGGCGCAACCGTCGCGGGCGACGGCGATCGGCCGTAGGTCCGTGAGTTTGGACCGGCCCATGAACTCATTCGGAGTGGCATCCCGGTTGCTGTGGGTGCTTGGTGACTGCCTCGTGGCCGCTTTGAAGCTGCTGAGAGGGTGCTTGGTGCCTCGTGGCTGCGTTGAAGCTGCTGAGAGGGTGCTTGGTGAGTCGTGGCTGCGTTGAAGCTGCTGAGAGGGTGCAGACCAGGAGGTGATCCGATCATGCCCACCGCCGACGCCGAGAGCATCGTCCAAGACCTATTCCTCACGCGCGAAGGTCGGACCGATCCCTATCCTCGCTACCATCGCCTGCGCGAGGTCGCGCCCGTGCATCGCAGCGCGACCCTCGATGCGTGGCTCCTCACCCGCTACGACGACTGCCACGCCGCGCTCCGCGACCCACGCCTCGGGAAGGACTACGAGCGGCAGATGGAGCGCAGCGTCGGCCCCGACTGGCGACAGCACCGCTCACTCACCACGCGCGAGCGCTCGATGCTGAACATCGACGGCCCGGCGCACCAGCGGCTGCGCAAGCTGGTGGTGAAGGCGTTCACACGACGGACGGTCGAAGGCCTGCGTCCCAGCATCGAGCGGACCGTCACCGCGCTCCTCGAGCCGCTCGCCGAAGCCGGCGGCGGCGACGTCCTCGAGGCGCTCGCCTTTCCGCTGCCCGTGAGCGTGATCGGCGAGATGCTCGGCGTTCCGGAGGCGGAGCGCGCGCAGTTCCGCCAACTCACCCGCGATGCCACCGCGGCACTCGAAGTGAAGCCGACGGCCGAGCAGCTCGTCGCCGCCGACGCCGCCAGCGCCGTCACGCGCGACTACTTCAGGCGGCTCCTCGCCGAGAAGCGACGCCAGCCCGGCGATGATCTCCTCAGCAAGCTCGCCCACGCCGAGGACGGCGGCGACCGACTCTCCGACGACGAGCTGGTCGAGCTCGCCTCGCTGCTCTTCGGCGCCGGCTTCGAGACGACGACCAACCTGATCGGCAACGGGCTCCTCGGGCTGCTGCGGCACCCGGAGCAGATCGACCTCTTGCGGGCGGAGCCGGCCTTGTTCGCGAACCTGCCCGACGAGCTGCTGCGCTACGACGGCACGGCGCAGCTGGCGGGCCGGGCGACGAAGGCGCCGGTCGAGGTGGGCGGCGTCGCCATCCCCGCGGGCGAGGGCGTGATCACGCTCCTTGGTGCCGCCAACCACGATCCCGCCCGCTTCCCCGACCCCGATCGCCTCGACGTCCGACGCACCGGCAGCGATCCGATGAGCTTCGGCGGCGGCGTCCACTACTGCCTCGGCGCGTTGCTGGCCCAGGCCGAGACCGAGATCGCCTTTCGCACGCTCGTCCATCGCTTCCCGGTGATCGAGCTGGCGCGCGAGCCCCGCTTCCGCGACCGGTTCACGCTGCGGGGCCTGGAGGCGCTCGACGTCGTGGTACGCGCCGACGGCGCGGCGCGCCGGCCGCCGAAGCCGGCTGCTCCGGTGCAGGCGCCGGCGGTGGCCGTGGCGCCCGCGGCCGCACGCATGGATCCTACCGCGCAGGTCCTCGGCGTGCGCCCGCGCGACGACGGTGCCTGGCGCACCGCGCTCCGGACACGGGTCGAGGCCGGCGAGCTGATCGAGCGCGGCGTCGCCGCCAAGATGATCCTCCTCGGGCGCACGACGCTCTTCCGCCAGGCCACCTTCGCCGAGCTGGAGGAGCTGGCGGCGACCGCCTATCCGATGAGCTTCGCGCCCGGCGATCTCCTCTGTGCCGAGGGCGGCGAGCCGCTCGAGGCCTACGTGATCGCCGAGGCGAGGCAGTGGTGACGATCGCCGGCCGCACGGTGCGGACAGTCGGCGAGGACGACGTGGTCGGCGAGCGCGGCCCGCTCGAGGGCAAGCCGCGCTCGGCGACCGTCACCGCGCTCACCCACATGAACACCTGGGCGATCTCGCGCGATCGCCTGCTCGGGATCTTGTCACGCAACCCGAGCCTGGCCGAGCGGCTGCGCGAGGAGATGCAGCGGCGCTACGCGGGGTGAGCGGGGTCAGGGTAGGCGGTTGCGCCTGGGTCGCGGGTCGGAGTAGCAGGCACGTCAATGGAAGCCCTGCGCATGATCTCGATCGCGTTCGGTTCGCTCCCGGCCCAAGCGGTCGCGGTGGCGGCACAGCTCGGAGTCGTCGACCACCTCGCCGGCGGGCCGCGCACCGCGGCCGAGCTCGCCCGCGCGACCGGAACGCACGCGGCCTCGCTCTACCGACTCCTGCGTGCGCTCGCCACCATGGAGGTGCTGGCGGAAGACGCCGAGGGGCGATTCTCGTCGACGCCGCTCGGCGACACATTGCGCTCGGACGCGCCGGGCTCGGTGCGCGCGGCGGTCATCATGGCGGGCGACCCGACCTTCACCCGCGCGTGCGGCGAGATGGCGCACAGCGTCCGCACCGGGGCGCCCGCCTTCGATCACGTCTTCGGCGCGCCCTTTTTCGACTACCTGAGCACGCATCCCGAGGCCGGGACGATCTTCAACCAGGGCATGGCCAATTTCTCGGCAGTGGAGAATCCAGCCATCGCGGCAGCCTACGATTTTCCACCGGGAGCGCGCGTCGTCGACGTCGGCGGGGGCCGCGGCGGCTTCCTGGCCGAGGTTCTGAAGGCGCACCCGGGGGTGCGCGGCGTGCTCTACGACCTGCCCGAGGTGGTACGCGATGCGACGTACCTCACGCCGCTGGCCGACCGCTGCGAGGTGCTGGCCGGGGACTTCTTCTCCTCGGTGCCGGGCGGGGCGGACGTCTACGTCGTGAAGCGCATCCTGCACGACTGGGCGGACGACGTGTGCATCCGCATCCTGAAAACCCTGCGCGGCGCCATGGGTGCGGGCGGGCGCGTGCTCGCCATCGATGCCGTCATCGCCCCGGCCGGCCAGCCGGACATGAACAAGGTCTCCGACCTCGTGATCATGGTCGTCGCGCCCGGCCGCGAGCGCACCGAGCGGGAGTTCGCGCGGCTCTATGGCGCGGCGGGCTTCCGGCTGACGCGCGTCATCCCGACAGCGTCAGCCCTGTCGATCGTCGAGGGAGTAGCGGCAGCGTAGTTGGCCGACAAGAGCAATTCCCCTCCCTTTCGAGCGGGCGCGAGCCTGAGGTAAAGAAATCCCCGTGCCCGGCCCCCTCGACGATTGCGCCCGTCTGCGGCTGCTGCACGAGCTGGCCTCGGCGTTCGCGGAACGCCTGGAGCTCGACGCGCTCATCCCGCTGGTGACCACGCGGTGCCGCGAGGCCCTCGAGGTCGAAGGGGTGAGCGTCGTCCTGCACGATCTGGAGCGCGACGAGCTGTACTTTCCCTACGTCGCCGAGCGCCCCGAGGTCGCCTCGCGACTGGTCGAGCTACGCTTCCCGGCCACCCACGGCATCGCCGGCGAGGTGCTGCGGACGGGGACGGCCGTGCGCGTCGACGACGTGGCCGCCGATCCCCGATTCTACGGCGCCGTCGACCAGGCGACCGGCGCGCAGACCCGGGCGCTTCTCGCCGTGCCGCTCACGTCGCACCAGGGGCGGGTCGGCGTCCTCCAGGCGGTGAACCCGCGCCGCGGCACCTTCGCCGCCGACGACCTCACGCTCCTCGAGGTGCTCGGCGAGAGCGGCGGCCGGGCCGGATAATGCTGGGCAGTTACCATAGCGCCAGACTCGGACGTTGACATGACATGGCCCGGGCTCACCCCCACGGCCCCAGCTGGCGCGGATCTTGCCGATCCGCAGGGCGCCGATCGCCTTGCGAGCGCAGTCGCCGACCGCGACATCGGCGTCCTCGTGAACAACGCCGGCTTCGGCTACGCCGGACGGCTCGACAAGCAGGACACCGAGCGCCTGCGAGCGCTCGTTCAGGTGAACTGCGCCGCGCCCCTGGTGCTGACGAGCCGCCTGCTGCCGAAGATGCGCGAGCGCGGCCGCGGCGCGATCATCATCACCGGCTCGATCGCAGGCCAACAGCCGATGCCGCGGCTCGGATACCACGGAATCCCGCGCGCTCGGACGCGGCACCGTCCTGCCCCCAACGCCCACGGCTGGCGCGGCCCGGACTGCGCCTGGCTCCGGTGAGCCTCACGCCACACCCCGCTGCGCGTGCTGCGGGGACGCCGCTGCGGCGCGGGCGCCTTGTGGTATCCGAGGCCCCTCTCTATCATGTCAGCCGTGAGCACCGGGGCGTACGATCGTGTGGTGGAGCTGCTGGCCGCCAACCCGCGCATACGACTCGTCTACGGCTTCGGGTCTGCTACCGGTGGTGTCGTGGGGCCGTTGAGCGACGTCGACGTCGCGGTGTTGCTCGACTCGCCCCTCGATTGGGACGCGGAGCGCGAGCTGCGCGGCCGTCTCGGCGTGCTCGTTCCCCGCATCGACCTGGTGATTCTCAACACAGCCCCGTCGGCGCTGCGCTTCGAGGTCGTCACGAGCGGGCAGTGCCTGCTCGCCCGCGACCCTCGCGAGCAGGCCGAGTTCGAGATCGTGAGCTTATCCCGTTTCCTCGATTTTCAACCCGTCCGCCGCGTTCAGCAGGAATACCTGCGCGCCCGCGTGGAGGAGCGCCGTGGTGCTGCGGGTTGAGGCGCTGCGCGAGCGCCTCGCAAAACTGGAGGAAGTCGTCAGCCGCCTGCGCGAGGTCGCTGCGGTGACACGCGAGGTCTTCTTTCGAGACTACCGGCACCAGTGGCTCGCCGAACGTGGGCTGGAGCTGGCGGCGCAGTCGGTCCTCGACATCGGCAATCACATCCTCGCGGGGGAATTCGGTGAGAGCGCCACCGAGTATGAGGGGATCGTGAAGGGCCTCGGCTCCCGTGGCGTAGTCTCGCCGGCGCTCGCGAAGCAGCTTGAGGGGCTCGGGGGTTTTCGCAATATCCTCGTCCACGGCTACTTGGGAATCGACCCCGAGAAGGTCTACGCGGCTTTACAGCGCAGCGCGCGAGACTTCACCGACTTCGAGGCAGAGATACTCGCCTGGCTGGATCGCCGGGTGTGATCAGGCAGTGGCCCGGCAAGGGACGTTGCTTGCGATTTGCGTTCCGCAGCGCTCCCTTGGGATCAGCGGGCTGAAGGCTCGCACACGCCGTGGCGGAACGCTCGCGGTCAGGCGCCACCGCACCGCTGTCCGTCGACTCGGCAACCGCGCAATCATCGAATCGCCCGCTGCCCGCCGGCGAACACGCTGCTAGCCCTAGTCCCCTGGAAAGGTGATTTCTTCAAAAAGTCGTTGGGTCATGTGGCGTGGACCTTCTGCGTGCGCAGGCCGAATCGCCGCATGGTGTCGAGGATTTCATCGGCGCCCTTGGTCCACTTGAAGGGGGGGCCGTCTTGGTCCACGTCCTTCAAGATGTCCCCCGATCCGCAGCTGGTCGACAAGATCCGCGACGTGGTCGGCCTCTATATGCGGCCGGAGGCCGGAGCCCTCATTCGGGGAAGCGGGAGCCTGCGGAAGCTCCGCTGGGCGCTGCCTGGGCGAGGTAAACGGGGCGGCGTCCGCGTGATCTACTACTGGGCGACCACGGAGAGCGTGATCTTCATGCTCATGGTCTATCCCAAGAGCCGGC
>Ga0187892_10006703_pt1 | contig 16932 bp, 17 predicted proteins | sample MA1701073metaG_FD_139345 | JGI IMG/M metagenome (GOLD analysis project Ga0187892, IMG submission 139345) | Bio-ooze microbial communities from a basaltic lava cave in the Kipuka Kanohina Cave System on the Island of Hawaii, USA - MA170107-3 metaG ... | reverse complement strand
CTCGAAATGCCTCCTTGCAGGAACGGGGTAACGTTGTCCAAACCCGTAGTATACCTGCCAAACTAGGCATTTCGAGTCTTTTTTTCGCGCAAAGCCAGAAAATCACGCTTGTTCAGGGACTAGAAGCTGCGCACCGCCAAGGGGCAATCGAGATGGGCGGTGTGAACTTTCGCGAGAGCGCCGACGAGGCCGTCCGCTTCATTACGACCGGCAATCAGCAACACGTCCCGTTGAGCTTCGTACGGGACGTGACCGGCTTGGCAGTCGGGCGCGAACGGGACCCAAACCGCAATGGAGCGCCGTAGGGGTCCCAGCGATCTTCGGGTGAGGCGGCTTATCGATCGTGGTCTGATACCGGGTCGGCCGGGGTAGGTACGGCGAGACGCGCGCGAGCCGAGTCGAGCAACGTATCCGATTCGCCGAGCAAGTCAGACAGTGTCGGCTCGACGATCGCGTCCGGCTCGACGCCCCGGCCGTCGTACAGCGCGCCACTCGGTTGAAACGAAGCCATCGACGAAAGCAGGACGCGCAGTCCGCTGTGGGTCAGCGTGTACTCTTTGGCCCGGCCACTGCCTCCGCCGCTGGGTGTGCCCATCAGCGTGACGCTTCGCCAGCCCTTCATCGCGCCGCAGAAGACGTCGGTGGCGCTGAAGGAGTCGCCGTCCATCAACACGATCACCGGCCGCTCGTACCGTGCGACTCGCCCAGTCGATGCGCGGCTGATGACGAAGTAATGCCAGTCGCTGAACTCGCCGGCCGGCGGGGCCCATTCGGGTTTGAATCGCGCGGCGAACTCGCTAATCGCCCGCCGTTCGGCTTCGGACCAACCCGACCAAGCCGCGGGGTAGAGAAACCGGTCGGCCAGGTATCCATCGGGCCGGTCCGGCGCTTCTTCGGGACCGAGGCGATACGCCGCGACGTTGGCGATTCGCGGGGCGTCGTCAGCCCGCATGAAATACGGGAGCAGCGACCGCAAAACGTCTCGCGAGCCGCCACTGTTGCCGCGCACGTCGATAATCAGGCCGCGCGTCTCACGCAGCCGTTCGACGCAGCGGCGCAGTTCGTGCAGGAATCGGTCTTCGCCATCCATCTCCGCGATGCGCAAGTAGCCGACGTCGCCTTCGAGAACGCGCGCCTCTAGCGTACGCTTGTGTGGCGATGGTGGTTGCCGGTCCGAGCCGTGGGCCAGCCTCAGGCCCAGTTCGACGCGTCTCTGCCCATCGCTGGACTCCAACGCGACGGTCGCGGTGTCGGCCGACGGAAGCCCGAGCTCGCGTCGCATGACAGCAATGTATCGCAGCCACTCGATGGAGCCCCGACGGTGCAACTGCCGCGCGCCGCGCGGGGCGAACTTGGCCGCGGCGTCGAGCCAGCGGTCGAGGGGTTCACCGTCGATACTCACGAGATAGGGGTGGCCCGACGATAGGCAGGTCCGCCCATCGAGCTTGATCGCCGCCACCCGCCCGCCGGCGTCGATCAAAGCGCATGGTAAGTGCCCGAGGGCCGCCGCCATTGAGCCGACGCCGCGCACGCGGCTGTGTCCGTCGCCGAACTGAGCCAGCACCTGTGCGACCTCGATGGCGAAGTCCGTTGTGCTCACGCCGTCGGCCACGCGTCGCCGCGCATGGTCCAGCAGGCCGCGATCGTCGACGCCTTTGAGCCGCCGATACGCGAAACGCGTTTCGAGCAGTTGTTGCAGTTGGTCGAGATCAGCGCGTGCTTGCTCACGGCTCAGTGTTGCCGGCGGCGCACGGAACGCGCCAAGTGTACCAGCGATTCCGTGGAGCAGGCAGGCCCATCGGACGGGCGCAAAGGACATGAAGATTACTCGCATCCGGTAAGCCCCCGCGCCGGCGATTGGACGGCCACTGGCTCACGGCTCAGCCGGTTGGCTCCTGACGTGTCAGGCGTTGTTCCAACCAGGACTGAAACCGGCTTTCGCCCGGCACCAGTTCGATGGCCTTGGCGCACGCCGCCCGGATTTCGGTTTCTGGAGCACGCAGGTTCGCCAGCGCGCGGGCCAAGTCGAACCAAGCCCATGCGGCACGTATCGGCTGGTCGGTCAGTTGAATCACGCGGCGGAGCAGCTCGGCTGCGTCACGATTCAGCGATCGACGAGCTTCGCGGCCGTGTACACCAGGGCGCCCGAGCTTCGAGGCCAATCGCAGTTTTGTCTGCGCATACTCGTGTAGGGCCTTCGGATCACCCTGAAACTGCGACAAAGACTCGGCGAATATCTGATGGGCCCTCTCCAACTGCCCGGAGCGCTTGAACAGAATCGCCAACTCGAGCGCATCGCCGGGCGGCGCCTGTTCCGGTATGCGTTGTAGCAGAGCCCGCGCAGCGTCGGCGCGCTGCTGGTCGAGATAGGCTCTGGCAAGCGCCAGGAATGCGCGATGCCGATCGGTCGCCAACGAACTCGCCTCGATCTCCGCGAAGACCGATTCCGCCAGAGCCAGGTCTCCAGACGCGGAGGCGTAGTCGATCATCTGCGCGGCCAGCGCACCCGAGTTCGGAACTCGCTGGCGGGTGGCCGCCAGGCGCTCGAGTGCCCGCCCGCGCTCGCCGGTGGCCCACAAGGCCGCGGCCTCCCGCAGGCCGTGCAGCACGACGTAGCCGGGATGGGCCGGCAGCGTGACGCGGAAATACGTGCGTTCGACGTCGAAGTCGAATCTCGCGTTGGGGGAACCATTCTCGGCCATCTTGCGATGGATCGTCGGCACGCCCGGATTCCTCATTTCCGCCAGGCGAAGTTCCTTCAGGAATTCGCCGATCCGACGGTTGCGCATCGGAAGGGCAGGCGCATGTGCGCCGGGCAGCAAGTGCTCCGGGTCCAGGCCCGGCACCGGTCCCGGATAGCTGGTGATCTCCAGTCGGTCCGGATAAAGGTGTACCCTAATGGGTTCAGGTGGGAATTCGTAGCTGCGATGGTGAACCGCGTTCGCGACGGCCTCCTCCATGGCCTCGTACGGATACAACACGAATCGTTCGGCCTCGGCCTGGCCCGGAACCTTGCGAATCACGTTGGCTGACAGCCCGTTCAAGTAGTCCAGCGAGTGCCGGACTTGCTGCGGCAGCGGGCCGCGAAACACGCGTTCTTCGATGAGGTCGCCACCCGCATCGTCGCCGAACTGAACCACCTCGATCCGCGCGGCAGGAAAGTAGGTCTGCGGATCGTCGGCGAAGAACAAGATCGCAACGTTGCGCGGCGACTCGCCGCCGTTCACCGGCGACGTCAGTTTGAGCGATCGTATGAGAATGTCGGTGGCCACATCGACGCCGGGCGCGACGTGATCGCTCCGGACATCGGCGAGGAACTGGCGAACCAGCGAGCTGGAGATGACGCTCACGGGTGCTTCACTGCGACGCCGATCGTCGAAGGGCACGCGCGCTGTAAGCTGCATGAGCTGGTGGAGCACGTCGCCGGTGGCCTTTCGCGTCTCACTGCCCAAGCGCACGAAGTAGCTTCGCGGCGCGTTCTTCTGGCCGTGCTCGGGCGCCTGGTATGGCCGCACGTCGCCGCCTGGAGCCCAGAGCACGAGGACCGTCCGGCCCATGTAAGCTTCCGGCGACATCACGGGTTGGTACTCGGGTTGCAGACGCCGGCAATGCCCCGTGATCTCACGCTGAATTCGGTCAACATCCTCGGCGGGCAGACCGGATGGCGGCAGCAGTGGTGCCCCACCTGATTCCTCGATGCCGATAACGATGTACCCGCCGTTCAGATTCTGAAAGTCGTTGGCGAATGCGCAAACGGTCTGGATTACGGAGTCGCGGGTCACCTCGTTCCAGGCCTTCTTGAATTCACGCCGCGCGGATTCCAAGCCGCGTGCGTGAATCAGGTCATCCAGCGAGATGGGTAGTATCTTCATGCGCCTCGGGCTGATCCTGGATCCGCGGAACCATCCAACACTCGATCTTATGTCGCCTCGGCGCGCCGCTCCAGACGAGGCGTCATCCGATCGGGATCTGCAGCACCTCACAGGTTGGGCCGTTCGAGAGAACCGTCGCCAGTACTTCGCGAATGCCCTGCTTCAACCCCGGCCACATGAGGCGGGCGACGGCCGCATCCGGTTCGCGCCATTCGCTGGCTGAATGCTCATCGTTGAGTACGACGATGTCGTTCGGCGCCACTCGCGCGGCAAAGCCGGGGCAAAGATGGATCTCGTCCTCGGCCGCCATGAAAAACGTGTTGATCCGTTCGAGCTGGTGCAGCATCTCCACGCGCAGGCCGGTCTCCTCGCGCACCTCGCGGACGGCCGCTCGCACGGCCGTCTCGCCGTCGGCGATGTGGCCGTGTACGAGTTGCCACGTGCCGCCCAGTGCGCCGCCCGCCGACCGCTTGAGCAGCAGGAACTCCGGCCCGCTGTCGACCAGTCGATACACGTAGACATCCACGATGTCGCTGACGATTCGCGGCATCTAGATCACCGTGCGCGGTGCGTCGAGGACCCCACTCGCGATCTGTGCGCGGTCGTGGTCCCCGTGGGCATGCAGACGTTAGCTTGCCCGTCGAGCGCGTGGCATGAGCAAGCGGCCGTTTGCTTGCCCGTGCAGACCACGCGACATTCTTTCGGCGGGTGGCAAGGGCAACCGGGTGTGTTTGCCCGTGCAGACGACGCGACGGCACGGGCAAGCGATCGGGGGACCCCTCGTCGCCAAAGGCCGCGACGATCGCTTGCCCATGCCACCCGATTCGCTTGCCCATGCCACCCGATTCGCGTGCCCATGCCATCCTAATCGCTTGCCCACGCCACCTCGACGGCGCAGCAGCCCGCACCGTGATTCAGCACAGGGAACCCTCGCTGCCCGGCAGCGGGCGGGACGCCCGCGCTCCGGCAATCACGCGGACATAACGATCGCCCGGCAATCGCCGGATCAGGCCCTTGACCGACAGCATCGTCAGGCTGGCCAGTAGCTCGCCTGCACCCAGGCCGATCTGGTCAGCGAGTTTACCCAGCTCGATCGGTTCGCTGTCCATCGCGGCCAGAATCCGTTGCTCGGCGGTGCTCAGCGCCGGAGCGGCGGCCGACTTGACTTCGTCGGCCGGCTGCATGACCCGGCCCACGCCGTGCAGCTCGTCGAGAATGTCCTGCAAGTCGCTGACGAGCTTCGCCCCACCCTCACGAATCAGCCCGTTCGTGCCGCTCGACTGGGGCGAGTCGATGCGGCCCGGGATGGCGAAGACCTCGCGGTTGTATTCGCCGGCCAGCCGGGCGGAAATCAGCGCACCGCTGTTATTGGCTGCTTCGACCACCAAGACGCCCAGCGACAGCCCGACGATGATGCGGTTGCGGCGCGGAAAGTTGCCGGGGTCCGGCCCGGTGAGCATGGGCAGCTCGCTGACGACGGCGCCGCGCTGACAGATCTCCGCCGCCAAGCCGGCGTGCTCGGGCGGATAGACGCTGGCCAGGCCGTTGCCCAGCACGGCGATCGTCCGGCCGTTGCCCTCGATTGCCCCGCGGTGCGACTGCGCATCGATCCCGCGAGCCAGCCCGGAGACGACGGTGAACCCCGCGCTGCCGAGCAGCCAGCCAAATCGCCGGGCCTGCTCGCTGCCGTAATGCGAGCAGCGCCGCGAGCCGACCACCGCCAGCGCCACGGCGTCGGTTTCGAGCAACTGCCCGCGAACGAACAGGCAGGTGGGCGGGTCGTCGATGTGGCGCAGCGCCTGAGGGTACTCGGCGTCGGCCAGACAGATCAGCCGCGCCCCGTGTTCGGCCGCGAGCTGAAGCTCTTCGTCGGCGCGCGTGGACGTGCGCGCGGCGAAGATGGCATCGGCCCTGGCGCGGCCGACGCCCTCGACCCGCGACAGGTCCGCCACCGACGCTTCCAGGACGCCTCGCGGTGAGCCGAAGCGCTCGAGCAGGCTGCGCAGTGTGACCGGACCGACCTGGTCGGCCAGATGCAGCCGCAGGTAGTCTCGGGCAAGATCGGAACAGACCGCGACTGAGGTCTCGGGCATCGGTCCTTGCTCGAATCGGCCGGCCGGCAAGGTATCACGCCCGCGGTCCGGCCGGTAGTCGACTCCATCTGGAAACCGGCGCTGGCCCCCTTTCCGATCCTCAAGCGACAATGTACGATCGTGCCCGCGCGGTCGACGGTCAGGAGGTTCGCAATGCCACGCTACGATTGCAAGTGCGGCGCACACTACAAGCTGCCGGAAGGGAGCCAGGGCAAGCGGGCCCGCTGCAAGAAATGCGGCGCCACATTCGTCGTGCCGGGAGAGAAACCGGCTCCGCCGCTGCCGCCCGAGGACGATGTGTACTCGGTGCTCGAGCAGGCGGCGGCGCAGTCTCATCAAGCCGCTGCCGCCGGGCCATCCGCGCTCGAAGCCGCCGTCGCCGTGGGGGATGAGGGCGGCCCGCGCCGGACACCACGAAGCGTGGCCGAAATGCCGGCGGCGCGCGGCGCAGCGGGTACGCTGCCGGGTTTCCTCGCGGACGCCGCTTGGGCATTCCTCTTTATCACCAAACCGTCCAACTTGGTGATCGCGCTTCTGGTCTGGTTTCTGATCGTGTTCAAGAGCCTCGTTGGCCTTGCCGGCTGCCTGGGCGTGATCGGCTCACTCATCATACTCGGGTGGTACTTCGCGTTCCTGCTCAATGTGGCCATCACTGCGGCGGCCGGCGAAGACGACCTGCCCTCGCTCAGTATGACCGAGGGCATCGTGGACGACATCATCATCCCCATCGTGAAGTACGTCGGCACGACGCTGGTATTGCTCGTCCCAGCCATCGTCTACATCGCACTGAACGCGGGCGACACCGTCAACTTGCTCCAGGCGATGGCGATGCAGGGAGTGACGGCCCTGACCGACGATCCAGCCGCAGCCGCGCCTCTGATCGCGTTGCTTCTACTGGCGCTCTTCCTATGGCCCATCTCCATTCTGGCCGTTTCGCTACAGGGGCTCGGTGCGGTCGTCCGCGTTGATCTGGCGTTCATCACCATCGCCCGCACGTTCGTCCCGTATGTTCTGACTTGTGCCCTGGTCGGCGTGGCGACGTACGGACAATCATGGCTGCCCGAACAGCTCTTCGGCCGAATCAACTTCGCCGGCGGGAACACTCCGTGGGGTCAGCTTATCCTGACGTTCGTCGTCTCAGCCGGCCTCGTCGTGTATCTCGACATCGTGGCCATGCGCGTGGTTGGCCTGTATTACCGGCATTACAAGAGCCGGTTTGCCTGGACGTGGGAGTAAAAGGGGAAATCGCCCGGATCGGCTCGTCTTGCGAGCCTCGCCAGGCGACTTCCCTCGGAGGAGGAGGAAGGAGGAGGTTTTTAGGACACCCATGATGTCCAATACGAATCGGGCGCTGTCAAATTGCGTCGGGTTTTTTTCTCGGCAGCGGCGGGCGGGGCACGGGCTGCCGGCGGGCGCTGCGGCACGCCGACCTGGGCTACTGGGGGCCGTTCGACTCGGCCGCGGTGCCAAGGGGCAGCATTCGGCCGAATTTGAGCCCGCGTTCGTGCGGGGCCGCAAAGGCTGGATGGTCGGGTGTCAGCTCCTCAAACTCGCGCCAGCGCAGGATGCGGTAGTCGAGCTCGCCGCGGCGGAGCGGCCACTCAACGAGCACGCGATGGGGCAGCCACGGCCCGCCGTCGCGGATCGCGCGGTAGGCGTCCAGACTGGCCCGCATCTGCACCCGGCCCATGCGGTCGCGAAACAGGATCTGCCTGAGCAGGCGGCGGTCGAATCGCTCCAGCCAATACTCCTTGGTCAGCACAGGCTCGCCGCCGGATCCGGGCGGCACGAAGAGCAGTTGCTGCCAGTCTGGCTCGATGCGCTGCACCAGCCCGGCCAGCTCGACGTCGGTGGCCGTTTCGGGCAGCGGGTTAAGCCCGATCGCCTCGATGAGCTGATCGGGCCGCAAGGGCAGGTCCGATTCGGGCACGTCGGCGATGTCGTCGTAGTGGCCCCATCGATACGTGTCCTGGTCGGGACGGATGTAGAGCCAGTACAGGTTGGTGTTGGAGCCGAACAGAATCTGCGTCTGGCCGAGCTCGGTAATGTCGAAGCGCATGTGCAAGGGCGGGATGACCGAGAGCTCGCCCTTCATGCCGAGCCCAAGGTTGTGCGTTCGGCCGCTGGCGCGGACGTACGTGCCTGTGACCGTACCGCTCGCCCGCAACCCGCCGCCCGCCCGACCGAGGTTCTCGTTGACGATCGAAACGGACTGCTCGAGCGCGATGACATCGAGCGGCGGCCGCGCGCCGCCCGGCCCGTCTGGACACCCCGCACACGCCAACGCAATCGCACCGACAACAAGTCGACGCCGAGCCGGGCGCGCCGCTGAGCCCTGAGTCCTGAGTCCTGACTCTTGAGTCGTGAGTCCTGAGTCCTGAGTCCTGAGTCGTGGACCCTGAACCCTGAACCCTGAACCCTGAACCCTGAACCCTGAACCCTTTCGCATCACTCCAGCCGCCCTTCGGACGCAGCGGGCACAGGCGTGTCGTCGTCATCGAACGTGCCGGCGCCATCGCTCAGGATCACGCCGAGCTGACGGCTGACGCTCTCGATTTGTTCGTCGGTGAGTCGCGGATTGAGGACCTGGTGCGGTGAGCCTTCCTTCGCCAGGCGCATCTGCCACGCCTCGCTGCCGTCGTCGGTGTGGCGGGTGTCTTCGTAACGCAGCAGGCGCTTCCGCATCAGGATGAGCGCGAGCACAAACCGAAGCTGCAGGCGCGACGGCTCGTCGGTTCCGTCGAGCCGCACGAAAAACTGCACCAGCAGCTCGTCGTCGATCAGCAGCTTTTTCTTGCGGGCCTTGACCGGGACGCGCGATTTGAACGTGCAGAAGGCGCCTTCCGGAGGCCCGGTCCAGGCTTCGGCGCTGTAGTCGGCCCGGCGGAAGCCGTCGCCCTGCTCGAATATGACGGCGTAGAAGACCTCGCCCTCGCGCAGTTCGCGGCCGGTCACTGTGCAGCGGCCGGATGATCGCTCGATCTCGAATGAGTCCATGGCCGCGGATTGAACGGCGGCGGTCGCCGCTCGTCAAGCCGATGGGTGAGCGGCCGCGCACTCGCCGGCGAACGCCAGTCCGGATACATCAGTAGCATGTCGACGACGCGGGCCCGCCTGCTCTATGTCATCACGGATCTGGAGTTGGGCGGTGTGCCCTTGCACCTGGTCCGACTTGCAAGGCATGTGCGCCAGCAAGGATTCAATGCGACGGTCGTTTGCCTCTCGCGGCCCGGGCCCGTCTCAGAGCTGCTGGCGCGCGAAGGCGTCCGAACCGAGGCGTGCGGGGCGCGCGGCGTGTGGAACGTGGCGGCCCTGGCGCGGCTCCGCGACGTGATCCGCAGCGTCGACCCAGACCTGATTCACACGTTCCTGTTTCACGCCAACGTGGCCACGCGCTGGGTGGCCCGGAGCGTTGGATTCGATGCAGACCGCTTGATCTGCGAGCTCCAGACGGTCGAGATTGAACGGCGCTGGCACCTGCCGATCGAACGTTGGACGCAGCGCTGGTGCCGCTGCATCGTGGGCAATTCGCCATCGGTCATCGAACACCTGCAGCGCGTCGGACGCATCGCACCGGACCGGCTTCGCTTGGTCATGGGCGGCGTCGACGTGGATTTGATCCGCGCGGCCGAGCCGATACCGCGTCGCGAACTGGGCTGGCCGGACGAGCTGCCGGTCATCCTCTGGGTTGGGAGGATGGACCCGATCAAGGGGCTGGATGTGCTCATCCAGGCCGTTGCGCGGGTCCGCGCGGAGCGTCCATGCCTGCTGGCACTCGTGGGAGCCGGAGCTGCCCGGTCGGCCGTGGACCGAGCGATCGCCAGCACAGGGCTTCGCGAGCACGTGCGGTTGCTCGGGCCGCGGACGGATGTCCCACGACTGCTCCGCGCCGCCGACCTCTTCGCGTTCCCGTCCAGGACCGAAGGCCTTCCAAACGCGCTGCTGGAAGCAATGGCCGCCGGTCTGCCGATCGTCACCACCGACGCACCGGGCTGCCGCGATGTCATTCGCCACGGGCTGACCGGTTTGTTGGTACCGCCCGATAACGTGGAACGCCTTGCAGAGGCAATTCTTGCGCTCCTCGGCGACCCGAAGGCCGCCGGGCAACTCGGTCAAGCGGGGGCGGAAGACGCCCGCAACCGCTTCGGAATTGCCCGGATGTTTGCCGATTACGAGGCGCTTTACGCCGAAGTGCTGGGAAACCGCTCCACGCCGGCATGAAGCATGTCCCACCCACGCCCATAATCGAACGATTTTTCGACCGAACCGAACGCCTCGCAACGGATGACACACATTGCCGTAACCTCCGGTACCACCGAACGTCACGTCGCGCTCGACCGCGCGGCTGTTTCAGCGACGCCCCGTGCCGAAAGAAATCTTCAGAAAAAAGGCTTGCTGTCCGACCAATAAATGGGTACGATTCCCCCGCTGGACCAATGAGTACCATCTGGTGGTGATTCAAAAGCCCAGCACGCACGGCTTTTATGCTGTTTACGAGTTCCTATGCCCGGGCGCTCGACGAGAAAAACCGGCTTCAGATTCCGACGCAGTTCAAGAGCGGCGTCGCCGACCTGGAGCGCGAGCGAGAGTACTTCTACCTTTGCCCGGGCGAATACCCGCGGACGTTGGCCCTCTACCAGGAGAAGTACTTCGAGCAGCGAATGGAGCAGATGCAGCAACAGGTGCTCTCGGACGAGGAGTCGCTCGAACTGGAGTCGTTCCTGGCGCGGGTGGTCAAGATCGAATTGGACAAGCAACGGCGATTCGTGTTGCCGGACGCACAACTCGCACACGCCGCGTTTCCGTCGAAGGAGCTTGTGCTGGCCGGCGCCAACGTGCGGATCAACATCTGGTCGAAGCCTGATTTCGAGGCCTTCATGGCGGAAAAGCGCGACCAGAACTGGCCACAGATTCAACGATACTTGCGGGGCGCAGCGCCGCGCAGCAATGGTGCTGCAGCCCAGTGATCCCGTTTTCCGGAGGGGAACGGTACACCGGTCGTAAATGTGGTCTAACGTGGCCCCGGCCTGGCGCGGCGGGTGCGCGGCCGGCCGTGTCGGCCGGGGCCTGGCAGGAACACCAACGTACTCACGCTGCACCGGCTCCTGCTTCGGAGCGAAACGGATGTCGCTCCGCAGCGGGGGCGCTGCGAAGCTTGCGCGTGAGCGCGGCGACTCAACGTGTGGCCGCCGGCCCGGCGCGATGGTGCGAGAAAGGATTCTCGCACCAGCACGGCACGGCACGATGGTGCGAGAAGGGATTCTTGCATCAGCGCGAGTGGTGCGAGAAGGGATTCTCGCACCAGCACGTATTCTCGCACCAGCACGCGGCGACTCAACGTGTGGCCGCCGGGGTTGACGGTTGTGGCGCATGGCCGCACCGGGTGGAAGAGTCGGCCTGACGCGCGGGCTCCAACGGAGGGAGCCGACGCACGTCGGTCCGGTCGGTCGGTAGTGGAGGGCCAAGATCTCATGGCGTCTGGTCACATGCGTTTGGTTCCGCGGATTCGGCAGAGTCTGGATGCCGGAGGGACGGCGTTTAACCCCGACGTGGTGCTCGCGCCGTGGTTGGATGAACTGGACGAACGTGTTCGCCGGTTCCGCCGTTTCGCTCAAGCCGATTTTTCCGTGAAACTCTCTGCGCACGTGCGGGCGCTGCGTGAGGTCCTTGCTGCCGATTGCGTCGGGGGTCGTTGAGCGGCACCGGAGGCTTAGCTCGCTTCCCCCGTTCTCTTCTAATCGGCTATCGTGCGACGATTGGGAGAGACCTCAAGTTGTAGTATTGTGATGCGACGTAGGCCCATGCTATAGTGTGAGCGTGGGCGATGTCGAGCGCGGACACATTCCCGTCTTGGCCGAGCCGGTGCTTGAACTGCTTAGCCCGGCGGGCGGGCAGGTCGTGGTGGATGCCACGGTCGGGCTGGCAGGTCATGCCGAACTGCTCGCGCAACGGCTTGACCGGGGCGGACTGCTGATCGGGCTGGACGTCGACGACGGCAACCTGGAGCGGGCAGGCGCGCGGCTGAGCGGTGTTCGCCCGCGCGTGGTGTTGCGGCGTGAGAACTTCGCCGAGCTGGCGAACGTGTTGTCCGAGTTGGGTGTAGCGCGAGCGGACATCATTCTGGCAGACCTGGGCATCAGCTCGGCCCAGTTGGACGACGCGGACCGTGGCTTCTCGTTCTTGCGCGACGGGCCGTTGGACATGCGCATGGATACCCGGGCGTCCAGGACGGCGGCGGACCTCGTGAACCGACTGCGCGAGGACGAGCTGTCGGACTTGATTTATCAGAACTCGCAGGAGCATTTCAGCCGTCGTATCGCGCGGCGCATCTGCGAGGGTCGCCGCAACCAGCGGATCACGACCACGGCTCGACTGGCCGAGTTGGTTTCGTCAGCGCTGCGTGTCGATCCGCGCTCGCGGCGGAGCAAGATCCATCCGGCGACGCGCACGTTTCAGGCGCTGCGCATCGCGGTGAACGACGAGCTGGGCAACCTGTCGCGGCTGCTGGAGCAGGCGCCAGGGTGCCTGAACGCCGGAGGTCGAGTCGGCATCATCAGCTTTCACAGCCTGGAAGACGGGCTGGTCAAACGGAGCTTCCTCGAGCAGCGACAGGCTGGTGTGTACGAGATCGTAACCAAGCGCCCGGTTGTCGCCAGTGCCGAGGAGCGGGCGGCGAACCCGCGCTCGCGCAGTGCGAAACTGCGCGTGGCCGGCCGCATTGGTCCGGCCAGCCCAAGTGAGTTCGAGGGGCGGAGCCGCTGAGGCCCGAGGCGCGAGTCGCGCCGATTGGGCGGGACGCCAGGTCCCCAGAATGTGCGATGGATCGTAGGTCGAACGAACACGGGCAAAAACACGGAGGCAAGCAGCTCGTGGCCAGAGAAACCAAGCTCGGATTGGTGGTGGGACTGGGATTCATCATTTGCTTCGCGATCATCGTGTCGAACCGCGGTGCGGCGCAGGGACCGTCGCTGCGGCAGCCGTACCGGGCGGAACCGGGATTCGACGATGTGTCGGCGCCGATCGTGGCCGGTTCAGCCGAACGGCAGGCGCGGGCGCTGGGCGGATTCGGCGACGTGCGGCGGTCGCGTCCGACCGAGCGTGGCGGCACGATGGGTGGTGGCGGAGACGAACGGAACTCTCTGTGGGGTTCGGGCGGACCGGAACGGGCGCAGCCGAACGAGTTCGAGGAGCCCGCCTCCTCGACCGAGCCCGCGCTGGCTGCGCCCGTTGCCGACGCGGCGGCTGATCCGGACGCTGAAGCCGCCGAGCTACGGCACGGCGCACAGAGTCTGATCGCAACGACGCCCAACGAGGCGACTGAAGGGCTCGAGCGGGCACTTCGGGCTGCGGGGCTCGATGTGGCGGCGCCGGCGGCCCGCGGGGTTGAGCCAGCGGCCCCGCGTCCCGCGTCCGGCGTGCGGCGGCACGTGGTCAGCAGGGGCGACACGCTCTGGAAGATCGCGGAGCTGCACTACGGCGTGAAGTCGAAGGCCGTTGTCGACGCGATCTTCGAGGCCAACCGCGGGCTGCTCAAGGATCCGAAGGTGCTGCTCGTCGGTCAGGAGCTGATCCTGCCCGGGCTGAACGAGCCGATGGCAACGACGGAATCGCACCACTTGGCCGCGCCAACACAGCCACCGGCCGCCGCGCCATCTGAGCCGGCCGAGAACCCGGCGCCGAAAGATCCTCCGCCGCGGCGGAATGGCCGCGGCTTTCGCTGGTACCAGGTCAAGAACGGCGATCGTTATGCCTCGATTGCGCGCGAGCAGCTCGGCAGCCGCAACCGCTGGAGCGAGATCTACGAGCTGAACAAGGACATTTTCCCGGATCCAGCCAAGATTCGGTCAGGCGTCAAGATCCGGATTCCGGATGGCGGGACGTAACCGGGCGTGGATTTCGAGGGCGCTTGATGACGGTGCTGCGAGCGGTGGCGGTGCTGCTGGTGCTGGGCGGGTCGGCGCTGGCGGTTGTGCAACTCCGTTCGGAACGCGTTCGATGTGTGGCGCGCGTGGCGGCGTTGCGCAGCGAGCGGCTGGCGATGCGGCGTGAGTCATGGAACGTGCAGATGGCCATCGCTCGACTGCGCGCTCCCGAGCGCATCCGCGAGCGCGTGGGATTGCTCGACCTGGCGGTTGAGCTACCCCATCCTCCGTTGCCCGGCCCGCGCAGTCAGGCCCTGGCTGATTCGAACTGAAAAAAAGCCCGGTCGCACGATGAGGCCTGACTCGACGATGGTTGGGATGGCGCGGACGCAGCGGCGGCGCGGCGTGCTGGTCCTGCTGCTGGTAATCGCGGCGCTGGCCGGATCGGCCGCCCGCGTGGCGCACATCAACACGCGTCTGGCGCCGAAGCTGACCGCGCTGGCCAGCGCGCAGCAGGCTGCGCGAGACCTGGTGCCTGCGCGGCGCGGGCACATCTTCGACGCGCGCGGGCGGCTGGTGGCCGGCAGCGAGATGATGCCGACCGTGTTTGTCGATCCACGGCAGGTCGCCCGCACGCCCGACGTGGCCGCGGAGATGGGCCGCATCCTCGGGCTGCCGGCCGAGCAGATCGAGCGGTTGATCCAGGACGGTTCGGGCCGCGCCTATCGACTCATCAAGCGCGACGTCGCGCCGGCCGAGGCGGCTGCCATTCGCGAGCTGAGATTGCCGGGCGTCGGGCTGGCGGACGCCCCCTGCCGGCGCTATCCGCTGGGCGAGGCCATGTCGCAGACGCTTGGGTTCGTGAGCCCGCATGGCGAGGGGCTGGAGGGGATCGAGTCCGCGTACGATGCATTCCTGCGCGGTGAAGACGGGGAGCGCGTCACCCTCCGCGACGCACGACGGCGAATCATTTGCGATCAGGAGGGTCAGACGGTTCATCCACGCGACGGCGGGCACGTCGTCCTGACGCTGGACGCAGTCATACAGGCGCTGGCCGAGCGTGAGCTGCGGGCGGCAGTCCTGGCGGTCGAGGCCGAGTTCGGCATGACGGTCGTCATGGCGCCCGAGACGGGCGAAGTTCTGGCGCTGGCCAGCTTCCCGACGTTTGATCCGGCCGACTACACGGCGGCTAAGCCTGAGAATCGCCGCAACCGGCCGATCACCGACGCGTTTGAGCCGGGCAGCGTGTTCAAGCCGTTCATCATGGCCGGAGCGCTGCAACAGGGCGTCGTCCGCACGAGCGAATCATTCTACTGCCACGACGGCGCGCACTATTTCGGCCAACGGCTCATTCACGACACGAAGCCGTCGGGTACGCTGACGCTGGAAGGTATTTTAGCGCGCAGCAGCAACATTGGCATGGGCTTCATCGGCATCCGCGTGGGCAACCCTGGCCTGCACAGCATCCTGACGCGCTTCGGCTTTGGCGCAGCGACGCACGTCGGATTTCCGGGCGAGAGTCCGGGCTACGTTGTGCCGCTGAGGGATTGGAACAGCTATTCGACCACATCCGTGCCGATGGGTCACGAGACAATGGTGTCGGCGCTTCAGCTTGCGACGGCCATGTGCGCGCTGGCCAACGACGGCGTGCGGCTGCGTCCGCGGCTGGTCAAGGCCCTGCTCAGGCCGGACGGGTCGGTGCTCGAGTCATTCGATCAACCCGAGGTCGTGGGCCGCGCGGTGCCGGAGGGTGTGGCGCGCTGGATGGTTCAGCACGGATTGCGGGCGGTGGTGACACCGGCCGCCCAAACCGATGCGCTGCTGGCCGACTATCGCATCGTCGGAAAGACCGGAACAGCCCAGGTTCCGTACAAGCATCGTCGCGGCTACGAGCCCAACGCATATCTGAGTTCCTTCATGGGCTGCGCGCCGTACGACGATCCGAAGGTCGTCGTGCTGGTCATGATTCACAAGCCCAATCCCAGCCTGGGTTACTATGGCCGGGTCGTCTCGCTGCCGGCGGCGCGCAACATACTCGTCGGCGCCCTGGGCTACCTGCAGATTCCGATGGCGTCGGACGATCACGCCGCGACGATGGTCGTACGGGATTAGGGCTGCGCGATTTCGGCCTGTGCCGGGCGGCCGGCGTCGAGCGCCGTGCCGCCGCAAACGTCGCCGACGGATCGGGGCGCTGGTCGATCGTCAGCGCGAGCCTGTGGCCGTGGGGAGGCATTGGATGGCCCCCGCGGGAAGGTGTTCCTTGACCGGTTGATCCGCCCGGAATATCTATCCCCGCGCACATGGTGCGGGTTCTCTCAGAGCGGGGGGAGCGCCTATGATCACGAAGCACTGCGTTCATCTCGGCGACGCCCGCGAGCTCTCGTTCGTACCGACGGGCAGCGCTCACTTGGTCGTGACATCGCCGCCCTACGGCGCGCTCGTGCACTATTCAGACGCACCCGATCAACTGGGGAATATCCAGTCGTACGAGCTCTTCCTGGAGGAACTTGACAAGGTGTGGGGCGAATGCCTGCGTATCCTCGTTCCCGGAGGCCGGGTCGCGTGCGTGGTGGGCGATGTGTGCCGATCGCGAAAGGAAGCGGGTCGGCATCATGTCCTGCCCCTTTCGGCCGACATCCAGGTGCGCGCCCGACGAATCGGCTTCGACAACCTGACACCGATTCGTTGGATGAAGGTCTCGAACATCAAGCTCGAAGCCTCGTCGTCCCGTCGGTTCCTCGGCAAGCCGAACCTGCCGAACGGGATCGTGAAGAACGACCTAGAACACATCCTGTTTCTTCGAAAGCCCGGTGGATACCGCACGCCGACTGCTCACCAGGAGGAGCTGAGCCGAATTTCGACCGATGATTACGCGAGTTGGTTCACGCCGATCTGGAGTCACGTGACCGGCCAAATCCGGCGCGATCATCCGGCGCCTTTTCCCATTGAGATTCCACGGCGCCTGATTCGAATGTTCAGCTTTGGGCTCTTCAAACAATAACTTTTACTTTTTCTAATGGCTTCCGCCACGGCGGTCCGATAAGTAGTATATGGCGGCGGTCATGGCGGACAAGTACTTCATGACTCTCTTGGCAACCTTGAACG
>Ga0187892_10006702_pt1 | contig 16934 bp, 17 predicted proteins | sample MA1701073metaG_FD_139345 | JGI IMG/M metagenome (GOLD analysis project Ga0187892, IMG submission 139345) | Bio-ooze microbial communities from a basaltic lava cave in the Kipuka Kanohina Cave System on the Island of Hawaii, USA - MA170107-3 metaG ... | reverse complement strand
GGGCCCCGTTGACTCGCTGCCGCCACAGCCCGCAAACAGGGCAACAGCGGGAATCGCCAAAACGAGGATGATCTGCAGGTCTCGCGACGCCATGGACGATCCCTCCCACTAGGCTCCCAGATCCTCAACGCGGGCGGTCTCGCGCGATTGCGGGGCCGGGCCCGGCTGCGACTCTGCCACGACACCAACGTGACCATCTCGACGGCCCCAGCGGTGATGCTGGTCACACCCCCCGTCGGCGCGGTTCATCAAGTGGCACGGCGAAGCTGACGGGACGAGGTGCGGGAGCTGAGAGTCGGCCGGCCCGAGGGCACAGAAGTGCGCATCAAAGCACCCATCGAGTGGGAGGAGAACTAGGAGTACCATACAACGCCGGGGTCGAAGCGCCCCAGCGTAGGCTCCTAGCACGTGGCCACTTACAGCAGTCGGGGCAGCGGGATTGGACCGGGAATGGCGCGAGCGCAGCGAGCGGCGGCGGCAAACCGGCCGTTACGACAAGGCCCCCGCCGAGGCGGGGGCCGAGTCGGGACGGCGGGATTTGAACCCGCGACCCCCCTGAACCCCATTCGCACTCAGGGGGCGCGAGAGTCCGGCAATCTTGTGGTGCATGATTCACTGGCGAAACCCAACCAAGTGGCGTGCTGGCTTGGGCTTCCGAGCGTCGGCCGCTGGTGAATCGATGTCGGAACTTGACGGCATTCGTAGCGGGTCTTGCCGCATATTCACCCCCGAAACGATCCCCAGACGATACCGCTGCCACGCGCGCGTGGCCTGTGGCTCACCTCCGACCAAGGGTGAATCCATCGTTTCTCGAGCGACGGCATGAGTGGCTTCCCGGACAGACGCCTGCTGCTTGGTCGCCTATAGGTGCGTGGGCTGAATCATGCCCACGCACTAGCGAGGGAGCTCGATGGGGCCGAGCGTAATCGAACGATACCTGCGATCGGGACCTATCGTATCGAACCCGTCCGCAACAACGAGAGTCGCGGTCCGCGCGCTTGGCGTCATCGCGGCGAACAGCCAATCGACACGGAGAGGAACGTTGAGCATGATCTCGACGTCTGCATAATAGCCCGTCATCACGCTGGCGCTGACGGCGGGGTATCTATTCCCAAGATCGTCCGCGAGGTAATGACGCCAGGCGTCCGGTCGATCGGGGTTCTCTCGATGGAACCTTACGGTTAACGCCTGTGATCCCAGGTTCGTGAGGACCGCCGTCACTCGCGTTCCAGTTCGGGATCTGTCGATCCGGACCACCTGCAGTCGTAGGCCCGCATCAGACCATTCGGCACTGCCGCTTACGGTGACTGATTCAACTGATCCGCTTGGTAAGCCAGTTGCACTCACGTTCCCCAATCCCACTCCCATGATCTTCCGAACGTCGTCGTCCTTCACGATCCTCGTGTCGGCGGCAGCAAATACGCGCCCCGTCTCGACATCGATTAGCCGACAGTTCACCGCCACGAAAGACTGCAAGTCTGTGATTGTGCCCGTGACTATGGCATCCACGCCCGCCACCTGACCTACCCGCCTCGCTGTATTGGGATCGACAAGGCCAGACTGGCCCAACCGAAGCTCCGCCATGATTGGATCGAGCATGGTTCTCTCAACTATCTCCAACCCGCCTCGCCTGAACAACTCAGTGACTAAGGCTTCCGCGAGGTACGTCCCAAGCACAGTCTGACGGCCATCGAGCTCTCGAAACGGAATGACGGCTACCTTCTGCTTCTGCTGTTGTGTCGCACTTGCGTTAACCTGGGTTGCGAGATCGGCGATCGCGTCTACCAGAAGCTTCTGTCCCTGTACCGTCGACTGAACAGTCATCGAGAGGGCGAGGAGGGCGACAACCGCTAACGGGGAACGGAGAGTGTGGTTGACCATACAAACCTCCGGGCATGGGCTCCTAGCGAGCGAGTTCCGCAAGCCGTTGTCGAAGTCCTGCTGCGACGCGTTCAAGTGCTTGACTATTCGCTGCTGCAACCGAAAAACCCGCCCCGACGACCTGAATATCACCTTGGCCCATTATTCGGCCGTTCTCAGTAGATACCACTCTCAAGCGCACGGACATGCGGGCCGTAACGAGCCCCTGGTGCTCAGGACTGGTAGTGAAACCCACATCCACGCTGCCGAGCAGTACGACCTCGCAGCACCGGCGTAGCGAAAGGCTACGGACAGTCGCGACATCCCCTTCATTGATCCGGCGGTTCAGGCCCTCTGTGAAGAACGGCTGGCGGAACGGCCACACGCTGGCAATCCCGCGTTGGGATAGTGCTTCCTCGGCAACCGCCTGCAAACTCGGCACGCTAGCATTAGCGGAGTCGGTGATTGCCACGGCCCACCGCCTGCCGCCCGACGCGCGGACAGTCGAAGGATCGATATAGCGGTTGACGAAAGCGATGCGAGAGGCCTCTTCCGTCGCAGCCCTCTTGTTCTCGAGCGAGCGCCTGATTTCAACAACCACGGCGGCACCAATCGGCTGGAGCACTTGTTGGTTCTGAGGGTGGAAGCCAGGTCCATCAAACAACTCGAACTCCCCGGTTGGCGATTGATAGTACCAATACCGCGGCGTGCCCGTCAGCGGGTCAAAGAGCTGCAGCGCGGCGAATTGCGAGATCGCCACCGGACTCGGAACGTCACCCCGACGGCGGCGTTCGAGTGCGCTCCGGAGTTCAGGCGTCACAGGTGCAAGCTTGACTCCGTATTTTGGATCATACCCTGGCGAGTCGAAGAAGCGGACTCCTTCAGGCGTCTCCGCATACCACTGCAGAACCTCTCCCGTGGTATGATGAAACGAAGCATTCCGCGCTACGAAGTACATTCCGAAGAAGTACAGCGACGCATAGGCGCCAGTGAGGAGCTTGGTGCGGAAGGTCTGTTTGCCAACCGTGAAGAAGCCCCGCTTCGCCCCCCAAGCGAGAGGCGCGAAGAACACCGCCACCAGGGCCCTCGCCAGCCAGATGTTGAGCCCGTATTGACCCGCAAGGACTTCGACACCGTCGTCGAATAGTATGATGAACTCGTATGCTCCGAGGGCTCTGAAGACGACGAATACCAGTATGGCGGCAGCGACGAGGACAAGCGTCGTGACGAGCCACCTCGGAAGAAGCGGCGGCCGACCCTTGACCTCGGACTCACGCGAACTTCGTTGCTGCCTACGCGGATCGACCATCACAGACAGTCCGGGAGCGAAAGCAAGGCGCTGCCCAAGGGTCAGCGGGCAGGTACGAGCAAGCCCACGGTACGTCGCCATCCTAGGCAACTTGCCATCGGGTGTCGCGCAAGCGTCGCGCCCCTTCTCAGTGGGGTGGATTCTACACCTGTTGGTTCACTCGGCAACCTAGCGCTACCCCAGGGTCTTCCGCTTTGTCGCTATGTCGATGGTGTCTGTGGGTCGCGCATCGGCGAACTGCAATACTCTGCCACCCGAACACTGGATGGGCGGGCCATCCCACCGGGACGGCACGGGGAGCAGCAAGAGAGACCCAGGTTGAGCGCCTGCTTTCAACGCCGATTGCAGTTGCCGCTTTCCGCTGCCGCCCGCAGCGCCCTGCTCCGCAAGCTCCTCGAGGCTGCCCGGGCTTGGCTGGACGCCGAAATCGACATTCATGAGGCCGCCTAGGAGAAAGGCGTCTGCGAGGAAACCATCCGCCGCGCCGTCCGCGCCGGCCGCATCCCGGACCGCCGCGCCAACCCCAAGGGCCGCCAGCGGGCCCGCCGTGGCGACCTGGACCGCGTTGCCGAGTCCCCTGCCCGGCCCGTATGATCCCATCGCCGATGCCCAGAGCATCGCCCAACTCCGGAGAAAGCTATGAACCGGAAGTGCAGGCGGTGCTGGTCGAAGTCCATCGGTGAACCAGGCCGGCGCGTGCGCCTCTACGAGGCGCGCCCAGGCGGCCCCATCATGCGGTCGGTGTTTGTCAACGGAAAGGAGGACCGAAAGAGCCTCAAGCATCGCGACAAGGAGAAGGCGATCGGCGAAGGGTACGAGCTGGTTCGAGCGTTGCTGGCGAACGAGAAGGCGCTCGATGAAGGAAGTGTGACGCTGGGAATGGTGACAGAGCTATACAAGCAGAGCCCGGCGTTTGCAGGCAAGAAGGCCCGTACTCAGAGATCCGACAAGCGTTCGCTCAAGCGAGTCGTGACGTTCCTCGGCCGCGCGCGCAACGTGGAAACGCTCTCCGAATCGGATATGGAACGTTTTATTCTCGCCCGACGAAAGGGAGGCGGCTCGCTCCCAAGAGTAACGACGGGCAAGGTGGTACGGTATCGCACGATCGAAGCCGACCTAGTGATCCTGCTGACGGCGCTGAATTGGGCCACGAGGGAACGGACAAAGGATGGGCGGCGACTCTTGAAGGAAAACCCGCTCCACGGCGTCCGCCTCCCACGCGAGATGAATCCGAAGCGGCCGGTGATGCTGCACGATGTCTATCTTCGGTGCTCGACGTAGCGGATCAGGTTCACCCGCTACTCAAACTCGCGCTGATCGTGGCCGAGGGCACGGGACGACGCATCTCGGCGTGGTGCAACTTGCGGTGGGATGACGTGGACTTTCAGAAACGGCACCATCCGCTGGCGCGCCGAGACGGACAAGACAGGGTTCGAGCAGGTCGTCCCGATGACCGAGCCCGTGAAGGAGGCGCTCGCCGCAGCTCGGCGCGCGCAGGGCGCGATCGCCAACACGCCCGTTTTCAGAGCGCCGAAGGACCCGTCGAAGGCGTGCAACCGGCATCTGTTTGATGATTGGCTCAGGAAGGCGTGCGAGATCACAGAGATTCCGCGCGAGCGGTGGGTCATGTGGCACGCGATACGTCGCAAATGGGCCACGGAACGAAAGGGCTACCCGGTACGCGATGTGATGGAAGCCGGGGGCTGGAAGAACGAAGAGACGCTGCTTCGTTCGTATCAACAGCCCGATGCCGAAACGGTCCGGCGGGTGGTGATGCATCCGACGCAGCGGATTGTGAGCTGCTGAGCCGGACTCACAACAAAACTCACAACACGGGGTGCAGTCGGAGAAAAAGCCCCACACCAGAAGTCGATGTGAGGCCTTGTCTTCACTCAGTCGGGACGGCGGGATTCGAACCCGCGACCCCCTGAACCCCATGCGGGCGAGGGGATCCACCTTAAACGACAACTTGTCGGTTTTTCAAATGGCTTCCGAGCGTCGGCGCCGGATGCCGTTGCTGGAAATGTCCGAGTTTGCCGGGAGAAACGGCACCAAAAACGGCACCCTCTCTTAGGCCCGCCAATGTGGAGATTCCCACCACGTCAAATCGCACACCCAACGAGCGCTAAGGTGCGTTTGACGTATCCATGGAGCTCTGTGTCGTCGATCGGCTCTGTGGCCGCGTTGGGGTTCTCTCCATGATGGTAGCGCCGGCAGTACACGTTAATCTCGTCCAGGTCGTCAGCGATCGGCTGTAGAGGATGGGATGGGCCCGGTGCCCGGAGTTTCCCCACGATGACGCCCAGCGTGTCCCGATCGGTGAAATGGGTTGGGTATAGCGTCCGGCAGTATGCCTCGAGGATGGGCCGGATCTTTTGTATCACCTCGCGCGGTTCGCCTTCACCAAGCGAGAAGAATCGTTGCAAGGCCTCGATGTCTGCACGATAACGCGCTTGAACGGCTTTTTCGATATCCCACTCAACGATGGTGGTGTTTTCCTCCCCCACACGGGCGAGCTGAAGCGTCTTCCGGTCGGCTGCCAGCACTCGGTCCCAGAGAAGTTTCAGAAACCACGGTTCATGGGAAAACAAGACAACCTGGGCACACGTCTCGCCGCACCTGTAGATCTGTTGAACGGTGTGGTTGCGCCGAAAACTGTCCAGGCTGCTGAAGGGGTCGTCAAAGATGATGACCTTGCGGGCGCGATCCGCGTCTTGCTCCAGTTGCGCGAGAAAGAACGCCAACGCCAGCGTGCTCTTGTCTCCGCCGCTCAGTGTGTTCCTGAAACTGGGCCGATCTGCCGGCGTCGCGGCATCGCCGAGATCGACCGCGCTCTGGTTGATGATGATTTGATAGGTCGTGCTCGGCGTCCCGCCGCGATAGGTGTGCGTTGGCGTCGTGATTCGGAAGCCAGCGTTTATACGTTCAAGGTAGCGGTTGATGCTTTGGCCGTACTGTGCGATGACCCGTTGGGTATGCGCATCGAGTTGCTCCCGTGCCTGGGCCTTCTGGTTTTCGAGAGTGGCCTTTTCACTGTGCAACCGTTCGTCGGTTGCACAACGCGCACGCACTGCCTCGGTATGGCGGGCTTTCTGGGATTGCAGGCGAGCGAGGGCATTCTCTACTTCTTGCACACTGGCCGTCTGCGTGTCTCGCTTCCTAGCGTCGATGACCGCGTTCGCGGCCGCGACCGCAGCATTGTAGCCTGCCAGCGACGCGCGCAGGACCTCAAATGTGCGGAGGGCGTCTGTGAAACGATCGTCCGGGGCTACCGCTTCCAATGGCGCCGAGATCTTGATCCGAAGGAGAGATGAGGCGGCTTCCTTTAAGGACCGTCAACGATTGACCTACCGTAGCCGCGTCACGCAGCGCGGGCGGCACCACAGGGCAATACTGTCGCCAGAACTCCACTTCTCCGTTGTTCTGCAAGAGCACTTGTTCTATACCGGCGGCGACACGGTCGCCGATAGCTTGCTCCACGTCGACGAGCAGGTCCGCCGCCTCCTGGCGCAGTGCGTGGTACTCCCGACTAAAAAAACCTCTGTATGCCTCGATGAGCTCGATGCCCGCGAGCCCTTGCCCGCAGAAAGGACAGCAATCGGCACCTATATACTGAAGCCCCTCACTGAGCCAGGGCTCGCCGCGCGCTTCCATTCGATGTTTGCGAATGTGCGCTGCGACGCGTCGATCAGCATCCGGGGCGATGTTTGCAAGAGTCTTTGCGAGAAGTGTCGCAAATGGTGGCGGGAAGACCGGAGCCGGGACGACCGTGAGGGCTGGCCGCCGCCGAATCTCCTCGGCACGCCGCACGGCCTGTAGATCCTGTTCTTTTGCTGCAATCTTCGCATCGATGGCGGGATCGTACGGCAACCCAATGAACGCCTGGATGGTCATGCCGGGCGCCGCATGCCGCTCCAGCAGCGTGCGGTTGTCCCTTATTTCGGTGCCTTTGGCTCTGATCTGGCTGTCCAGCTCATTCAGCTGTTCAGCCAATCTCACGCCCGGCGAGCCAATAATGACACGGTAGAGGTTACGCTTGTTTTCCGTGTCGACTACGTCTCCTGCGAACACGTTTTCACTTACGTACGTTCCGTCGAATACTGCGATGTCCGAGAAAGAGACACTCCAGGCCCCGTCGCGGAAGGTAGTGTTGCCGCTAGCAAGAAGGATCTGAACCTCTGGCGGCTCGACGCTCCCGAGCGTCCTTCGGCCGACGATGAAAGCTGGCGTGCTAGTCGACAGCGAACGGAAGATGGCGCAAAGGGTCGTCTTGCCCCGGCCGTTTTCGGCGAAGACGAGGTTGTAGCGTCGCAGCTCGACGTCTCCCGAGGCGCTGTAATTCCGGAACCGCCCAACGTTCTTGATTGAAATGAGCTTCCGCAGCATCGCCGCTCCAGACCCGAGTTGTTATAGTTGCGCCACTTGGACTTACGGCTCCGTGGAAGCACCTTCTGGTCATCAAGAGCGCGATAGCGAAGAGCTCCGTGCTAGATAGGGGCCCGATTCAAGCGCTCGCGCGCACGCTCCCAGTCCGGAACAGCTCGCCTGAGAAGTTCGTAGAACCGTTTCGAGTGATTGAGCTCGAGCCGATGACACAGCTCGTGCGCCAAGATGTAGTCAATGGACGACGGCGGCGCTTTCACCAGCTCGATATTGAGTGTGATGACCCCGCTGGGACCACAGCTGCCCCAGCGCCGCATCATCCGCCGAATTCTGATGGCCCTTGGCTTGCCGTCGAGCCATTGGGTGCGTTGCATCACTCCTGCCAACCGGCGCCGAAACACGGCCTCAGCCCGCGCCCTATACCATTCCGCGACCAAGTGTTTCGCTCTCCTCTTGCCTTTGAGCGTGACGAGAAGGAAACCGCGAATGAGTTTGACCTCCTCTGGGCCGCGGCGGATGCGCAGCCGATATTGGCGGCCGAGGTAATAGTGAGTCTCCCCGCTCACATAGCGACGCGGTACAGGCAACGGATGATACCGTTCGAATTCCAATAGCCGCCGATGAATCCAGGGTGCGCGTCGCAGTACGCGTGCGTCTACCTGCCGGGGGTCGGCACCGTGCGGTGCCCGCACTGCAACAGTGAGGTCTGGGTAGACAGAGATTACCAGGCGAGGGGCGTCGTCCAAGCGGAGCGAGTACGTGAGCCGGCGGGTCCCGATCTGCAGCATGCGCACCGCCGGGCGCCCGTTGTCTCTCACGCCTTGTGCACCTTCGCGACACTCAAGCTCTGCTCCATGACAGCATCGATATCGTCGAGCGTGAGCGGAATGGCGTTTTTCTCCTTCGCCGCGAAGAGCCGATCCTCGATCTCGTTCCGCATCTGGTTCTGCACGTCCGGGTTTCGGGTCCAGTTGACCGTCCGACGCTGCTCGACCACTCGGGCGATCTCCAAGGCCAGGTCCGCACTCACCTGATCGTGGTCCAGCCCGTCCTTGCCGTATTTCGCTAGCGTTTCCTTGACGACGCCGAACAATGCCCGCGCGTGAGCGTCGTAGCGCACGGGTTCCGGCACGTCGTCTCCCGTGCGATTCTGGATTGACTCGCTGATCGTCCGCATCTGACTCAGGTAGTCCTTCTCTGACAGGCGTTGAGCCCGATAGGCCGCGATGGTCTCCTCGATCAACTCGGAGAACCGCTTGTGGTACGCGGGATCCTCGTCCCAGTGCTCGCGAATGGTGCGCTGGGTCTGGTAGGCAATCATGTCCGCCTTTGATGCCGGCGTCCCCTGTTTCTCGACCTCGCGGGCGAATGCCTCACGATCGAAGACGTTCACCAAGGGCGTCAGCTGTTCCACCTCACCCGTTCCCACGTGGAGGTCAAGCAGGCGTTGAATCCGCGGTTCGAATTCCTTGAAGTCCACCACCTCGGCGTAGCGGCGCCGCACGGCCGAGCGGAGCGACATGAAGAACCTGAGATCGTCTTTGTACTTGCGGACCCGGTGTTCTGGCGTGCCCTCCAAGAAAGCGGCCGTCGAGAGGGCGATCTGCAGCGTGCGGGCGTAGACCGACAGGCGGTCGTAGAACTCGGTCCTCAATAATTGATCTGCTAGACCGCGCTCGTACTCCTCCTGGTCCCGGCGATTCTTGACCGTCTTGAAGACATCCCAGAGGTCCGAGTGCCGCTGTGAGAGCTTCGCAACCTCCTCTGCCACGTCGGTGAGGGTACCCTCAAGGTCGGCCCGGTCGAAGTCCGGCAGGCCGCCGTAGAGGTCCAGCGCGTGCTGGAGGTTCTGGAGCACGCCCGCGTAATCGAGGACGTAGCCGAACTCCTTCCCCTGGTACACGCGGTTCACTCGGGCGATAGCCTGCAACAGGGTGTGGTCCTTGAGCGGCCGAGTGAGGTAGAGGACCACGTTGCGCGGCGCGTCGAACCCGGTAAGGAGTTTGTCGACGACGATGATGATTTCGGGCTCGGGCCCATGTTTGAAGCCGCCAATCAGCTGCTTGTTGTATTCGATCTCGGTACCAAAACGCTCCATCATCTTGCGCCAGAACTTCACCACCTCGTTGTTGTTCTCTTCCAGAATGTCGGTGTCCCCCTCCCGGTCATCCGGCGGCGAGATCAACACGTCGGACGTGGCCAGTCCCGATTCATCCAAGTGTTTCTTGTAGAGCAGCGCTGTGGCCTTGTTGCGGGCCACCAGCTGTCCCTTGAACCCTGTTCCCTTCCAGGCATTGGTGAAATGCGCCGCGATGTCCCAGGCGATCGTGGCCACCTTCTGCTCGGCTTGGTCCAGCTGGGCGGTCGAGCTGAACTTCTTCTTGAGATCGGTGGCCTGGTCTTTCGTGAGGGGGGCCGTGATTCGGTCAAACCAGCGGTCAATCTGCTCCTTGTCCACGATCTGCGGGACGTGGCGACCCTCGTAGAGGATGGGCACGACCGACTTGTCCGCCACGGCCTGTTGAATGGTGTAGACAGGCTGGATCAGTCCACCGAACTGCCGGACCGTGTCCTTCTCCGCTTTCATCACGGGCGTGCCGGTGAAGCCCAGGAAACACGCGTTGGGCATGACACGTCGCATGTTGGCATGGAGCGCACCGTACTGGCCGCGATGGCTCTCGTCCACCAGCACGAAGATCTCGGGGCTCTCGAGCTTCAAGCCCTTGGACGCGACGGCAGTCTCGAACTTGTCAATCACCGTCGTGATAACAGGAGCCTTCTCGCTCTGGAGGAGCTCCACGAGGTGCTTGCCGGTCGCGGCGCGTTGCGGCTCCAGGCCGCACCTGCCGAACGTCTGCCAGATCTGTTCGTCCAGATCCACGCGATCGGTGACGAGCACGACCTTCTTGTTGAGCACGGGAAGATTTTCGGCGATCGCGGTAGCGAGCATGACCATCGTCAGCGACTTGCCGCTGCCCTGCGTGTGCCAGACGATACCGCCTGGCCTCCGCCCCTGCGCGTCGGCGTGCCTGATCCGCTCCATCACGTTCCGCACGCAGAAGTACTGCTGGTACCGCGCGACCTTCTTCTCACCCCCGTCGTAGAGCGTGAACCAATGCATCAACTCCAAGAGTCGCTCCGGCCGGCACAGGGCGAAGAGCGTCCGATCCTGTTCAGTCACCTCGCGGCCCGTCTTCTCCAGCTTCTCGAAATGCCGGCGAACGTAATGGAAGCGTGACTCGAAGAGCTTGCCGTTCTGTTCTTCGGGGAGGGGTCGGTTCACGGCGGCGCTGAGCGCATCCTTATCCAGGTCTTCCCGCCAGACCGACCAGAATGCCCGTGGAGTTCCGACCGTCCCGTACAGCGCTTCGTCCTTGGAGATCGCCAACAACAGTTGTGAGTAGAGGAACAGGCGTGGGATCTCCTCGTTTTTCTGGTTGCGGATGTGTTGGGAGATCGCCTGGTCCATGGGCGGGTTGGCGAGATCCGGCTTCTTGCACTCGATCACGCCGACCGGAATGCCGTTGATGAACAAGACGACGTCTGGCCGCCGAGTCTCCGTGCTTCCGGTGCGTTCAACCTCGAACTCCTCCGTCACATGGAACGCGTTGTTCTCGGGCTCCACCCAGTCGATGTACTTCAGCGTGAAGCTGCGGGTGTCACCGAGGATGGTCTGCGGTAGGGATTTGCCGAGGCGGAGCAGGTCGTAGACTTTCTCGCTGCTGCGCACCAGTCCGTCAATTGGAATGTCTTCAAGCGCCTGGATGGCCGTCGCGACGTTGCCTTCGGAGAACGGGTGTTCCTCCCCCTTGAATCGAATCCGGTTCAGCTCGCGCAGCTTGGGTGCGAGGATTCCCGTCAGTAGAACCCGCGACTCCTTGTTACCTCGAAGTTTCAGCGCTTCCGCCGGTGTCAGGTATGTCCAGCCGAGGTTCTCGAGCAGCTGGAGGGCGGGCACCTGGGAGATGTGGTCTTCCTGCCAGAGCGGGGTGGCCGACTCGAGGGCTGTGCGGGTCACGCAGGGACCCGGACCTTTCCGGTCAGCAGAAGCTCGGCGACGCCGCGACGCTGCCGGTCAAGGGCCGCTTGCAGGCGTTCCAATAGCTCGATCTCCCGGTCGCAAGCATTCAAGACCTCTGCAATTGCCAGCTGTTCACGTCGAGAAGGTTCGGGTACTCGCAGAGCGTAGAAATCGTCGGCCGTAACGTTGAGCAGGCCGTGAGCCCTTGCGCCCACCTTGATGATCTGGCCGAGCTGCCGGTTGAGCAGGCCGGCCTCAAAAGCCTGCGCGTAGAAGTCCACGTTCTGGTCCGGAGCCGTTAATGCAAAGCAGATGTAGAGGGTTGAGAGGGCTCCCTCGTCGTATGCTTCCAGTCTCTTGATAGCCCCGCAGGGGTAGCTCTTCATGACACTGCGGTTGTAGGCAAACTCGCCCTTCTTCAGCAGGTAGTATCTTGTCAGGTCCTCGCCGGCTACCGACCGGTTGAAATAGTCCCGCTGGTTCACGAGTCCATGCTCGCCAGAAGCCGTCAGTACTAGCGTTACCCGTCGGTGTTCCGGCGATTAATCGGAGTAACGAGATCGCGAAGCTGTCTTACTCTCCAATCCTTTGGTAATGGACCCGCAGCCGTTTCCTGGCTGTCCGACGAGCGAACGAACTCCTTGAACCGCCGCTTCCCTGTCAGCAGCTGCTGCGCGAGGCGGCGCTTGAAGCGGTGCTTGGCATCAAGGAGGGCCCCCAACTTGCGCTGTGCACCCTCCCATGCCGAGACAGTCCTGACGATCGCTTCTTGTTCCCTGATCGCTGGGCCCGGAACGGGGAGGTCCAAGTATTCCTGGGCGCTGATGTTCGGTTGCGCCCCCGCATGGGCGGTCCGAGCGACCCAACGCCAGTACGCCCCAGTCCTGGTGTACAGGGAGAGGAACTCCGGAAGCAGCTTTCCTGAGTCCGTGCGGAACCGTATCAAGTAGCCCGCGAACGCACACTCGCCGTCTGCCGGTGTGTACAGGAGCGTCTTCCCGACGGTCGCACCACTACGGGCGAAAACGATATCGCCTTCCTCGAGAAGGGCGCCGTCAGCGAACTCACGGGGTACACTTACGGCGTCTCCTGGGAGTAGCGTTCCGTCGTTCGCCACGTCTGTGATCCGAACGTATCTAGGAAGCCCGTTTGCAAACGGCACTGCCGCGGCATTGGCGCCGTAATCGGGCGGCGCACGCAGGCATGCACCCAGCCTGATTACCGGCCATTCGCTCATCAGATTCCCAGCGCTTTGAGGTGGCCGGCTATCTCAACCTTGGTTCGATCGAGTTCCTTCTCGAGCGTCTGTATCTCCATACTGATAGCAGCGAGATCGACTTCTCCCTCTTCCTCAAACGTGTCCACATACCGAGGGATGTTGAGGTTGAAGTCGTTCCGCTTGATTTCGTCAGCTGTGGCACGGTGTGCGTACCTCGGGGCAAGCTTGGCACCTTTGAATGCGGCCACGATCTTGTCGATATCCTGCGGCCGCAGCCGGTTCTGGTTCTTGCCGTCCTCGAACTCGCGGCTCGCGTCGATGAACATCACATCGGTCGTCTTGCGACCCTTCTTGAACAGGAGGATCGCCGCCGGAATGCCTGTGCCGAAAAAGAGATTGGCAGGAAGTCCAATCACGCCGTCCAGCCAGTTCTCCTCGATCAGCTTCTGCCGGATCTTCCCCTCCGCCCCGCCCCGGAACAGCACACCGTGCGGTACGATCACGCCCACTCGGCCGCCGTCCTCGACCGCCGTTTCCACCATGTGGCTAATGAACGCGTAGTCGGCCTTGGATTTCGGGGGCGTGCCGCGGTGAAACCGCCGGAACGGATCAGCGGCGGCATGCTCAGCGCCCCACTTGTCCAGCGAGAACGGCGGGTTTGCCACAACAACGTTGAACTTCTTCAGGTGATCGCCCTCGATGAGCTTGGGGCTGTTCAGCGTGTCACCCCACTCGATCTGGGCGTTGTCAACGCCGTGCAGGAACATGTTCATCTTGCATAGCGCCCAGGTCCCGCCGTTCACTTCCTGGCCATAGACGTAGTAGTCCTGGCTGCCGACTTCCTTGGCTACACGGATCAGAAGTGAGCCGGACCCGCACGCCGGGTCGCACATTGTCTCGCCGGGCTTGGGTTCAAGCAACTTGGCTAGGAGAATGGAAACCTCAGCAGGTGTGTAGAACTCCCCACCCTTCTTCCCCGCATCGCTGGCGAACTTGCCAATGAGGTATTCGTAGGCGTTGCCGATAACATCGAGCGTGCCTACCCGCGACGGTCGCAGGTCAAGCACCGGGTTCGCAAAGTCCTGGAGCAGATTCTTGAGGCGGCGGTTCCGGTCCTTGGTCTCGCCGAGGTAGGGCTCGCTGTTGAAGTCGATGTTCCGAAATACGTTCTCGAGCTTGGCCCGGTTCGCGTCCTCGATCTGTTCGAGGCCGACGTTGATCAGCTCCCCGATGTTCGGGGCGTCGCGACGGTCGTACAGATACTTGAAATGCGACTCCGGCGGCACGACGAACCGCTCCCGGCCGAGCGCCCGCTCCACGCGAACCCTGTCGCCCTTGTACCGCTCCTGCAGTTCTTCCTGCTTGTCGGTCCAGACGTCGCTCACGTACTTGAGGAAGAGCATGACCAGGAGGTAGTCCTTGTACTGGGCTGGGTCCAGCGTACCGCGAAACGTGTCGCAGGCCCGCCAGAGGGTGTCGTTGATTTCCTGCTGCGAGATGCGGTCAGGCATGGTGATCCCTTAGTGTCTCGATGATGTTCGCTCCGAGTGCCGCGTGCGCACGGCCCGTGGCATCCGCCAAGCGTTGACGTAGGTCGCGCTCCCGCGCTAGGAGTACGCCGAGCGTCGCGATCTCCCCCTGCACGTCGAGCGGCGGCAGCACGACGTTGAGTGATTGAAATGCGTCGCGCTGCACGAGCGGCGTGCCCGCCCCGGTCCGTAGCTGGCCAATCGCGCCTTGCGCCGGCGCTTGATTCAAGTACCACGCCAGATACCCGCCGTCCAGGCTCTCGCCCGGTCGCAGGATGTAGAAGCTCACTGGGGCGATCGTCGGATCAGGAACCTCCGCCACGACCCAAGCCCGATTCTGCGTGCCCCGCGACATGAACAAGACGTCCCCGCGGTGCACCTCGTACGGCGCGGTGTCCCGCCGGGGCACGATCCGGAGCTCTTGACTCGTGTCGTAGTTGTACGGCACCCCGTCGGCGAGATGGCGAGTGATGATCACCTGGTGCGTGCCCTTCGGATCATGCTGGAGCCGGCCGGCGATCGAAAAACCGGGGAGGACTTCGGCGCACTCATGAAGCGCCAATACCCGAGTGGCATCAGCCCTCCCCGTCATCGGCTCACCCGTTGCACGGCGGGTTGTAGCTCGCGATCAAATCCTGCTCGATCGCGAGACGCTGCCGCTCCGACTCCTCCACCATCGCAGCGATATGCGTCTTGCGGTGGCGGCTGAAGCAGTCGGTCTTGTGGTGATTGTCAAATCGCTCGCTAAGATCGCCCGTCTGGCCGACGTAGATCACGGCGTACCCGTCGGCATCCTGTTGGAGCACAGAGTAGACACCGCCCACGGCCCTGAGGGCCGCGCCCCACGGGTAGACGTAAAGCTGGTACTTGGCGCCCGAGCGCCCCACAAGGGTGATCGTCGTTTCAACTCCGGTAGCCATGTGCTGCCCTTTCAATTGCGGGCCCGACTAGACGGCCACCGGCTCGGCGTGTATACTTCCGTTTGTCATCGGCCTTGACCTCGGCGCCTTCGTCGCTGCCCAGGTTGACGTTGGTGTGAGGCCCGTGCTCGCAGCGCGGGCCTCACAGTTTGCGGCCGAGAAATAATGTTACTCGGCATATTTGCAATATATCGGTACAACTCATGTGTGTCAAGTTACAGACGAGAAATCGTGTTACTCCGTATCACACTGCAAATAATCACCTTGACGGAATATTCCACGGAAGATATAATCTCCGATGTCTTGGGAGGTCGAGTACACCGACGAGTTCGGGACGTGGTGGGCTGGGCTTAATGTGAGCGAGCAGGAGTCGGTAGACGTCTACGTGCGCTTGCTCGAGCAGAAGGGGCCGCACCTACAGTTCCCTTATTCGTCGGGTGTCGAATCTTCCAGGCACGGCCACATGCGCGAGCTGCGAGTGCAGCATCGGGGAAATCCGTACCGGGTGTTGTATGCCTTCGATCCGCGGCGCACCGCGATCCTGCTTCTCGGCGGCGACAAGACTGGGGACGACCGCTGGTACGAGGAGAACGTACCCGTGGCCGATGACCTCTACGAGCGGCACGTTGATCAATTGAGACGGGAGGGACTAATCGATGGCTAACAAGTTCAGCGATTTGCGCGCCCGCATGCCGAAAGAGAACCAGGAACGGGCGGCCGCACGGGCAGCGGAGATGATCGCCGCCATGCCTTTGCAAGAGCTCCGTCAAGCCCGGAAGCTCTCCCAGGAAATGTTGGCCACTACCCTCGGACAGCGGCAGTCGGGCATCTCGAAAATCGAGCAACGGACGGACATGTACGTCAGTACATTGCGGAGCTACATCGAGGCCATGGGCGGACGCCTCGATATCGTTGCCCACTTCCCTGACGGAGACGTGCGGATCAACCAGTTTGAGGAGATCGAGGCCGCGTAACGCTCGCACTGCGGGCACACTCGTGCCCGCATCATGAGTCTCGATTTTGCCCGTCAGCGCCACGGCGTGCGCCAAACAGGCCGTGGCGCCTGTTGCGTAAAGCAGACGCCTCCGTCAGGCGTTGAAAGGGCCGCTCGTCGCGATGCACCTGCGTGACCTAGTTCATGAACCCTGCTGGTCACGACGTTGCACAATCGCAAGCACCTCGATCGGCCGCTTCCATCGAGGGAGCGGGACGGCCTCGACCTCGAGCATTCCTAGCTCGGGGTAAGTCGCCCAGGATTCCGACTTCCGATAGATGCGCCCCTCCTTCGGATACTGCCGCCCCCAACCCCACGCACGCCTGATGCACGACTTTCTTGGAACAGGCTCACCGATAGCAACGCGAGCCCTGCAAAAACTCGGAGGCGCTACCCAGGCTGTTACCAAGATGTCGTCGGACTTGATCTCACCTCGGACCTTGGCGGGCCTTGCTGCATGTACGCGAACCCGTGGCTCGACCTCGTCAGCTGGCCGGGCCATCAGAAGCGCCACGGCGTGCGCCGATAGGTCGACAGCTCGGCGAGCGGCGGCCTCGATCGAGACTTCGAATTGATCGGCTAGTGGACTGTAACTCACTTTGCGTTAGCACGGATGCGGCGCCGCACGTTGCGGTAGGTCCACACGAACGGGTGGCACGTCGTGTTGTGGGCCCGGATGTACTGCAGGAGCTTGCGGCG
>Ga0187892_10006701_pt1 | contig 16936 bp, 15 predicted proteins | sample MA1701073metaG_FD_139345 | JGI IMG/M metagenome (GOLD analysis project Ga0187892, IMG submission 139345) | Bio-ooze microbial communities from a basaltic lava cave in the Kipuka Kanohina Cave System on the Island of Hawaii, USA - MA170107-3 metaG ... | reverse complement strand
GTTCGACTTGGCCAACGTCTGCGTGATCGCCGCCGTCAACGACGTCTTGCCGTGATCCACGTGACCGATCGTCCCCACGTTCACGTGCGGCTTCGTCCGCTCGAACTTCTCTTTGCTCATCGCCTCTCCTGTGGCCCGCGCCGCGGGTCTCCGGCCTCCGAGCCCCCAAGCTCCGCGCCGCGTCTTGCCCGCCGCCTGGCGCCGTTCGTCACGCGTCCCCGCTTGGAGCCCATGACCGGATTTGAACCGGTGACCTCTTCCTTACCAAGGAAGTGCTCTGCCGACTGAGCTACATGGGCCGACACGGGGGCCTCCAGTCTTCGGCGATCCGTCATTGCCCCAGGCGCGACCCAAATCCTGGAGCGGGAAACGGGACTCGAACCCGCGACCCTCAGCTTGGAAGGCTGATGCTCTACCAGCTGAGCTATTCCCGCCAACTCCTTTTCGACACCCGACTCCGCGGTTGCTGCGGCCTCTCCCGCCACGCGTGGTGGAGAGGGAAGGATTCGAACCTTCGTAGGCCGTAGGCCGGCAGATTTACAGTCTGCTCCCTTTAACCACTCGGGCACCCCTCCACATCCTCTCGACCACTCGACCGCGTCGTGGACCGCCGGTCGGTCTGCGCTCCCTCCACGCCGGACCGCCGCGGTCCGAATGTCCTGCCAGCTCCATGGAGCTGGCGAAGGGACTTGAACCCCCGACCCGCGGTTTACAAAACCGCTGCTCTACCCACTGAGCTACGCCAGCATGCACGCAAACGATGGATGCTAACAGGGGATCCCGGGAGTTTCAAGGACCCTGGCCGGGGTCCGCGCCGGGGGTCCCTGCCCCCCGCGCTTCCGCGCGCCGCTGCCGGACCGCCTCAAAAAGTAGCACACCCAGCGCCACCGCCACATTGAGCGAGTCCACCCCTGGCGCCATGGGGATGGATACCCGCCGGTCGCAGGCCGCGGCCACCCCGCGGGAAGGCCCGCTCCGCTCCCCCCCCGCCACCACGACGACGCGCCCGGTCAGCGCAGGCTCGGTCCACGCCTCCCCGGCACCCGGATCCAGGGCGATCGCGGCGAAACCCGAGCGCCGCAGGCTCTCGATCCGCCGGGCGGGCTTGGGCTCGCGAGCCACCGGGATCCACTCGACGGCGCCGGCCGAAGCCTTGACCGCGACCGCGGTCAGCCCGGCCGTCTCCTCGACCGCCAAGAGCACTCCGCGGGCCCCGGCCCCCGCCGACGCGCGCAGGATCGCGCCCAGATTCCGGGGGTCGGTGACCCGGTCGACCAGTACGAGCAACGCGTGCGGGTCGGCGGCCGCGGCTTGGCACAGCTCCTCCGCGACGGCATAGACGCGGGAGGCCACCCGAGCCGCCACCCCCTGATGCACCGCCCGCCGGCCGACTTTCGCGCCTAGCACGTCTGCCGCAACGTGGCTCACCGGCACCCCGCGCTCGCGCGCAAGTCGCAGCAGCGGCCCCAGCCGGGCCGGCCGGCCGAGAACCACGAAGACTCGCTCGACCTCGCTCCAACGCGCCGTCAACAGCTGGGTCACGGCATGGACGCCGTACACGACCTCCCCGCGCGAGCCGGGGTCGCCCATCTCAGCGTTCCCGCACCAGCAGGGCCACGGCCTGGCAAGCGATCCCCTCGCCGCGCCCCAGGGCGCCGAGCCGCTCGAGGGTCGTGGCCTTGACCCCCACGCGGGATGCGTCGATCCGCAGACACTCCGCGATCGTACGGCGCATCTCCGCGCTGCGCGGTGCGATCCGCGGCGCCTCGGCGAGAACGGTCAGGTCGAGGTTCACGACGTCGAAGCCGCTCTCTTCGACCAGCTCGCGCACCCGGCCCGCCAGGACCGTGCTGGCCGCACCCTCGAAGCGCTCGTCGTCGGGCGGGAAATGCGTGCCGATGTCGCCCAGGCCGGCCGCGCCGAGCAGGGCATCCATCGCCGCGTGCAGCACGACATCGGCATCCGAGTGGCCGCTGAGGCCCGCCTCACCGGGAAATGGCAACCCACCCAGAACCAGTGGCCGATCGGGATCGAGCCGGTGCACGTCGAATCCGGTCCCGACGCGCAAGGCCGAGCCGCGCGGCCCAAGGCTGCGCCGGGCCTCGCCGAGATCCTCCGCGGTCGTGATCTTGCGATTGGCGCCTTCTCCCGGCACCGCGGCGACGGCGTGGCCGGAATGCTCGAGCGCGGCAGCCTCGTCGGTCACCTCTTGGCCCGCCCGGCAAGCCGCGCCGAGCGCCGCCCGTAGCCAGTCGCGTCTCGCTCCCTGAGGGGTCTGGGCCAACCGCAGCTCCTCGCGCGGGATCGTGCGCAGGATACGACCCAGGGCGACGGCCTTGACCGTGTCCGGGATCTCAACCACCGGCACGGCGGCCCCGTGCCGGCGGGTCGCTTCGACGACCGCGTCGACCAGCGCCGCCGAAACCAGCGGACGGGCGGCGTCGTGGACCAGCACGAAGGGCAAGGCTCCCGCGGCCTCGAGGCCGCGCAGCACGGATTCCGCGCGCGTCGCTCCACCCGCCACGACCGCCGCCACGCCGGGCCAATTCCGGGCTGCGGCCCCGCGCGGGCCGCGCAGCTCGTCCGCGGCCAGCACCACGACCACGCCACCCACCGCCGGCCGGTCGGCCAACGCGCGGACCGACCATTCGAGCACACTCGAGCCGCCGAACTCCTGGAACTGCTTGGGTAAGCCGCCGGTGCAGCGTGTCGAGCGGCCGGCCGCGACGACGACGCCGGTGAAGTCGGGCTCGGCGCGCAAGGTCAGATCTCGCGCAACTCGGTTTCCTTGTTCGCGCACAGCTGATCGATCTCGCGACTGTAGTGGTCGGTCTTCTTCTGGATCTCCTCGAGCCAGCGACGCGCGTCGTCCTCGGAAATCCTACCTTCCTTCTCCTCGCCCTTGACTGTTTCGTTCGTGTCGCGACGAACCTGACGGATCGCCGTCTTGGCCTCCTCGCGCATCCCGTGAACCTTCTTGATCAGTTGCTTGCGCCGCTCCTCGGTCAGGGGCGGAATCGGAATGCGGATGAGTTTGCCGTCGTTCGAAGGGTGCAGCCCGAGGTCGGCCACCAGGATCGCCTTCTCAATCGGTTGCAGCGTGGACGGATCGAAGGGCTGGGCCACGATCAGCGTCGGTTCGGGGATGGACAGCTTGGCCACCTGGTTCAGCGGGGTCGAACTGCCGTAGTAGTCCACGTGCACGCCGTCCAGGATCCCGAGGGACGCCCGGCCCGTGCGCACGGTGGCCAGCTTGTGCTTGAAGTCCGAGACGGTCGAGCCCATGCGCGCGTCCGTTGCCGCCATGAGTTCCTTATGCGTCATGCTTCTCCTCCGACACGCGAGAGCCGATCTGCTCTCCGCGGACGAGGCGTCCGATGTTGCCCGGCTGGCGCACGTTGAACACCACGATCGGCAGGCTGTGCTCCATGCAGAGCGTGATGGCGGTCTTGTCCATGACGGCCAGACCCCGATTGAGCACTTCGAGGTAGCTGACGTGCGGAAGGAACTCGGCGGTCGACCTCTCGACGGGATCGGCGCTGAAAATACCGTCGACCTTCGTGGCCTTCAGCAGCACTTCGGCCTCGAGTTCGATCGCGCGCAGGGCGGCGGCACTATCCGTCGTGAAGTACGGGTTGCCGGTCCCCGCCGCCAGGATCACGACCCGGCCCTTCTGCAGATGGCGCAGCGCGCGACGACGGATGAAGGGCTCCGCGACTTGACGGATCTCGAGCGCCGACAGTACGCGGGTCGTGAGCTGGCGCTGCTCGAGCGCGGCCTGAATCGCCAACGAGTTTATCAGGGTCGCCAGCATGCCCATGTAATCGCCCGTGACGCGGTCGAGGCCTTCCGCGGTACCCGCAGCGCCACGAAAGATGTTGCCGCCGCCGACCACGAGCGCCAACTCGACCCCCAGCGCATGGGCCTCGACCAACTCGTCGGCCAGCGCGGCAAGCACCTCGGGCGAGATGCCGTGGGCCTGCTGGCCCATCAGCGCTTCCCCGGAAAGCTTGAGCAGGATCCGGCGGTATCGTAGGGACGGGCCTGGTGCCATGGCGCTGGACCTGCGCGGCGAGCTCAGGCCTCCTCGCCGAGCACGAAGCGGGCGAAGCGCCTCACGCGGATGTTCTCGCCGATGCGGGAGACCGCGTCGCTGATCAACTGTCCCACGGTCCTCTCGGGATCCTTGACGAAGGCCTGCTCCAACAGCACGTTTTCGGCGTAGAACTTCTCGAGCTTGCCCTCGACGATCTTGTCCACGAACTTCTCAGGCTTGCCCGACTTCAGCGCCTGCTCGCGTGCTATCGCGCGCTCCTCGGTCAGAAGACTTTCGCCCACCTCGTCCCGCATCACGAAACGCGGCGCCGCGGCCGCCACGTGCATCGCCAGGTTGCGCACCAGCTCCTGAAAATCTGGGCTGCGCGCGGCGAAGTCGGTTTCGCAATTCACTTCGACCAGGACGGCGATCTTGCCTCCGGTGTGCACGTAGGATCCGACCAGCCCCTCGCCCGTGGCGCGGCTGGCCTTGCGCGCCGCCGCGGACACGCCCTGCACCCGCAGCAGTTTCTCCGCCTCGGCCAGGTCTCCGCGAGCCTCGGACAGGGCTTTCTTGCACTGCATCATGCCCACTCCGGTCTTCTCCCGGAGTTCTTTGACCTGGGCCGCGCTGATTTCCATCTGGGATTCTCCGCTCGGGGCGCTCTGCCCCGAGGTTCGGCATCGAAGACCCCGGTGCGACGGTCGCCTCCCGGGAGCGATGCGTGGCGCCTCGAGCGTCAGTCCGCCGCGCCGCTCTTGTCGGCTGCAGCGGATACAGCCTCCACCGACTCCACCTTCGGGCCGCGCGGGGGGCCAGGACCTCGCCGGGTGCGGTGGGCGGTCTGCCGCACCCGCTCGCGCCGCGCCTCGCGCGCGCGCACGCGATCGGCGATGCTCTGGCTGCCCGAACCGACCGTTTCGGCCTCCTCGACTTGCAGCTCCTTGCGCCGGGACTCCCAGATCTCGCGGGACTCGAGCAACGCGTCCGCGAAGCGAGAGGTGAACAGCCGGATGGCGCGGATCGCGTCGTCGTTGCCGGGAATCGGGTAATCGATCGGCTCCGGGTCGCAGTTCGTGTCCACGATGGCCACGACCGGAATGTTCAGCTTGTTCGCCTCGGCCACGGCAATGCGCTCTTTGTTGGTGTCGATCACGACCAGGGCCGCGGGCAGCCGGTCCATGTCCTTGATTCCCGAGAGGCTCTTGGACAGCCGGCCGTGCTCTTTTTCCAGCCGCGCCAGCTCTTTCTTGGTCATCTGGGTCTTGGTCTCGGAGCTGGTCAGCTCGTCCAGCTCGCGCAGCCGGCTGATGCGGCGTCGGATCGTGGCGAAGTTGGTCAAGGTCCCGCCCAGCCAGCGCTGGTCGACGTAGTGCATGCCGCAGCGCCCCGACTCCTCGACGACCGGCTCCTGGGCTTGGCGCTTGGTGCCCACGAACAGCACGCTTCCGCCGTTGGCGCCCACGTCGTAGATGAACGCCAGCGCGTCGCGCAATCTTCGCGCCGTCTTCTGCAGGTCGATGATGTAGATGCCGTTGCGCGCCCCGAAGATGAACTCCTTCATCCTCGGGTTCCAGCGCCGGGTCTGGTGCCCGAAATGGACGCCGGCCTCCAAGAGCTCCTTGACCGTGACCGAAACCAAGTCGTGCCTCCCTCGACGCCCTGCGCCTACCGCTTGGAGAACTGGAAACGCTTGCGCGCGCCGGGACGGCCGTATTTCTTGCGCTCGACCTCGCGCGGATCCCGGGTGAGGAACCCCGCGGCCTTGAGCTTCGGTCGCAACTCCGGGTTGTAGTCGACCAGCGCGCGGGCGATTCCGTGACGCATCGCTCCGGCCTGGCCGTTGGGTCCGCCGCCGCGAACGCGGACCACCGCATCGATCTTGTCCACCATCTCGGTCAGAACGAGCGGATGGCGGATGACCATCTTTTGCACGTTGCTCCGCACGTACTCGTCGATCGAACGCGTGTTGATGTGGATCTGGCCATTTCCGGGTCTCAGGTAGACGCGCGCCGTGGCCGTCTTTCTCCGCCCGGTTCCGTACGACTGCTGCAGCTTGTCCGTCATGGGCATGATGGGCGGGCCTCGTCCCCGGTCACGTCAGGCCGGGTCACCGGCCCACTCCCACGATGGGGAGAACGCGCGGGGCCTGCGCGCGGTGCGGATGGTCCGCGCCGGAGTAAACCTTGAGCTTCTTCCACATCTTGCGGCCGAGGGGCCCCTTGGGCAGCATGCCCTTGACCGCCAGCTCGATCACGCGCTCGGGGTGCCTGGCCAGCATCTTCCCCGCCGGCATCTCCTTGAGGCCGCCGGGATAGCCGCTGTGACGGCGGTAGATCTTGTCCTCGATCTTCTTGCCGGTCAGCGCCACCTTCCCCGCGTTGATCACCACGACGTGATCGCCGGTGTCGACGTACGGCGTGAACCCGGGCTTGTGCTTGCCGCGCAGCCGGACTGCGACCTGGCTGGCCAGCCGACCCAGCGTGATCCCCGCTGCGTCGACGATCCACCAGTCGCGCCGGATGTCCTCGATCTTCGGGACGTAGGTCTTCATGCCGGACCGCTGTCCTCGCGCCTTCGTGAGCTGAGCGCTCGAGACCCTCTCGAACGAAAGCGTCTTTCTATCATCGGCTTAGGGCCTTGTCAAGCGTCCATCCCGGTCGGTGACGGTCCAGCTCGAGACCTCGGCACGCGGAGGCTCCCCGCCTGCCCCCGTTTCGAGGCGGCGGGCCCGGCTCCTCTCCCCTGCCCTGCCGGTTCGAGGCTCGCCCGGCGGCAACGGGGCGGCTCCGCGGGTCCCGCTTGCGGACCTCTTCTTGGGGCGTCGTGGCTGCTTCCAATCCGCCTCGCGGACCAGCAATTCGGCGGCAACGGATCAGAGCTGCGCCACCGTCACCTTGACGATCGTTCCGGTGAACGAGTTGTCACCCTGCTCGTAGTCCGTGGAGACGTTGGTCTCACCGTCCAGCCCCACGTCCGCGCCCTCGTCGCCCGAAAAGGCGAAGGGCTGAGTCTTCGGGATGTGCCCTTCGGCGATCCGCTGGCCGTCGATGCTGAGGATGGACTTGCCCCCGGTGCCCGGCTTGGCCTCGTCGGGGATGAACTCATAGACGATCGTGTGCCTGCCGGGTGGGAGTGCCGACTTGGACGCGACGTTCGTGCGCTCCAAGCCGAAGAAATTGTACTCGTGGTGGACCCTGCCTTCCTTCATGTAGAGCGCCCAGCCGCCGAAGTACCCGGCCTGGGCGATGATCACGCCCTCTGTCTTGGCATCCGACAAATCCACTTCGGCCGTGACGGAATGGCGCACGCCTTTGATGTTGATGAAGACATTCTCCATCATGCCCGTCATGCCCGGGTAAACAGTGAGCGACCTGCGCCCGCCCATCAGATCGGGGCGGCCCGCGATGTCCGCATTGAAGCGTTCGCTCCGGCGGTCGTCAATCGGCAGCACGTGATTGCGCTCCGCCTCCTTCATGAACAGCTCCTGCAGCTCCTTCAGCTTGCTCGGATTCTCTGCCGCCAGATCGTTGGCCTGGCTGAAATCCTTTTTCACGTCGTAGAGCTCCCACACGTCATCCGCGAGCGGTGGATTGGGAACCATCAACCACGGAATCGAGTGGCGCGTGGCGGCCACCCAGCCCTGGTGGTAGATCGCACGGTTGCCGAACATCTCGAAGTACTGCGTGGTCCGGCGGTCGGCGGCCTGAGCCCGATCGACGGTGTACAGCATCGAGATCCCGTCCATGGGCCGTTGCTCGACTCCATTGACGAATCTCGGCTCGGGCAAACCGGTGGCCTCCAGCACCGTCGGCGCCACGTCGATCACGTGGTGGAACTGGCTCCGGACACCGCCGCCGGCCTTGATGCGGGCGGGCCAGTGCAAGACCATGCCGTTGCGCGTGCCGCCGAAGTGGCTGGCGATCTGCTTCGTCCACTGAAACGGCGTGTTGCCTGCCCAGGCCCAGCCGATCGCAAAGTGCGGGTAGGTGCTGGCATCACCCCAGTTGTCGATGTGGCCCATCATCTGCTCGGCCCTGCCGATCACCCCGTTGAGCGCCATCATCTCGTTGTAGGTACCTTCGGGCCCACCCTCGGCGCTCGCGCCATTGTCGCCGACGATGTAGAAGAAGATCGTGCTGTCGAGCTCACCGAGCGCCTCGAGTTGCGCGACCAGCCGCCCCACTTCGTAGTCGGTGTGCTCGGCGAATCCGGCGAAGGTCTCCATTTGCCGCTCGAACAGGCGTTGCTGGTCGGCGTTCATGCCGTCCCAGGCCGGGATCTCCGCGGGCCGCGCGGTCAGCTGCGCGTCGGCCGGGATCACGCCCAGCTTTTTCTGGCGGGCAAACGTCTCCTCGCGTAGCCGGTCCCAGCCGCCCTTGAACTTGCCCTTGTACTTGGCGATCCACTCCTTCGCCACGTGGTGCGGCGCGTGCGTCGCACCCGGAGCGAAGTAGAGATAGAAAGGCTTGTCGGGAGTCAACGACTGCTGCGCGCTGACCCAGTTGATCGCCTGGTCGGTCATGTCCGTGGTGAAGTGATAGCCGGGCGTCGCCTTGTGTTCGACACGGGTGACGCCGTCGTAGATCGCGGGCGCCCACTGGTTGGTCTCCCCGCCGATGAAGCCGTAGAACTTGTCGAAGCCCGAGCCGGTCGGCCAGCGGTCGTAAGGACCGGAGGGCGAGACCTCCCAGGGCGGCGTCTCGTGGTACTTGCCGAAAGCCGCGGTGCTGAACCCGTTCTGGCGCAGGATTTCGGCCAGCGGGGTCACGCTGTTGGGGCGGTTGCCGGTGTTGCCCGGGAAGGCGGTGGCCAGCTCCATGATCGCGCCCGCATTGTTCACGTGGTGATTGCGACCGGTCAGGAGAGCGACGCGCGTCGGACTGCACAGGGCGGTGGTGTGGAAGCGGTTGTAGCGCAGCCCGGCGCTCGCCATGCGGTCCAGCGTCGGCATGTGGATCGGGCCGCCGAAAGCGCTGCCATGACCGAAGCCGATGTCGTCGATCAGCACGACGACGACGTTCGGCGCGCCGGCGGGCGCCTTGATCTCGAAGCGCGGCGGCGCCACGGCGTTGCGGGCGTCGAGTTCCTTGATAACCGGGTAACTCGGCTCGTGGATCGGCAGCACCGTCCGGTCGAGGGCGCCCGAGGTGGTCCCCCCTGCAACCGCCTGCGCCGCGAAGGAGAGGGCGAACAGCAGCGATGTCGTCGTCAGACCCGATCTGTGGGCGGCGGACTCCTTCATTCATGGCTCCCTATTCACGAACGCCGGTCCGCCGGGAAGGGCGGCGGCGACGACGCACCCTATCAACAACAAGCTCCCGGAGTCCAGTGCGGCGCCGAGGCCGGACCGAGGCGGGATTTGACCGCCCGAGCCGGCGAACCTACCTTGACCGGTGAGCGGGCGGCCTCCTCCGTCCGAAGAAGGGAGTCCATGGACGAGGACGTCCGCCTCGAACGGCCGGTGCGGCTCCAGGGCGAAGCCGGAGTGCTGGAGGGCTCGTTGCTGATCAGCCCCCGCCAGCGGACCCTGGACCAGCTCAACCTGTCCGAGCGGAGTTTCGTGACGCTGCACCACGTGCGGGTCGTCCGAGGCGACTGGACGCTGGGCGGAGGACCGCTGACCTTCAACAAGGCGATGATCCTGTTTCTGCAGGAGACGAACCCGCCACCGCCGCAGCGGGATCGGAGTTTCGGCCAGTTCACGCAGGCCCCCGTCTGCTTCCGCATCGCCGAGTTCGAGGTGAGGGGCTTCGTTCACGTGCCTCCCGGCGGCGAGCCGATGAAGCGGCTCGAGCAGAACAAGCACCCGTTCATCTCGCTGACCTCGGTCCTCGTGACGGGGCCCGGCACGGACTTCAGCGTTCCGTTCCTGGCCGTCAACCGCGAGCGCGTGGTGGCGGCGCAGCAGCTCGTGCTGCCCGCGTCCGCAACGGTCGACGCAGCCGCCTCTATCCCGGCCGAGTAGGCGGCCCGACCGGCCTGCGAAACGCCCCCTCGGGAAGCTCGGGGGCCTCGCGGACGGGAATCGGCCCCAGGCCGTCGCCGGCGACCCAGCGCCCCGTTCTCCAGTCCCGGCGCATCCAGATCGCGCGGGTCGCCTGCGGTAGGTCGGCGTCGCGGAACACGCCGAGCCGGGCCATGCCCAATCGGGGCAGCGTCTCGGTGATCTCCAACGGCTCGAGGGAAGCGGTCGGGGCCTGGGCCGCGCAATAGGCGACGAGCACACCGGCGGGGTCGGGAGCCGCGATCTCGACGATCCGTCCCTCGGCGTCGTGCCGGATGTCCACCGTCGGGGCCGTCTCGGGCGCCGGCACCGGCTCCGAGGCGGGCGTCGCCGCCGCCCCCCCCGCGGGCGTCGTCGCCGGGCCGCGCGTCCGCGCCGCGTCGGCCGTCGGCAGCCGCCCGAAGGTGCGGTTCCACTGCTGCCAGCCGTAGGCGGCGAGACCCGTCGCCGCGGCGACAATCAGCAGAATTACGGATCCCAGGGAAGCATGGCGACGGGCGGGGGCGGAAACGAGCGGCCTCTCATTGAGGCGCAAGGCCTCCCCGAGGGGCAGCCGATTGTCCGCGACATCGAAGGCCAGCCCGGGAGCGAGCCGGTGGCGACGCACGAGTCGCATGGCGAAGACTTCTCGATCGCCGCGCTCGATTGCGGCGCGCGGCGAGAGCAGGCCGGCGTCGATCGCGGGCTGGAAGGCGGGGTCGAGGTGCGCCAGGATCTCCCCGCGGTCGGCGCCCGACGGCGCGGGAGGCGGCTCGGCTACCGCCGTCGCCCGCGCGGCGCACGATCCGGGGCCGTTCGTCATGCTCGGGACCGGATCGGCCGTCTCCGAGGCCCTGGCTGCATCCGGCGGTCCGCGTCGATCGGCGGACGGCCCCGCACGGGCAGCCGGCTCGAACGCCGGTGGCACGGGCGGCGTGCCGCGCCGGCCGGCGAGTTCCCGCTCGGACAGGAGACCCAGGAGGAGCGCGTACGAGGTGGGCATGTCGGTGCCTCGCTCCTGGGAGTAGCGCAGCGTCTTTTGGAAGTGCTCGGCGAGCGAGCTGCCCAGTCCCCGCAGCGGCTGCACGGCTCGGCTGCGCCCGCATTCCGTACACGTGAAACGGCCGTTGGCCTGCAGCCTCTCGAGACCGTCGGCCCACACGGCCGAGAAGCATTCCGGGCAGCGCAAGTACATCGGGGCTCCGGCGAGGCGGAGAGCATGCTCCGCCATCGAATCTAGGGTGCGTCCGAAGCGGCCCGCAAGGCGGGGCGCCGGTCAGTCCGGCGCCGATGCCTCGGCGCTTCCCTGAATCGCAAGACGAGCAGGCGCCACCGGTGCCCCTCCGGCGCCGAGCCTCAGCGTTGAACGAACTCCGCGACCCGGTAGGTTCGAGGAGTGTTCGCCGCGTTGAGATAGTCCGTACACCACTGGACCGTGGAGTTGCCGCCTCCGCTGGTGTCGTAGAACGACTGGCCGAAGCCGTCGGGGGGCGACGTGCACCAGTCGCTCTTGTTGACCGCCGGGCCGCTCGGTGTCGGGTCGATCGCCGCGACGATCAGACCGCCCGACGGATTACCGTTCCCGCCGCCGCTGCGGATCACCCGACCCTCGCCGACGGCCATGACGATGCCATTCCAGCTCGTGTGCCCCTTGTAGTTCAGCTGGCCCGTGACCAAGAGTGTCCCGGAGTAGTTTCCGCTCGGAGTGGCGGAGAGGTCGCCGTCGATGAACACGATCGAGTCGGGACCCGTCGTGGGGAAGGCGCAGGTCGAGACGTCGGTGTTGCAATAGTAATCCGCCGACAGCCGCAATCCCTGCACGAGGCTCTTGATCTGCTGGCAGTCGGTCCACACGGGGTCGATGATCCCATGGCCCGCGGCCGCGACGATCGGGTCGGACAGGTTCGTCATGTCCGCCACCGTGCCCTGGCCGACAAAAGGACCCGAGGAAAAGTTCTCCGGCCGGTTGATGTCGCTCTGGACCTGCGATTTCGATGCCGGGCTGACGGTGCCGACGATCGGCGCGTAGGCGCCGCCGGCGACGCCGCAGTCATTGCCGCTATGCTTCTGCGCCTTGCTATTGCCGTTGTCGAAGAAGGCGGGGAGCGGTCCGAGCATCGTGATCGCGGCCGGGGGCAGCGGCGGCAGGACCTGCAGCGGCTCGATGATCGCCTGGACGATCTCGAGGGCGGTGGCCTCGCCGGCGCCGACCGCCGTGATCATCACGCGGCTGTTGCCGTCCGAATCGAGCGCTCGCCCCTCGATCGGATCGTTGGTCAGGAAGGCGACGTAGGCGCCCCGGCCGCCGGCGCTGTTCAGCGCGGTCAGTCCGCGCAGCGGGACGTCGTCGTCGTAGCCGGTCAGGCCGACGAGCGTGCCCTGGCCGTCGAAGACCGGCTGGAGCGTGTCGATGTCGAAATCGATGTCTCCATTCGCACCGGCCGCCGCCGTCAGGTCGGGCGTGAAATCCACGCCGCCGTTGGCGGCGAACAGGGTCAGACGAGCGTTCTCCAGGCCGGCCTCGGCCAAGTAGAAGGCCTGCTTGACCCGCACGCCCGTACGGCCCATGCGCGATTCATGCTGGCTCAGGAACAGGACCGCGACGCCGGTTCCCGTCAGCAGGGCCAGCACGAACACGGCCATGACGAGGGCAGATCCGTTTTGGCATTTTTGGTTCATAGCGTCTTCCTCAAGGTCACGTCGCTGGCCACCGTGTAGCGGATGAACTCGCCCGTGACGGGATCGGGGGCCGGCGAACGTGCGGTGATGCGCACGGTGATGCGCGAGGGGGTGATCAGCGAGTCGGGAACGAACATTGGCTCGATCGTGCCGTCGCCGTCGGCATCGTTGGTGATGCCCGAGGCCAGGACGACGAACGGCTGGTTGACGTCGTTCGAGAGGCGCCAGACGACGCGGTCATCGACGTGGCGGATCAGGACCTGTTCACCGACGCCGTCGGTCGCGCCGTCTTCGTCCAGATCGGCCAGGACCTCTATCTCGGCCACGTCGTCCGCGGGGTCGGAGTCGAGCACGACCGTACCGATCCCCGCGTTGACGGGATCCCAGCCCGCCCCACGCAGCGGCTGCACGATCATCGTCAGGCAGTTACGCGCGCTGGCCTGGACCTGCGCGGTCATCTGCTCTGAGCGATTCATCTTCCCGTTCTGGACCATCAGCGACGCCAGCGCCGTCAGGAGGAGCAGCAGCACGGCCAGGCTGACCAGCGTCTCGATCAGACTGAAACCCCGCTGGCCACGGGCTGGCATCAATCGCCTCGAACGGTGATCAGCAGGGCGTCCTTCCCGCGACCGAGACTCGGCCCGACGGCGATCGCCCGCACCGTGACGACCTTCGTCGCTGCCGGCGGATTCGGATTGGTGGCCACGGTCCAGCGAACGAGGACCTCAGGGTCCGAGGCATCGAAGTAACCACCGACGTTGCCGGCGAGGTTGCCGCCGACGGCGAGCGATGCGTAGGGCGCGGCCCGCAACAGCTCCATCCGCCGGACAGCCGCCGCGCCGGCCGACCCCAGCTTCTGGCCCACCGTGTTTTGCCTGGCGGCCAGCACGAACAAGGGCGCCGTCGCGATCAGTCCCACGCTGATCAGGAACATGGCAAGGACGACTTCGATGAGCGTGAAGCCCGCATGCGCACGCATCTCAGCCCCCCGTCTTCCATTGCGAGCCGCTCCACTGCGCGGTCTCCACTCCGCCGCCGGCGAAGATCGCCAGCCGGCCAAAGCGTTCTCCGCCCAGCAGATGGACTTCGCCGGTGCCGGCGGCGACCATCCCGTCGCTGCGGAAAACCGCCTGGTAGCGGCTGGAGGAGCCGATCTGTTCCAGCGTGACGTCCGCGCCGGAATCGGGCCGGTCGAAGCGGACCGACTGTTGGATGCGTCCGTGGTGCAGCAAGACGTCGTCGTCGATTGAGGCGGTGCCCAGGCTGTCCCAGACTTCCAGCGCGCCGGTCCCGGTGTCGACGACGAAGCGGCAGGCGTGGTTGCGACTCACGGCCTCGATCTTCGCCAGCTGCGCGAAGGCTTGGCCCTCCTGCAGCGCGCCGCGCAGCGTCTCGCGGGCGATCATTGGCAGGGAATAGGTCACGGTCGTGGCCAGCACAGCCGAGGCGAGTGCGATCACCGCGATCAACTCGAGCAGCGTCGCGCCGGACTGGTGGTTGCGGGAGATCATCGGTCCGCTCAACCAGAAATGAGTCTGCTTCCAATGTGAGGCCGACGACGCCGGCGATCAAACACGAGACCGAAATCGCCCTTACGATTCCGTGCGATCGCGTGGCTGAAGCCGCGCAGGACGGGCATTTGGTCGCTACCTCGTCCAGAATTCGCGTCGGACTGCTTCGTCTATCGCCGTGGTTCGCAGGGCACCACGATCCGAGCCAGTCCCTGACGAGGCCAGCCGCTCTGCCCACAGACTGTGGACGGCCACTTGCTCTAGAGGCGTTGCCCCTTCATGCACGAGCTTCCGAGTCACGAGGGAGGCATCGCGATCGAGCCAGGGCTGCACTCGCGTGCGTGGACGTCCGATCGCATCCGTCACCGGCTGCGCAGGATCACGATCATCGCGACCAGACGCGAGAGTCGCGGGTGTCGGGGTTTTCGTCAGAAAAACATCCGTGCAATCCATCGAGAGCGTGCGTACATCGCCAATAGTACTCACGGACAACCCGTGGGCTGTCGGCTTCGGAAAGAGAGGATCTCGTTCCCTGCCGACGAGGAGTCAGGACGTGAGAATAGGAACGATCCAGCAGACCAGACGATCCCTCGACCGAGCCGCGCGCTGGGCGATGATCATGGCCCTCGTGCTGGGGATGCACTGCCCGATCTGGGCGTTTGACGGCGGTATCAAGCGCCAGCTCGAATTGCAGGCCTCCCCGGATCCCGTGGCGGAGATCTCGCACTCCGTGGCGATCCAGCCCGAGTTCGAACTGGCACCGAGTGAATTGATTGCCGGTGCCGGTGCCCAGACGATCGGCCTCACGATCCGGAACATCAACGACAGGTACAACACCCCGGGTGGGCTCAGAGGAAGGAAGCTCCTTCCCGGCGATCGTTTCAAGATCACGTTCGGGGATTGCGCACTGCAGATCAACTACGTCTATCCCATCGAGTCGAGTTTGAGCGGGGCCTTTACCACCTCGATCGACAACATCGAGAACAGCGTTCTGATCACCTTCCTCGGCTCCGGTTCGCTCTTCAAGGGCAGCGACTACGTACGTACCCGCATCGAGCTGGTTGTAGCCGACATGCCCGGTCTACCCTGCGAGGATCCGAATCACGAGCCGCCTCGAACCTGCCCGGCGTTTTACGAGGGGCTGAGCGAGTTTCAAACTTTCAGTCCCGACCTCGTCCACGGGAACTTGGTCTGTGGTTGCCCTGGCGACCTTGGCACGGGTGGGGAAGGAGTCGAAGGGCCACCGGGCCCCCCAGGCAGCACCGGTCCCATGGGTCCGCAGGGTCCCGCGGGCGCTCAAGGTCAGCCAGGTCCCGTCGGTCCGCAAGGAATGCCTGGTCCCGCCGGCCCGGTCGGGCCGCAGGGCGATGACGGGCCCCAGGGACTCGCCGGCGAAACCGGACCGATGGGTCCCGCTGGTCCGCAAGGTCCGCAAGGGCTGACCGGTGACACCGGCGGGACCGGCCCGCAAGGTGAAGTTGGCCCGCAGGGTCCACAGGGCGACATCGGTCCGCAGGGTCCCCAAGGGCTGATGGGTGACACCGGCGCCACCGGCCCGCAAGGCGACGTTGGCCCGCAAGGTCCGCAAGGCGACATCGGTCCGCAGGGTCCGCAAGGGCTGATGGGTGACACCGGCGCCACCGGCCCGCAAGGCGACGTTGGCCCGCAAGGCGACATCGGTCCGCAGGGTCCCCAAGGGCTGACCGGTGACACCGGCGCGACGGGGCCGCAAGGCGAAGTTGGGCCTCAAGGCGACATCGGTCCGCAGGGTCTGCAAGGGCTGACCGGTGACACCGGCGCCACCGGGCCGCAAGGCGAAGTTGGCCCGCAGGGTCCGCAGGGCGACATCGGCCCGCAGGGTCCGCAAGGGCTGATCGGTGACACCGGGGCGACCGGGCCGCAAGGCGACATCGGTCCGCAAGGTCCACAAGGCGACATCGGTCCGCAAGGTCCACAGGGCGACATCGGGCCGCAGGGTCCGCAAGGGCTGATCGGTGACACCGGGGCGACCGGGCCGCAAGGCGACATCGGTCCGCAAGGTCCACAAGGCGACATCGGTCCGCAGGGCCCGCAAGGGCTGACCGGTGACACCGGCGCCACCGGGGCACAAGGTGACGTTGGCCCGCAGGGTCCACAGGGCGACATCGGTCCGCAGGGTCCGCAAGGGCTGACCGGTGACACCGGCGCGACCGGGGCACAAGGTGAAGTTGGCCCGCAAGGGCCACAGGGCGACATCGGCCCGCAGGGTCCACAGGGCGACATCGGTCCGCAGGGTCCGCAAGGGCTGACCGGTGACACCGGCGCGACGGGGCCGCAAGGCGACGTTGGCCCGCAAGGTCCGCAGGGCGACATCGGGCCGCAGGGTCCCCAAGGGCTGATGGGTGACACCGGCGCGACCGGTCCTCAAGGTGACGTTGGCCCGCAAGGGCCCCAGGGCGACATCGGCCCACAGGGTCCGCAGGGCGACATCGGGCCGCAGGGTCCCCAAGGGCTGATGGGTGACACCGGCGCGACCGGCCCTCAAGGTGACGTTGGCCCGCAAGGGCCCCAGGGCGACATCGGCCCACAGGGTCCGCAGGGCGACATCGGCCCGCAAGGTCCGCAAGGGCTGACGGGTGACACCGGCGCCACCGGCCCGGAAGGCGAAGTTGGCCCCCAAGGGCCACAGGGCGACATCGGCCCACAGGGGCCGGAGGGAGACATCGGCCCGCAGGGTCCGCAAGG
>Ga0187892_10006700_pt1 | contig 16936 bp, 21 predicted proteins | sample MA1701073metaG_FD_139345 | JGI IMG/M metagenome (GOLD analysis project Ga0187892, IMG submission 139345) | Bio-ooze microbial communities from a basaltic lava cave in the Kipuka Kanohina Cave System on the Island of Hawaii, USA - MA170107-3 metaG ... | reverse complement strand
TGTTGCGAACATCTGGCTCTCGAAAGTACAAAAGCCTCTTCTTGCGCATCAGCGAAGCACCTCACGACCAAGTTCCACCCTCGGCGCCCCCCTTTTGGTTCCTTCGACCGCCAACATCGACTCTCTCCCGAACTGCTTTTCCAAGGGAACGAACGAAGAAGCGTTCTCCCTGTGCAGCCGAAAGTGCCCAACTCGTCGTCACTTGTCCACAGGCCTGAACAGAACGCGATGGTATCATAAGCAAGTAACCAACTACCGACGCCCATGAAACGCATCATCTCACAGACGTTCTCGGTCGGCCTCGATCAACTCGAAAGGTTGAGCGACGTTGCGGCGCGCACGCGCGTCAGCCGGAGCTCGCTCCTTCGGGAGGCGATCGACGTAGTTCTGGCCCGATACGAAGAACCAGCCAAAGTCGACGGTGACCCGGTCGCATCGGGGAGGGAATCAACTACCACCCGCACGTGACCCGTATCATCGCTGTAGCGAACCACAAAGGTGGTGTCGCCAAGACGACGACCACCTACAACCTTGCGGGCTACTACGCGGCTCAGGGGAAGCGGGTTCTTACCTGCGATCTCGACCCGCAGGCGAGCCTCACCAAGCTGTTTGGCATCAACCCGAAGACCATCCGGCCTTCCCTCACGGAGCTTCTCGTCGGCATCAATACGCCGCCGGCGAGCGCCATTCATGCGACGGAGATTGCCGGCATCGATCTCATCCCGGCCAGCAGCGAGCTTGCCCATGCGGAGAAGCAGCTCATCGCCAGGATGAACCGCGAACTTACCCTTGCTCGCACCCTGAGGCCGATCGCCGAGGCCTACGACATAGTCCTTCTCGACTGCCCGCCTGCGCTCGATCTTCTTAACACGAACGGCCTCGCTGCAGCCGATCAGGTGGTGGTTCCGCTCGAAAGCTCGACGCTTGCGTATCAGGCATTGCCCGACTTCCTGAGAACCGTCGAGGACATCCAGCGAGAGGTAAACCCCGCCCTCACGTTTCGAGGGATTGTCCTAACCAAGCACCAGGCCCATACCGGCCATAGCCAACAGGTTCTAGCAGCCGTCCGAGAGCAGTTCCCGGACAAGGTGTTCCAGGCGGTGATCCCGCTCTCGGTCGTCGCGAAGGACAGCGCTGCCGCTTCGAAGCCGATCTTCAGTTTCGACCCCCGTTCCCAGGTCGCCGAGGCTTATAAGAACCTCGCCGAGGAGATCATGAGCAATGCCTAAGCGACCGAACATCGCAGCGCTGCTTCGGAAAACCTTCACGGACGCAGGGGATGGTTCTGGCACCCATCCACTCCGGAGCATCCTCAAGGACGAGAACGAGGCGCGGATCCTTCTTCTCCCGATCGATTCGCTCGAGCCAAACCCCGATCAGCCCCGCAAGCACTTCGACCCGCGAGCCCTCGAGGACCTGACGGCATCCGTCAGGGAGAAGGGGATTCTGCAACCCATCATCGCCCGCAAGAAACCGGGCGACCCCGACCGCTGCATCGTCATTACAGGGGAGCGCCGCTGGCGCGCCGCGAAGGCCGCAGGCCTCGCCCAGATCCCTGCTCTCATACGCGACCCGAAGGATGCCCTCGAGATCGCGATCATCGAGAACCTGCAACGCGAGAACCTAAGCGCTCTCGAGGAAGCTGACGCCCTCTTCAAGCTCAAAGCCGAGCGGGGCTACAGCCTCGAGGAACTCAGTCGGATCATCGGCAAGTCAAGGCAGAGCGTGAGCGAGATTCTCAAGGTTCTCGAGCTGCCCGACGACATCCGCGCGGAGATTCACTCGAGTACGGACGTCCGTACCGTCCCGAAGAGCCAAGTCCTGCAAGTCGTTCGGGCCGGCAGCCCGGAGAAGGTGCGTGCCGCCTGGGAGGCCATCAAGGCAGGGGAGACCCGAACCGTGCGCGCGATCCGAGAGCGGACGCGTCAACCCAAGGGCCGACCGAAGCACTATCATTTCGACTATCGGTCACCAGATCGGACATTCGTCGTGTCCGTGAGCTTCACCAAACCTCGGGCAACACCGGGCGAGGTCAAGGAGGCCCTCGACGAAGCCATGCAAAGCCTACCGTGACTATGGACCACAGACCCTACAAGCTCGGGCGCACGGTCATTCTCGAGGATGAAGGTCTCCGGACCCTTCAGGGCTTCACGCAGCTCCCTAATGCCGTCCTCAAGCATCCGACGCTATCGTTCGGAGCGAAGGTCGCCTACGGCGTCCTTCTTTCCTATGCCTGGCAAGACGACTTCTGCTGGCCGGCCCAGCAACGCCTTGCGGCCGACCTCTCATGCTCTGATCGCTGGGTTCGTAAACTCTTGGTCGAGCTTCGCTCGGCCGGGGCAATTCACTGGAAGCAGCAAGGCCTCAACAGCCCCAACGTCTACTACATCCGGGCTCTGGCCGAATGGCTTCCTCGGGACTTGTTGAGGCACAAGGACCGGAACGATCCTTCCGGTCCGGACCGGAAGGATACGTCCGCTCAAGACCGGAAGGATACTTCCGACAAAGAATACCCAAGGAAGAAGATACAAGAAGACGTTAACGTTGATCTCAACGGTCCTATAAGAACCGAAGAAGACGATGGACGGCGCGAGGCACTCGTTCTCGAGATGCTCGACGTGCTCGGTGACCGGCATTCCAGCGGGTTCTACCGGCGCGTCGCCACCACGATCCCGTCCGAGGTGATCTTCAAGCTCCTCTCCGACACCAAGGAGCGAGCGGCCCGGCGAGAGATCAGATCGAGCCGAGGGGCCTACTTCACCGATGCCGTCATCCGGTATGCGATGGAAAACGGCTATCAACTCGATCTTCGTCAGAGCAACGCCGCATAGTCGGCTGGTTTTGGCGACCTCACTAGAGCGGCCAAAATTCCCCACCGCAGCCGCATTGGTACCCGCGTGTGACCTGCAGGCCCGTCGGCGTGGCTGTGAATATCGGTTGGCTGAGATTGCCGGCCATCGCACCGCAGGTGTCGCATCGCCATGGCCCGTTGTGTTGGTCGCGATCCCGGGCTCTCACCAGACGCCCCTTCTCTGCTACGCTCAGTTGTCTGCTTGTCGACCCCTCGCGGATATACGCGCGGCCATCGTACTCATGGTACGGAATTCCTCGCGCTCGCTGGGCCTCCAGAATGACGACGATCTTGCCTTCCGCTTCCCCGAGCCCCAACGTGTGGATCAGCGTCGGATCGAACTTGTTCCGAATGTGATCCGACAGGCTTCGTTGAGCCATGTCGAGGTCGCCTGGTTCTACCCCTACGACCGATCCCTTTGGATCAAGCCCGAAGACCACGGTGCCACGCCCCACATCGGCGTTCACCATCCCACAGAGCGCCTCGAGCGCTTCCTTACGAAGGGCGAGTGATTTCTTGAACTCGATAGTCTGTGATTCTACGCGGTGACGCTGTCGCAGCGCCCCTAGCTCTGCTTCGTCGAGAACCCGGTGATGCTTACTCACCGCTCAATCGTACCGGTCGTCAGCCACCCCCAGCAACGCCGCTAGCCGATGCCCGGCGGCCCATCTTCGTCAAACCCGCCCACCGCTCACTTACCGTTCCGCCGTTCGCCCCCTGCTGAGGAACCATCCGCCTGCAAGCGACCTCGCGGTCGCTGGGGGGAGACCCCTCCACCCCGTTTTGTTGGCGTGCGTCGGGCGGGGGCGTCGCTCGGAATGCGAGTTATCCCCTAGCAGACCCTCCTATTCGGAGGGTCTGCTAGGCTACACTCGAAATATGCTCGGTGTGACCTCACGTTTCCTCGCTCCTACCCCGCCCGACTTCGAAGCTCCCCTCTGCCTCCCTGCGGGAGGCAGGGGCTTCGGCATGGTCCACGCGAGGACCATGCCTTCGGCCTCCGCTTTGCTCCGGCTGACCTTCGAAGTCGGCCGTGCTCGATTTCCTATCGGCTTCGCCTCCCGCTCGCTTCGCTCGACGGAGGAAATCGGCCGCCCGACGCACGCCAACAAAGGAATCCCCTCATTCTGATCTCGATGACCGGACCACCCCACAACCGCGTCCACCGTGAAGCCCGACGTCCGGATCATGTGCCGGCACTCGTCGTGCAAGAGCGGGATCTTCGGGTGCTCCGGGCCATCTTCGAAAATCGGTTCCTGACCCGCGACCTGCTGCTCGATCTGTTCCCACCCGACGTCAACCGGACGCCGAGGAAGGCCATCGAAGCCGCGAGAGCCAAGCGCAGTGTCGAGAGCACAGGTCGCCCGCCAAACCCGCAGCCAGGAACCAACCTCGACCGACGGCTCGCTCGATTCTTCCAGAACGGGTTCCTTGACCGCTTCCGGGCGACGGCTGCCGGTGAGTTTGCCTACGCGCTCACTTGGAAGGGTGTCGAATTGCTGCAGACCGAGGACGTGGACTTTCCCATCCCTCCCCTTCGCGACGCCAGCGAGCGGAAGCAACGTAAGGGTGCCTGGGACGAGAACAACCGCCAGGCGGGTACCTCGTTCCTCGACCACACGCTCGCCGTCGCCCGCTTCCGGATCGCCCTCGCGAAGGCCATTGCCGATGCACCAGGCGTCGCCGTCCAGCGTTTCGAGCGCGAGCATCCGAGCCTGTCCGCCGCGTGGTCGGTCTCGGGTCGTTCGCTTCCCGAGATCTGTCGGCGCAACCACAAGCGCCCCAACGAGATCGCGATCTACCCCGACGCCTTCTTCATCATGGAGGAGCCAGCTGGGGTAGCGTCGGCCTTCTTCCTCGAGATGGACCGAGGGACCGCGCAGCTCGGCCGTGTTCTCGAGAAGCTCATTCACTACGAGCGGCTCTATATCGACCGTCAGCACCAACCGCATTTCGGCATCGATAGTTTCAAGGTTCTCGTCGTGGCGCCGCGGCCTGGTCGCGCTTCGAATTTGCTTGGCACCGTCGCAGATGACGACTCACCTATCCATGAGCGCCACCGCTCGCTCTTCCTCTTCACGGCCGAGGACGCGTACTTGAAGCACCCAACGAACGTACTCGCCGCGATTTGGCGATCTCCTGACCAGCCGGAAGAGCGACGCGGTCTCATCGGCTCCCCGCTCCCACGCCGCGGCGCGAAGCCCGAATAGAACGCCAGGAGTAGGAAAAGCCCGCTCTCGTTGAGAGCGGGCACATTTGTTTCGCCGACTTTGCTTCGGGTCTCTGGGAAGTGGTGGAGACGGGCTGCGCCGTCCAGAGCCGGGATTTACGGGATTGGTTACCCAACCGGCTGTGATCAGGGTTGACGCAGCCCATCCCCGTGTCGATCGGCTTCCCGTCGACCCGCCGCCACGGAGAGTCGGCAACTCCGCGGTGGCAACTGTAGGCAACGTGCGGACACGTATGGTGCGAACGCTTCGCGCGCGGGGAGCTAGAGACAGTCTGGAATGGTCTCGTCGCTCCACAACCAGCTCTCGCCAGCCACGAACATGACCGTGTTCATGCGCGCGCTCGCGTCGAAGGAGCGACCGAAAACCACATCGCCCCCTCAAGCTTCTTGACGGCTAGCGTCCTAGCCGGTACTCCTGAGGCACGCGCTGCGTGGAGCCCTCGGGAGGGACGTCCATGTGGCGCATTCTTGTTTCGGCCTTCAGGGAGCCGCACCTAGCGGTGAGATGGTCGCGCAGTTGGGGCGAGGACACTCGCACGCAGCGCAACGAAAACCACTTCGCGGCCATCTCACCGGTGCGTGCCGCAGAGAGGTCTCTCTCTACGGTACCGCACGAGACTCTGCCGTCAATAGGGCAAGACGTCTCGCACCCGAATGATAGACACGCAGCCCGATCGCGCGCGTTCGTGCTCGAGGTAGAGCTCGCCGACCCGCGCGATCCTCCAGGGAAACGCGATGAGGTGCTGACACCGGAGCGCCTAGTACGGGGGCTACCGTACGTACTTGTCGTTCGCGGTGCCTGGACTTTTCGAGGCCTTCTTGTCGACGGAACGCTGCTCCGCCACTACCAGAAGCACCGTCCGAGCAGGACGGAGGAAGACCAACGGCCAACGTACTTCTTTGGCTACCGTGGCGAGGGACAGCTCATCTCGGTCTCCTGTCTCTCCAAGGAGGGATGGGGTCAATCGTGGCCGGCGCGTGTGGAGATCAGGCCCATGACGACGAGCGAGCTGGCCACATGGGAGGCAGCTCAGGAACGAGAGACGCTGCTCGATCAGCGTGCCGCGCCGAAGCCAACGACATTGCGACCTCCGCCCCCTCCGGCTTCCACTCCGCCGGTCAACGAACCTACCCAGCGTAAAAGGGACGCGTCGGAGCGCCAACGCCAGGTCGCGCAGATCAAGCGTCAGGCGGCACTTCACCAGGCAAAGGAAGTCGCGCGCTACAGAGCGATCGAAGCCATGGGGGCGGCGCTTGCCAAGCTCGATCTGCCAGATGACGAGATCCAACACGCCCTCAACGACTTCAGGGCTGCCCTTGGCTGGGAGGAGAGTGACGATGGCAACATCGAGAGGTTCTGATCGATATCGTCGTCTCTGGGAGCTCCGTCATCGTGGGATTCCCCTCGGGGTCAACACCGAGACCGACCGCCGCGTCTATCTCCTGCCGCAGGCCCTCTTTCGGCATCTCCACGTGTTGGGCCCGCCCGGGGTCGGGAAGTCGTGCATGCTGGTGCATTTGGCGGGCTGCCTGCTCGACCTTGGTGCGGCCGTCGCAATCTTCCATTGCAAGGGTGACCTTGCCCGCCAGGCCCGCGACTGGGCCGTTAGCCACGGGCACGCCCAGCGCCTCGTCGTCTTCGACCCCGCAGACCCCGAACGGGTGGTCGGCTACAACCCGTTGCGAGCGAACGGTCTACCGGTGGCAACCCACGCAAAGGCCGTCCGCGAGGGCATTCGCGCGGCATGGGGACAAAGTTCGTTCGACGCCACAGCCCAGCTCGGCAGGCTCTTACTCCTCTCGCTCTACGTCGCACGGGAGCTCGAGCTCACGCTCATTGAGGCCACGCATCTTCTCCGGCCACGGTCCGAACTGCGTGCTCGCCTCCTGCCGCAGGTTCGCGATCCAGAGGTACATGGTCTTCTCGAGTACTTCGACGGCCTCCGTGACACGCGGCAGGAGGAGCTGGCCGCTTCGAGCCTCGCACGCCTCGAAAGCTTCATCCTCGACCCGCTCCTACGGCGGATATTTGCTCAGGATCAGGCTCTCGATATCGGCCAGGTCATCCGCGACCGAAAGCTCCTGATCGTCACGCTCGAGATCAACAATCCGCTGCGGATCGACGATGTGCGGCTCCTCGGGCGCCTCCTCATCAACGACATCGTCGGCAACGCCTTTCAACGCGGCACATCCCCCGGGCCACCGATCTTCCTCATCTTGGACGAAGTCGAGACTTGGCTCACCGACGATCTGGCGCAGGCAGTCGACCTCGGCCGGGAGCTGCGACTTGGTATCATCGCCGCCCACCAGTATCTTGGGCAGCTCAGGCGTCCCGGAGACGAGACAGACCGTCTCCTCGGTTCCGTTCTGAACTCCGTCCGCAACCGGATGGTTTTCGGCGGCATCTCGAGCACCGAGCTTGCCCCACTTCTTGACGATCTCGTAGCCGACCGCATGGACCCCCGCCTCGTGAAGGACGAGATCACGGGGCTCGAGCTCGAGCCTGTTGAGCAGGTACGAGTCATCCAGACGCGTACGGAGACGTGGAACCAGGGACAGGGGGAATCGGTCAACCACACTCGCGCCGTAGGGAATACGCTCGCGCGGACCAGGATGCGGTCAACCACCCACGCCAGAGGATCTGGTACTGCCGATGGCACGACCAGCTCGACGACCACCGTCGATGGTACGGGCCTCTTCATCCCCGACCATCCCGATGCCATCGCTGCTCACTCCTTCGTCCAGACCGAAGGGTCGGTATCCGGCGCGACCTCGATCACCACGTACCAAGAGTCCGAGGCCGAGACAGAGGGATCTTCGGAGGGCGAGGCTGAGACATGGCAGCGATCACAAGGTGAGCAGTCGAGCAATCATCGTGGCGAGGGCGGCTCGATCGCAACCGCAGAGGTCCCCTTCCAGCACATTGTCAAGCGCCTCAAGGTCATCGCCCGCACCTTCGCCCCGCTCGATGAGCAACGGTTCGAATGGACGCGAACGCTTCGCGAGCAGGCAGATCGCCATTTCTTCCTGAAGACTGGTGTTAGACCCGGCGTCTTCGTTCGCGCCATCAACGTGTCGACGCCACTTGCCAGTCGTGCCGCCCTCGAGCGCGCCCGGGCTGCAATGTATGCACTTCCCTATTACGCGACCCGGGAGACAGTGGACGCCGAAGAACACCGACGCCGCGAGCGCCTACTTGGCCCGGCTGTGGTGGCTTCCAAGCCCCAGCTCATCCGCCAACGCCACAAGCGCCATGAGTTCTAGCGTGGACTGTCCACCGCTCATCCCCTTCCGGCCGGGGGCCTTCTGACGGTACGAATAGGATGGGGAGGAGCGTGCCTGCGGACCACTAGTCATGGCGAGGCGGGCTCAACGCACAGCCCGTCAGCGATCGTGTCGCGCAGCAGTGGGGCAAGAAACAGATTGCGCGGCCTCGCATGGGCACTGGCCAACCCTACCCGTGCGCAATCCGGGAACCGGTGAGCAGGAAGAGAAAGACCCGCCGGCATTGGGCTCTGGTTGTGCGCTCCTCTCCAGGCGAGTGGGTGCGCCGAACGTCAGTGAGGGTGCGCCGCACTCACTCGCTTGACGATCTGCCGATCTCAAGTACAGTGAGAGAGTAGGAGAGTTTGACTATGGCACTTACCAAGATCCGTGAGAAGAACCAGGTCACGCTGCCCGATACCGTGCGGACGGCCGCTGGTCTCAAGGTGGGGGACCTCCTCGACGCCACTGTCGTTCGTGGCGGTGTTTTGCTTCGCGCCAAGGCCATCATCGACAAGGTCGAGCTCGACAGGAGACTTGGGGAGGCCGAGGCGGACTACAAGGCCGGACGGACCATTGGCCCGTTCAAGACGGCCAGCGCCACCATGCGTGCCCTCAAGCAGCGGGCACGTGCGCGTCGTTCTTAGCGACTCGTTCGTCCGGAGCTTCATTCAGGCGCCACCTGACATTCAGAAGCTCTTCGGCAAGCAGCTCGCGCACTTGTTGCGCGATCTTCGGCATCCGTCGCTCAACGCGAAGAAGTACGACGCGGAGCGCTGGCAGGGGCGCGTCGACCGGTCGTGGCGCTTCTACTTCCGGATCGAAGGCGACTCGTACGTGTTCCTCGATATCATCCCGCATCCATGACTTGCGCCACCTCGCTCCGCTCTATTTCCAGGGCCCGATTCTGCGCTTGCCAATGACTGCGCAGCACGACAGGGAAGACGAAGCGCGTCGTCGGACCGCTCATCGAAAGGCACAGCGCGACGCCGAAGACGACGCCCGACACAGTCACGCTTGCGAAGCATGCGGGGCACCGACCCGGGCGCGCTTCTGCTACTGGTGCGGCCGTCGGCGCGGACTCTGGTAGCGATCGGTTCTCCCGGGGAGTTCTTTGACGAGACCTCCCGGGGGGCAATCGAGCCCTTCTGTACGCCTGAAAGGTACGCGCCATGTACGAGCTACGAGTCGTCCGCGAACGGCGCCAGGGCTACGGTGATCGCCGTCACATTCGAACCGCGCAGCATGTCTACGAGGCGTTTCGTGAGCATTTCGAACCTGCAGATCGCGAAGAGTTCGTCGCAGTCCTGCTCGACGGGCGGAACCGCGTGATCGGCTTCAACGTGGTATCAGTCGGCACGCTGACCACGGCGCTTGTTCACCCTCGAGAGGTCTTCAAGCCCGCCATCCTCGCCAATGCCGCAGCGATCGTACTGATCCACAACCATCCGTCCGGAGACCCCGAGCCGTCTCCTGAGGACCGTGCTCTTACGGCTCGCCTCAAGCAGGCTGCAGACCTCATGGGCATCAACCTCCTCGACCACGTCGTGATCGGCGATGGCCGATTCCGATCCTTCAGCGAGGAAGGGCTGCTATAGCGATGGAGTTATCCACTGGACGGCTCGTCCCCTCGCGCTACGCTGACAGGAGTAACCACTAGGAGGCTCCTATGAAGGGACAAGCACCAAGCTACATCGTGAACACGGCCGTCGAGGTCGAAGGGGGCAAGACTCGCTGGCGCGAGATCGGCGTCGCATTCGCGAGTGCCGAGAAGGACACCGTCACGATCCTTCTCGACGCCCTGCCCGTCTCAGGCAAGCTCGTGCTCATGCGGCCGAAGCCGCGCGAGAAGGGCGAGCAGTGAGAACGACAAGCTCGGAGCGGCGGCACCCGCCGCACGAAACACGAAATGGAGGCACCAAGTGCCTCCTTTTCCATCTGAAGGAGCGATCCGGTTAGGTTTGACGAGTCGCGGACTGTTTCACTGGATCAGCTTCAGCGGTACGCCATCATCTCGTACGCTGTAGAGTTCCGTAAGCTTCCCATCGCGATACTCAAACACCACTCGTGCCACCGTATCGGAATTGCCCAGATACATTGGGGCCACTTCCTCGAGCCGCCGCATGGCCGTCTCGTATAGTGCCTCTACGTCATCGATACTTGGCTGCTCCACGAGGACCTGCACGTTCAACTGCGTCCCATCACCCCGAGCTAGGAAGAGATCCGCCATGAGGATCCGGTCCTTCGACAAAGCCTGCTGGCGAACGACTAGCTTCCGATACCGTTCCTTGACCTTCTCCCAGGCGTCCTGGCCAATGGCCTGGAGAAATCCGACCGATATTTGCCCCGCAAGGAAAGCACCGACGAGCGCGAGAACGCTCACCGGCTCGACGGACTTCTTCAGCTCTTGCTGAGGCTCAACGCCTAGCACCTCACCAACCTCTCCCAACAGCTTTAGGCTCTCATCGTCGTCGAACGACCGATCATACCGTGCAACAACCGTTGCATCGTCCGCATTGTACGTTCGCACCGCGAGCCGCCGACCGTTCGGCTCATATCGCACACTCTCTCCCTCAAATAGTTCCATCACCGCATCGACGGCATGCTCCCCGTCCGGCAGCGCCACAAGCTCGGCCGATACAACCCGACCCACTGGCGCAATTCGCGGGTCGTGCTCTTGGCTCATGGGCACATACGTTGAGTTGATCGTCTCGACGAGACCCCTCAACGCTTCGACTGCGATCACCTCGTTCTGCTTGTCGACGTGACTACTTGCGATCCTTCGCTTGGCTGTCTGCACTATCGCACCTCCATAGGGCCCTCTGCCTACGTGGATGGTCATTACCAGGAGCAGGCCTCACTATATTGTCACTCCAGCTGCGACCCGCCAAATCGATCGCTACCGCCTCGGCAATTGGCATGTCTCTGAATCTTGCCTATGCTGAGTGGACAACCATCTCATTGCGCGACGTACCAGCCGCAGCCCTGGCTGTCGCCTTCCGTGCAAAAGCACGACAAAAGCCAGCTCACGCCGGCTCCATCCCGACTCTCCCCCGACACCCTACATCGCCTTGCCCGTCAAGGCGCTTTTCCTGTTGGCGACCCCTCGCCCCGGAAGTTATCCACTGCGACATCCTGTCGCTATCTTGATACAATTGCGTCATGTACCAGTTTAAACGGGAGCCTCTAACCCAGGACGAAGCCACCCGTCTCGCCAATGCCTGCCAGACCCACGAGGAACGCCTCGTCGTGTGGACCCTTCTCGATACCGGCCTCCGCGTCGCTGAGCTTGCCTACCTGAAGCGTTCGAACATCGACTGGCAGGGGCATCGGCTCATGATCTACGGCAAGGGCGGCCCCTACGGCACGAAGTCGAAACGTCGGGTCGTTCCGCTTTCACCTCGGGTCCAACCTCTCCTCGAGGGTCACTTCGCGATCTATGATACCTTTGGTACGACTCCTCGGACCATCCAGCGCATGATGACGCGCGTTGCAAACCGTGCGCAGGTGAGCCGCAAAGTCAGTCCTCACGTGCTCCGCCACACGTTCGCCGTGTCGGCGATCCGCAAGGGCATCTCGCTCCCCTCGCTTCAGCGGCTTCTCGGCCACGATCGGCTGACGACAACGGAGACCTACCTCAACCTGTCGCCGGAGGACGTCGTGCAAGAGTTCAACGCCAAGTGGTGAGGCAACGACAAAGGCTCCCTGAGCGGCCTACCGATGTCCCCGTAGTTCCCCCGCGTCGAGAAGCTATCAAGCGTCATCTAGCATCTTCCATTCCTGTTTGGAGCCGTGGTAGGCATGACGAAAGCGGCGGCGTGCCACCCTTGCCCTGAGATGACCTACTTCGAAGCTGCATTGCGGCGCATCGAAGCGTTGCGCGAGGTTGCTCACATCAGTCCGCGGCTAGCGATCGTGGGGGCCTGGTCCGAAGTTGAGTGCATGTTCCAGGAGATCATCCCGGAGGAGCTATTGGCGCGGTGGGAAGCGGCAGAGAGAGCGCGTGTTGAGTCACGAGGACTAGCCCCTCCCCGGTATCCCCGCACTACGGTTGCTCGCCGGGCAATCGAGAGATTCTTACTCGACAACGTCGCTCTACGTGAGTTCGTGCGTGCGTTTCGGACGCGTGCGGACGAGTGCCGCCACACGCGTACTGTGGTGTCACTGGATGAAGTCGCCGGCGTACTCTCCGGCATGTCTGAATTGCTGTCGTTCTTGCGAGGTGCGCGCTCGGTTTTCGCTGACCTCGAATGTCCCGGAAAGCACTATATCCAGGGAGGGACGTTCCCGATGTTCATGGGCGGCAAGAACGCATGGGATCTGTCGCAGGTATTCGACGCCCCGCTGGGAAGCACCCTCGTTGTCAAATGCTCCGAATGCAGTAAGACGCTGGCGAGCCTTCCGGTCGTGGTGAGCGAGACATAGTGCCTCCTGATAGAAAAGGGCCTCGCACACCATTGTGCGAGGCCGACTGACTTCCATCAGCCTTCCGTGAGAACCACAGCGGGGCGACGGAGGTCGTTTGCTAGGAACCTGGTTAGGAAATCCCAGGACTCCTCAAGGTCCGCAAGTGCATACGTCGCGCTCTTCTCCCAGGCCGCGTGGGCTGCGGCTATCCAGCGCTCCGCAAGACTCTTGGCGAATCGACCGACAAGAGCATCCTGTTCGCGCTGTTCGATCCCGATCGCCGTCAGTTCCCGGCGAAGAGATCCGGTAGCGTCACTCATCAGGTTGGTGAACACCTCCAGCGAGAATCCGTAGGACCGCAGAGCTTCACAAGCAGGGACGTTCATGGCACTCCTCCTGAGTGCAGCCGCAGACCATCTACGGCGGGCAGCGTAAGCTGCGGCACACTCACGAGAATTGCTAGTAAGCTATCAGGACGACCTCGCCTTGTCAAGGCGCTCCCTAAGAGGCGGCCCGCGGGCTTGCAGGATTCGTCGGCTGTGAGGGGGGGGCGTTGCCCTGCGGATAGCACCCGAGCCGTCAAGGACTGGACTTACCGGCCTGCGTTGGGTTAGAGAGTTCGCGACATCCCAACCCTCGCCCCTGGGCTTGACCCAAAAGGAACTCTTTATTCAGGGGGGACCGATGGAAGGGCTGCCAAACGTTCCACCGAGGGCTGTCGGACTACTCAACGCATTCGAGGCGTTGGAGACAGCGATCGCTGACTTACCGCCGGCTGCCATCCCTGAAGCTTTGGGGCGGCTTGAGCGCGTGCGAACCACGCTGCTGGTGCGGGTATTCGCTTCTCGCCTAGAACGTCCGTCCTTGGTTCCCGTGGACGATCGGCTCCTTCGTGTCGCAGAGGCCGCAGCACTACTAGGCATCTCGAAGACTGAAGTCAGACGCCTCGAGCGAAGGGGGCTCGTTCCAGGCATCCGTATTGGTCGCAGGCTCCTCTTCCGCCGCGAGGTCTTGCTGCGCTTCGCGCAGGAGCACGAGCGGAGTGAAAGGCGTTGACCATGCCCACTTCCTTGGCCCACAAGAAGGCCAGCATGGGCCATGGCATCTACTGCCGCCGCCACGCTCACGGCGTCACCTGGTACATCCGTTACTTCGTGGCCGGGCGCGAGGTGAAGGAACGGCTCGGGCGCGACGCCGATGGCTTCACGAAGACCTTGGCCAAGCAGGCGTTGCAGACCCGCCTTGCTGATATCGCCCGCGGTACCTTCAAGCTGGCACAGGCACGCAAGGCCATGCCCTTCCGTGCGCTGGCTGAACGGTACCGCGAATACGCTGAACCGACGAAGCGAAGCTGGCCGAAGGAGCGCTACACGCTCCGCCTGCTCGAGAATGAATTCGGATCAATCCCCCTCACCGATCTATCCGCGTGGCGGATCGAACGCTGGAAGGCGAATCGCCGCACGCGGGTGGCTCCGGGCACGGTCAACCGCGAGCTGACGCTGCTGAAGGCCGTGCTCACGAAAGCGGTCGCCTGGAAGCTCCTCGACCGGAGCGCCGCAAGCGACGTTCGCTACCTTCCCGAGAACAGCGCCCGCCTTCGCTACCTCGCCGCCGATGAAATCGAGCGGCTTCTTTCTGCTGCGCGATCCGACGTCGCGCCCTGGCTTGAGCCGGCAATCATCTTCGCCCTCCACACGGGGCTCCGGCAGGGCGAGGAGCTGAACCTCCGCTGGCGGGACGTCGACCTCACGGTCGGGTTGCTTACAGTCCAGCTCGCAAAGAACAACGAGAAGCGTCACATCCCCCTCAACCGCGACGTGCGCGCCGTCGTGGATGCGCTCCCGCGTTACGGGGAATGGGTCTTCTCCTGGCCGTGGGGTGAGCGGCTGAGCCGCACCACGGTCTATGCCGCGTTCGGCCGTGCGTGCGTGAAGGCCGGCATCACGGAGTTTCGGTGGCACGATCTCCGGCACACGTTCGCGAGCCACCTCGTCATGGCCGGGGTCGATCTGCGCACCGTCCAAGAGCTGCTCGGACACAAGTCGCTCGAGATGACGATGCGCTATAGCCACTTGGCGCCGGCCCACAAGGCCGCCGCCGTCGAGAAGCTCGCGGCAGCCCTCGATCGCTCACAGGAGGCCCCTGGACGCGTTATACGCGCGTCTGGGGGCCGTTCCCTCAGCGAGGCGACGACGAACCTGGAACGTTCCGAAGATCCATCAGCGGGCCGTTTAGAAACATCTGGCGCGGCTTCGCGCGCCACGTCGCGTCCCGAATCACGTCCCAACCTGGAACGTTCCTGGACCGTTTTTTCGGGTCGGCAGACCCCGGCGAAGAAGAAGTTCGTGGAAGATCAGCGACTTGAAGAGTGGAGGCGGGGGGAATCGAACCCCCGTCCGAAAGTGCGTCCCCGAACGCGTCTACGTGCGTATCCCGTGGTTTAGTGTCGCCGCGCTTGCTCCCACGGGAAGGATCTCACGCGGCCATCCGGCTAAATCTCGCCTCGTGCAACACCGGCGGTGCACGGGGCCAGCCCGAGTAAATGACGCTCAGTCGGCTCTTACGGGCGCCAAACCGGTGAGCGTGACGGCCTAATTAGGCAGCCAGTGCGTAGTTATCTTCGGCAGTTAAAGCCGTCCTACCCTTTTTGACGAGGTGGGTAAGTCCCCCGGCACGCAACGTTCGCTTCTTCACCCCCGTCGAACCCGATCGCCCCCAGGTCCGTGGTTGGATTGCCGCCGATTCTAGGCACGAACTGGCAGGCTGGCAATCCTCCGGTCGCGCCGCGGCGGCTCGGCAAATCTGCCGCCCTCAACGGATGACGACGGTATCGGGAAGCCCCTCGAAGTCGGCATCGCCGGTGACCAGCGTCGCCTGATGGCGCTGCGCGGTGGCAAAGACGATCGCATCGGCCATCGCCAGCCCGCGCGCCAGCGCGACGTCCGCCGCCTCGAGCGCCAGTGACTCGTCAACAGGAACGATCGTGCCACGGCGGAGCGCCGAAACCGCTTCGAGCGCGCGCTCTTCCGATGTATCGCGTCGCACCACCTTGTACACCTCGTAGATCTCGATCGCCGAGACGAGCAGCGCCTCGCGCCCTTCGATGTACCGGGCGAAGCGGGTCGCTCGCGGCCCGTCGGCGAGGTACTCGATCCAACCGCTCGAATCGACGAGGATCAGACGCGGTCCCGCTTGTCGCGCAGGTCGCGCGACGCCGTGCCCTTTGCCACCCCGCGGTATCCGCGCGCCGGCCGCTCGGGAATCAGGTAGACGACCCCCCCCTTATCGAGGACCGTGAAGCGCATGCCAGGACGCAGGCGCAGGCGCTCGCGTGCGCCCCTGGGAATCACCAACTGGTACTTCGTCGAAAGCGTCGCAGTATCCATCGCCTTACCCCAACGGTATCGATCGTGAACTCGTAGGTCAACCGCAGGCGCTACGGCTCGGGGATTGTCGCATCCAGCACCACCGTCCCGCCACCATCGCGGATCTCGACCCGCCGGCCGGCCAATTCCGACAGGCTGAGCACCTGCAGCGCCGCCGGCGCGAACACCTTGGCCTTGAGCGTGAGCTTACCCTTGCCCGACGCCCTCACCTCGACCTCGGCGACTGCGAAGAACGTGCCGCTGCCGATGCCGGTCTCGAGGAACACCGTGTACGTTCCCGGTGCCAGGTCGGCCAGCTTGAGCTTGACCGTGTTTTTCTTGCCCTTCACCGACAGTGTGAGTGTCCCCTCGCCCGCTTCCGTCGCCGTGAAATCGACCGTCTGTGTCAGCCGTGTCTGCGGTGCGCTCTCGGTGAGCGAGAACACGCGCACGATGCTCGTGCCCCACGCCCCCACGAGCAGCTCGGGCAGCCCGTCGCCGTTCATGTCGCCGCCGTCGGCCACGGCGTCACCCACGATGTCGTCGCTCGATCCGAAGTGCGCGAACACGGGCAGGCCGCCGTCGCTCGCGAGCACACCCGTCAGCCGCGCGCCCTCGGCGCCGAAGGCGATGTCGCGCCGGCCGTCGCCGGTCACGTCGGCCACCGACGCCAGCGACGATCCCAAGCGCGACGGGTCGCCCTCGAACGGCCAGATGACGGTGACGATCTTCTTCGGCCGGCGACCCGTCAGGTTCACCGCCAGGATGCCGCCTCGCTTGCGCAGCCCCACCGCCCCGATCAGCAGATCGGGCTCGCCG
>Ga0187892_10006699_pt1 | contig 16938 bp, 14 predicted proteins | sample MA1701073metaG_FD_139345 | JGI IMG/M metagenome (GOLD analysis project Ga0187892, IMG submission 139345) | Bio-ooze microbial communities from a basaltic lava cave in the Kipuka Kanohina Cave System on the Island of Hawaii, USA - MA170107-3 metaG ... | reverse complement strand
CGTGGAATTTTCCGATGGCCATCCCGTCGTGGAAGATGATGCCAGCGCTGGTCTGCGGCAATACGCTGGTCATCAAGCCCGCCGAAGACACGCCGCTTTCGACAATCAATCTGGTCAAAGCCGCCGAAGAAGCCGGCGTGCCACCGGGCGTGATCAACGTCGTGACGGGCGTGGGAGAAATGGCGGGCGCGCCGCTGACCACGCATCCCGGCGTGCGCCTGGTGTCCTTCACGGGTTCGACTGACACTGGCCGCATCGTCGCCACGAACGCTGCGCGGACGGACAAAATCTGTTCACTGGAGATGGGCGGCAAGAACGTGATTATGGTGATGGAAGACGCCGATCTCGATCTGGCGGCGGAAGGCGCAGTCTGGGGCGCGTTCGGAACTTCCGGTCAACGCTGCACTGCTTCGTCGCGCATCGTTGTTCACAAAAAGGTCTACAAAAAATTTGTCGAGAAACTGACCGAACGCGCCACCGCTTTGCGCATCGGCGACGGGTTGAACAGGAACGTCGAGGTCGGGCCGGTGATCAACCAAGACGCGGTGGAGAAGATTCTCTACTACATCGAAGTCGGCAAAAACGAAGACGGCGCTACGCTGTATCTGGGCGGCAAGCGTCTGGACAAAGGCGAGCACCGTCACGGATATTTCATCGAGCCGACGATCTTCACCGACGTTGCGCCGAAGATGCGGATCGCGCAGGAGGAGATCTTCGGGCCAGTGGTGAGCATCATCCCGTGCCGCGACTTCGACGAAGCTATCGAGATCGGCAATGGCGTGAAATACGGCTTGTCGTCTTCGATCTACACGCAGGATGTCAACCGCGCATTCCGGGCGATGGAGGCGATGGAGACCGGCATCTTCTACGTCAATTCATCAACCATCGGCGCCGAGGTGCATCTGCCGTTCGGTGGAACGAAAGCCACAGGCAATGGGCATCGCGAAGGCGCGATGGCTTCGTCGCTCGACATCTTCTCGGAGTGGAAGGCGATCTACGTTGATTACAGCGGCAAATTGCAAAAGGCGCAGATAGACGAGTTCAAAATCGCAGGATCATAAAAAGGAGAACAAGAATGAGTAAATGCCCTGTCACCCGCGCGGATTTCCGCGAATCAGCGCAACCAGTCAAAGTCGAAATCAACGGCATACCGATGATGGCCGAAGTCAAAGAATTTTCCACTGGCTCGCTGGGATGGTACCTGAATGGCAAAACGGTGATTGACGTTGGCGGCAAGCAGGTCAGCGTTCAGATTGGCTTAAATCTGACTATCGTTGGCAGCAAGGACTTGCCCAAGGACGAGCCGGCGGACAAGGCCACAGTTCAATTACCGGATGGAGAGGAAAAGCAATGATTATCGGATTACCCAAAGAGATCAAAGACAACGAATCCCGCGTCGGCCTCACCCCCGCTGGCGTGAAGACTCTGAACGATCACGGCCACACGGCGCTGGTCGAAAAAGATGCGGGGACGGGGAGCGGCATCAGCGACGATGAATATCGCACGGCTATGGGGCAGATCGTTGATTCAGCCGACGAGGTCTGGCAGCGCGCTGAGATGATCATCAAAGTCAAAGAGCCAGTCGGCCCCGAATACCAGCGGATGCGCGAAGGGCAGATTCTTTTCACCTATCTGCACCTGGCGCCCGACCTGAAACTCACTCAAGTGATGTTGGAGCGCAAGGTCACTGGCGTGGCTTACGAAACGATCACCAACGACGAGGGGCATCTGCCACTGCTGACGCCGATGTCGGAAGTGGCGGGCCGGATGGCTGTGCAGATCGGCGCTTTTTACCTGCAAAAGCCCGAAGGCGGGCGCGGCGTGTTGATGGGTGGCGTGCCCGGGGTGCTACCAGCGAAGGTCTCCATCGTCGGCGGCGGCGTGGTTGGAATCAATTCGATCAAGATGGCTGTGGGCATGGGCGCCAACGTCACGGTGCTCGACAAAAATCTCGAACGCCTGCGCTATCTCGACGACATCTTCGGCGCCAAGATCAGGACGTTGATGTCGAACCCCTACACGGTTCAGGAAGCGATCGCCAACGCCGACCTGGTGATCGGCGCGGTGCTGATTCCCGGCGCATCGGCGCCGCATCTGGTCACGCGCCCGATGCTTTCGACGATGCACAAAGGCGCGGTAATCGTTGACGTGGCGGTGGACCAGGGCGGATGCATCGAAACGACCAGGCCAACGACGCACAGCGATCCGACGTTCTATGTTGATGATGTGTTACATTACTGCGTTGCGAACATGCCCGGCGCGGTACCGCGCACTTCAACTTTCGCCTTGACCAACGCGACGCTGCCGCTGGCGTTGAAGCTGGCGAACAAAGGATTCAAAGATGCGATTACGAAGGACAGGCATTTGAAGGCGGGGGTGAACACTTACGCCGGGCATATCACTTATGAGGCTGTGGCCGAATCGCAAGGTTTGGCCTACAAGCCGATTGATGAATTGATCTGATTGGAGGTGTGATTATGGCTGCCGTTATCGAAGTTATCGCCGATGCTGCTCATGAGATAGCCGCCGAAGCAGAGCTTGATCCTGAGAAGAGATACGAGATCGTCAACGGTCAACCGGAGGAAAAGGAAATGCCCGGGGCAAAACATAGTGGAGTCGGAGGTCGACTAGGGCGACGATTGGGAAACTACGTCGAAAGCAACAATCTGGGAGAGATTTATCCTGAAGCCAGCTTCCAAATTGGAGAGAACGAGCGTATCCCCGACATCGCCTTCATTTCGATTGACCGCATCCCGGCGGAAGGCGAGCCTGAGACCAAGTGGCCGCTCGCTCCCGACCTGGCAGTGGAAGTCATTTCGCCGAACGACATCTTCGACAAGCTGATCGCTAAAACCAAGGAGTACTTCGCCGCCGGGGTGAAGCAGGTCTGGTGGGTCGCGCCCGAACACAAAATCGTGATGATCTATCGCCCGCCGTTGCAGTTGACGATGCTGGCCGAAGACGATGAATTGACGAGCGAGGACTTGCTGCCAGGCTTTCGCTTTCGCGTCAGCGAGCTTTTCCAGAATCCGGTAAAGAAGAATTGAGAGAGGAGGCAAGATGTCTAACAACAATGAGGAGATTGTCGGCGCTGCTCTAACTCCCCCTCCAGCGACGAGGGCGGTGCTGGCTGGGCGCCTTCTGGCCAGCATTGATGCGTCAAACCAGAAAGAACCGGAAAGAATGGACGCGTCGGAGGCGGACGAAACGACCATTACTTTGACCTTGGATTCTGAGCTTGGACAGAGATTGCTGCAGGAGTCATCTCGACACGGATTGTCTCCTGAGCAATACGCAGTTCGGGCGCTTGAGGAACATATCTTGCGAACCGAACGGGAAAGGCGGGAGAAAGCTATTGCATTAGTGCAATCGTGGATTGATGAAGGTGACGAAGAAGAGCAGAAGGAAACCTGGGAGTATCTGGTTCGCGTGTTGGATGAAGATCGCACCTCCGTTCGCAAGCTCTTTCCCGAAGAATTGAAAGAGGTGAGCTGGTGAGTCGCGTAGTTTTGCTCGATACTGGGCCACTGGGAAAAATCACCAATCCCAAAGTAACGCCCTCTAACGTGGCGTGCGTACGCTGGTACCAATCGCTTACCGCCGCGAGCGTGCGGATCATAGTGCCTGAGATTGCTGATTACGAAATTCGCCGTGAACTGCTACGCGCCAACAAGACTCCAGGCATCGCGCGTTTGGATGGCTTGATTCAAACGGTCGAATACTTACCCATCACAACGACAGCAATGCGTCAGGCAGCCGCATTTTGGGCGCAAGCAAGGCAACAAGGACAGCCAACCGCGGGCGATAACACAATTGACTGCGATATGATTCTTGCCGCTCAAGCCGTCACGCTCGGCGCTCCGGACTTCGTTATCGCGACGACTAACCCCAAACACCTGTCACACTTCGTCCCGGCAGACTTATGGCAGAACATTTCGTGACAAGTTGATCAGTTGAAGAATGGCAAAAGGGATCAAAATCATCGAAGTCGAACCGGATTCGCTCGCCGCAGAGCTTGATCTGGAAGCCGGCGACCGCGTCTGGACGATCAATGGCCGCCGCGTCCGCGACGCGCTCGACTTCAAATTCCTGACGGCGGGAGAGGAAGACCTCACGGTCGAAGTCGTCAAAGCTGATGGCGAAGAGTGGCGGATCGAAGTTGAGAAAGACGAGACTGAGTCGTGGGGCATTGATTTTGAGCCGATGACGCCGCGCCAGTGCGGCAACGATTGCGTCTTCTGCTTCATTCAACAGAACCCCGAAGGCTCGCGCCCGTCACTGTGGGTGCGCGACGAGGACATCCGCTTCTCGTTTATGTACGGCAACTACTCGACGCTGACGACGATCACGAAGTCGGAGATCGAGCGCGTGATCGAGCAGCGGTTGTCACCGCAATACGTCTCGGTGCACACGACCGATCCTGAACTGCGCGCGTACATGCTCGGCATTGACAAGCAGGTTGATATCATCGCGCAGACGAAAAACTTCATCGAACACGGCATCGAAATCCACGCGCAGGTCGTGCTCTGCCCGACGATCAATGACGGCCAGCATCTGGTCAAAACGATTTACGATCTGGCGGAACTGCATCCGGGAGTGGTTTCGACTGCGATTGTCCCACTGGGCATCACCGACAAACACAAATACCGCGACCGGCTCGTGCCAGTGACCGACGAGTTCTGCGCCGAGATCATTGATCTGGCCACGCCGGTTCAAAATGAATTGAAGAAGCGGCTGGGCACGGTCTTCGCGTTTCTCGGCGACGAGTTTTACATTCGCGCCGGACGGAAGATCCCGCCGAAATCGCATTACCGGATTGTTCGCGGGCATGCGGCGGAAGACGACGAATATCCGCAGATCGAAGACGGCGTCGGGATGGTCAGGCAGTTCTTCGATGCGCACGCCAAGCGGGTGAAACAGCTTGAACTCATGCGGCGGCGTGGCGAATTCACCGATGAGCAGGCGAAGAAGATTTACGGCACGCTGGCGACGGGATTGATCTTTTACCCGATGCTCAAAGAGGCGGTTGAAGAATTGAACCGGAAATTCTCCACGCGCCTGCAGGTCGTCGCGGTTGAAAATATTTTCTTCGGCGAGGGAATTACGGTTGCAGGATTGCTCTCAGGCGTTGATTATTTGAACTCGCGTGAAAAGTTCCGCGGCGATTTTCTGATGATCCCGCCGCATAGTTACCGTGAACACGATCAAAAGTTTCTGGACGGGATGACGGCGCCCGAACTCACATCCGAGCTGGTCTTGCCGATCAAACGCAATTGGAACGAGGTGTTGGGATTGGATGAGGCGCAGCGCGTTCATCGCACCATCCTTTCGCACGACTACGGCTCTGTAACTTCTATCTCTGTCTGATCAAGATGCAATTCGAGGAAGCGATTCAATCAAAACTGATCGAGATGTACGAGACGCGGGAAGCGATCCTGAACCGCATCAATTCGGACGCTTCCCGCCACGACGCCGTCAGTGTGCCCGTCATCGTCGACATTGATAAGTTTTTGCAGGCTGCCGTGACCGAAGTCGGCCAGCGTCTGGCCGTTGACCGCGCCAACGTGATCACGCCCTCGGCGGACGGGGGCTTCCGCGTCAGCCACGAATATCTCGGCAACGAAAAGCTCACGCCGGGGTTGGGGCTGAACATTCCAACGACTCTCGTCCCGCTCGAAACGATCAAACGATATCTGCCCAACGCGCGCCATTTTTCGATTGACGACACGCATTCGGCGAACATACCGCTCTGGGTGCGGACGACCTGCCAGTTGATCGGCACGCGCTCGGTGCTCATCGCGCCGTTCGTTTTCCGCGACGAACTGCTCGGCGTGATGGGATTGCATTACTGCCATCAGCCGCACCATTGGACAGAGACCGAGATCAAGCTGGTCGAATGGCTGGCCGGCCAGGTCTCGGTCGGTTTGCAATACACGCGGCTTTATCACGAGAAAGAGAAAGAGGTCGAGATCACGAAGCTGATGCTCGAAATCTCGAACGACATCAACACCCGGACCGATTTCAACGAGATCACCGACTTCGTCATTGACCGCGCGCTCGGATTGCTCAAGGCCGATTACGGTTGCATCGCGATTCTGGACAATCAGGGCGAATACCTGCACTTCGACGAACTGCGCGCGCGGCGCGGTTTCGATCTGCGGAAATCGGTTGAATCGAAATACCGCGAAGCGCGCACGCTGCGTTTGCCCGACCACCCGGCGGTGAGCGAACTGCTGGAAGAAGGCCGCACGCTCAAGCTCGAAGACGCGCGCCAATCGCCGCTGGCGCGCTATCTGTTCACGCACGTGATCAAAGGCAAATCCACTCTGGTCGCGCCGATCACCATCAAGGAGAAGGTGCTGGGCATCGTCGCGCTCGTCTGGGTCAACGAATCGGCGCGCTTTTCGGATTACGACGTGCAGGTGCTCAATGGCATTTCCAGCCAGATCGCGATTGCGCTGGAAAAAGACCGTCTGGCGGCGGAAGTGATTCGGCTCAAACGCGAACTCAACGACGCGCGCGCGGGCGAACGGATCATCGGCTCGTCGCCAAAAATCCGCCGCGCCATCGAGATGGCTCTCTCGGTGGCTGACAGTAATACGACTGTACTGCTGCAAGGTGAATCAGGTACGGGCAAAGAGCTGATCGCCAGCCTGATCCAGTTCAATTCGCGCCGCGCCGCGCGCCAATTCATCAAAATCAATTGCGGCGCGATCCCGCCGACGTTGCTCGAAACCGAACTGTTCGGCCACGAACGCGGAGCTTTCACCGACGCCCGCTCGCGCCGCATCGGACGATTCGAGGAGGCCAACGGCGGAACCCTGTTTTTGGATGAAATCGGCGAGATGAGCCTGGCCGCTCAGGTCAGTCTGTTGCGCGTGCTGCAGGACGGCGAATTCACGCGCGTCGGCGGCAACGAGGTGATCAAAACAGACGTGCGCGTGATCGCGGCCACCAACAAAAACCTTGAGAAAGAGATCGAGGAAGGCCGGTTCCGCCGCGACTTGTTCTATCGGTTGAATGTTTACCCGGTAGTGTTGCCGGCGCTGCGCGAACGGACTGAAGACATTGAGCAACTGGTCGCTTACTTCATCGAGCGGTTCCAGCAGAAGAGCGGAAGGCGGGTGACCGGAATTTCCGACCGCGCGCTTCACATTCTGAAAAGCTATCCCTGGCCCGGCAACGTGCGCGAGCTGGAAAATTGCATGGAGCGCGCGGTGATCGTCGCCGCCGGACGGATGATCACGGAAAAAGACCTGCCCGAAGCAATCCGCGCCCACTCCTCGCCCGATCAGATCAGCAATGTCGAGCTGATGATCCCGATCAGCATGGATGAAGTCGAACGGATTATGATTACCAAGACGCTCGTTTACACCAACGGCGACAAGGCGAAAGCCGCGAGGCTGCTGAACATCGGCCGCAAAACGCTTTATCGCAAGCTCGAACAATACAAAAAGCCATAGGCGGGAGGCGAAAGGCGCGCCGCCGAAAGATTGCGTTTGACAGATGTCCGCGCGGCGCCGCACACTGCCTTTCGAATCGCTCTTCCCCCACCGTCTTGAGATCAATATAATTTCGCGGCTTTCAAGCAATCTGTAACCCCCTTAAATCAACTAATCATTGAAGCGCCAGGATTTCACAACCTAGTGATTTTGCTTTGGGTAAACGGACTGACACTGAGTGGAACTTTTCTTGCATATCATGCATACGATCACGCAAGAATTATCGTATTTGTCGTTCAAAGCTTAGTCGTCACAAGGCGTTATCTTGATTTTGGTTGAAGCGAAGCTTATATTCGCGATTAGAGGTGAGGCTGGAATGAAAATTTGTCCGAAATGTCAACAACAATATCCGAACGGATTTCAGTACTGTCCGAACGACACTGAAGTCCTGATTACCAACGAAGAATACGTCCGGCGCACGAAGCCACTGGCTTCCACTCCAATCGCCGAAACCGTCCAACGGCCCGCCGCTGAGGTCGTGCCGGCCACCAATCCATTTCCACCGGAAGAGACGCCTTCCGCGCCGGCCAGAATTATCAATCAGCAGCCGAAAGACGCGCCCTCCACTATGCCCTTCCGCCAAACTGAGCCGATGCGCCCGGGGCAAACCGAACCGATCCGCCCCGCGCAAAACGTTCCCAGACCGGAAGCGCAACCTTACGCGCAGAACGTTCCCAGACCGGAGGCGCAGCCTTACGCGCAGACTGCGCCGATCACAGGCGGCAGCGGTGTCACTCAAACTTCACCGCCCGCATCGCAGCCTTGGCGTCAATCACAACCGGCGCCTCAATCGGGTCCAAGCAGACCGCTCTCCGCCAGGCCGGCCTCTGAGCCTGCGGGCTTGAGCTTCTCGCTTCCCGAACAGGGCGGCCTGATCTCAAGGCTCATCGCAGGGCTGAAAAACATCGGCGAGAGTTTCAAAAGCGCGCCTCCTGTGCCAGCCGGCGCCGCTGGCGACTTCCAATTCCTGTTACGGGACGAACCCCTGATTAAGCGCATCTTCGGCGAAATTGGGCGCGCGTGGGAAGATTTCCGCCGCAATCCGCGACAGTTCTTCGCCGAATTGGTGAGCGGCGAAGGAACCAATCGCACTCGCCGCAACGCGTTGATCGCCGGATCGGAGATGGCTCTGGCCGGCATCTTCACATTCGGTTTTATGATCTGGGCGCTCTCGCGCTTGAGCAAAGGCAACTCTCTGCCGGTCAACGCCGTGATCGTCGGATTTGCGGGCTTCCTTCTCGCCTGTTATGCGGCGCGCGGTTTTCTGCTCTACAAGTTGATCTATCGGATCAGCAATAAATTCACCGTTCCCAAAGTCGCGCTGGAGTTCGCCAACTGGACTCCGCTGGTCGTGATCCTGCTGCTCTCGGTTCTGCTCAACAATTACGGTTTCTACTGCCGCATCTTCCCAACCCGCTGCGCGCCACCTGAAGAAGCCCATCTGGAAGAGTTGGCTCTCCTGGCTCCGGTTGACGCCAAGATTGATCTCAAGGTGAAGGAGAGCGCAGTCAAGGAGAAATCCATCGGCGGCAGCAAGCCTAAACCTCAAAAAGCTTCGGGCGGCGGCGGCGGCGGACGGCAGGAACCCAAGCCTCCCAGCAAAGGCGTTCCGCCTCAAATGGCTCTAACACCGCAAATCGTTCCGCCTGACCCGACGCCACCAAAGATCAAGCCATCCTTGCCTGTGGCGATGACAATCCCTGTCGATCCGAAAGCATTGCCGCCGATGAAAGGCCCGACCGGTGACTTGTCCGGCGTGCCCGCCCCTCCGTCGAGTGGTCCCGGCTCAGGCGCAGGCATCGGTCGCGGCGCAGGAACAGGCGTCGGCGGTGGCGATGGCGGCGGCTTGGGTCCTGGTCGTGGCGGCAACCTTGGCGGCGGAAATATGGGCATTGGCGGCGGCGGCAGCGTCGAGCCAATGACCGCGTCGCTCAGACCGACGATCCTTTACCGCGAAAAGGCCAAATACACCGAAGAGGCCCGCCAGAATAAGGTTCAGGGAAGCGTCGTTCTGCAGGTTGTGTTCCACGCTAACGGATCGATCACTGATGTCAAAGTCGTTCGCGGCTTGCCTGACGGGCTGACCGAAAAAGCCATTGAGGCCGCGAAGAGGATTCGATTCCAGCCCGCGGTGAAAAACGGCTCGCCGGTCAGCGTGCGCGGCACTTTAGACTTCTCGTTCAATCTCTACTAAACGAACGAAGGTCGAAATAAAAACTGTTGCAGAGAAAAGGCAGGGAGGTTGATTCCCTGCCTTTCCTCTTTCATTCGATGAGTTCGTGTGATGTCTACTCTGATGGATTTCGTTCGAGGAGATAAAAGGCTTGCCCGTTTTCAACCAGCAGATCGGTAGCGGCATACCCTTTGGCAAAAACTTCCTCGAACAATGCGCGGGTGTGCAGCCGCCAGGCGAGCGCCAGTTCATGGTCAGCGGCTTTGAGACTTTGAAAATCGGACGGAATCTGGATAAGCGCGCGCGCCTCCTCAAACGGCAATACTTTTTCCGGCGGGCGGAGAAATCGGCCCGTGACCGGCGGATTGATCAGCAGAGCGCCTTCTGCCAGCAAATCTGACAGAGTCGCGCCGGTAAATTCGCCGCGCAACCTCGATTCGACGCGCGAGCTGGCGATCGCCCAATCAACCTGGAACCGGTCGCTCGGCAACCCCGCGTTCAACGCATCGCGCATCGCGCCGTAAAAATTTCGCAAGTACGTGTTGCAAGTAGCGCCCAGTTTGTGAAAGTTGAATCTGGCGTTGCGGCTTTCCAGCGGATCGAAAGTCCAAGTGATCAACTCGATGCCTTGCATCAGCGCGTGCTCGCGCTGCTTCAGCTTCAACGCATAACCTACATTTTGATCACGATAATCCGCCGCCACGCCCGCCATGTGCGAACAATGCTTCACCCGGCCATCCGCCGTCAGACCGACGAATCCGAAGACAAAGCCGACGAGTTTTTCCCGGTCGAACGCGCCTAACACTACGCCGCCGTTTTTGTGCGCGGTCATCAACATCTCGTGAGCGACAATTTCGACGTCCTGCACTCCCCAGATTTCGCGCTGAAGCTGTTCAACAGCGCGATACTCGTCTTCCGTTTCGATTGGGCGAATCTCGATAGCCATATCTCTCCCTGTTTCCGCTGATTTATCCCCTTCCAGCTTACCCCGCCATCCCCCATCCGCGAAAGCTTGCATTGGCGCTAAAATCGGGTACTCTGCTGCGGCAAAATCAATTCGACAATGGAGCGTCAATCCGTAATGACCGATAAATCCGATTCCCCTTACGCGAAAAAACCCTGGCTTAAAAATTACGACCTCTGGGTTCCCGCTGAGATCAACCCGCCGAACCAACCGCTTTATCAAATCCTGCAGATCGCCAGCTCGGCTTATACCGATCGACCGGCGATGGCCTTTATGGGCGCGCAGTTCACCTTCCGTGAAATCAAAAATCACGTGGACAGGCTCGCGACTGCGCTGGCGAGATTGGGCGTAAGCAATGGTGACCGCGTGGGTATCATGCTGCCCAACTGTCCGCAGTATCAGGTCGGCTTTTTCGCCATCGTGCGGCTGGGCGCGATTGTGACCAACATCAACCCGATTTACACGCCACGCGAAGTCGAGATGGTCGCCAAAGATTCTGGGATGCGCGCGATCATTGCGATGGATATGCTCGCGCCGATCGTGATGAGCGTTCGCGCCAACACCGCGATCGAACACGTCATTACGACCAGCCTGTTGGATTATTCGGCCATGCCGGACAAAGCGCCGCCCGCGCCCGAAGGCACGCTGGCTTTTAAATCTTTGATCAACGACGTGAACGAGCCTGATCTGCCGCGCGTTCAAATTGATCCCGGCGAAGATGTGGCCGTGCTGCAATACACCGGTGGCACGACGGGCGTGCCCAAAGGCGCGATGCTCACGCACAAAAATCTTTACACGAACACGCTGCAATCCTGGATGTGGGGCGGCCCGCTCACCCGCCAGGGCGACGAGCGTTACCTGATGGTCATCCCCTACTTCCACATCTACGGCCAGACTGTCGGCTTGCTGCTCGGCACGTGGAACGGCGCGATGCAGATTCCGATCCCCAGATTTGATCCGAACCTGCTGATCGAAGCGATCAAGCAATACAAACCCACATTCTTTCCCAGCGTTCCGACGCTCTACATCTCGATGCTCAACCATCCTGAGATCAAAACCTGCGGGCTGGAGAGCGTGCGGCGCTTCAACAGCGGCTCGGCGCCATTGCCGGTCGAAGTGATCGAACAGTTCGAGAAGCTGAGCGGCGCGATGCTGTTTGAAGGCTACGGTCTGACCGAAGCGTCGCCGACCACGCACTCCACCGCGACACTGGCCAAGCGCAAAATTGGCAGCATCGGTCTTCCCTTCCCTTCGACCGAATGCAAGATCGTTGATCTGGAAACGGGCGAACGCGAGGTCGCGGTCGGCGAAGACGGTGAGTTGTGCGTTCGCGGACCGCAGGTGATGAAGGGTTATTGGAATCGCCCTGATGAGACCGCGATTGCGCTGCGCGACGGGTGGCTCTACACGGGCGACGTGGCGCGGATGGACGAGGACGGGTTCTTTTACATCGTCCAGCGCAAGAAGGATATGATCATTGTCAGCGGCTTCAACGTCTATCCCAATGAAGTCGAAGACGTGCTCTTCGCTCATCCGGCGGTGGTGGAAGCCGTGGTCATCGGCGTGCCCGACGAATATCGCGGCGAAGCCGTGAAAGCCTTCGTCGTGCTCAGACCCGATGCGACGACAACGGCTGAAGAGGTGCTCGAATATTGCCGCGCCAACCTGGCGAAATACAAAGTGCCCTCGCTGATTGAACTGGTTCCGTCATTGCCGAAGAGCGCCGTAGGCAAAGTGCTGCGCCGCGAACTGCGCGAAATGGAAACGCAGAAACAGAAAAAATGAAGGCCGCCCGCCCCGCCGCTTCAAAACAGAATCAGCCTGCCCGGCAAGATTACGATTCGCCGTGGAAAGACATCCTCGTCCGCTTCTTCCCGCACTTCATGGTCTTTTTCTTCCCGGACATTCACGCGGCTATAAATTGGTCGCGCGGCTTTGTGTTTCTGGACACGGAACTGCAAAAGATCACCGCCGATGCCGCAATCGGCCGCCGTCTGGCCGACAAGCTGGTCAAGGTCTATCTGCACGATGGGCGCGAAGTCTGGGTGCTCATTCACATCGAGATTCAGGGGAAGCGCGAAAAAGGATTCGGGCGCCGAATGTTCGTTTACCACTATCGCATCTTCAACCTCTACAACCGGCGAGTGGTCAGCCTGGCGATCCTGACCGATGACGACCCGCGCTGGCGTCCGTCGGAGTTTGGCTACGACTTGTTCGAGACCGGGATCCGGCTGAAGTTCCGCGCCGTGAAGTCGTTGGATTATGCCGATGACTGGAAATCACTCAAGACAAGCAAGAATCCATTTGCGGTCGTGGTGATGACGCATTTGAAGGCGTTAGAGACCAAACGGTCGCCGGAACTGCGTTATCGCTGGAAGCTGAAACTGGTCAAAGGGCTTTACGAGCGTGGGTATACGGCCGAAGATGTGCGACAATTGTTCTGCTTCATTGACTGGCTGATGATGCTGCCGGAAGAATTGGAGAAGAAATTCGATCACGAATTAGCTGAATTCGAGGAGGAACGAAAAATGGAATACGTAACAGGAATCGAGCGCCGCGCTATCCAAAGGGGATTGCAACAGGGATTGGGACAAGGGGCGGCATCAATCGTGCTGCGGCTGTTGCGGCGGCGGTTGGGAGAGTTGAAATCGTCCGTCGTTGCCCGCATTGAAGCTCTGCCTATAGAGAAACTGGAACAGTTGAGCGAAGCCCTGCTGGACTTCACTTCCATAAAAGACCTGAACGCATGGCTGCGCGATCATGCGCCGGCGCGCCGGAAAACAAAAACGCGTTAGCTTTCGGCATTCAAACAATCTGGCGACACGTGTAGAGGGAGTTGAGAGCAGTGAGTCAAAATCATTCTTCAGAAGCGAACGCTATAAACAATTCACCCAAATACGACGAACGCCCGTGGGGCAATTTCACTGTGCTCGACGAAGGCCCCGATGGGGGCGGATACAAAGTAAAACGAATCGAAGTCCTGCCCGGCAAACGGTTGAGTTACCAGAAACACGCGCGCCGCGCCGAGCATTGGTTCATCGTGCAGGGCACAGCCAAAGTCACGCTCGACGGACAAGACATCATTCTCAACGTGGGCGAATACGTTGACATTCCCGTCGGCGCAGCGCACCGCATCGAAAATCCCGGCGAAGCGCCGGTGATCTTCATCGAAGTGCAGCGCGGCGATTATCTGGGCGAAGACGACATCGTGCGTTTGCAGGATGATTTCGGCCGCTCCGCCGGCTGAGTCAATCGCCGAGGGCTTGCGGCGCGCTCAATTTCTAACCGCTTTCCCAGCAAACGAAAGCAAGCAAATACCGACATCAAAGGAGCAAGCTATGTCTGACGAAGAAAGAATCATCCATAACACTGAGGAAGATCAGGAGTGGGCCGATCTGCTTTCGCCGCTGCGCCGCAAGTTCATCATCGGCGCCGGTCTGACAGCGGCGGGCCTGACTGCCGGTAACATCGAAGTAGCGGGCCAGGAATTAATTACGCCCGCCGGTCTGAGCTTCAAGCCAATCGTGCCTCCGCCTGACGTGGGCAAGAGTCCGTGGGGGTACGAAACCTACAAGGAGCCGACGCCTCGGCCAAAGAGCATTCGCCCTGGCGAAGAAAACGGCTTGCCGAAAGCCCCGCGACCGTACACCGACATCAAGAGCTACCACGCGCATTTCTATTTCGACGAGGACAGCTACGAGAAAGCCGTGCTGGTTCGCAAGTGGTCTATGGAGCGATTCCCGGTGGAGTTGGGGAACTGGAACCTGCAACCGCGCGGCCCGCACGTGACTCCGTCGTTCTATTTCGGCTTCACCAACGATCTGCTGCCGATCATCGTGCCGTGGCTGCAACTCAACAGCCTGGGATTGACCATCCTGTTGCATCCGAACACGGACGATCCGCGCGCCGATCACCTGTATTACACGCTATGGGTGAACCGCTCGCAGCCGGTGAACGCCTATAACATGCCCAAGCAGGCGACGGTGGAAAAGATTTTCCCCAACACCAAGCCGACGGTGAAGCTGGAAACCTAAACCAGTTTGCAAAGCAAGGAGAGAATCATGAACAACTCTCAGAATCGAAAAATAACGGGTAAGGTTATTGCTCTGGTGATAATCATTGCCATTGTTACCTCTGTCGCCGTGCTAAGGCGAAAGACAAGGATTCCGCTGAGAAGGCCACGGATTCCACGGACGCCAAGAACGAAACCAGTGACAAGGATAAATCCAAGGACAAGGACAAAACCAAGAAGAAGTCATCTGACAAGAAGGGCTACAAGTAAGAGGGCGCTGGTGTTTGGAGTTCCGCCTTCAGGCGGGCCGTCACGGCTCCGATCTGTGACGGCCCGCCTGAAGGCGGAACTCCAAACACCAAAACCGATTTAAGTCAATCGCCGAAGATCATCAAGGAACTCCGAAGCCGGAGCCACACTCGTCACCAGCAAATGATCGCGCGCGCGGGTGCAGGCGACGTAAAGCAGGTGGCGCTCGGTGTTGTAAACTTCTTCCAAATCCGCGTCGATGGCAGGGTGTTCGTAATCTCGGCCTCCTTGCGCTGGCCTTCGGGCGAATCGGCGAGCAGGTAATACGGATAGCGCGCGCCCATAATCCGCGCGCGGGACAGAGCCAGCGCGACGCGCGAAGTGTCAATCGTGATCCAGCGGCGGCCCCATTGTTCGGCGACGTAGGCGGTGGCGCCGGAGCCGCATGTTGGATCAAGTACAAGATCTCCAGGATCAGTCACTAACAGCAGGCATCGCTGAATCACTTTCTCAATTGTTTGAACCACGTAAATCTTCGGCTCAAGAAAGCTTCCAGTGCCAGTGTCAGTCCAAACGTTGTCCAATAGTGACGCAGGATAATCAGACCAAGCCCTCAAAAATTGAATAGTGGCTCCTGCAATCGCGATTCTGCCGGCCTTTCGCACACGATTTAGCCCGTCATACGTTGTTCCCCACCAACGATGCCCTGAGTCGTATCGTTTTCCTTGGAACTCAAAATCGAACCGGCTACCAGGCCCAGGTTTTGTAAAAGTAACTGACTGGTATGCAGTCTTAGGAGATGGAACTTCGGAAGCATTGAGTCTGTGAGGTATGCCATCGTCGCCTCTGAGGAATCTGAATGTATCTCCACTTGCTGTCGTTATGTCTTTTGCCTTTAGAAGAGGACGGTATTTGAGGTCTGATAAGTCCCGTGCATACCACAGAATATAGTCTGCGGAGCCAGGAAGGCTTCTGGATGATTCCGGACCAGAGGTCTTGATTACGGAGATCTGGCTCACAAAATTTTCATCCCCAAACACCTCATCCATCACCGCCCGCACCCGATGCACATTCTCATCCCCAATTTGCACAAAGATCGAACCGCTCTCCGCGAGCAGATCGCGCGCCACCGTCAACCGGTCGCGCAGATAGGTCAGATACGAATGAATGCCGTCGCGCCACGTATCGCGAAAGGCCTTCACCTGCTCCGGCTCGCGCGTGATGTGGTCGGTATTGCCGTCCTTCACGTCGCGGCTGGTGGTTGACCACTGGAAATTGGAGTTGAACTTGATGCCGTAGGGCGGATCGAGATAGATGCATTGCACCTTGCCGCGCAGCCCTTCGCGTTCGGCCAGGCTGGCCATCACCTGCAAGCTGTCGCCGAGGATCATGCGGTTGGCCCAGTGTCCGTCGTGCTGGTAGAAATCGGTCTTGTCCACGTTTTCCGGCAACCCGTTGAAGTCGGCGAAGAGATCGGGCTGCTCTCCGGGAGCGCCGGCGCCCTTGCCGGCTTTTGACCGGCGCAACAAATCGTCTATCAGCGCCTTCGGGTGAACCTTCTCCTGGATGTAAAGCGGCGGCGCGTGGACGACCAGATCCGACCAATCCTGCTCGTCCTTGCCGCGCCAGACCAGTTGCGGATCGAGATCGCGGTTGCGCCGTTCGTAAGCCACGCGGACTCCCGCTTGATCGGCTTCGCGCATCACCGACTGGTATTCGGCGGTGGGGATGTTCTTGCGCGAGGCGTCTTTGTGCTTGATGGTTTCGACGGTCTTTTTGGTTTGGTTTTTGGCCATAGGGAAATCGTGTTTCGAATAACGTACCGTAGACTGTCCAGTCTGCGGATGTTTCATTCACTGAGAAACTCAAAGAGAACTCGTTCCTCGATGGAGGCGCTCTTTCTCCGACAATGTTTGAGTAGCGCAAGCTTCCGCAGACTGGACAGTCTACGGTACATTTTGTGTATCCGGCCGCAACGTACCGTAGACTGTCCAGTCTGCGGATGTTTCATTCACTGAGAAACTCAAAGAGAACTCGT
>Ga0187892_10006698_pt1 | contig 16941 bp, 21 predicted proteins | sample MA1701073metaG_FD_139345 | JGI IMG/M metagenome (GOLD analysis project Ga0187892, IMG submission 139345) | Bio-ooze microbial communities from a basaltic lava cave in the Kipuka Kanohina Cave System on the Island of Hawaii, USA - MA170107-3 metaG ... | reverse complement strand
GGCGGCGGCGAGCGTTGCAACCAAGGTTTCACGCCGGCGTTCGTTGCCGGCGCTGCCGAACCACGCCGCCCAGAACAAAGCCATCATCACGCCCCCCTTGAGCAGCTCGATGTTGAGCAGCGAATTGACGAACCGATCGAACGCCGGCGAGGCGTTCGCGAAGCTCGTCAGGAAGCGCAAGATCGTCAGGTCGAAGAGGTTCATGTCCGCGGACCCCTGATGGCACTGGTTCGACCGAGAGACAAGAGCAATGTCAGGCTACGGGAATGCGCTAGTTTTCGTACCCAAGTGCCCTCAGCTGCTCCTTGACGCCCTCGCTGTGAGGTTCTTCATCGACAATCGGAGGCGTCCGCTTCGCTTCGGCATCCATTCGCTTCATCCACTCCAGTAGAGCGGCATGGGCTTCGTGCGCCTCGGGGGTTTTTCCGAAGCGGTTGTTACGCTCGGCGGCATCTGCCGCTAGATCGTAGAACTCAAAGGATTCGTCGGCGGTGTGATAGATCAGTTTTGCCTCCTCTGAGCGACATTGCTTGAGCTCCGGACCTTCTTGATTGGCCTCGGAACAAGCATACCGCTTCGGCCACTCTTCCGACCCGTCCAGATATTTTAGCAGGCTCGTACCCTCGAAGTCCGACTGCGACCTGCCTCCACTGACACCAACGTAGTCGAGCAAAGTCGGCAGCAGATCGATGTGCTGAGCTATCGACTGTACTCGTTGGCCGGCGTGTCTTCCTTTTGGGAATCGTATGGCAAGAGGGACACGGATCAGCTCGTCATACATCGTGTGGCCATGGTCGACCCCTCTGTAGTACGCCGCGCCGAAATGCTGCGCTGAAGTGCGGTCCGGGCCCCCATGGTCGAAGAATTCCTCGCCGTGGTCTGACGTAACCACGACCAGCGTCTCGTCGAGGAGTTGCCTCGCGCCGAGGTCCTCCAGGATCTTCTCCAGATAACGGTCGACATAGGCGACCTCGGAATCATAGTACTTCGTCAGGAACGCCTTGATGTCGACGCTCGGCGCAAACGTGGCGATGTGGTTCCAATCCGCAAGGACACTCGGCCCGCCGCCGGACTCGTCGAGGTCACCATGGAAGTGGTAGGGGAAATGGGGATCCATGAAGTGAACCCAGAAGAAAAAGCCTTGTCCTCTAGCCGCCAGCACTCCCAGGATCCTCTGGAAGCTCTGAAACACCTGATCGGCGGGTAGATAGCTAAAGGCGCGAACGTGGAATGTATCGAGCATCCGCGGCGCATGCTCCAGGAGGAGATGGTACAGCGGCGAGTATTGCAGCGGATCGAAGAACACCGCGTTGAAATACTGTTGAAATCCTCGCCCAACTCCGTAGGCGCGGTCGAGCTGGTGGTTCGTGTTCACGCCGACGGTGATCAACCCGCGATCGGCCAGAATTTCCGCCATGGTCGCAACGTCGGATCGAATACGGCTCTCGAGCCGCGTTGCTCGGTGCTGGGATGGGTAGAGAGAGGTCCAGATGGATCCGAAGCTCGGTCTCGTCCATGGAGACTGGGCGATCATGTTGTCGAAGGTCACGCCCTCCGCGGCGAGACGATCGAAGCCGGGTGTATGCATGCTTGCATAGCCGTAGGCGCTCAAGTGATCCGCCCGCAAGGTATCGATCGTGACCAGTAAGACCCTCGATGTCGTCCCTGTGGAGGTCGGCAGCTCGCTCAGGCGAGTGAGTGTCGTTTCGAGGTTGCGGTCGAACCGAAACACTCGCGTCGCCATAAGGGTACTGACGAGCGCGAGGCAGCAGTAAGCCAACAACAAGGCTACCGCCGCCGCCCTTAGGCGCCCCCTACCTTGGATCGCGGCGATGCCGATCTCCAAACCGAGGACAGCCACCGCGCTCGCGACAAGAATACAAATCAGCAGGGTGGAGCCGCGGAGCTCAATGCCCCAGAAATAGCGTATGTGATGGGTGACGAAGCCAAACGTTGCAAGAACGCTGAACGTGGAGAGAACCAACCTACGTTGGAACGAGTTGGACAATCCTCGACTTGTGCGTTTGGCTGATAACGCGACTGATAGAAGGAGAGAGCCGACCGCTAGCAGTAAGCCGATGATCACCCCGGCCCAGGCGTACAGAAGGAAAAAACTCCCGACGTTGGCCAGGTACCTGCCGTCCAACTTTGCTGCCCACCACCAATACCCGACGTACGCCATCAATTCGGTCGCGGCGAGCAGCAGGCTCAAGAGTGTAGACAGGAACACGCACCGAACAGCGAGCGTGAAGTGCGCTGGCATAGCGCGAGCTACCTTTCCGTACGAAGGGAGTGCAAGCAAGCTTTGCGGTTGCACGGGAGGGGGCGGGCGGATCCGCTCCCGTAAGATGAACGTGACGGCGGGGCCGGTGGCTCCACTAACAGCGTAACAACCTAAAACCCTTCGGCGGATCGCTCGACGTCACGCGTTGCGGTTTCCAATGATGAATGTCATTGCAGAGAGCGTTGTTACATTGTAACTACAAGGTGAATGCGGGTCGAATGGGACGAACGTAAGGCCGAGGCCAACGCCAAGAAGCACGGTGTTACGTTTGAAGAAGTAGTCACCGCGTTGATGGACGCGCACGCAATCACGCTCGTCGACGAGGCTGTCTCCGGCGAAGAGCGCGACGTTACCGTGGGCCACTCCGTTCGCAACCGACTGCTTCTGGTTGTTCACACCGAACGAGAAAGCGGGGCGCTGCGTGTGATCTCGGCACGCAGGGCTACGCCGAAGGAAAGGAAAGTCTATGAAGAAGGAATATGATCTCCGCAAGATGAAGGTGAAGAAGCGCGGTGCGGTGGTGTCGAAGTCGGCCAAGGTGATGAAAACGGTGCGACTGGATGCCGACGTCCTCAGCTGGCTGGTTGCCGAAGCGGGCGAGCGCGGAATTGGCTACCAAACCTTGCTGAACTCGACCCTGCGGGATGCGATGAAAGGAGGCAAGAGAGCGCCGAAGATCCTCCGTGACCAGATCCGGCAGATCGTCCGCGAGGAAGTGAAGCGAGCCTCGTAGTGAAGAGCTTAGAGGATCATCCTTGCGCTTTGACCGAACGCCGGCGTGGGGACCGGCGCTACGTCGCATGGGGGCGCATCGCCGCCGGACGGAAATGGCGGTTCTGAATTGCAGTTGTATCCCGGCAGCGGCGTGGTGCACAGGCCGAAATCCGAAGTGACGCAGCCGTGTCCATAGCCGCACACCTGGCCCGACGGACAATCGCCGTTCGCCATGCAAACCTCGGCGCCACAATCGATAAACCCGTCCACACAGTGTGCTACGATCAAGGAGACCGCGACACATTGTCTCGTACACCCATCAGGTGTACATTCGATCGCGGATGATCAAAACCGTCGTTCTCAGCGGTCGCGCCGAGAAGGACCTGAGATCGACACCACGCCACGTCGTGACGAAGCTGCTGTACTGGGTCGGCGAGGTTGAGACGAACGGATTGGAGGAAACGAGGAAGCAACCAGGCTTTCACGACGAGCCTCTGAAAGGTCGCCGGAAAGGGCAACGCTCGATTCGGTTGAGCCGGGCGTACCGAGCCATCTACGAGACCCGGCGAGATGGCTCAGTAGAGTTCGTCAGCGTCGAAGAGGTGACCAAGCATGACTACTAGAGCGAAGGCGAGGAACAAGCAGGCGAAGCAGTTCTTGGAGAAACTGTCGGGTGGACGGCTGACTTTCGGTCGATTGCTGACAGCCATCCGCGAGGGCGAGGAGATGGCACAGGCGGACTTCGCGGCCAGGCTGGGTATCTCCCGTTCGCACTTGTGTGACATCGAGAAGGGGCGAAAGGTCGTCGGAGCGGCGCGTGCCGCACGCTTCGCGGAGATTCTCGGCTACTCTCCAGAGAGCTTCGTCGCCCTCGCTCTGCAAGCACAGGTTCGCGAGGCTGGGCTCAAGTTCAACGTGACGGTGGAAGCGGCGTAGAGAGCAGAACGAAAAAGCCCCGCAACCTCTTCAGGCCACGGGGCCTTCGATTGGTTGCGGGGAGGGATTTGACACCAGGGTGCAGTCGTCAGGGTTCAGAGCCCTGAGGAACCCACGGAACCGCCGTGCCTTCCTGTACCCGGCACCCTGATCCCTGAACCCCGATCGAGAAGTGGACTGGAGCGGACAGGGGCGGACACGAAATGCACCCGGCGAAGTGAAGCTTTTGTCAAACGCCTGCCGAGAGAAGGTTGAATGCGGCATGGGTGTTTCGGTAGCGTGCGCCCGTGCCCGCCACCGTGTACATCGAGACGACGGTCATCAGCTATCTGACTGCACGAAAGAGCCGCAACCTCGTTGTGGCCGCGCATCAGGCAATCACTCGCAATTGGTGGAAGAGTCGTCGAAGGGGCTTCGACCTCTATTGTTCGCAGGCCGTGATTCGTGAGGCGAAGGCGGGTGACAAGCGCGCCGCAGCCAAACGCCTCGCCGCCCTCGAAGATATCCCGTTGTTGGAGATCAACGAGTCTGCGAAGCAACTGGCTTCTGCGCTCGTGGAGGTTGCGAAATTACCGAAGAGGGCGACTGAGGATGCGCTGCACATTGCACTGGCAGCGGCACACGGAATGGACTATTTGTTGACGTGGAACTGTAAGCACATTGCGAATGCCGAGATCCGCAACATCGTGGCGGCTGTATCGTACGAGCACGGTTATGGCGCCCCGGTAATATGCACGCCCGAGGAACTCATGGGAGATTAGCGCATGGCTAAGGACCCAATCGTGACGGCGGTGCGCCGGGTGCGCGAGCGACACGCCGCAAAGTTCAATTACGACCTCGATGCGATCTGTCGCGACCTGAGTGAGCAAGAGCGTCAAAGCGGGCGCCGCGTCGTCTCTCTCCCTCCCAAGAAGCCGGGGCCGTGGGCGAAGACCGCGTGATCGGTCGGAGATCGAACGCCCCGTAACCTCTTCAGGCCACGGGGCCTTCGATTGGTTGCGGGGAGGGATTTGACACCAGGGTGCAGTCGTCAGGGTTCAGAGCCTGAGGCACCGACGGAAACGCCGTGCCTTCCCTGTACCCGGTACCCTGATCCCCGGGTTGTAGTGAAGTACTTTGGCGTCAAGGAGGCAGCCGAATGAAGCTGACCTACGACCCCCGGCGAAACGTCGCCTACCTACGACTGCTCGATAAGACAGCGGAGGTCGAGACGATCAAAGTCAGTGATGAGTTGAATGTGGACCTGGCTCCGGACGGAACGGTCTACGGCATCGAGCTGCTCAACGCCAACGAGCAGCTCCGCTCCGGTGACGGCGGCTCCTTGATCGTGGTCAACGAAGCAGTTGGTAAACAGCGCGAGTTGCCGTTGGACCGATAGGACCAGGCGCCGCTTCGCAGCGTGTCTGCACCCAACGCTCGTAAGTCGATTCCCCTCAGACGCAGAAAGCCCCGTAACCTCTTCAGGCTACGGGGCTTTCGATTGGTTGCGGGGGAGGGATTTGAACCCTCGACCTTCGGGTTATGAGCGAGTCAAGAAGCGCCGCCGCCGCTGATCTAATTGGGTCTTTCTGACCGGCGCTGGCGCGCTATGGACCGTAGTGGACACGAATCGGCACCCCAGCGGCACCCGTGCGCTGCACAGCGACGAAATGGCGGTCGCACGGCAAGCGTTGCGATCAATAGTCAGGCAGCGTAGTTTCTCACGTGCGGATCGAAGGAATCATATGGCTCGAGGCGGTCGTCGAGAAGTTGGAGAGCAAGCACGACGTCACCACGATGGAGGTGGAGGATATCCTTGCGGCGAAGCCCCGCTTTCGCTTCGTGGAACGCGGGCATCGGCGTGGGGAGAATGTCTACGCGGCGCTCGGACGGACAGCCGCTGGCCGCCGGCTTCTCGTGTTCTTCGTATTCAAACCCCGCACCCGAGAAGCATTGATATTGAGCGCGCGCGAGCCGAGCCAGCGAGAACGGAAGCTCTATGAGAAAAAATAAACGCCGAGAGGCCACCACGTCCACAGTATCGAAGAGGCGAACGTACGAGGAAATCGGCGCTTTCTGGGACGCGCATGATCTCGCCGACACTGGGCGGTCGACGCGGCCTGCCAGCTTCGACGTCGACATCAAGCGGAGCCGCTTCCTGGTGGCTGTGGACCCGGTGATCCTGCGAGAGGTCCGCCAGCGCGCCGCCACGCGAGGCCTGAGCCCGGAGAGCCTCGTCAACCTGTGGCTCAAGGAGAAGCTGGCCGGGTGAGCAGCTAATCTCACCACGGAACCAGACGCAGAAAACCCCGTAACCTCTTCCGGCTACGGGGCTTTCGATTGGTTGCGGGGGAGGGATTTGAACCCTCGACCTTCGGGTTATGAGCCCGACGAGCTACCGGACTGCTCCACCCCGCGTCGATGTTGAACTAGACTCAGTAGCCGCCGCCCCTCGCGATGTCAACGGGCGCGGCCCCGAGTTAACAGTTTTAAGTCTTGAGTGACAAGTTGTGGTGGCACTGGCGCGCGGTATCTGAAAAAAGCCGCGCCCGGCGGCCACCACAACTTATAACTTAAAACTCGAAACTCTTAACTTCCCCTACGCTACCCAGCCCGCCATGAAGACGAAGTGCGACACACTGCCGCCGAGAATGAAGATGTGGAAGATCTCATGGTGCCCGAAGACGTTGGGATACGGATCGGGCCGCTCGAGCGCGTAGATGATTCCGCCCAAGGTGTAGATCAGCCCGCCGGCGATCAACCACATCAGTCCGTCGATCGGCACCACCTCGGTCAGCGGCATGAAGCCGATCACGCCGAACCAACCCATTCCGAGATAGATCAAGCTGGTCGCCACCGGCGGCAGGTGATCGAAGAAGAGCTTCATCGCAATCCCCGCGACAGCTACCGCCCAGACGACGCCGAAGATGCTCCAACCCCACCAGCCCTGCATCTTGATCAGACAGATCGGCGTGTAGCTTCCGGCGATCAACACGAAGATCGCCATGTGATCGAAACGTCGTAGGCGGTCGTTCCACGTCTCCGAAATGTCGAGCCCGTGAAACATCGAGCTCGCCAGATACAACAAGATCAAGCTGCCGCCGTAGATCGACAGCGCCGTCAACTTGAACGCGTCGTCACCCGCCTTGAAGATCAGAGCCAACAACCCCGGAACCGCCAGCGCCACACCGAACAAATGCGAGTACGCATTGAACGGCTCCTTGGCGATCCAGCGGCGCGTTTGCTGCGCGAGAGTTGTTTCCTGATCGAGCATCGTCGTCTCTACCGAGCGGAATGCACTTTCGATCACGCACCGCGATGGAACTCAAGCGCTATCTTGCCCTGAGTTGACTCCCCCCTATGCCTCCGTTAAGCCGTGTCGAACGATCCGAACGTAAATGCCCGACGATACAGAAGTCTCTGATCTCGAGGCGGCCCGGCGCCGTAAGCTCGCCGACCTCCGCCAACGGGGCGTCAACCCGTACCCGAACGACTTCCGGCCGACGGAAACCGCTGCCCAGATCCACTCCCAATTCGGCTCCGAGCCGCGCGCAGCCCTCGAAGCCAATAACTACCCGGTCACCACCGCCGGCCGCATCGTCGGCCTGCGCCGCATGGGAAAAGCGACGTTCCTCCATCTTCAAGACCGCAGTGGCAAGATTCAGGTGTACGTCAAACGCGACACCGTCGGCGACGCGATGTACACCGAGCTGAAGGACATGGATCTCGGCGACTTCGCCGGACTCACCGGCAAGCTCTTCCGCACCAAGACCGACGAGCTCACCATCGAGGCGAAGCAGATCCGGCTGCTGGCGAAGGCCTTGCGGCCGCTTCCGGAGAAGTGGCACGGCCTGGTCGACGTCGAAGCCCGCTATCGCCAGCGCTACCTCGACCTGATCACCAACGATGAGGTGCGCAACGTCTTCCGCATGCGCTCGCGTATCGTCGACGGCTTGCGAGCGTTCTTGAACGCCCGCGACTTCATCGAGGTCGAGACGCCGATGATGCAACCGATCGCCGGCGGCGCCGCGGCGCGTCCGTTCATCACCCATCACAACGCTCTCGACATGGATCTGTACCTGCGCATCGCCCCCGAGCTCTATCTCAAGCGCCTGCTCATCGGCGGCTTCGAACGCGTCTACGAGATCAACCGTAATTTTCGCAACGAAGGCGTCTCCGTGCGTCACAACCCCGAGTTCACCATGCTCGAGTTCTACCTGGCGTACGCAACCTACGAAGATCTGATCACGCTAACCGAGGAGATGATCGTCGCTCTCGCCGACGACCTGCTCGGCACGCGCAAGCTGACCTATGGCGAGTGGACGATCGATCTGACACCGCCGTGGCGCCGCATTTCCATTCCGGAATACGTGGCCGAGCGTGCGCGCGTCCCCTTGGACGCTGTGCTTCGCCTCGACGTCGATGTGCTGCATCAAGCGGCGAAGAACGTCGGTTTCCGTGTCGATCCCGACCATGAAAAGCATCACGGTCCGGCAGCCGCCGGGCATCTGCTCACGGCGATGTTCGAGACCGTCGCCGAGCCCGAGCTGGTGCAACCGACGTTCGTCTATCAGTTTCCGGCGGCGGTCTCGCCGCTGGCGCGGCGCAACCTCGAGCGGCCGTTGTTTGTCGATCGGTTCGAGGCCTACGTCGCCGGGCGCGAGCTCTGTAACGCGTTCTCCGAGCTCAACGATCCCGACGACCAGCGCGCTCGCTTCGAAGAACAGATGAATGTCCGCGCCGCCGGCGACGAGGAAGCGCACCCGCTGGACGAGGACTTTCTGCGCGCCCTCGAGCACGCCATGCCGCCGGCCGCCGGTGAAGGCCTCGGCATCGATCGCCTGGTGATGCTGTTCACCAATTCGCCGTCGATCCGCGACGTCATCTTGTTCCCGCACATGAGGGCTGAGGGCCGGGGCTCGGGGTCCGGGGTTCGGGGTTCGGGCTCCGAATCCACTGAACCCTGAACCCCGGACCCCGAACCCCGCGCATGCGCTACGAGCTCTTCATCGGCCTCCGTTACTTGCGCGCCAAGCGCAAGGAGGCGTTCATCTCGCTGATCACCATCATCTCGATGCTCGGCGTGATGATCGGCGTGATGACGCTCAACGTTGCGTTGGCGATCATGACCGGATTCGAGGAGGACCTGCGCGACCGTATCCTCGGTTTCAACCCGCACATCGTCGTCCTCAACTTCAACGGACCTTTCCCCGGTTACGCCGACACCATCGAGCGCATCAAGCGCGATCCCGAGGTGGTCGCGGCCGGGCCGTTCACCTACGGCCAGGTGATGCTGTCGAAGGATCAACAGGTCACCGGCGTCGTCGTCCGCGGCGTACCGTCGCAACCCGATGGTGTCCTCGATCTGCAGACCAGCCTCAAGGAGGGCAGTGTCGAGGATCTCGGACGTCTCTACGATGTCGCAGTCGAAGGCGGCAATGGGACGGCGAAGCTTCCGGGATTGATCGTCGGCCAGGACGTCGCGCGCCAGCTCGGTCTGGTGGTCGGCGACGTCGTCAGTGTCATTTCACCGATCACGAAACCGACTGCAGTCGGCATGCTGCCTCGAGTGCGTCGCTTCGTGCTCACCGGATTGTTCGATTCAGGTATGGCGGAGTACGACTCTTCGCTGGTCTACATGGATCTGGCGACGGCGCAGAAGTTCTTCGAGATGGGCGAGACGGTCAGCGGCATCGAGGTCCGTACGTCGGGGCTGTACCGCGCCGAAGATGTCGCCGAGCGGTTGCGCAACGAGCTCGGCTTTCCGTTTCGCGTGCGCAGCTGGATGGAGGTGAACCACAATCTCTTCTCGGCCTTGCAGCTGGAGAAGACGGTTTACTTCATCGTCCTGTTGCTGATCGTACTGGTCGCCGGCTTCAACATCGTTGCGACGTTGATCATGGTGGTGATGGAGAAGCGCAAGGACATCGCGATTCTCAAGTCGATGGGCTCGCCGGGCCGCAGCATCGCGCGCATCTTCATCTACAAGGGCATGGTCATCGCCATCGTCGGCACGTTGCTCGGCAACATCCTCGGCTACGTCGTCTGTTTCCTTCTCAAGCGCTACGAGTTCATCGACCTGCCGCAGGGGGTCTTTTACGTCAACACCGTGCCGGTGAAGATGTACCCCGAATACTTCGCGATGGTCACCCTGGCGTCGTTGCTGATCTGTTTGTTGGCGACGATCTATCCCGCCCGCCAGGCGGCGCGGCTCGCGCCGGTCGACGTGATTCGGTATGAGTAGCCCGCTTTTGCAAGCCGTCGAGTTGTCGAAGAGCTTCGGCGACGGACACCGGTTGCACGTGCTTACCGACCTCGATTTCGAGGTCGCCGCGGGCGAGAGTGTCGCCATCGTCGGCCAGTCGGGCGTCGGCAAGAGCACGCTGCTGCACGTCCTCGGCTCTCTCGATCGGCCGAGCGCCGGCAAGGTGTTCTTCGACGGTATCGACGTATTTTCACTCAGCGATCGCGAGCAGGCGGAGTTTCGTAACCGTGAAGTCGGCTTCATCTTCCAGTTCCATCATATCCTTCCCGACTTCACCGCACTGGAGAATGTCATGATGCCGCAGCTCATCCGCGGCATCGCCGCGCCTGTGGCCGAGCGATCCGCCAGGAAGGTGCTGGAACAAGTCGACCTTGCCGATCGGCTGACGCACAAGCCCGGTGAGCTGTCGGGTGGTGAGCAGCAACGTGTCGCCGTTGCCCGCGCCATCGTCCAGTCACCGCGCGCCGTGCTCGCCGATGAGCCCACCGGCAACCTCGATCCGGAAACCGGCGCTGAGGTTCATTCGCTCCTGATGGAGCTCAACCGCAACCATCAGATCACGCTGGTGATCGTGACCCACAACCAGGAGTTGGCGGGGATGATGGATCGAACGCTGCACCTGGAGCATGGGCGACTGCATCCTTAGAAACGCCACGCTGTTTGTGGCGCTGATCGGCCTGTTGACGGCCGCGGCTCCGCTGGCGGCACAGGAGGCGGAGAAGACCCCAGTTCCGGTCGTCGACAAAGTCACCATCGTCGGCAATCAGCGCGTTGAAGAAGAAGCGATTCGAATTCACATCGGCCTGCGCGAAGATGCGCCGCTCGACGAGAAAGGCGTCGACGGCGATATCCGCGCCCTCTACGAAATGGGCTTCTTCGACGACGTCGAAGCCGACCTGAGCGAGGTCGACGGACGCTGGGTTCTAACCTACCGCGTCGTCGAGCGTCCGCTCATCCGCGACGTCGAGATCAAGGGAAACGACGAGATCGAACGCGAAGAGCTGGACGGCGCCCTCAACGTGCGCCCCAACACCATCCTCGATCCGCTGAAGGTTCGGCAAGGCATCCAGGCGGCGAAGAAGTTGTACGACAACAAGGGCTACCTCGACGCCGAGATCAATTGGGCGACGACGTCGGTTGGGACGAACGAGGTCGGACTGGCCTATACGATCGACGAGAAAAAGATCGTCCGCATCCAGGACATCAATTTCGAGGGTGTGCAGGCGTTCTCTGCACGAAAGCTGCGCGGCCTGCTGCAGACGCAAGAAGAATGGATCCTCTCATTCTTCACCGGCGCCGGGAATCTCGATCGGGACGTTCTGCAAACCGACGTCGAGCGACTGACGGCGTTCTACTACGACAACGGCTACATCGACGTGAAGATCGACGAGCCCGTCATCGAACGCACCGAAGACGGTTTGCAAGTGACGATCAAGATCGACGAAGGCAACCAGTACAACGTCGGCAAGGTCGAGATCGGCGGCGATCTGCTGCCCAACATGACGCGAGCGCGTTCCGCCCTGAGCCTGACGCCGGGCGAAACCTTCCGCAGCAGCAAGCTGCGCGACGACATCACCGCACTGACGGAAATCTACGGTGACCAGGGATACGCGTTCGTCAACGTCGCGCCGGATACACCGGTGAACGCCGAGGCGCGGACGGTCGACGTCATCTATACGGTGAGCAAGGGACCGGTCGTCTTCATCGACAAGATCATCATTACCGGCAACACCAAGACGCGCGACAAGGTGTTGCGGCGCGAGCTCGAGCTCGAGGAACAAAGGCGATTCTCCGGGCGCAAGCTGCGCCGCAGCCAGCTGCGTCTGCAACGCTTGGGATTCTTCGAAGACGTCAACATCACGACGAGGAAGGCGGATCAGGAGGATCGCCTCGACCTGCTCGTCGACGTCAAGGAAGGATCGACCGGGACGTTTTCGGCCGGCGCGGGTATCTCTTCCGGTGAGAGCTTCTTGTTCAATGTACGCCTGGCGGAGAACAACCTCTTTGGCCGTGGCCAACGTCTGGTTCTCAATGCGGACATCGGCTCGCTGCGCCGCAACTTCACGCTCGACTTCACAGAGCCGTATCTGTTCGACACGCAATTGACCGCCGGGATTCGGCTGTTCAACTGGGAGCTCTTTTTCGACGACTTCACCCGTGGCGGCACAGGTGCCAGCTTCCGGCTTCTGTATCCCTTTGTTGCGCTCGGCCTGACGCGCGTCGGCGGTTTCTCGCTGCAGGATGCACGCGTCGGCATCGAATACCGGATCGAGGAATCGATCATCGACGACGTCAGTGCCGGCGCTTCACCGCTGCTGCGCGCTGAGCAGGGTACCAGCCTCACCAGCAGCATCACCCCTCGCTTGTTGCGCGACACGCGCAACCATCCCTTCGTACCGACCGAAGGCTCGTTGCAGGATTTCTCGTTCGAGATCGCCGGAGTGGGCGGCAGCAGCAAGTTTCTCAAGGCCGAGTCGGTGCTGCGTTGGTACTATCCGCTCTACAAGAGCGAGACCTGGGGTACTTTCGTCTTTTCCACCGGTAGCAACTTCGCGTGGGGCTACGGTTACGGCGACGACCGCGAGATCCCGCTGTTCGAGCGATACTTCCCCGGTGGCATCAACTCGGTGCGCGGCTTCGAGATTCTGTCTCTCGGCCCGCAGAACCTGGTGACCGACGCCGACGGCAATCTCCTGCGCCGCGACCGCATCGGCGGTAGCCACCAACTCATTTTCAACAACGAGCTGATCATCCCTCTGGTCGAATCTTTGGGCCTGCGCGCCGTCGTCTTCTTCGATGCCGGTAACGCCTTTTCCGCCGCCGAGAGCTACGACATGAATGAAATGCGGATGTCGACCGGAACCGGGGTGCGCTGGATGTCGCCCATCGGCCCCTTGCGCATCGAGGTCGGGTTCCCGCTAAACCGCAAACGCGGTGACGATGAACAAACGGTGATGTTCTCGTTCGGCGGGCCTCCGTAGGCGGTAGCCGGTACCCGGTAGCCGGTACCCGGTTGAGAAGTGAATCAAAACTGGGACACGCGCGGCGGGCCCAAGGCGCTCGCAATCCCTGCGGCGGAAATGTAGATGACATGGATCGTGGTGGGCACCGGGTGCTCGTGCCCGAGCAAGAGACTCTCAGGAGGATGCAGTTCATGAAGATAGTGATCGCCGTTTTGTTTGCCCTCATCGTGCCAATGACAGCGTTGGCCGAAGGTGGAAAGACCGGATACGTCGACCTGCAGCGCGCTCTGAGCGAGTCGAGCGCCGGCAAGAAGGCGAAAGAGAAGTTCAAGGTGGAAGTGGACTCGCTGCAGAGCCGATTGAAGAAGCAGAAGGACGAAATCGATCGGCTCAAGGAGCAGCTCGAGAAGAAAGCGTCGGTGATGAAAGCCGCCGAACGCGAAGAGCTCGAAGACGATTTCCGCAGGAAGATGCGCGACTTCGAGCGCGAGTACAAAGATTCGCAAACCGACCTGCAGAAGAAGGACTCCGATCTCACAGGCTCGATCCTGCGCGAGCTGCAGAAGGTCATCCAGGATATCGGCGAGCGCGAGGGCTATTCGATGATCGTCGAGATGAACAGCCTGCTGTTCGCCGACAAGAGCCTCGACCTCACCGAGCGTGTCATCGACGAGTACGACAAATCGAGGTAGACCCTTGCGACGATGAGTGGCTTCGACCATATCGAGATCGCGGCCCTGCTGCCGCATCGATATCCGTTCCGCCTCGTCGATCGCGTGCTCGAGTTCGAGGATGGCGTACGCATCGTCGGGCTCAAGAACGTCTCGATCAACGAGCCGTACTTTCAAGGCCACTTCCCGGATCTGCCGGTGATGCCCGGCGTGCTCATCTGCGAGTCACTCGGGCAGACCGCGGCGCTGTTGGCGTACCGCTCGACCGAAGGAGTGAAGCAGGGCCGCGTGCTCGTGTTCACCGGTCTCGATCGCGTCCGCTTCCGCCGGCCGGTGTTGCCCGGCGATCAGTTGCGTCTGGAGGTCGAGCTGCTCAAGCGCCACCGGCCGTTGTGGAAGTTCAAGGCAGTGGCTCGAGTCGAAGGCCAGCTCGCCGCCGAGGGAGAGCTGCTTCTCAGCGAAACCGAACCGGAAAGAGCCCGCCGCAGTGGCTGACATTCATTCGACTGCGATCGTCTCATCGGAGGCCGAGCTCGACGGTGATGTCGAAGTCGGTCCCTACGCCGTTGTCGGCCCCAACGTGAGGATCGCAGGCGGTAGCCGGGTGGGACCGCATGCGGTGATCGAAGGGCGCACGACCTTTGGGCACAACAACACGATCTTCCATCACGTCTCCATCGGGGCCGCGCCGCAGGATCTCAAGTACCGAGGTGAGCCGACCGAGCTGGTGATCGGCGACGGTAACACCTTTCGCGAGTTCGTTACCGTGCATCGCGGTACTGTGGGCGGCGGCGGGACGACACGCATCGGCAACGGCAATCTCGTGATGAACTTCAGCCACGTCGCGCACGACTGCCGCGTCGGTAGCCATGTGGTCATCGCCAACGGCGCCCAGTTCGCCGGCCATGTGACGGTTGAGGACCATGTCGTGGTCGGGGCGCTGGTGGGCATTCACCAATACGCTCGTGTCGGCGAGTCGGCGATTCTCGGCGCCGGCGCGATGGTGTCTCAGGATGTGCCGCCGTTCTGCAACGCGACCGGCGATCGGGCGCATCTTTTTGGGCTGAACCTGATCGGCCTGAAGCGCCGCGGTTTTTCGCCTGATCTGGTGTCGGTTTTGAAGAAGGCGTACCGCATCGTCTTTCGCTCGGGCGGGCGTTTCGCCGACGCCATCGCACGAGCCCGCCGCGAGCTGCCGCCTTCGCCGCAGCTCGAGCATTTTCTCGGGTTTCTAGAGAGCTCCGAGCGCGGTGTCTGCAGGCCCCGAGGCGCGAGCGATTGATCTGACGGATCGGACCGATCCGTGCGATTCGACACACGCGACAATCTGCCGTAAGCGGTAAATCAGATGCGCCGCATCGGTCTGATCGCCGGCAACGGCCGGTTTCCGATCCTCTTCGCGCGCACGGCGATGGCCGAAGGCGCCGAGGTCATCGCCGTCGCTCACGCGGGTGAGACTCTGGACGAGCTGCGCCAGCTGTTGCCGGCGGCGACCTGGGTAAAAGTCGGTGAGCTCGATCGCATCATCGGCGCGCTACGGGCCGGCGAAGTCGAATGCGCCGTCATGGCCGGCGGCATCCGCAAGCAGACGCTGCTCGAGCACTTCGCCCCCGACGAACGCGCCCAGCGCATGCTTCAAAGGCTCACCGACTTCGGCGACGACGCCATCCTGCGCGGCGTTGCGGGCGAGATCGAGAGCGAAGGCATTCCCGTCGTCGAATCGACGCTGTTCCTTTCCAGTCTGCTGACTCCGATAGGAGCGCTGACGACGGCAGCGCCCAACGAGTCGCAGTGGGATGACATCCGCAAAGGCTTCGCGGTTGCCAAAGCGCTGGGCAGCTTCGACGTCGGCCAAAGCGTCGTCGTGCGCGCCGGCATCGTCCTCGCCGTTGAAGCGATCGAAGGGACCGACGCCGCCATCCGCCGCGGCGCGCGGCCGGGCGCCGTCGTCGTCAAGGTCAGCAAGCCGCAGCAAGACCTGCGCTTCGACGTACCCGCCGTGGGCGCCGATACCCCCGACGTCTGCGCCGAATGCGGCGTCGCCGTCCTCGCTCTCGAAGCGGGCAAGACGCTTCTGCTCGACAAGGAAGATCTCCTGCGCAAAGCGAACCACCTCGGTCTTGCCGTCGTCGGAGTCGATGCGGAGACGGCGGCATGACGGCTCCGTTGCGCGCCGCGGTTGTCGGTGTCGGCCACCTCGGTGCATTCCACGCCGAGAAGTACTCGGCATTGCAGAACGTGGAGCTCGTGGGCGTCGTCGACAGCGACACGGATCGCGCCAAGGCTGTGGCGCAGCGGCTGCAAACGCAGCCCTTCGCCAGCCACCGCGATCTGTTCGGCAAGGTCGATTGCGTCAGTCTCGCGGTTCCGACCTCGCTGCACTACGGACTGGCAAGAGAGCTCCTCGAGCGCGACATCGACGTGCTCGTCGAGAAACCGATGACCTCGAACCTGCTCGAGGGCAGGGCTCTGGTCGAGTCCGCCGAGCGCCGCGGCCGCATTCTTCAGGTGGGTCATCTTGAACGATTCAACCCTGCCATCCGCGCCTTACGCGACATCGTCACGAAACCGCGCTTCATCGAGTGCCATCGACTGGCGCCGTTCGTGGAGCGCGGCACCGATGTCGATGTCGTTCTCGATCTGATGATCCACGACCTCGACATCATCCTCAGCGTGGTTCACGAAGAAGTCGAAAGCGTCGAAGCCGTCGGTGTGCCGGTCCTGTCGGAGAGCACCGATATCGCCAATGCCCGTCTGCACTTCACTGACGGCTGCATCGCCAACATCACGGCGAGCCGCGTCACCATGAAGCAGGAGCGCAAGATCCGTCTGTTCCAGTCGGATACGTACGTGTCGGTCGATTACAGCTCGAAGCACGTCCAGGTCTACCGCCGTCGACTCGTCGACGGCCAGGCGACGATCGACGTCGAAGAGCGCGACATTGCCGGCGATGCCTTGTTCGACGAGATCGAGCACTTCGTCGAAATGGTACGCACGCGTCAACGGCCGCTGGTGGACGGGCGGGTGGCGTTGCGCGCCCTGGAGGTCGCCGAGTGGATTCGTAGCCGGATGCAGTCGGCATGAGCGAACGGCGTCGGGTGCTGCTGGTCGCCGGCGAAGCCTCGGGGG
>Ga0187892_10006697_pt1 | contig 16942 bp, 17 predicted proteins | sample MA1701073metaG_FD_139345 | JGI IMG/M metagenome (GOLD analysis project Ga0187892, IMG submission 139345) | Bio-ooze microbial communities from a basaltic lava cave in the Kipuka Kanohina Cave System on the Island of Hawaii, USA - MA170107-3 metaG ... | reverse complement strand
GTCAGAGTACGCGCCACCAGGTTTTCTCACTGGGCCTATCGGGCAAGGGTTGCCGAAAAGTCATCGACACCGTGGAGGCTCTCGTCCGTCATGCCGCCTAAAAGTGCGAAACCCGAACTGAGGACCTTCTCGGATACTCGGATACCCAGAAGCATCCGGCTGGCCATGAGGCCAGGCGGTACCGCGATGCTCGCCGCGATCGAAAGGCAACGGCCAAGCGTGATCATTGTGCCGGACTTGCCGACCGCCTTTCGCGATGCCCGAGACTGCCTCTCGTTCGTGCAGGTCTGGTCCGCGCGCGGTATCGGTCTGCACGTCGTTGATCTATTCGGTGGCCCGGTCCAGTCCGAGAGCACCGACGCGCTCCTATTCCAGATTCTTGCGCGACGGCTGCTCGCGCCGGCGTATCCCAACAGGCAGGCTGCCTGAGCCATCCGTGTGTATCCGTGAAATCCGTGGATCGTTTCGTCGCCGTGTCAATCCGTGGCGCTACTCCGACCAAGCGCGTCCCGGCGACCGTACGGGTCAGGCGATCGAACCGGCGGAGCCAGCCGACCGCACTGCCCGCAAATGATCGACCCGTTACGGGTTTTGTGTCGTGGTCAGCCCGCCGGTGCCAGTGCCCGGCTCGTCTTCGAGGCTGATGAAGAAGGCGGAGATTATCGTATCGGTCAGGCTGCCCGTTGTGGCTTCAAGGCCGTCCAGGAGCGCCGCCCGCACCTCGGGATCGCACCCGCCGACCTGGAAAATGCTACCGCCCATGCAAACGGCGGCCGCAAACCGCAGGAACCTTCCCCGGAACCCTTGTTTTGACATGGTCATGCTCCTGGCACGCTCCCTCGGACAGCCTGGGCCAGACCGCCGCCCGTCGGAGCCTCACACCCGTTTCAAGTTACAGTATCGGGCGTCGCCAGGCAAGCGGCAAGGCCGCCATGGTCCGCCCCGATGCTTGTACACATCGGACGCGGCTCGGACGCGGTTTAGGTTACATCCGATATCCTCGCGCCACGCGGCTCGTCCCATATTCCACCGCGCGGGCCTCAATCTGATCCGCGCGTTGGCGCCTCAGCCGATTCGCCCAACCGGGCTGGCATATCGGCCAGGATGTAGGCGGTCACGGCCATCGTCGCCACGCAGTCGGTCAAGTGCTGCGGGTCGACTTTGTCCAGCGTGTCCGCGGGGGAGTGGTGGTAGTCGAAATACGTCGAGCCTTCCACCTCGAGGCCCATGAGCGGCACGCCGGCCGACTTCATCGGGCCAATGTCCGCCCCGGAGCCGCCCGCGGATGCCTTCATCGGGCCGATCGGCTCCAGGAGATGCACAAGCTCGCGCATCTGGGCCAGCACCACCTGCTGACGCTGCGGATCCTTATGTTCGAGCGTGAATCCCTCGGGCCGAAACGCGCCGGAGTCCGACTCGATGGCCGCCACGTGGTTGGGCAGCTCGGACGCGTGGTCGTTGGCGTACTGGCGGCCGCCGGCCAGCCCGTTCTCCTCGTTGGTCCACAGCACGACGCGGATGGTGCGGCGCGGAATCAGGCCCATGCGCCGCAGCACACTGATGGCCTCCATGGCGATCACACAGCCGGCGCCGTCGTCGTGGGCGCCCTGGCCGACGTCCCAGGCGTCGCTGTGGCCGCCGATCACGACGATCTCGTCCGGGTGTGTCCGGCCGCGCAACTCACCGATCACGTTGGCCGACGGGGCCTGCCCTTCGTCGCGGGCCTCCATCTTGAGCCGGACGACGACGCGTTTGCCCCGCGCGGTCAGCCGCGCGAGCATCGAAGCGTCCTCCGTCGTAATGGCCGCCGCAGGAATCTTCTTGTGGGCGTCACCGTAGCGCATCGCGCCGGTGTGGGGCGATTGCAAACTGCGCGCCGTCACGGATCGGACCAGGCAGGCCACCGCACCCTTGTTCGCAGCGAGGTGTGCACCACGGCCGCGGAAGCGCACGGTCGTGCCGTAGCCGCTGCCTTTCTCGGGGTCATACTCGGGCATCGGGTTGTTGAACAGGACGATCTTGCCCTGCACGGCGTCGCCGGCCGCATCGAGCTCGTTCTCATCGGCAACCACGATGACCTCCGCCGTAATGCCGTCGGGCGGTGTGCCAACCGAGCCGCCTAGGCCCAGCAGCGGCATCGGGTGGGCACGCGGCTCGATCATGTCGAGCGACTCACGGCCCCGCACCCAGCGCGGCACCATCACCGGCTCCTTGCGCACGTTCTCGTGGCCGTCCTCCTTCAGCTTCTGGACGGCCCAGTCGATGGCTCGCTCGAGCTCGTCCGACCCGCTCAGCCGGTGCCCAATGTCGTCGCACAACTCCTCGAGCTTGGCATACGCTCTGTTCCCGGCCCGCGTCGCGACAATGATCCGCTCGGCCGTGGCGCGGTAATCAGCGAACGAGACATCGGCTCTACGATCAGCCGGCGTATCGGCCACGGCTGTGCCGGCGAACAGGCATGCCCTTAACAGGCCAAACAGTGCTCGCATCATCTCATCCTCTGACCGCTGGCGACGGTCGCCACCGTTGCCACCCGCCAGCACACTCATTTCTTCTTGGTTCTCTTCGGTCGAAGCAGTACGACGCTCGGTTCGCGTCGCTTGCGATTACGCACCGGTGGCTTGGACGTATCCGGATCGCTTCGATTAATAGCCGACCCTAACGGGCGCTCGCCTCCCGGCGGCGTGACCGCGCTCTCTTCCGCCTTGCGCCGCCGCTCCAGGTGCCTGACGAGCTTCTCAAGGCTGTAGCCGCATTCGCGGAAGATCTCCTGCCGCGCTTTTCGGACCTCAGCAACAATTGGGTCATCGATCACGACGTACCTCCCATCAACTCCTCGGGTGTACAAAGGGTCGGGCAGCGAAAGCCTTCTGCGGCACAAACGGATTGTATCGCGCCCTTCGTAGAACCTCGGCCAACTCGGTCAGCAGCGATGGCGATGTGAACAACTCGGCCGTGCCGCGTCGGGCGTTATCGAGCAGCAGCCGGTTCATCAACGCCCCTACGGCATGTAATCCTTGAAGTCCTCGAGGTGCGCCTCGTCGTCGCCAACAACGGTGAGCACGCCCTTGGCAAGACCGAACTGGACGCCCGCCCCTGGTCGCTTGACGGCAACCAGCTCGGCCACGGGCTCATGATCCTGCGTGATGATGACCTTCTCGCCGCGCGCAGACTTGGCGATCAGCTCAATCAATGATGATCCGGCCTGTTGAACACTCACGGTCATGGCAGGTCGATTATAGCCCATCGAGCTGACCCAGCCAAACTCAGAATAGCGTCGGCGCGTCGGCAGCGTCGTGCGGGCGCATCCCAGGATGGGTGGCAAAACACCGGGTGGCACACGCATGATGGGTGGCATGGCCAAGCGAAGCGCGGCCATGCGTGGCTTGCGGTGACTTCATGCCCGCGCTGCCGCTTGGGCATGCCACCCAAGATGAGATGCACCCGCGTCACGCAGCCCAGGTGATGCGTCAGCACCAAGTGGCTATGTCACAGAGAACTTGTCGAACTGCCGGACGAGGCTTCTGGGGGCCGTGTTGCGCCACGCCGTGGCGAGGGCTTGGCGGGCTGCGGCGGGCTTGACGGCAGACAGGCGGATGTAGGTGGCTCCGGCCCGGCCCCAGGCGCCGTTGCACGGCTCGAAGACGTCTGGGTGGGCGAGGATCAACGACTCCTGGTGGTCGGGCGGCAACTTGACCATGCCCCAGGCGCCACGTCGGCCAGGCCGCAGCGACTCGGGGACGAGCGTGGCGAAGATCTTGTTTCGAACGCGGAAGTCGGGATGGCCCATGTGGGCGGACTCGACCGCCTCAGGCAGGCCCAGGGCAAGTTGGCGGAACTTCTCGGCGGTCATAGGCGCGAACAATACCGAACCGGCGAATGGCGCTGCAAGTGCAAGCTGCGACTTCGCACACAGTAACTCAGCGCAGCGCCTGCTCCAACCGGCGGAACTCCGGATGTGCTTTCAGAAGCGATTGGCCGGCCTGGATCAAGGCGTCGACGTCGCCGCGCGGAAGCGCCAGGCTGGTCTCGAGTCGGTCGAAGCGGTCGCGCAGGCGCGGGTCGGTGAGGTCGCGGAAACAGACTTCGATCACGAACGTCTCAGGATAACGGCTGGCACTGTTCGCGGCCTCGGCCGCGCTGGGGCAACTTGCCTGGAGCCGCTCATTGCATTCGGCGCACAGTGCGTTGCTGTGCCGCGGCAGCTTGGCCAAGCGCAGGTGGACGAGTTGGGTCAGGGCGGCGCTGTTATGGTCGATGCCGTTGAAAAGGGCCTTGACGCCAGCGGTCAGGATGCCCGGCGACGATTCGTGCCGTTCGATATCAGACGGCTGCCGGTTAGTGGCATTGACCATGATGAGCACCAGCCGATTGATCCGGCCGTCGTCGATCCGCCGGCGGATGACGCCGTGCCGATACGCGTCCAGGACGTACGAGACGCCGAGGTTGTCGACCACGCCGCCGTCCATCAGGTACAGGTAGCGATGGTTGGGTGCGTCGAGCTCGTGTCGCGGCGGGGACGACCCGTCGGTCCGAGGTACGAGCGAGGCCGCCCACTCGCAGCGCCGGGCGTTGCGTTGGCGGCCGTCGGTATCGGTCAGCGTGGCTTCCAGCACGCTGCAGAGCGGCGGACCGGTATAGTAACGGAATCGCAGCGGACTGAAAACGACCGGAGCAGCCGACGATGCCGCCACCGCCAGGCCGAGCGGGACGCTGGCCAGGTCGGAGCCCAGCAGGTCGAAGTCGTCCTGTGTGAACTCGAAACGCCGGTCGATGCCCATGTTGGTGGCGTTGATGACAATGAATGGGCGTTGGCGACGTGCGAGCAGTGCGGTATACGTCTGACGCTCGAACAGTTCCTCATCGTAATAGGTCGCCGCGATGTCGATTGTGTCGAACGCGACCGACCCCAGTCGCAACAAGTTCTGCGGCCTCCAGAGGCTCGAAAACAGATCGGACTCGACGTCGCGGTAGAGCAGATCGCGCTCGAGGCGACCGTCGAGCGCCTGCGCCTCCCAGAGACCGTAGGCCGCTGCGATGAACGCGCCCCCCGAAACCGCGGAGATGACATCGACTTCGTCGAGCAGCGTACGCCTGGGCGAGTCGTCCGACGGCGCGATGGGCGTGTCGCGGAGGCCGAGCAGGACGCCGTAGGCCAGCGCCGCGGCGCGCGTGCCGCCACCTGAGAACGTCAGGCAGACGAACGTCTGGTCGCCGTTGGCTAGTCCCGGCTCGAGCACGTCGAACCGATATCCCGCGTTCGGGTCGTACACTTCGAGCGGTTCGTTGCGGCAGTGGGGGCTACAGCCGGCGTGGCCTAGCAGGGCGGCCGTGGCGCCGAGTGCAAGCAACCTGGCGTGCCATAGTCTGCGAACCAATCCGATCTCCCTACGTGCCTGGAATCCGCCTCGGGATACCGGCCCGGCGGCGGGATTCTGCCCGATGATGGCGTTGGCGGCCAGCCCGCGCGGGTGCGTGCATTTGTGGCGGACGGCCGCTAGACTATGTGGTCCGGAAGATTTGGGTGTCTTGATCAGAGAACTGACAGGAGGAATCGTCAATGACAAGGTTTTGGGCTGTGACGCCGCTGTTGATGGGTCTGCTGGGCGTTGGGGCAGCGCGGGGCGAGGAGACGGTCGAGTCAATCGAGAAGAAGCTCGACGCGGCGGCCGAGAAGATCGGGAGCGTCTCTTACGTCATCGAACAGCGCTCGGAGATCGATACGGGAAACGCCAAGCAGAAGTCGTTCGCCAAGAGCAGCGTTGATACGAAGCGCCAGGGCAAACAAGACCTCGTCCGCCTCCAGGTACGGACGGAGACGAGCACCGGGGACCAGAAGAACGCCACGATGACGCTTCAGGTGTTCGATGGTCAGGCGCTTTGGACGTACACCGAAGAAGCGGATGCCAAGATGGCCGTCAAGCTGCCGGCCGATTCCGGCTCGCCGCTCATGCCGCGCGGCGCCGCCATGTTGACGGAGTTCAAGAGCGGTGGCGAGCTGAAGGTGGCCGAGGGCGAAAAGGACGCCTTCGTTCTCGAGTGGACGTCCAAGGAAAAGGCGCCGCCCGCGGGCACGCCGAAGAAGCGGAAGATCTGGATTGACGCGGACAACGGGTTGTTCCGGAAGATCGTCGACATGGACGCGTCGGGCAAGGAGTTCGCCGAGACCACGTACAAGGACCTCAAGCTCAATCCTTCGTTTCCGGAAGACCACTTCACGTTGAAGGTGCCCGAGGGCGTCACCGTGCTCGACCTGACGACCATCGGTGGCGAGGCCAAACCGGGTACCGTGGAGCCGAAGAAGTGACGCTGGGCGGCACAAACGTGCGCGATTCGTCGCCACGCGTGGTTGTTGAGTGGCTAAGGGGTGCGGCATGGCCAAGCGTAAGCGCGGCCATGACGGGCGCGCCTCTCTCGTCATGCCCGCGCTGCGCTTGGGCATGCCACACCTGACCGAACGCGCGCAGCCGGGCCAACAGGCCACTGACCAAGGAGCATGGTGTGCGATGAGCGAGCCGACTGGGATTGAGTGTATTCTGAACGAGACGAGGCTGTTCGCGCCGCCCGCCGCGTTCAGCGGAGCGGCGCACATCAAGTCGCTCGATCAATACCAGCAGCTCTATCGTCGCTCGATCGAGCAGCCGGAGCAGTTCTGGGCCGAGACCGCCCGGCAGTCGTTCTGGTTCAAGCCGTTCGAGCGTGTGCTCGAGTGGAACGAGCCGTTCGCCAAATGGTTTGTCGGCGGGCGGACCAACGTGGCCTACAACTGCCTCGACGTTCAGGTCGAGCGCGGCCGTGGCGACCACACGGCCATCCTGTGGGAGGGCGAACCGGGCGACGTGCGGCGGCTGAGCTACCGCGAGCTGCACCGCGAAGTGTGCAAGTTCGCCAACGTGCTCAAATCGCTGGGCGTCAAGAAGGGCGACGTGGTCACGCTGTACATGCCGCTGGTGCCCGAGCTGGCCATTGCCATGCTGGCCTGCGCCCGCATCGGCGCGCCGCACAGCATCATTTTCGGCGGCTTCTCGGCCATGGCCATCGCCGATCGCGTGCACGATGCGTCCAGCAAGATCGTCGTCACGGCCGACGGCGGCTGGCGGCGCGGAGCGGTGGTTCCGCTTAAAGACAACGTCGACGAAGCCGTCAAACTGGCCGACATCATCAAGACGGTCGTCGTTCTGAAACGCTGCGAGAACAAGATCAACTGGGTGCAGGGGAGAGATCACTGGTGGTCGGAGCTGATGGCCAAGGCCTCGCCGGATTGCCCGGCCGAGCCGTGCGACGCCGAGGACTTGTTGTTCGTGCTCTACACATCGGGCACAACCGGCAAGCCCAAAGGCATCATGCACACGACGGCTGGCTACATGGTCTATACGGCCCTGACCGCCAAGTACGTGTTCGACCTGAAACCCGAAGACATCTACTGGTGCACGGCCGACATCGGCTGGATCACGGGCCATAGCTACGTGATCTACGGCATCCTGCAGAATGGTGTGACCAGCGTGATGTACGAGGGGGCGCCCAATCATCCTGGGTGGGATCGCTTCTGGCAGATCGTCGAGAAACACAAGGTCAATATTCTCTACACCGCGCCGACGGCCATTCGCGCGTTCATGCGGCAGGGCCGCGAGCATCCCGACAAGTGCGATCTCTCGTCGCTGCGGCTGCTGGGCACGGTCGGCGAGCCGATCAATCCCGAGGCGTGGATGTGGTATCACAGCGCCATCGGCCACGAGAAGTGCCCGATCGTCGATACCTGGTGGCAGACCGAGACCGGTGGCATTCTCATCACGCCACTGCCGGGCGTCACGCACACCAAGCCGGGCAGCGCCACGCGGCCGTTCTTCGGGATCGACGCGGCCGTGGTGGATCAGCAGGGCAAAGAGCAGCCGGCGAATTCGGGCGGGCTGCTGGTGATTCGCAAGCCATGGCCGGGCATGTTGCGCGGCATCTATGGCGACATGGAGCGCTACCGGACGCAGTACTGGTCAGCCATCCCGCACGTGTATTTCACCGGCGACGGCTGCCGCCGCGACCAGGACGGCTACTTCTGGATCATGGGCCGCGTCGATGACGTGATCAAAGTCGCCGGCCACCGGCTGGGCACGGCCGAGGTCGAATCGGCCCTGGTCGCGCACCCGAAGGTGGCGGAAGCCGCGGTGGTCGGCTATCCGGACGAAATCACCGGCGAGGCCATCGCTGCGTTCGTCAGCCTTCGTTCCGGCAACGCGCCCTCGGACGCGCTCAAGGAAGAGCTGCGGCAGCACGTAGCCCATCAGGTCGGCGCCATCGCCCGGCCGAAGGAGCTGCGCTTCGCCGAGGCCCTGCCCAAGACGCGCTCCGGCAAGATCATGCGCCGTCTGCTGCGCGAGTTGGCGACGTCCGGCACGGTCAAGGGCGACACGACGACGCTCGAAGACCTGAACGTCATCGCAAAACTGCGCGGCGACGAAGAATAGCCCTAGCCGCGCGATGCCAGAAAATTGCGCGACGTGTGGCATGCCCAAGCGCAGCGCGGGCATGAAGTCAAAGGGCATGGCCGCGCTAGCGCTTGGCCATGCCACCCCGATGGACATCGCGCACGATCAGTTAGAGGAGGCCGCGACGATGAATGCCGAGCAGGATATGGTCCGGCAGTTCCACCAGAGCTTCCGCCATCCGGTGGCAACCCGTCCGGCGCCGCTGAGCCCCGAGCGCGTGGCCAACCGGGCCAAGTGGCTGGCTGAAGAGGTTGACGAGTTCCGCCAGGCGAAGACGCTGGACGAGCAGGCCGACGCGATCGTCGATCTGGTGTACTTCGCCCTGGGCACGCTGGTCGAGATGGGCGTGGACGGCGCGCCGCTCTTTCAAATCGTTCACGACGCCAACATGAAAAAGCTGTGGGGCGACGGCGCGCCGCGCTTCGGGACCGACGGCAAGGTGATCAAGCCGCCCGATTGGCGCGATCCGCACGAGGCGCTCCGCGCCGAAATCGCCCGGCAATTAGGCGCGCGCCCGGCAGCCGACCGCGATTGTGACGTGGGGGTAGAAACTTCGGTGGGCTTCAGCGGACGTGCCTGAGCCGGACAGGCTTGCGCCAGCCGCCAACCCCTTCGCCATATCTCCGGGTTTCGCTTGGCCTGACGTACCCGTTTGAGATTCCTGAGGCGACGGTTTAGGATTCTCAAACCGCTCCCTGACGGTCGCGGCTCTGAACTTGCGACGGCTACACCATGCATAACATCGACTTCGTTTCGTTGATCGCCCGTTGGATCCACGTCCTCTCGTTCATCGTCGCCGTGGGCGGGGCCATCTTCATGCGTCTGGTGTTGACGCCAGCGGCCAAAGAGTCACTCAGTGACGAGGCGCAGCAGTCGCTGCGCACGGCCGTCACGCGGCGTTGGAGGACGTTCGTCCACGCGGCCGTCGGCCTTCTGCTGCTGAGCGGCGGCTACAACTTCTATGTGGCCCACTTCGTGGATCACGTGACACCCATGCCGTACCACGCCATCTTCGGCGTGAAGCTCATCCTGGCGCTGGCGGTCTTCGTCCTGGCGATTGGCCTGTCGTCGGACAAAGCCTGGTCGGCAGCCCTGCGAACCGACCGGCCGAAGTGGCTGGGGGTGCTCGTCGCGCTGGGCGTGCTCGTCGTGATGCTCTCCGGGTTGCTCAAGCAGACGCACGTCCCGAAGGCTGAGCTCCATCCGACGCAGAATGCGTCGGTGCCTGACCGATAGCGCATTCAGCGGCCGTGAGCCGCTGCCCTGGGGGACGTCATGTTGTCACCAGCAGACGGAGCCGTCCGCACGCGGCCGACCGGCGGCGCCGCCTGCAAATGGAACCTACAGATCCGAGCGTTTGACGCGCTCTATGCGTCCACCGTCGCCGGCTGGCTGACCGATCCGTTGGAGCTGTTCTGGGTCGCGCCGTCGGTGTGTCCGCCGCTGACGGCCGCAAAGGTCGTCGGCTGGTCGCGGCCTGCGGATCGGCCGCTGCTGCTGTTCCGCGAGCCGGACGTCTGGCCTGTGGGTTATGCCGAGCTCAACCCGATGAAATACGAACCCGGTGAGTTCTGGCTCGGCCACCTGGTCGTCAGCCCGGCCGAGCGCAACCGTGGTCTGGGCCGAGCGTTCGTGCGGCTGATCGTCAGGCACGCCTTCGACTCGGCCGGTGCCACAAAGGTCGCCTTGGTCGTATTCCCCCAGAACCGCACGGCGCTCCGTTGCTACCAGGGTTGCGGGTTCTCGATCACCGGCGAGGAGTGGCACAGCTTTCGCGGCGGCCGCGAAACGTATCGGATGCTTCGTCTGGAACTGCGGTCCGCCCGCAGCCCGGCGCAGCGCCGTCGCCTAGCGCCGGCGGTGCGCGTCGAGCGGCCATTTCGGCCGGTTTCCGGAAATCGCGATCACCCGCCCGAATTCTCGTCGTCGGCATCCGGCTCGAACACCGCAAACGCACCATCGATCAGACCGTCGGCCAGGGCATTGGCGGCTTCTTCCAGGGCCGGACCGGCCGCCGTCCGAAACTCTTGAGCGGCACGCAGATCACAGCCCAGTCCGACCGCAACAATCCCGACGGCCCCCACACCGTAGTTGATCAAACCGCGTGTCTTCATGGTTGCCTCCTGTCACGGCGGCAGCACGAGTGCGCCGCACGATGGCATATCGGTCGGTCGACGCGCGCGTCATCACGCTCGGCGGGCGCGGCGCCAAGCATAATGGGCCGAATCACCGAGTCCCGCGCAGACGTTGCGCTCGATGCGGCGACTTCGTTCCGAGCCGCGACCGTGAGGGAGCGTTTTCGACACCGGCCCGGATGCGTCGCCGGCGTGGCCGTTGCGCGAATCGACCGTGCAGTCACAGTGCGCCTGCCTCGGACGGGTGATCAGAACCAAGGGCTGGATGGCCGCTCGCGATCGCCATAGGATATGGACCATGTTCGAATCGCTGACCGAGAAGTTCAATAATGTCTTCCGCAATCTGCGCGGTCGCGGGAAGATTAGCGAGCAGAACGTGGCCGAGGCCATGGAGCAGGTGCGCACCGCGCTGCTCGAGGCGGACGTACATCTCGAGGTCGCCCGCAAGTTTTGCGACGATGTGCTGCACAAGGCGATCGGGGCCGAGGTCATCAAAACGCTCAAGCCCGACCAGCTCATCATCCAGATCGTCCGCGACGAGCTGGTGCAGCTCATGGGTCCGGTCGATCCGAGGATCCCGTTCGTTTTGCCCGGTCCGACCATCATCCTGATGGCCGGCCTGCAGGGGTCCGGCAAGACCACCACTTGCGGCAAGCTGGCCAAGCTCATCACCGAGCGGGCCAAGCGGCCGATGCTGGTGGCGGCCGACCTCAAGCGCCCGGCGGCCATCGATCAGCTCGAAGTCATCGGCGGCCAGGTAGGCGTGCCAGTTTACACCGAGCGTGGCCACCAGAATGCGGTCAAAGTCTGCCGCAACGGCATCATCCAGGCCAAGAAGACCGATCGCGACGTGGTCATTCTCGATACGGCCGGGCGCCTGGCCATTGACGAAGAGATGATGACCGAGGTCGCTCAGATCGCTGAAACGACCCATCCGAATCAAATATATCTCGTGCTCGACGCCATGACCGGCCAGGACGCGGTCGCCACCGCCAAGGCGTTCAACACGCGCCTCGAGCTGGACGGCGTGATCCTGACCAAGTTCGATTCAGACACGCGCGGCGGCGCAGCCCTGTCGGTCAAGCACATCACCGGAAAGCCGATCAAGTTCATGGGCGTCGGCGAAAAGCTCGACGCGCTCGAGCCGTTTCACCCTGACCGCATCGCCGGGCGCATCCTCGGCATGGGCGACGTGCTCACGCTGGTCGAGCAGGCCCAAAAGCAGTACGACGAGCAGGAGAAGGCCAAGCTCGAAGCCAAGATGGCCAAGGGCGACTTCACGCTCGACGACTTCGTCGGCCAACTCCGCAAGGTCAAGAGCATGGGCTCGATGAAGGACATACTCAAAAAAATCCCCGGCATGAGCACCGAAGTGGCCGACATGGATGTCGACGAGAGCGAGCTCGTCCGCATGGAGGGCATTGTGCACTCCATGACGCCGCGCGAGCGCAACAACCCGGCCATCATCGACACGTCGCGGCGGCGGCGCATCGCCCGCGGCAGCGGCACCGAGCCGCAGGACGTCAGCGGCATGATCAAGTCGTTCGATCAGATGCGCGGCGCCATGAAGATGATGGCCAACATGAGCTTCGCCCAGCGGCTGCGCTTCGGCACGCAGCTCTCCAAGTTCGCTGCCGGCGGGGGCGTGCTGCCCAAGCTGAAGGGCGCGACCGATGCACGCAAGCGCCAACTCTCCGCCAAGGACAAACGCAAGCAGCGCAAGCGGCACCGGCGATGACGCGGCTCGATTCGAGGGGTAGGGGTGACGCGTGCTGAGCATCGGCGGGTACGACCTGGTCTCCGTCGTCACCTCCCGCTTCCGGCTGGACGGCGGGGCGATGTTTGGCGTCGTTCCCAAGGTGCTGTGGGAGAAGCTCAATCCGCCCGACCCGTTCAACCGCATCTCGCTCACCATGCGGACGCTGGTGGCCGTCGATCGCGGGTCCAAGCGCGTGATCCTGGTCGACACGGGCGCGGGTCACAAGTGGCCGCCCGACGAGGCCGCCCGCTACGCCATTGAGGTCGATCCGACAGCGCTCGCCGACGCGCTGGCCACCTTCGGTCTGAGCGAGGACGACGTGACCGACGTGGTCGTGACGCACCTGCACTTCGATCACAACGGCGGTCTGACCGAGTGGGCCGATCGGCCGGGCGGGCCGACGCGGCTTCGCTTCGCCCGCGCCCGGCATTGGCTGCACCGCCGGCACCGCACGTATGCCCAGCAGCCGTCGGAGAAAGACCGGGCCTCGTTCCTGACGCGCGATTTCGAGTGCGTGTGCTCGCTGCCCGAGATCCGCGCTGACGCACCCGGACCGGGCCTGGTGCTCGTCGACGACGAGCCCGGCCCGCCCCGCGCGGCGGCGATGCCCGGCGTCCGCTGGTTCGTGTCGTGTGGCCACACCTTTTACCAACTGCTGCCGGTCTTCTTCGACGCCCGGCTCGCGCTGATGTTCACGGGCGACGTTGTGCCGACCGCCGCACACCTTCGCCATGCCTGGGTCATGGCCTACGATCTGCAACCGCTGGAGACGATCGCCGAAAAGCACCGGATCTACGCCGCCTGCCGCGACGAACAGTGGATCCTCGCCTTTCCGCACGATCCAGCGATCGCCGGAGCGCGGATCGCCTTCGAGCGCGGCCACCCCGTGGTCGCCGAAACCTTAGGCGCTCTGGAGGTCGCGGCGACTTGCTAACGGGAGACCACGGCTCATGCGTCCGCGTTCAGAGGTCCCGATGAACAATCGACCGACAAACTGTGCGATCGTGCCGCTCGTTCTTTGCGCGCTTGGCCTCTCGGGCACGTCGGGTTGCCATGCGGTATTCTGGCGCTCCGACCTGGACGGGGCGCTTCGTGAGGGCACGTCCAAAGGCAAGGCCACGCTGGTGTACTACTGGTCACCGGTCAATGCCGACTGCCTGAAGATGGACAGCGAGGTGTTTCAAAACCCGGATGTGCTCAAGACCATGTCTGACATGGTTCCCGTGCGGCTCGCTTCGGGGATCAACCGCGCGTGGGCCGAGTCAGTCGGCATTGGCAACGTCCCGGCGTTTGCCATTTACCGCAGCGATGGCCAACTCGTGCGGATCCGCGAGGGCGTCTTGGACGAGGCCCGGTTCCGAGGCCTGATCGTCAACTCGCGGCTGAGCGAGTAGCGCCGCCCACTCGCCCAAAAAAACGACGACGGGTAGCAGCCTGCGCCGCTACCCGTCGCCTGGTCTAGTTCTCAGTCGTGCAGCCTCAGGCCGCCAGACTCGCGTGCCTACTGGTTGAACGTACCGGCAACGGCATCGGCCGGCTCAACACGGCTGGCACCCGGAACGAAGCGGTCGTCGAACGTTGCGCCGGTTCCAAAGTCATCCTGGAACAGGTCGAACACCGCGTCGTTGTCGGTGACGAACTCCAGCGCAGCGTAGGTCAACACCTGCGGGAGATAGCCCCGTAACAGACGGGCGTTCAGCGGGCAGCCGATGCTGTGGAACATCATCGCACCCGCAAGGACGGCCAACAAACCACCCTTCACATTCCTACTCGTCATGTCTAAAAACCTCCTCAATAAGCGGCACGCTCGGTACGACCGACCGCAACGTGCGACCAGTTTCGGCGGAACGTACCCACGTTGGCCGCCACTCTTGCTCCTGCGCGGAGTCGACCCCGCGCCCGCAGTACCTCGAAACTACCGATTAAACGTTCCGTCAACCGCATCACCGGGTTCGAGCCGGCCGGCGCCCGGAACAAAACGATCGTCAAACGTCGACCCAGTGCCGAAATCGTCCTGGAAGATGTCAAAAATCGCGTCGTTGTCGGTCACGAACTCCAAGCCGGCATACGTCAGCCCGGTCGTCGCGACGTAGCGCAACGTCCGGCCGTTCACCAGGCAGCCGCCGAAGTTGAGCAGCAGAGCTGTACTCAACGACGCCGCGCCAAGCTTCTTGAGCATCCGGTTATCCATCGAAACCTCCTCACCTCGATCCGCCAGGCCCATGAGCCGTCGCATTAAGGATTCAGCCGCCCGGTCCGCTCGCTCGGTGGAGCAAACACAAACCTATGGCTCAGGCCCAATCACGTCGCTAGCGCAGGTAGCGAAAAACCGTACGAGCGAACCCAGATTACGATGCGCCGCGGGTCGCAAGAGCGCCTTGCACGACCCGATGGCCTGTTCGCCCTAGTTCTGGTCGACCGTGACGCGCCAGCGCCGACGCGCTACGGGCCCACCAAGCTGAATCGACAACCGGCTGCGACCGCTAGCAGCCCGGCGGGGCATTATCGCGTTCCCGCCGCCACGAATCAAGTCAGAAATCCACTTGCCGCTGACCCGCCGACCTGACCCCGCGCCGGAGCCAGCACGGTGCGCCCGCGCCTACATTGGACCCGTTATCGGGTAAGTGCAGGCTGCAGCATTAGCGATTCGCCCGATAACACCACGTTCGCCCGCAGATTCTGCCCGCCATCATGGCGGGTCTTGGCCGGACGCCGGCGGACTCTCAAGCCGCCGTCGCCAACGGACGGATCACGTTCCCATACTTCGATCTGCGTGTCAAGGGTGCGTGGATCGGTTTTTGCCGCGGATCAGGCTGTTTCGCGGGTGGCCGGTGCCGGCCGCGGTCAGCGACGGGCGGATGTCGGGCAATCGACCTGGCCGGGCTATCGCCGCCGCGGCCGAGTCGCTAAACTCTGCGGCGTGGCCACCTGAGTGCCTTTGCTCCCCGTGTGCCTCGCATGGAGCGGCTGCGGTCCAGTTCGTGGCCAAGCGGTACGTAAACTATTGAAAAATATAGACTTATGTGCCTCCAGCGCGACCGGTTCTCGTAACCGTCAGAAGGGGGTGTAACGATGGCGGCGGACGAAGTCGTCGGCACGTGCGAAGTTGCCGAGCGTGGTCCGGCATTCCTGCGTGATCCGAAGCTCAACTACCAGCCTCGCCCGACAGATCCGATCGTCCCGCCCGACTGGGCCCGCCGCGCGGGTCTGGTCGGGGGCGAATCGGTCGTCGCGACGGTCCAGGGCAGCGGGAAGGGCCGCGCTGCGACGGTGGTCGGCGTGACGGCGGTCAATGGGCTGCGGCCCGATGACTACTCGGCCCGCAAGCCGTTCGCGGACCTGACCGCCATCGACCCCAAGCGGCGGGTGCAGTTCGAAGTGCCCGACGGTTCGCTCTCCATGCGCGTGATCGACTTGCTCACGCCGATCGGCTTTGGGCAGCGCGGGCTGATCGTCGCGCCGCCACGGACCGGCAAGACCATCCTCCTCCAGCAGATGGCTCGCGGCGTGGCCGAGAACCATCCCGACGTTTACATGATGGTGCTGCTGATCGACGAGCGGCCTGAAGAAGTGACCGAAATGCGACGCACCGTCCACGGCGAGGTCGTGCACAGCAGCAACGACCGGGACATTGCCTCGCACGTCCGCATCGCCCGCCTCATGATCGAGAAGGCCAAGCGCAAGGTCGAGTGCGGCGAGCACGTGTTCATTCTGCTCGATTCGCTGACACGGCTGGGCCGGGCCTTCAACGCCCACGTCGGCACCAGCGGGCGAATCATGTCGGGCGGGCTCGATATCCGGGCGTTGCTCGAGCCGAAGGCGATCTTCGGGGCGGCGCGCAACACCGAGGACGGCGGCTCGCTGACCATCATCGCCAGCGCCCTGATCGAGACCGGTTCGCGCATGGACGAGGTCATCTTCAACGAGTTCAAGGGCACGGGCAACATGGAGATCGTGCTGTCGCGCGATCTGGCCAACAAGCGCATCTGGCCCGCCATCGACCTGCTGCAGTCGGGCACACGCAAGGAAGAGCTGCTGCTCGACCCGGTGACGCTCAAGAAGGCCTACGGCATCCGCCGGGCACTGATCGGCCGCCCACCCGACCAGGCCATGGAAGACCTGCTGGCCCGCCTGGGCAAGTTCCCAACCAACACGGCATTCCTGGCCTCGCTACCCACGCCGGCTTAGCCTGGCAGAAGCAGGGGCGCAGGATCCCATGGCGTAATCGGCGGGCCTTGTGAGCCACCGGCCAGCCGGTGAATCAGCAAACTCCGACGCGCCTGCCCAGGCTGAGCCCCGTCGCCCGAACCCTTACTTACGGCTTGCGCCGTGGGCGCCTCTGCCGGGACTGATGCTCACTCGCGCTGAAAAAAGCACGAGGAGATTCTTTAGCTGAATGATGGTCGGTACGTGGGCCGGAATTCGAGCGCGAGCGGCGACGTTCTTTCGCCCCTCATAGCGTAGGCTTGGAGGACAGCGCAAGAACCGACGGAGTCGCCGCCTGTGTTTCTTTTTGGTTCTTTTTCTTTGTGACTTCGTGTGAAATGTGTGAATTGCGAACTCGCCGG
>Ga0187892_10006696_pt1 | contig 16944 bp, 15 predicted proteins | sample MA1701073metaG_FD_139345 | JGI IMG/M metagenome (GOLD analysis project Ga0187892, IMG submission 139345) | Bio-ooze microbial communities from a basaltic lava cave in the Kipuka Kanohina Cave System on the Island of Hawaii, USA - MA170107-3 metaG ... | reverse complement strand
TGATTCATCGTCAGTGTTCCTGTCATTCCGGGAAATTCCTCCGTTACGGGTGAATTTCCAATTAACAAAAACCTGACATTTCTATCGAGCGGAAACATGACATTTCTATTGTGGTATTACAGAGGTTTCGTTTTTCAAACAAAAAGCTTGCATTTTGCGGATAAATCCTCTATGCTTTTTAATATTGGTTTTGAGAGGGAGATTCCCGCTCGTCGCCGCCGTATTTTCATACGGAGTTCGTTCACTCAACCAAAGCATTGGAGAACAGCATGTCAAATTCACACAAACTTTTTTGTTCCCTCATCACGCCGGCGTTTTTGTTGATTTCACCGCGCCTTTCATTTTCACAAATCACCGTCACTTCCGGCGATCTCTTGGGCATGATCGGCTCGAAGCAAACCGTTCGGGAAGACGGGCGGTCCAGCATTCCGGTGAATGTCGGCGCCGCCGGGGCCAATCAAACCTGGGATTTTCGCGCCGTGACGATTGCCAGTCCCGTTCTTGGCGTTACCGAGTTTTTGTCGCCGCAAAGCGTGCCAACCAGCCGGAGATTTCCCGGTTCGAATTTGATTGAAAAGATTACCTCGCCCGCCGCTCCGGGCGCTGTGATCTATAACTTTTATCGAGTCACCTCATCGTCGTTCATCAATTTGGGCGACAGCCTCAAAATCACCTCTCCGCAAGACACCTCTATCGTTCATTTTCAAAACGATGTCCTGGCGCCGTTGCCTTTGGCGTTCAATACTACTTGGATGACCACGGAACGCGATACCACCGGCTTCTTCCCGCTCGCCGCCAGTATCTCTATCGATACGACGTTCAACACCGTTGATGCCTGGGGCACGGTGCGTATACCTCTTGGCGATTATCAGAGTTTGAGAATTCGCCAGAATGTCAAGGTCATCAACCAAACGATTTTCAACGGTATCGTGTTTTCAACGAGCACCGACACGTATATTCAATACAATTGGGTTGCTAAAAACGCTTTTCTGGTGGCGAACGCGCAAAGCCAAAACGGGGAAACGAATCCCAATTTCACCAACGCGCAAGGCTTTGGCCGTCTCGATTCGCTGAAGACGACGCCGTCAACGCGCGTTCAAGAGCAAGCCGAAGCGCCGGTCAGCTTCGAGCTGTTGCAAAATCATCCCAATCCGTTCAATCCGGAAACGGCGATCAAATATCAAATCCGGCGCGACGGCCCGGCTGAATTGGCCATCTTCAATCTGGCGGGCGAAAGAGTTCGTGTGCTGGTCAATGAAATTCTGCCGGCGGGCAATTACGAGGCGCGCTGGAACGGCGCCAACGAGCTCGGGCAGCGCGTCAGCAGCGGGGTTTATATGTATCGCTTGAAATCCGGCGCGACGACGCAGACGAAAAAGATGGTTCTTTTGCAATAAAGCCGTGCGACTTCCGCCCACTGAATTCGAACTCCTTACAGGCGCAGCCCACAGAATTAAAATCAAAAAACATTTCTGTGGGCTGCGCCTGTAAGGAGTTCATTTCTGTGGGCGAGTGTCTTGGTTTTCTTTGCGCAGATTTTACCTTGTAGAACCTACAACCCAACACGTTCTCGTTCAACCGCGATGCGGAAGCCCGACTGTTCGATGGCTCGAGCCGCCGGGCTTCCCGCTCGCAACGCCGGATTGGTGTGATTGAGATGAATAAAGCGAACTTTGCTTTTCTCCGCCGCCGGCAATGAAGCAAGCCGCGCCATCGTCTCCACGATGAACGGATGCGGAATCTCCGCCATGTTGCGTCCCGGAATCTCGCCATCGGCATAAAAACTTCCGTCCACGTAAGCCACCTCGACGCCGGCAATCACTTCTTCGAGGCGGCGATCCCACTTCTCCCATTTATCAATATCCGGAATGAAGACCACCGATTTTCGCGGCCCGGTGATGCGAAAGCCAACCGTCTCGGTATACTCGTCGCGATGCGGCACGAGAAACGGCGTGACTTGAAGGCGCGAATTCAAGACGATGGGAACATCGTTTTGCAGCGGGCGCAGCGCGATATTTTTGAGCCGCACGAGCTGATCCCACGGCCCGTTGCGGCTGAGGAAATCCATCATGCGCGGCATCGCGTAAACCGGAACGTCTTTCGCGCCGATCACTTCCCGGCCAAGCTGCATCAAGCCGGTGTAATGCCCGATGTGGCCGTGCGTGAGAAAGATGCCGGACAAACTCGATGGCGCGGCGATTTTTTCCAGCGCGTGAAGCTGCGATTTGAAATCCGGCGTGGCGTCGAGCATCCAACGCTCCGAAGAAACCGGATCGACGAGGGCCAAACACGAGACGCGATGTTGCAGCTTGGGATTGTTCCACGCCTCGCGGCAGCAATTTTTCTGGCAACCGGCATGAGGCAAGCCGCCGTCCTGCGCGACGCCGAGAACCACGAGGTAAGGCGCGGTTTCTGCCGGCGCGTCGAAAGCAACGCGGCAGAGCAGGACGAACAACAACGTCAATGATGAGATTAGCATAAAATAAAAATAATCGTTGACTTTGGATTTTGCAAATGTTTTATTGTGCTATTCATTAAACCAAAGCGGAGGAAGGCAGGAAAGATGCGCCGGCGAGGTGTGTTTCTGATCATGGTTTGCCTCACGCTGTCGTGCCAGCGGCAGGCGGCGTTCGTCGTTCCGGAGACGAGCGGCATGCGCTGGTTCAAAGGCAATACCCACACGCATACGACGATGAGCGACGGCGATTCGCCGCCGGAGGTGGTGGCCGGATGGTACAAAGCTCGCGGCTATCGCTTTCTGGTTTTGTCCGATCACAACGTTTTTACCGATCCGGCGACGTTATCCGCTTTGGTCGACTCGACTTTTCTGTTGATTCCCGGCGAGGAAGTCACTTCCAAATTTCAAGACAAACCCGTTCATGTCAACGGCCTGAATATTCCTCATCTGATCAATCCGGTTTCCGATACCTCGCTGGTTGGCACGATTCAAAAAAATGTGGACGCCGTTCGCGCCGCCAAGGCCGCGCCGCACCTCAACCATCCGAATTTCCGCTGGGCCTTTTCGCAGCGCGAGCTGCTGCAAATCAATCACAACAAGCTGCTCGAAATTTTTAACGGCCATCCGCTGGTCAATAATTTCGGCGGCGGCGGCTGGCCGGGCCTGGAGCAGGTTTGGGATCATCTGCTCACCAACGGCAAGGAAGTTTACGGCATCGCAGTCGATGACGCGCATCATTTTCAAGGCGAATTTGCGCCGGAGCGCTCGAACCCTGGCCGCGGCTGGGTCGCCGTGCGCGCTCGAAATTTGGCGGCGCGCGAGATCGTCGAAAATTTGGAAAGAGGGATGTTTTATGCGAGCACCGGCGTCGAGCTGGACGACATCATCGTCACGCCGGAACAAATCGAAATTCGCATGACGAAGCGCGGTGATTTCAAATTTCGCACGGAATTTATTGGCAGCGGCGGAAAGATTTTGTTGCACACCGAGGATAATCCGGCGATTTACAAACTTCGCGGCAATGAAACTTATGTCCGCGCCAAAGTGCAGGATTCCGGCGGCTTCGCGGCGTGGGTGCAGCCGGTGTTCACGCGAAGATGAAGCCAAAGTTTTATGTGCCCAACGGCTGCAAAAACGACCAACGGATACTTCAGACAAAGCGCAATCCGTTGGTCGCTTTTTATCCGTTGGAAAATATTTTTAAACGGCAAGAACTCACGATGACGCGATTCATTCTTTTAGTTTTCTATGCGATTGGTATAAACGCTTTCGCTCAGACTCCCGGCGCATATCTCGGCGAGTTGTCCTGGCCTGAGGCGGAAGCTCGCCTCAAAACCGCGCCGTTGGTGATTTTGCCGTTTGGCGCCGGCGCGAAAGAGCACGGCCCGCATTTGCCGATGAACGCCGACGCGAAAGTGATGGAGTATCTCTGCCGGCAAGCCGTGAAATCAATGCCTGTCATCGTGGCGCCGCCGATTTTGCACGGCTGGTTTCCGGCGTTTCGCGAATTTCCCGGCACCGAAGTCGCGGACAATCAGGTTTTTCAAAAATACGTTTACGAAGTCGCCATGTCGCTGATTCGCCACGGCGCGAAGCGGATCGTTTTTCTCAACACCGGCATTTCGCGCGCCACCGGCTTGCCGCTGTCGATCGTCGCGCGGGAGATTCGCGTGGAAACCGGCGCGCCGGCGCTGGTGATTTCCTGGGATGATTTGGAAACGCCGGGGATCGATTCATTGGCCGAGCAAAAAGCCGGCGGCCATGCGGATGAGATCGAGACCTCGATCAATCTTTTTCTGCAGCCGGAATTGGTGCGGAAAGAAAAAGCCGTGGCCGATTATGGAACTGCCGGCAGAAAAAATTATCCCGGCTACGTGCCTGGCCTGTTCTCACGAAATCCGCGCGATCCGGAATTTTCCCAAACCGGTTTGTTCGGCGATCCGACGAAGGCCACGGCTGAAAAAGGCAAGAAGGCGCTCGACATTTTGACGCGGCAATGGCTGCGGGCGTTGGAGGGTTTCTCCAAAGCGCCGCTGCGCTCCGCTGAAACCAAAAACAAATAAAACCATGTTGAACGATTTCCGCCAATCTCTGCAGCATTACGCCAAAGGCTCGAACACGAATCTCATCTTGATGTTTGTGGCGGTGGGTTTGATCGCCGCCGGCGCGACTTTTCTGTATGTTTATTTTGTGGCGCGGCATCGGCAAGATAATCTTTTCATCAGCTCTTTGGCGCCCTTGGTATTGCTGGCCGCCGGCGTGACGTTCGCGATGATCGCGCGCAGCAAGCGCGGCGATTGGTCGGCGATTGCCTATGCTTTTCTGGCGGTCTTTTTTATTTACGGCGCAATCATCAGCGTGATCGTCACATTGATCTTGCTGCTCTTGGTTTATTGACGGCAAAATTAAACTTGAAGGAGACACGGGATGCAAAAAAAGCGATTGATGATTTTGTTATTGATTTTGCTCGCCACGACGTTGAGCACCGGCTGGGCGCAGCAATCAGACGATGAACTCGCGCGCAAAACCGCCGAGATTCACGCGAAGGTTTTTACTGTCGATACGCATATCGATTGGCCGTCGCAGCAATTTCGCAATCCCGAGTTTGTTCCGCGCCAGCGTCACGAACCCGGCCAACGCGGCAGCGGCCAATGGGATTTGGTGCGTATGAAAGAGGGAGGCCTGGATGCGGTGTTCATGTCCATTTTCACCTCGCAAGGCCCGCGCACGGACGAAGGCCATGCCAACGCCAAAGCGCACGCGCTCAAGCTGATCGAACTGACCAAAAAGATGGTCGCCGATAATCCGGATTTGGCGGAGATCGCGCTCACGCCCGAAGATGCGTACCGCATCGAAAAAGCCGGCAAGCGCGCGATTTTCATGGGCATGGAAAACGGCTATCCGCTCGGTAAAGATCTCGGCAATGTGAAGCTGTTTTACGATCTCGGCGTCCGCTACATTACGATCACGCACTCGCGCAACAACGAGCTGGGCGATTCCTCGACCGACGAGAAAAAGGAATGGGAGGGGCTGAGTCCGCTCGGGGAACAAGTCGTGAAAGAAATGAATCGCCTCGGCATCATGGTTGACATTTCCCACGTTCACGACGATTTGTTTTGGGACGTTATCGCCTTGACCAAAGCGCCGGTGATCGCCTCGCATTCGAGCGCCAAAGCGTTATGCGATCATGCCCGCAACATGAACGACGAGATGCTGAAAGCCGTGAAGAAAAACGGCGGCGTGGTGCAAGTTTGTTTGTTGGGCAATTACATTAAAACCATCCCGCAAAATCCGGAGCGCGAGGCGGCGCTGCGGCCGTTTCAGGAAAAATTGCGCGCCGCCCGCCGCGGCGAGTTGAATGAAGAAGAAGCCAGAAAAGCTTGGGAGGACTTTCAAGCCCTCAACGCCAAGTTTCCGGCCAATCGCCCGACCGTGCAAGACGCGGTGGATCACATCGATCACATGGTGAAAGTCATGGGCGTCGATCACATCGGCATCGGCTCGGATTTCGACGGCGGCGGCGGATTGGTTGGCATCGACGATGTTTCCGAGATGCCGAATCTCACCAAAGAGCTGTTGAAACGCGGCTATTCTGAAAAAGATATTCGCAAAATTTGGGGTGGAAATTTGATGCGGGTTTTGAGTGAAGTGATGAAAGTTGCTCAGAGATTGCATGAAGCAAGCACCTCATCGCATTAAATTGCATGTCATTCTGTAAGAATCCTTTTTGCATTTCAAGATCGTTCTTGAAGGAAACAAGATTCCTGCGGAATGACAGAATAAATCCCTTGAGCGTCTAAACTATCCGCTGGAGATCAATCATGAAATTAACCATTCTTCGTCTCGTTTTTGCCGGCCTATTTTTAATCGGCGCGGTGTGGGCAACACAGCAACAGGATTTTTCCAAAGTCGAAATCAAGGCCACCCAAGTGAGCGGCAACATTTACATGCTCGAAGGCCAGGGCGGCAACATCGGCGTTTCCGTCGGCGAAGACGGCATTCTCATCATCGACGATCAATTCGCGCCGCTCGCGGAAAAAATTCGCGCGGCTTTGGGCAAATTGAATAGCGGCAAACTCAAATTCGTGCTCAACACCCACTGGCACGGCGATCACACCGGCGGCAATCCGATTTTTGGCAAAGAAGCGACCATCATCGCGCACGCCAACGTCCGCCAGCGCTTGTCGACCGAGCAAAGACGCGGCGAGCGCGTCACGCCGCCTTTGCCGAAGGAAGGCTGGCCGGTGATCACGTTGGAATCTTCGCTCTCGCTGCACTTCAACGGCGAAGAGATCAAAGTCACGCATTTTCCCAAAGGCCACACCGACGGCGATTGCGTGATTTTCTTCACCAAAGCCAATGCCGTTCACATGGGCGATGACTTTTTCGTCGGCCGTTTTCCCTTTGTCGATCTGAACAGCGGTGGAACCGTCGAAGGATTAACCCAAAATATCGCGCAAATCATCGCGCAACTGCCGCCGGATGTGAAAATCATTCCCGGACACGGCCCGCTGTCGACGCTCGATGATCTGAAAACTTATCATCGCATGTTGGTCGAAACCGTTGCCGCCGTTCGCAAAGATATGGCCGCCGGAAAAGGCCTGGACGATTTGAAGAAGCAGGGCTTTGCCGAAGAGTGGAAATCCTGGGGAACCGGTTTCATCTCTGCCGAACGCTGGATCGAGACGATTCATCAAAATTTCTTGGCGAAGAAAAATTAAGCGTTAACGCCGTCAAACTTAGAAAAAATTTTGAAAGTTTAATCCCCCACCGATTGAAGAATCCCACTGATAAAGCTTTCATCGGTGGGGTTCTTCAATCGGTGGGTTTTTCAAGGCTGCTCAAAGCGCTTTCGTTTCAGCGTGTCTGAAAACGAGTGTAGAACTGTTATGCGTAAATTTTCGATTTTTACATGGTGGACAGCGATAGCGGTATTGCTGCTCGCCACCCCGCACGTTTTTGCGCAAACGACTCACGACGGTGCCAAAGAGTTGCGCGTGAATGCCAAGCGTCTCGAACAGCGAATTATGGCGCTGGCTGAATTTGGCAAAAATCCCTTTGGCGGCGTGAGTCGCGTGGCGTTCAGCGAAGCCGATATTCAAGGCCGCCAATACATCATGTCGTTGATGCGCGAAGCCGGATTGACGGTGAGAATCGACGCCGCCGGAAATATCCTCGGCGGGAGGGAGGGGCGCGACTCGAAACTTCCGAGCATCATCTTCGGCTCGCACATCGACTCGGTTCCCAACGGCGGCAACTACGACGGCGATGTCGGCAGTCTTGGCGCAATTGAATGCGTGCAGGTGTTGCACGAGAATAACGTCATCACGCGCCATCCGCTCGAAGTCGTGATCTTTGCGGATGAAGAAGGCGGACTCGTCGGCAGCCGCGCCATGATTGGCGGATTGACCGCAGAGGCTCTGGCGGTGAAGAGTCACAGCGGCAAAACCATCCGCGAGGGCATTCGCGCGATTGGCGGCGATCCCGATAAACTCTCTGAAGCGATTCGACGCAAAGGTGATTTCCGCGCTTACCTGGAATTACATATAGAACAAGGCGGAATTTTAGATGCGGAAAAAATCAACATCGGCGTTGTCGAAGGCATCGTCGGCATCAATTGGTGGGACGTCACTATCGAAGGCTTCGCGAACCACGCCGGCACGACGCCGATGGATAAGCGGCAAGACGCGCTGTTGGCAGCGGCACAGCTTGCCATCGTCGTCAACAAAGTGGTGACGAGCGTCCCTGGTCGCCAAGTTGGAACTGTTGGCCGAATCAGCGCCGAACCTGGCGCGCCGAATGTGATTCCTGACAAAGTCGTCATGAGCTTGGAACTGCGCGATCTTTCCTCAGAGAAAGTCAATTCACTCTTTCAAAGCATTCAGGCCGAAGCCGGCGCTATCGCGCAAAAAACCGGCACGAAAATCAGTTTCGCTTCGATTCCAACCAATTCAATTCCGGCGCTCACCGACGAGCGTTTGCGCAAGATCATTGCCGAATCGGCGCGCGAGCTTGGACTGAGCTTTAAGCTGATGCCGAGCGGCGCGGGACACGATGCGCAGGAGATGGCGCGGATCACCGCCAGCGGCATGATTTTCGTTCCCAGCGTCGGCGGCATCAGCCATTCACCGAAAGAATTCACCAAGCCCGACGACATGGCCAACGGCGCGAATGTGCTGCTGCAAACGATACTCAAGATCGACCGAGGCGCTTTGGATTCGCATTGAACGAAGCCGGACTTGCGGAAAATCTTGCTTGAAATTATTTATTAAAACACCAATTCTTGACTCAAAACGGAAAAATGGCACTTCGAAGGAACACAATACCAAGCCGAGCTCTATCTGAAAGGGCAGCAATTTTCATCCTGATGCGAAAGCTTATTAGTGCCTTCGGGAAGGAAAAAATTATTTCTGCTTTTACCCTGAACGAAATCCTATCGGTAATAGGCAAGACATATTTTCTTACAGCCCTGAGCGAAAAAGAGCTCATCGCAGCTTTAGGTGGGAAAAAACGCCTTTTAAAATCTCTCCTTGCCGAATTGAAGCCCGAACAAAGGCAAAAGCTTTTGCTCCAGAGTAGCCGTAACAGTGCGGCAAAGCGGCAAAATGGAAAATCGAGAATTCGCTGAGCGCTCCACGTTCAGAAAAATTGCCGAACGATATGGGAATGCACGCCGTTTTGCAAAAACGTCGGAGTTGCTTTTTCAGAAACACTTACGGCGCGCGCAGGAGCTTGAGCAATTTCGGCTGCAGATCGGAAGCTTGACTTTTCATCCTGTTTTGAGTAAATTGCTCCATTGTAACGATGTCTTCAAAACTTTGTGAGGAGAAAGCGTTTCCATGATCCAACCTAAAGTTTTCTTCCGGCGCGCAACAAAGCACGTTGTCGCGTTTTTGCTTTTCTTTTTTATCGTTTGGGGCTTCGCTTTTCAATCCCCCGACATATCTCCCCGCGCCGATTACGCTGCCGTTGTTGCCGAATTGGAGCGCGTGATCGCCTACGAAATGCAGGACAAAAAACTGCCGGCGCTTTCCATCGCGCTCGTCGATGATCAACAAACCGTGTGGGCCAAAGGTTTTGGCTGGGAAGATGCGGACAAGAAAATTGCCGCAACCGCTGAAACCGTTTATCGCGTCGGCTCCGTCTCCAAGCTCTTCACCGACATTGGCATCATGCAGCTCGTCGAACGCGGCGTTATCGATCTCGATGCGCCGGTGACGAATTACCTGCCGGATTTCAAGCCAAACAATCCTTTTAATAAAGCCATCACGTTGCGCCAGCTCATGTCGCATCGTTCCGGTCTCGTGCGCGAGCCGCCGATGGGAAATTATTTCGACGACACCGCGCCCTCGTTGGCGCAAACCGTGCAGAGTCTCAATTCGACTGCATTGGTTTATGAGCCGGAAAAGCGTATCAAATATTCAAACGCCGGCATTGCCGTCGTGGGCTATGTGTTGGAGCAAACGCAAAAGCAACCTTTCACGCAATATTTGCAAAAGGCCGTGCTCGCGCCGATGGGTTTGCGCCACAGCAGCTTCGAACCGGCGCCGGATATTTCGAAGCATCTGGCGAAAGCTTATATGTGGAGTTATGATGGTCGCGAATTTATCGCGCCCGCTTTTCAACTCGGCATGGCGCCGGCGGGCAGCATGTATTCGACGGTTACGGATCTCGCGCGTTTCATGAGCGTGCTGTTTAATGGCGGCAAGAGTGGTGGCAGCCAAATTCTCAAACCGGAAACGCTCGAAAAAATGTGGACGCCGCAATTTGCCGCGCCGGAGCAAAAGAGCGGGTTCGGCATCGGCTTCGCCATTTCGGAGCTGCAAGGCCACCGCCGCATCGGCCACGGCGGCGCGATTTACGGTTTTGCCACGGAGCTTGCAGCGCTGCCCGATGCCAGGCTCGGCGTCATCGCCGTCACCAACATTGACTGCGCTAATTCCGTGGTCGAGCGCATCTCCGAGCGCGCGCTGCGATTGATGCTGGCGTTTCGCAACAAGCAGCCGTTATCTCCCACGCGATTGCCGGACACGGTGAGTACCCAAGTCGCGCACCGACTCGCCGGTCGCTATGCAAGCGGCCAAAATAAAATCGACCTCATCGCGCGCAACGGCAAGCTGCTGATGTCGCAACGCGAGCTGCTTTTCAAGCTGAAATCAGTTGGCGACACGTTGATCGTCGATGATCGTTTGGCTTATGGCGCGAAGATTTTGCCGATTGGCGACAGCCTGCGCATCGGCAACGACACGTTCAAACGCATTCCACTGGAGAAACCCCAGCCGAGTCCGGAGAGTTGGAAGGGGCTGCTCGGAGAATACGGCTGGAATCACAACATTCTTTTTATTCTCGAAAAAGACGGCAAGCTGCACGCGCTGATTGAGTGGTTTTTCTCATACCCGCTCACGGAAATCTCCCAAGATGTTTTTGCCTTTCCCGATTACGGCCTTTATCACGGCGAGAAGCTGATTTTCACGCGCGATCAAAAAGGTAAAGCCACGCAAGTCGAAGCCGCGAGTGTCGTCTTCAAACGCCGACGTATTGATGGGGAAGATGGGCAAACCTTCCGCATCACGCCGTTGAAACCAGCGGAAGAATTGCGCCAAATGGCCCTTGTCGCGTAGCCGCCGAAAGAGAGCAGCGATTTTCTGAAAACGGATTTGGTTGAGTTGACGGCTTTAGATCCGACGATCAAACTCGATATTCGTTATGCTTCAACGAACAATTTCATGAGCTCGGTTTTTTATTCGCAAGCGCGCGCCTTTTTGCAACGGCCTGCCGCCGAAGCCTTGGTTCGTGCCCATAAAAAACTTGCGCATTATGGTTACGGCTTACTCATCCACGACGGCTATCGCCCGTGGTATGTCACCAAAATGTTTTGGGACGGCACGCCGGCGGAGAAGCATGATTTCGTCGCCGACCCCTCGCGCGGCTCGCGCCATAATCGCGGCTGCGCGGTTGATCTGTCGCTGTATGATTTGAAAACCGGCCAACCGGTGCAGATGGTCAGCGGCTACGACGAGTTCTCCGAGCGCGCCTATCCGAATTACCAAGGCGGCACTTCATTACAGCGCTGGCACCGCGAGCTGCTGCGCCAGCCGATGGAGGAACAGGGCTTTCGGGTTTATGAATTTGAATGGTGGCATTTCGATTACAAAGATTGGCGGAAGTATCCGATTGGAAATTTGCGTTTTGAAGAGATTCGTTGAAATTTGATAGCTTGTTTCTGTATATTTTGTCGAGCATTTCAAACATTTTTTGTTAAACTTCATCCACGGAGGAGGTCGCGATGAGAAATAAATTTTCATTACCAAAAACCGATTTCAACCGCCGCCAATTTCTCTCTGCTGCCGGCAAAAGCGTTGGCCTGATGGCGCTGGCGTCATCTTCAGTCGCGGCGTTATTCAAAGACGTCGAAGCCGCGACCAAACGCATCGTGCATTTGCCGGCGGACAAAGTCGCCGGCGATGAGGATTTCTGGTTCGAGATTCAGCAGGCGTTCTCGGTCACGCGCGGGATCGTCAATTTGAACAACGGCGGCGTTTCGCCCTCGCCGCGAATCGTCACCGAGGCGTTGGTGCGCTATCAGTGGCAGCAGGAGGATGCCACGGCTTACACCATGTGGCAAATCTTGGAGCCGCAGGTGGAGACGATTCGCACCGGACTCGCGGAAATTTTCGGCTGTGATCGCGAGGAAATCGCCGTCACGCGCAATGCTTCCGAGTCGTTGGAAATTCTGCTCATGGGATTGGATTTGAAATCCGGCGACGAGGTGCTCTCGACCACGCAGGATTATGGGCGCATGCTCACGACGCTGCGGCAACGCGAGCTGCGTGAAGGCTTGAAGCTGAAGCTGGTCAAAATTCCGATTCCCCCGAAAAATCTCGACGAGATTACCGCTGCTTTCGAGAAAGGCATCACCAGCCGCACGAAGCTGATTCTCATGTCACACATGGTGAATATCACCGGCCAGATCACGCCGGTCAAAGCTGTGTGCGAGCTGGCGAGATCGAAAGGCATCGAAGTGATCGTCGACGGCGCGCATTCTTACGCCCAGTTCAATTTCAAGCAAAGCGACATCGGCTGCGATTATTTCGGCACCAGCCTGCACAAATGGCTGTTCGCGCCGAAGGGCACGGGATTGCTTTATGTGAAGCGCGACAAGATCGAAAAAGTTTGGCCGCTGATGGCTGCCGAGAAAAAGCAGGCCGGCGACATCCGCAAGTTCGAGGAGATCGGCACCCATTCCGCCGCGCCGCATTTGGCCATCGGTGAGGCAATTCTTTTTCACAACGGCCTCGGCGGCGAGCGCAAGGAGAAGCGGCTGCGTTATCTCTCGCGTTACTGGATGAACAATTTGAAAGCGCTGCCGAACGTTCGCTTCAACACTTCGTTCGACGACACGCAGTCGTGCGCCATTGGCAACGTTCAGATCGAGGGCACCGATCCGAAGGCGGTCAGTGATTATTTGATGAGCAAGCACAAGATTTTCACCGTGCCGATCATTCACGACGAGTTCAAAGGCATCCGCATCACGCCGAACGTGTACACGACGCTCGACGAGCTTGACCGTTTTTGCGAGGTGATGACGACGATTGCGAAGAAAGGATTGCCGAAAGAGGGATGATGATTTTTATCGCCGCCTTTAAGCCTTGTCGGTGGGGTTTATTGACTCACAACAAATTTGCATGAGGTGGTGAAATGAAGAATTTTATCAAGCTGTTTTCCCTAAGCCTGCTGGTGTTTCTTCCCAGTTGTTTTATTGTGCCGTCGTTGCACCCGCTTTACAGCGACAAGGATTTGATCTTTGAGCCGGCGCTGTTGGGGGTATGGACGAGCGACGATTCAAAGGACACTTTGTCGTTTACAATGCAGAGCGAGAAGAGTTACATATTCGCTTTAGCAGATGAAAAAGGCGAAAAAACGGAATTTGTCGCTCATCTTTTGAAAATCCAAAATACGATGTTTCTCGATTTGTATCCGGCTGAGGCGAGTTGCCATCAGAACGATTTTTACAGCGAATACTTCATTCCGGTTCATAGTTTTATGCTGGTTTCACAAATCGAGCCGGCGCTGCAACTCTCGTCGTTCGAGATGGATTGGCTCAAAAAATTCATTGAGAAAAATCCCAAGGCGATCCGGCACGAAAAGATCAAAGACAATATTCTCCTGACCGCTTCGACGCCGGAGCTGCAAAAGTTTTTGCTCGCGCATGTGAAAACAGAGGGCGCGTTTGGCAGCGCCAGCAATTTAACCCGGCAGACAGGCGGGCAATAATGAACTGGGATTTGCCAGAGCGCTTGCCGCCGCTTCTCCAAAAAATTCGCGCTTTTTTGAGTGAGGAGCTTTATTCTTTAGAACAGGATTTTCTCCAAAAGCGCTTCCGCGAGTTGCTGCCGGTTTTGGAACAGAAACGGCAGCGCGCAAAAAAGCTCGGCTTGTGGACGCCGCATCTTCCAAAAGAATACGGCGGCTTGGGATTGTCGCTGGCGGAATTTGCCGATCTCAGCGAAGAGATGGGCCGCACGCCGCTCGGACATTTTGTGTTCAATTGCCAGGCGCCGGATATCGGCAATATGGAACTTCTGCTGGCTCACGGCAGCGATGAGCAAAAGCAAACTTATTTGCTCCCGTTGATTCGCGGTGAGATTCGCAGTTGTTTTTCCATGACCGAGCCGGAATTCCCTGGCTCCAATCCGGTTTGGATGAGCACGACTGCAATCAAAGACGGCGATGATTACGTGATCAACGGCCACAAATGGTTCACCTCATCGGCTGAAGGCGCGGCGTTTGCCATCGTCATGGCCATTACAAATCCGGAGGCAGCAAGTCCGCATCAACGCGCCAGCCAAATCATTGTTCCGACGAATGCGCCGGACTTTAAAATCGTGCGCAACATTTCGGTGATGGGACATGTTGGCGAAGATTACGCGAGTCATGCTGAAATCATTTACGAGAATTGTCGTGTTCCGCAAAAGAATCTGCTGGGGCAGGAGGGAGGCGGATTTGCGATGGCGCAAGAGCGGCTCGGGCCGGGGCGCATACATCATTGCATGCGCTGGATTGGAATCTGCGAGCGGGCCTTTGAGATGATGTGTGAATATGCCGTCAAACGGCAACTCGCTCCGAACAAGCTGCTCGCTGCCAGCGACGTGATTCAAACCTGGGTTGCCGAGAGCCGCGCCGAGATCGACGCCGCGCGGTTGATGGTTTTGCGCACGGCGAACAAAATTGATCGCGAAGGCTCGCACGCGGCGCGCGATGAGATTTCTCTCATCAAATTTTTTGTGGCGAATGTTTTGCAAAAAGTTTTGGATCGGGCCATTCAAATTCATGGCGGCCTCGGCGTGACGGACGACACGCTGCTGGCGTATTGGTATCGGCACGAGCGAGCGGCGCGGATTTACGACGGGCCGGACGAGGTACACAAAATCACGGTTGCAAAACGGATTTTGCGAAAGTATGGATTTGAAAATTTTAAGCCATGAATTTTCTCGAAAAGCGATCGATATGAAAAAGTTTATTGCGCTGGCTTTCTTTGGGTTTTTGCTGGCGGCGCCGTATGAATCCTGGGGTCAAGCTGTCTTCCGCTTGATCATCTCCGGCCAGATTAAAGATAACGCTTCCGGTCTGCCTTTGCCGAACGTCAATGTGTTTCTGGCCAATACCACGCTGGGCGCGGTTAGCGACAAAGACGGCTTGTACGCCATTCACGGAGTTCCCGCGGGCACGCACGAGCTGGTGGCTTCGTTGCTCGGTTACGAACTTCAGAAATCAAGCATTCGCGTCATTGCCAACGATATCCGCGTTGATCTCAGCCTTGCGCCGAAACTGCTTGAAATGCCGCAAATCGATGTCGTGGCAGCGCCCGATCGCGAATGGAAAAAGAATTTGCAAAAATTCGAGGAGTTGTTTTGGGGAAACGCTTATCGCGCCTCCGAGTGCAAGATCGTGAATCCGGAAGTGTTGAATTTTTTGATCGAAAAAGATTCCGGCTGTTTTATCGCCACGGCGAGCCAGCCGCTGCAAATCGAAAACCGGCGACTGGGCTATCGCGCCCAATTCATCGTGCAGGAATTTCGTTATTATCTCGACGACAAGGAAATCAAATATGCCTTCATACCAAAGTTCGACGAATTGTCGCCCGGCGACGCCAAAGAAGAAAAGAAGTGGCGGGACAATCGCCTCAAAGCTTATCGCGGCTCGTTCCGGCATTTTCTTGCGGCGCTGATTGCCGGCCGCCTCGAAGAAGATGGGTTCCTTGCCGCCGTTTTGCCGGGCCTGCCTTGGGAAGGCGAGTACTCGCGCTTCCTCAAACGCAAAATCGGCGATTTCACCGGCTTGCTCTCTCCCGCGGGTTTATCCTCCGAAGTTGAATTTAATTTTCAAGGCTGCATGGAAATTGTCTACAAGCCCGAGCAGCAAACTTCGTGGCTGGTCACGAATCGCGATTACATTCTCCTCAACAAAGCCGGCTATCCTTACGACGGTTATGCTTTTGTTCTATACGGACATTGGTTCTTGCAGCGCGCCGCCGAGATGCTGCCGCGGGATTACGTGCCATAATTTGAGGAATTGTTGATGAAATTTTCAATTTTAGATTTTCTTTTCGTTGCAGTTCTCTTTTCGTTGCAAAATTCAAATACCATGAACCTCAATCGATTTTATTGTTGCGCGCATCGCGGCGCCTCGGGTCACGCGCCTGAGAATACTTTGGCCGCATTTCGCCTGGCCATGGAAATGGGCGCCGAGATGTCCGAGCTGGACGTTCAACAAACGGCTGATGATCGCTTGGTCGTCATGCACGACGACACGCTTGCGCGCACCACCAACGGCAAAGGCAATTTGTGGGAAATGACGCTGCCGGAATTGCAAACGCATGACGCCGGCAGTTGGTTTGCTTCGCGTTTTGCCGGCGAGAAATTGCCCACCCTCGAGCAGGTGATCGAGCTGGCGCGTGGAAAGATGAAACTCAATATCGAAGTGAAAATACACGGCCACGAACGCAACGTCGCGCAATTAGTGGTTGACACGATTCGCCGCGAAAAATTTGCGGATGAATGCATCATCACTTCCTTTGATTGGAGAGTGGTTGATCAAATCAAAAAAATTGCGCCGGAGTTGAAGGTTGGCTATATTTTTGGTCGAAAGGAATTTTCTTCGGAAGTTTTTGCCGGGCAGGTTGATCTGCTGAGCGCGCATTACAGCTTGGTGAACGCCGATTTTCTTGCACGCGCTCGCGCCGCCGGCAAGAAAGTTCACGTCTGGACCGTCAATTACAAATGGCTCATGCGCCGCCTGCTGAAGCTGGGGGTGGATGGGATTATCACGAATTATCCGGATCGGCTGCGGGAGGTGATGAAGCCGTAATTAGTGTCTGTCCGGAAAATAAAAATTACAAAAAACTTGATTTTGTTTTATTTTTTTATTATATTATTATAACGAAAACTTTTAAAATAAAAACAATTAAAGCATTACTTTAAAAACAC